>Ga0193726_1001758_pt1 | contig 16045 bp, 15 predicted proteins | sample H2c1metaG_FD_144928 | JGI IMG/M metagenome (GOLD analysis project Ga0193726, IMG submission 144928) | Soil microbial communities from a riparian zone of the East river system, Colorado, United States - H2c1 | ecosystem: Environmental > Terrestrial > Soil > Riparian zone | place: USA: East River... | reverse complement strand
TCCTTTACGACTCGAACAAGCTCACTCTGCGCCTGCTGCCGTGTGACGTGCTGGCCCGGGTGGCACCCGTAGCGCATCAGGTTGCACAGTTCGAAATCGAGATTGGCCAGCGGCTCGCCGAATCCGAGTGCCCGGTGGCTGCTCTCGAGCCTCGAGTGGATCCACGTGTCTATGAGCGTGATGGCTTCGTGGTCACGCTGTGGACCTACTACGAACCGGCGCTGCCTCAAGAGGTCTCACCAGCCGACTACGCCGCTGCGCTCGAGCGGCTGCATGCCGGCATGTGCAAGCTCGATGTCCCTGCGCCGCACTTCACGGATCGAGTCGAGGAAGCCCAGCAGCTCGTCGCGAGCCGCCACCGCACTCCGGCGCTCGCTCCCGCGGACCGAGAGCTCCTCGGCGACACGCTGCGAAGCCTGAGACGAGTGATCGGCGAGCACGGCGGCACCGAGCAGCTGCTGCACGGCGAGCCGCACCCGGGTAACCTGCTCGCCACGAAGAAGGGGCTGCTGTTCATAGACCTCGAGACGTGCTGCCGCGGGCCTGTCGAATTCGACCTGGCCCATGCGCCCGAGGAGGTCAGCGAGCACTATCCGGGTGTCAATCAAGACTTGCTGCGCGAATGCCGGATTCTCGTGCTGGCGATGGTCACAACGTGGCGCTGGGACCGAGACGACCAGCTCCCGAACGGGCGCCAGCTGGGCACAGCGTGGCTCAGCCAGATCCAGGCAGCGCTCCGCCAGCGCTAGTCGAACAGGTCCGGCTCCGCCCGGGCGATCTGCTCGTAGAGGGGCTGGAACTGGAACCACCCGGCCGCCTCGCTGCCGACCTGGCCGTAGGTGAGCTTGGCGTTCTCGTGGGAGATGCTGACCGTCGGTCCGGCGGCCTTGGCGATGAGCTGCGCCTGGGACGAGCGCTCCATGGTGATGAACCACCAGGCCGCCGCGTCGACGGTGGCGCCCGCCGTCAGCAGGCCGTGGTTGCGCAGGATCACGGCCTTGCCGGAACCCAGGGCAACCGCGATCCGGCGGCCCTCGGCCGGGTCGTTGACGACCCCGGTGTAGTCGTCGAACAGGCCGTGGTCCTCGTAGAAAGCGCAGGCGTCCTGGGTGAGCGGCTCCAGGTACTGGCCCGTGGCGGACAGGGCCTTCCCGTAGAGGGAGTGGCTGTGCGCGGCGCCGATCACGTCCGGCCGGGCCTGGTGAACGGCGGAGTGAATGGCGAACGCGGCCCGGTTGACCGGGTGCCGGCCCTGGACGACCTGGCCCTCGTGGTTGACCAGCAGCAGGTCGCTGACGCGGATGTGCTTGAAGGAGACGCCGAACGGGTTGACCCAGAAATGGTCAGTGAACTCCGGGTCGCGCGCGGTGATGTGGCCGGCGACGCCTTCCTCGAACCCGAACCGGCCGAACAGCCGCAGCGCGGCGGCGAGCCGTTCCTTGCGGTGCCGGCGCTCCGCCGCGGGGTCCTCGAACGACGGCGGCCGGGCGACGATCAGCTGCGACTCGTCGACCGGGGCCAGGTCCGCCTCCGAGAGCGGTTCCCTCGCGGCACTGGCGGGCTGTCCGGGCATGGCGAGCTCCTTCGTGTTCGTGGCATCTGCCCCAAGATCACCCCACGGCGCGCTGCGCCGTCAAGCCGGCAGCACCCCCGAAGCCGGCTCGGCGGACGGCCGGAGGTCCTGCAGCCGGTCGACCCGGGCCAGGGCGGGGAAGAAGCGGCTCCAGGTCACCGCGATGAGCACGGTGATGGCGCCGCCGCCGACCACCGCCGGCACCGTGCCGACCAGGAAGGCGGCCAGCCCGGACTCGAACGCGCCGAGCTGGTTCGAGGCGCTGATGAACACCATCTCGACGGCCGCCACCCGGCCGCGCAGCCGGTCCGGCGTGGCCAGGGCCACCGTGGTGGACCGGATGTTCATGCTGAACATGTCGACGAATCCGCTGACGGCGAGCGCGAGCAGTGACAGCACGTAGAAACGGGAGAGCCCGAAGACGACGATGCTGGCCCCGTACAGCCCCACGACGAGCAGCAGGGTGCGCCCCGCGTGGCGGGCCATCGGGCGGCCGGTCAGCGCGGCGGCGGCGAGGAGCGCGCCCACGGCCGGCGCCGCGCGCAGGACGCCCAGCCCGGCCGGGCCGGTATGCAGGACCGACCGGGCGAACACGGGCAGCAGGGCCACCGCCCCGCCGAACAGCACCGCCATGAGGTCCAGCAGGATCGCGCCGAGCAGGATCTGGGTCCGCCGGACGAAGCGCAGGCCCTCCAGCACGCGGGCCAGGCCAGGCGGCGAGGCCGCGCCCGCGGTCCCGGCCGCGGCGCTCTCGGCGGCCGGGCGGCTGCTCATCGACATGACCGACAGCGAGGCGAGCAGGCACATGACCGCGGTCAGCAGGTAGACCACGGCCGGCGATATCCCGTAGATCAGTCCCCCGAGCGCCGGGCCCGCCACCATGCCCGACTGGGTCGCGATCGACCGCAGCGTCATCGCGTTCGGCAGCACCTCGGCGGGCACGAGGGTCGGCGCCATGGCCCGGGCGGCCGGGTTGCCGAGCGCCATCGTCGCCCCGGCCCCGGTCGCGAGCGCCAGGTACGGAACCACGGAAGTATCGCCCGACCGGCTCAGCAGCGCCAGGCCGATACCGACGGCCATCCCGAGCAGCAGCGCCGCGCTGAACACCAGCCGCCGCGGCAGCCGGTCCGCGAGGTGGCCGGCCGGGAGGGCCAGGACGAACATCGGGATGAACTCGGCCAGCCCGATCCAGCCCAGATCCAGCGGGCTGCCGTGCTGGGCGTAGACCTCCCAGCCAATCGCCACCTCGAGCATCTGGAGGCCGAGCTGCATCGACAGCAGGGCCAGCCACCAGTGCCGGTAGTCGCGGACGCGCAGCGCCGGGAAGTGCCTCACGCGGGCGATCGGGAGAAAACCACTGACAACTGACCGCCTGGTGACCGTTGGGCGCAAAGCATGAGATCGGACGAATCAGCAGTTTATCGCCCGGCACCGATGGCAGGCCCGCCGCCACCGTGCTGCGGGGCGGCAGCGCCGTATCTCTCAACGGCCACAACTGGACCGCCAACCAGTGGAACTATGACGAGGTTCCCGGTGGCGCCTCCGGCGCCTGGACCGACAACGGGACCTGCTGACACCGGGTCCAGGCCACGACGTGCGCCGGGCGGCTCCCCCCGCTTAGCCGCCCGGCGCACCCCGCCCGTCCGGAGCCCGGAGACGGCGCCCAGCTGGCTGACCAGGCAATAACCTGCCACTTCCCGGGCATGATGTATTGACGTGACGAGGCGCGCCAGGCTTAAATGTCTAAAGTCCAGTCCTTTAGACCACTGGCGTGGTGAGTCACGAGGGGGCGGTGTGGCTACTGACTTCGCGTCCGCCGACCCCGACGCGGCCCGGTACGCGCCGGGCAGCTTCGAGGCCGTGGATCAGGCTATCGAGGCCGGCACCGGCGCAGCATTCGGTTTCCTGGAGAAGCTCGTCGCGGCTCCCAGCATTGTCGGGCACGAGGCCCAGGCCCAGGAGATCGTCGCCGCCGAACTCGCCCGGCTCGGCTTTGTCGTCTCCCAGATCCCTATACCGCCGGAGACCGCCGCCCAATCACCGGGCGGGGTGGCACAGCTCTCCTACGACGGCCGGTATGACATCCTCGGCCGGATCAATCCGGGCGCCGGGCCGTCCCTGCTGCTGAACGGGCACGTCGACGTCGTGCCCGCCCAGGCCGCGCTGTGGTCCTCAGATCCCTTCGCGCCGGCCATCTCGGACGGCTGGCTGACCGGCCGGGGCGCGGGCGACATGAAGGGCGGCTTCGCCATGGCGCTGCTCGCCGTCGGCGCGCTGCGCACGGCGATGCCCGGAGCGCTGACCGGGGAGCTATCGTTCCTCAGCGTGATAGAGGAAGAGTGCACGGGCAACGGCACGCTGGCCGCCTGCCAGGCGGGCGTACTGGGAGACACGGTGGTGGTGGTCGAGCCGACCGGGCTGGACCTGCTGCTGGGCGGCGTCGGGGTGCTGTGGGCGGAGATCATCATCGACGGGGTCGCCGCGCACGCGGAATCGGCTGACCGGGCGGTGAACCCCGTGCGCTGCCTGCCGGCCATCCTGGCCGCGCTGGCCGGCCTCGAGGACGAGCTGCGGGCCGGCGCGCGCGACCCGGCCTTCAGCGACGTGGCCAGCCCGTACAACGTGAACGTCGGGACCCTGCACGCCGGCGACTGGCCCTCCAGCGTGCCGGGCCAGGCCCGGCTCGGCGTCCGGGTCGGCTACCCGCGGGACCGGACGCCGGAGGAGGCGCTGGACCGGGTCCGCGATGCGGTGCTGGCCGCCGCCGCGCAGGACCCGTGGCTGGCGCAGCACCCGCCGCAGGTCCGGGAGACCGGCTACCGGGCCGAGGGTTACCTGCTGAGCAGCGACCACCCGCTGGCCACGGCGATGTCCGATGCGCACGGCTGGGCGCACGGCGTCTCGCCGCGGCGGCACGTCATCGGCTCCACGACCGACGCACGGTACTACGTGAACCAGTTCGGCCGTCCCGCGCTGGCCTACGGACCGCGGGCCCGCAACATCCACGGCACGGACGAGGCGGTCGAGCTGGCCAGCATCGTCGGCGGAGCTCGCACCCTGGCCCGATTCATCGCCCGGTACTTCGCCGCGGGCGGCCTGCCGGGCGAGCCGGACGTCATCCGGTTCGCCGCCCGCCAGACTGAGGAGACCCAGGTCACGAGCACGTCCGGAGCTGGAGAATGACAGAGGTCGGCCAGGGTCAGCCCGGGCGCAGCGAGGCCAGCCCGGCGTCGTCGGCCAGCCCGGAGCAGGCCGGCGGCGCGGCGGCGCCCGCCGAGGTCCCGGCGGCCGATCCGTTCGGCCCGCTGCTGGCCCCGCTGACGCTGCGGACGGCCGGCGAGCGGATCGCCGAGCGGTTCGTGACCGCGATCGCGCTCGGCGAGTTCGTCCCCGGCCAGGCGCTGCCGTCGGAGCGCGAGCTGGCGGCGATGCTGGAGGTCAGCCGCACCACGGTCCGGGAGGCGCTGCAGCGGCTCCACGCGGCCGGGTACGTCACCACCCGGCGGGGCCGCGGCGGCGGCACCTTCGTCCAGACCGGGGTCGGTCCCCAGTCCGACGACATGATCCGCCGCACGCTGCTGCCGGCCTGGGAAGAGCTCAGCGAGATCCTCGACTTCCGGCAGCTCATCGAGCAGCAGATCGCCCGGACCGCCGCCGAGCGCAGGGACGCCCACGACATCGAGGTCATCCGCGCCGCGGTGGCCGCCTACGAGCACGCTCCCGACCGGGAGGCCTCCCGGCTGGCCGACGGCGCCATGCACACCGCCATCTCGCAGGCGGCGCACAACACCCGGCTGTCCTCGCTGAGCCTGCGGATCCGGCGCGAGGTGAGCTTCGGGTTCGACGCCGAGCCGTACTCGCCCGAGGTCCGCCGCCGCGCCATGCACCAGCACCCGGAACTGGCCGAGGCGATCATCGCGGGAGATCCGGAGACGGCCGCGCGGGTGGCGGCCCAGCACTTCTCCCTGACTGAGGACCTGCTCAGGGAACTGCACGCCCGCATCCGGCTCCGGACCGAAGGAGAAATCCATGCCCGTAGCCACGATTGACGGCCGCACGGTCCACTACCGCCTGGAAGGGGCGGGGGACGAGACCATCGTGCTGGTCAACGGCCTGGCCGACGACCTGGAGACGTGGGCGTTCCAGATGGACGACTTCCTGGCCGCGGGATACCGGGTGCTCCGCTTCGACAACCGGGGCGTGGGCGGCACCGACAAGCCGGCCGGGCCGTACTCCAGCCGGATGCTGGCCGACGACGCCAAGAACCTGGTCGACCACCTCGGCATCACCGACTTCCACCTGCTGGGCGTGTCCATGGGCGGGATGATCGCGCAGGAATACGCCCTGGCCTACGGATCGGACCTGCGCTCGGTCACCTTCGGCTGCACCTACGCCGCGCCCGGCCCGTTCTGCTCCCGGATGTTCGCCATGTGGGCCGACCTGGCGCCGGTGGCCGGGGTGCCGTTCGTCATGCGCGACGTGACGCTGTGGGCCTTCACGGTCCCGTTCTTCGAGCAGCGCGAGGCTGAGCTGGCCGAGTTCGAGACCGCGATGCGTTACCTGGACCAGCCGGTGCACGCCTACCTGGCCCAGCTCGCCGTGATCCAGGAGCACGACACCACGGCGCGGCTCGGCGAGATCACCACGCCCACCCTGGTGCTGGCCGGGGCCGAGGACATCCTCATCCCGGTCGCACTGTCCAGGCGGCTGCACGAGGGAGTCGCCGGATCGGAATTCGCCACCACGCCCGGCGGCCATGCCTGCCTGTGGGAGCACCCGGCCCCGTTCAACGAGGCCTTTCTTGCGTTCGTCAAGCGGCACGGAAAGGGATAAGCCATGGCCGCTGCGCACCACTCCCACCGGTCAACGGAGCAAGGCACCCTGCAGCGCGGCCAGCTGGGCCTGTTCGGCGTCATCATGCCGGGCCTGGCCCAGGTGGCCCCGGCGTTCAACCTGTTCTTCACCACCGGCGTCATGGTCGGCCTCGCCGGCGCCTCCGCACCGCTGATCTTCCTGATCAGCATGGTCGGGATGCTGGCCACGGCGAGCAGCCTGGCCCAGTTCTCGGGCGTCTACCCGAGCGCGGGCTCGTTCATCACCTACATCACCCGGGCCATCGGCACCAAGATCGCCGTCGCCGTCGGCGTGATCACGCTGGTCGGCTACATGATCGCCTTCGGCGGGATCTACATCTTCGTCGGCAGCTACATCGTGCAGAACGTGTTCAACAACCCGCACGTCTGGGGCATCACGCCGATCGTGACGATCGCCTACGGCATCCTGGTCGTGGCCCCGGTGATCGTCGGGCTGAAGTTCGGCGTCCGGATCACCGTGGCCCTGTACGTGTTCGAGGTCGTCCTGCTGCTCGCGCTCAGCCTGACCATCCTGTTCCGGGGCGGCGCGTCCGGCCTCTCGGCGACGCCGTTCCACTGGCCCGGCGGCGGCTCCAAGGACGTGCTGCTGGCGTTCAGCCTGGCCGTGCTGGCCTTCGGCGGGTTCGAGGCCGCGGCGCCGCTGGCCGAGGAGACCCGCAACCCCCGGCGCCTGGTCCCGCTGGCCGTCGTCGGCGCGGTGGTGGTCAGCGGCATCATCTACGTGGTCGGGTCCTACGCCCTGGTCACGGCGTTCGGCATCGGTCACGCCGGCGCCCTGGCCGCGGACGCCAACCCGTTCCACACCGCCGCGAAGGCCTTCCTGCCGTTCGTGGCGCCCCTCATCACGTGGGTCTTCCTGTCCAGCGTGACCAGCTCGTACGTGGCCGCCAACACCCAGACCTCGCGGGTGATCTTCGCCGGCGCCCGCGGCGGCCTGTGGAGCAAGACCCTGGCCGGCGTCTCGCCGCGGTTCCGCACGCCCGCCTGGGCGGCGATCGCGTTCGTCGCGCCGAGCATCCTGATCGGCTGCGTCTCCACGGCGTTCACCGACCCGGGCACCGCTTCGGGATTTCTCGGCACGTACGGGATTCTCGGGCTCATCATCATGTACCTGGTGGCGAACCTCGCGCTTATCATTGAGTGGGCGAAGTTCCGGCGCCGCGGGGTCAGGAAGAACCCGCTGCTGTGGGTCGTCACGCCGATCATCGGCATCATCGTGCTGGCGATCCCCGTGTACGGTGACCTGCGTCCGGGCCAGGCGAGCCCGTACAACGTCCTGCCGTGGCTCGCCCTGGGCCTGATCGCGCTCGGCGCGGTCTACGCCCTGGTCCTCGGCGCCGTCCGGCCGGGGGTGCTGGAGAAGGCGCCGGCGCTGCTGGAGGGCGACGAGAGCCTGGCCACGGATCCGCTGCCGCCGGAGCCGGTCAGGGACTGACCCGGCGGCACCATAGACGGCAGGCCCCTCGCCAGGACTGGGCTGGCGAGGGGCCTGTCTCCACTTACATCCCGCGGTGCGCCCTCAGCGCGGCCTACCAGCGGCCGCGGTGCTCGGGAACCAGCGGGATCAGCGGGAGGGCCAGGATCAGGATGGCGGCGAAGGCCTCGAACACGTGCGCCTGGGCCAGCCCCGGGTGGGCGCTGCGGGCGACGACGGCGGCCGTGACCGACACGGCGGTGATCGCCCCCGACTGCCGGAACATGCCGCGCAGCCCGGCCACCGCCGCGGCCTGCTCGGGCGCGAGCTGCATGGTGGCGTTGTTGGCGGCGGGGGTGCATACGCCCATCCCGATGCCGCAGACCGCTGCGGCCAGCGCCAGCCACGTGTAGGCGGACAGCACGGGCGGGGCGACGGCCATCGCGATCAGCCCGGCCGCTATCAGGGCGAAGCCCGCCACCATCGGCCACCGGTAACCGGTGCGCCGCAGCAGGAAGACAGCCAGCCCGGCGATCGCGACCATCCCGACGGCCCGCGCCGTCAGCAGGGTGCCCGCTTCGAGCGACCGCAGCCCGTAGCGGTCATGCGCGTACAGCGGCACCAGGGCGGCGAACCCCAGCGCCGCGCTGCCGAACAGGAAGTTGAGCAGGTTCATGACGCCGAAGCCCTTCCCGGCGAGGAACCGGAGCGGGATGAATGGCATCTTGGCGCGGGCCGAGTGCCGGACGAAGGCCACCAGGGCCACGATGGCCACCAGCTCGGGGACCAGGAACTCTGGTGAGGCGGGCGACGTGCGCGTGACCGCGACCCCGGTCCCGCTCTGCGCGCTGCCCAGGTAGGCGATGCCGAGCATGGCCGACAGCAGGGTCGCGCCCAGCAGCAGCACGCCGCGGATGTCGAGCGCCTGGTCCGCCCGGCGCACGCTGGCCGGGATGAAGATGGCGCCGAGGGCCAGCAGCACGACGCCGGCCGGGACGTTGACCAGGAAGATCCCGCGCCAGGTCCAGTAGGTCACGAACACCCCGCCCAGGACCGGGCCGATGATCCCGCCGATCGGGAAGATGCTGGAGAACAAGCCGAGCGCGCGGTCCCGGTCCCGCCCGAACATCTGGGCCACTATCCCGGTCGCGGACGGCATGAACGCCCCGCCGCCGAGGGCCTGGATGAACCGCAGCGCGATGAGCAGGTAGATGTTGCCCGCCAGGCCGCAGCACAACGACGCCGCGGTGAACACCACCACCGCGGTCAGGAACACCCGCTTGCGGCCGTACTGATCGCCGAGCTTCCCGGCCAGCGGCATCATCAGGATCTGGCCCAGCGCGTAGATGGTGATGGTCCAGGTGCTCCAATTGACCTGGGTGTGCAGATCGCGCTGGAGAGTGGGCAGCGCGGTGGCGACAATGGTCTGGTCTACGGAGGCCATCATCAGGGCCAGGGACACAATGGCGAATACCAGGAACCGACGGGGCTGCGCGGCACCTACCTCGGCCGGCGGCGCGGCCGGCTTGATGTTCTGTTCCGCGACCACACTAAGACAGTACTCTGCTTGCCGGCAGGCAACTACCCTTGGATGTGCCCCCTTGTCGCTGAAGGAGCGCCCAGATGGACGATGACGGGGTGATCCGGCTGCGCCGGGTCATCAGCAAGCTCGCCCGCCAGCTCAACGCGTCATCAACCGGCGCGGGCCTCACCCCGTCCCAGGCTTCCGTGCTCGCCGTGATCGTGGCGCGCGGGCCGGTGAGCCTGGCCGACCTGGCCGACCTCGAGGGCCTGAACCCGACGATGCTGTCGCGGGTGGTCAGCAAGCTGCAGTCGATGGGCCTGATTGACCGGATCCCGGATCCGGCCGACCTGCGCAGCGCCTCGGTCGCGGCCACGGAGCCGGGCCACAGCATCGACGAGCAGGTCAAGGCCGGGCGGGCGGCGGCCGTCTCCCAGTGCATGGAGGCCCTCAGCATGGACCAGGAGTCGGCGCTCACCGCCGCGCTGCCAGCCCTCGAGGAACTGGCCGAGGCCATGCGCGCCGCCACCCAGGCCGGCCCGGCGCCGCGGCCGCGGTAACTCGGGGCGGGCGGCCGGGGGAGCGCCCCGTTTCGCATGCCCGGGCCGCTAGCCGGTGGCGCGGCCGGGCGCCCGCTGCAGCGGGACCGCGCGCGCCGGGCGGCGGCCGGGCGGGGCCGCCACCGAGTCGCGCCGCAGCAGCCGGATGGGCTCGCGGATCAGCACGTCAGTGGCGGGCTCCCCCTCGATCCGCGCGACCAGCGCGTCCACCGCGGCCTGGCCGAGATCGGACAGCGGCATGCAGACGCTGGTCACCGGCACGTCCAGGAAGGCCAGGCACTCGTCCTCGTCGAAGCTCACCACCGACATCTCGCCGGGAACGTCGACCCCGGCCGTGCGCAGGGCGCTCATCAGGCCGAATAGCTGGTTGAGGCTGCCCACCCCGCAGGCGGTCGGGCGCGGGTCGCGGCGCAGCATCCGCAGGCCGGCATCCCAGCCGCCCTCCTCGGTGGCGGCCGCGTGCCGGACGCTCAGGGCGATGCCGCGGGCGGTGCAGAACCGCCGCGCCGCAGCCACCCGCCGGTGCACCGTGTCGACCTCGGCCGGGCCGTCGATCAGGGCGATCCGCTCGTGCCCCTGGCTGGCCAGGTACTCCACGAACAGCCGCATCGCGCCGGCCTCGTCCATGATCACGTCATTGCCCGGGTCCGGGCCGCGCCGGTTGACGTAGACGTGCGGGATGGCCGGCATGCCGGTGTGGTGCTCGGGCACCCGCAGGGCCGTGGCCAGCAGCAGCCCGTCGACCCGGCTCTCCTCGACCAGGTACCGGTAGTCACCGGGCGGCCGCGGCTCCTCGGTTGGCTCCTCCATGATCATGACCACGTAGCCCCGCTCGCGGGCCTGCTGCAGCGCGCCGCGCTGCAGCCGGGTCCAGATCGGGTTGCGCAGCAGCGGCACGACCAGGGCCATGGCCCCGGTCCGGCGCTGCTTCAGGGCCCGGGCCAGGGCGTTGGGCCGGTAGCCCTGGGCGCGGGCGGCGCTGAGCACCCGCTCGTAGGTCTCGGGCCGGATGGACAGCGCCGGGTCGCCGTTGAGTACCCGGGAAACCGTCGAGACGTGCACGCCAGCCGCGGCGGCGATGTCGATCAGCCGGGAGGCCCGGCGCCGGGGCGGTGCGCCCTCGGGGGCCGGTGCTGGCTGGTCGGCGCACGTCCCCTGGTCAGCCAGTGAGGACGGTTCGCTCGGTTTCGTCATGCCCGGTTCTTCTCCTGGCGGCCCCGCTCCTGGGAGTACCGTACCGTCCGCCCGCTCATGTCCCTGCCTCGAAATGCTGGCCTGCCCGCTAGGGTCAGGCCGTTACCCCGCCATCTGCCATGAGAACCGTGCCGTGCAGGTAGCTTGCCGCGTCCGAGGCCAGGTAGGCCACGGTGTCGGCAATCTCGCCCGCGGTGCCGATACGGCCGGCGGGAACGGTGGCCGCCCACCGGTCCAGCGCCCCTGGATCCGCGCGGATCCAGTCGGCCATCTCGGTGTCGATCAGGCCCGGGCACACGCAGTTGACGCGCACCCCGTCCCGGCCGTGGTCGATGGCCAGGCTGCGGGTCAGCAGCACCAGCCCGCCCTTGGAGGCACAGTACGCCGCCCGCTCCCGGCCGCCGCGCACGCCCGCCGTCGAGGCGATGTTGACGATACAGCCGTTCCCGGCCGCGATCATCGCCGGCAGGAATTCCCGGCAGGTGAGGAACGGCCCCTTCAGGTTCGTGTCGATCAGCCGGTCCCACTCGTCCTCGTCCAGATCGGGCACCCGCTGGATGCTGAACACGCCCGCCGCATTGACGAGCAGCCAGGGATCGCCCAGGTCAGCCCGGATGTCCTGGGCCGCGGCCCGGACCGACGCCGCGTCCGACACATCCGCGCCGTACCCCCTGGCGCCGGGCAGGGCGGCGGCGACGTCGCGCGCCCCGGCCGCGCGGGAGTCGACGCACGCGACGGCGAACCCGGCGGCGGCCAGGGTGGCGCTCACCGCGGACCCGATGCCGCCCGCCGCCCCGGTGACCACCGCCACCCGGGCGGGCGTCACGTGGCCTCCGCGACGGTCCGGGTCAGCAGGATCGCGGCGCAGAACGACCGGTAGGTGGACAGCCGGTCAGGCCCCTGGAAGCGCAGTTCCCGGTCGCCGGTCCGCTCCACGCCGCGGACCCAGGTGGCCGCCTCGGCGATGTCGGTGGTCCGGACCGATACCTCCAGCACGCCCGGCTCCAGCGGCGGCGGGGCCGCGGCGGCCGCGCCGCGGACGGCCACCTCGGCCTGCTCCCGGATCAGCTCGCGGGCCCGGTCCGGGTGCAGGCTGTGCGCGGCCAGCCGGCTGACGTGCTCCTTGACCACCGCGCTGTGCACGCCGGGGATGAGGGCGGCGGTCTCCTCGCAGGCCACCCGGTCGCCGGTGACCAGCACCACCGGCACGCCGTAGTGCGCGGCCACCAGCGCGTTGATGCCCGCCTCGCCGGTCACCCGGCCGTCGAGCCGGGCCTCCGCCACCGCGCGCGGGTTGTAGGTGTGCGAGAGCCCGGCCGGCGCGCCCACCGAGCCGTGATAGGAGACGAACAGGACCGCGTCGAAGCTCTCATCCAGCCCCTGCATCATGTACAGCGGCTTGTGGCTGCCGGAGATGTAGGACGCCCCGCCGGCCAGCTGGTCGGCGGGCAGGTTCCGCATCGTCGAGTGCGAGTCGTTGACCACGATCTCCGTGGCGCCGCCGGCCAGCGCCCCCTCGATGGTCGCGTTCACCTCGGCCAGCAGGAGCGCGCGCCCGGCGGCCGCCTCGGGGCCGTCGCCCACGCACTGCGCCCAGTCGACGACGCCGGCGGTACCCTCCATGTCGCTGGTCAGGAAGACCTTCATACCTGGCTCCGCTTCTCGATCCGGTAGCTCTCGTCGCTGGCGGCCATCACCGCGTAGGTGGCGGTCGGCCGGGTCGACGCGCCGCCGTGGCGGCCGTCCGGGGTCAGGCAGAGGGCCTGCAGCCCGGACCGGTACTCGTCGGGCAGTTCCAGCGTCTCGCGCAGCGCCGTCGCGCAGGCGGCGGCCGGATCCTCGCCGCCGGCCAGCGCCAGCAGCACCGACCGGGCGGTGTTGCCCCGGATGGCCAGCTCGCCGCGGCCCGTGCAGGCCGCGCCGCCGACCCGGTTGTCGCAGTAGTTGCCCGAGCCGATCAGCGCGGAGTCGCCGACCCGGCCGGGGTACTTCCAGGGGTAGCCGCTGGTGCTCACGCCCACGCACAGGTTCCCGGCGGCGTCCAGGGCCAGCACGTTGACCGTTCCCCACAGGCCCGGCGGCGGCGTCATGGCCTGGAGCCGGCGCAGCATGTCCTGCCGGTAGGCGACCTCGCCTGCGCCCGCGCCGTCGCCCGCCGGGGTGAGGGCGTCGCCACCGAGGCCCTCGCGCCACAGCTTCGCGGCCTCGTCGGTCAGCGTCTCGCCGCGCTCGATCCCGGTCTCGTCGGCGAACCGCTCGGCGCCGCGGCCGACCAGCAGCACGTGCTGGGGCAGCTGCTCGAGGACAGCCCGGGCGATCGTGATCGGGTGCGGGAAGCCGGTGACGGCCGCGACCGCGCCCGCGCGGCGGGTCGCGCCGTCCATCATCGAGGCGTCCAGCTCGACCTCGCCGACCAGGTTGGGCAGGCCGCCGACCCCCACGTAGTGGTCAGCCTCGTTGGCCTCCACGACCCGGATGGCGGCCTCGACCGCGTCCATGGCGCTGCCGCCGTCGCGCAGCCGGGCGACCCCCGCGGCGAGTCCGACCTCGCCGCGCTCGCTCGCGATCATGATTGGCTCGGTGATGTCTGCTCCTTTGTCGTGGCGCCGACCGGCGCGGTGGCGGACGCGGCCCGCTCCAGCGGGAAGTGGCACGCGGCCAGGTGGGCGGGCCGGCCCGGGGCGGCAGTCAGTTCCGGGTCCTCGTGCTCGCAGCGGTCCCGGGCGATCGGGCAGCGGGTGCGGAACCGGCAGCCCGCCGGGATCCGCAGCGGGCTGGGCGGGTCGCCCTCGACGGCCGGGGGCTCGTCCTCGTCGCTGGGCGTCATCCGCGGGATGGCGGCCAGCAGGCCGGCGGTGTAGGGGTGGCGGGGCGAGGCGTACAGCTCCTCGGTCGGCGCCACCTCGATGATGCGGCCCAGGTACATGACCGCGACCCGGTCGCACAGGTGCCGGACCACGGCCAGGTTGTGCGAGATGAGCAGCAGGGTGAGGCCCAGGCTGGCCTGGAGGTCCTGCAGCAGGTTCAAGATCGTGGCCTGCACGCTGACGTCGAGCGCCGACACCGGCTCGTCGGCCACCAGCAGGCCGGGCGACAGGGCCAGCGCCCGGGCGATCGCGACCCGCTGCCGCTGCCCGCCCGAGAACTGGCGCGGGTAGGCCTGCAGCGAGTCCGGGTCCAGGCCGACCAGCCGGACCAGTTCCCGGCTGTAGGAGTCCACCTCGGACCGGGGCACCACGTGGTGCACGCGCAGCAGCTCGTGCAGCATGCCGCCCACGGTCAGCCGCGGGTTCAGCGATGAGTACGGGTCCTGGAAGACCATCTGGACCCGCCGCTGGTCGGCCCGCGAGCGGCGGCCGCCCTTCAGGACGCGGCCGCCCAGCTTGACCTCGCCCGCGTCCAGGGGCACCAGCCCGGTCAGCGCGCGGGCCAGCGTGGACTTGCCCGAGCCGGACTCCCCGACCAGGGCCAGCGCCTCGCCGCGCTCGATCTCCAGGTCCACCCCGTCCACGGCCCGCAGCACCCGCTGCTCGTGCCGGAGCCGGGCGGCGATCGAGCCGCCGATCGGGAACCCGACCTTCAGTCCCGTCGCGACAAGCAGCGGCCCGGTATCGGCGTCATCATTCGAAACGGGGCCGGCCAGGGCTACGCCCTCGGGCGGCATCGACGGCTCCGGGCCGGTCATCGGGCTGCTCCCTCGGCGGTCAGCGGCTCCAGGCACCGCTCGTAGTGCAGGCAGCGGGTCGACCGGCCCGCGGGCAGCAGCCGCAGCTCCGGCATCTGCTCGGTGCAGTCCAGCTCGGCGAACCCGCAGCGCGGGTGGAACCGGCAGCCCTCCGGCGGGCTGATCAGGCTCGGCGGCGAGCCGGGGATGGGCACCAGCGAGGCGCGGACCTGCTCGACGTCCGGGGCCGAGCGCAGCAGCCCGAGGGTGTAGGGGTGGCAGGGCTGGGCGAAGACCTGCTGCACCGCGCCCTGCTCCACGATCTGCCCCCCGTACATGACGGCCACGGACTGGCACAGCTGGGCGACCACGGGCAGGTCGTGGGTGACGAACAGCAGGCTCACCCCGGATTCCTTGCACAATCGGTGCAGCAGCCGCAGGATCTGGTCCTGGATGGTCACGTCGAGCGCGGTGGTGGGCTCGTCGCACAAGATGACCTCGGGGTCGCAGGACAGCGCGATGGCGATCATCACCCGCTGCCGCATGCCGCCCGAGAACTCATGCGGGTAGGCCCGGAACCGGCGCTCGGCGTCGGGGATGCCGACCCTTCGCATCAGCTCCACGGCCCGCTCGGCGGCCTTGGACCGGCTGTACCCCAGGTGCACGCGGGGTCCCTCGGCGATCTGCCAGCCGACCCGCATCACCGGGTTGAGCGCGCTCATCGGCTCCTGGAAGATCATGGACAGCTTCGGCCCGCGGATCCGGTTCAGTGCCGACGTCGGCAGCGGGACCAGGTCGACCCCGTCGAGCATGATCTGCCCGGAGGTGACCTTGGCCTCGGGCGGCAGGACGCCGAGGATCGCCTTCAGCGTCATGCTCTTGCCCGAGCCGGACTCGCCGACCAGGCCCACGGCGTCGCCCCGGGGCACCGCAAGCGACACGCCGTCGACGGCATGGACCACGCCGCGGCGCGTGGAGATCTCCACGCGCAGGTCCCTGACCTCGAGCACGTTGGCGGCCGCTGTGCCTTCCACGGCTGAGCCGCTCCCGGCGCTCCCGATCATGACTGACCCGGCCGGAGCAGGTCGGCGAGGCCGTCACCGATCAGCGACAGGGCCAGGCCGGTGATCACCACGGCCAGGCCGGGGAGAGTGGTCAGCTGCCAGTGCGTGGTCAGGAAGTTCTGCCCGTTGGCGATCATGCTCCCCCAGTCCGGAGTCGGCGGCTGGATGCCCAGTCCCAGG
>Ga0193726_1001757_pt1 | contig 16047 bp, 14 predicted proteins | sample H2c1metaG_FD_144928 | JGI IMG/M metagenome (GOLD analysis project Ga0193726, IMG submission 144928) | Soil microbial communities from a riparian zone of the East river system, Colorado, United States - H2c1 | ecosystem: Environmental > Terrestrial > Soil > Riparian zone | place: USA: East River... | reverse complement strand
GTCCTTTTTCAGCCGGACCAGCCGTTCGTCGATCAGCCGGCGGTCGGCCTCGATCTGCGTCTCGCCCGGTCCGCCGAGAAAGCCGAAACCGCCGCGCTGTCGTTCCAGATGGGTCCACGACCGCACCAGCCGGGACCGCTGATACGCCAGATGCGCCAGTTCGACCTGCAACGCGCCTTCCCGGGTCACCGCGCGCTCGCCGAAGATGTCGAGGATCAGGGCGGTGCGGTCGATCACCTTGCAATTCCAGGCGCGCTCCAGGTTGCGCTGCTGCACGGGCGACAGCGTGGCGTCCACGATCGCGACCGCGACGTGCTGGTCCGCGATCGTCTGACCGAGGGTTCCGACCTGTCCCGACCCGAGCAATGTCGCCGGCCGGCGCGCACGCAACGGCAGGACCGCCTGGTGCACCACGTCCAGACCAATGGCGGCGGCGAGACCCACGGCTTCTTCAAGCCGCGCGTCCGCCGCGCGCGCCGGTTCGGGCCCGCCGTCGCGATCCCGCGGCCGCTCCCAGGGCAGGATCACCATCGCGCGCGTCGGTCCGGAACCGTTGGCCGGCGAACGCTCGCCCTGGTTGGATGCCGGTTGGCTGGTCCCCGGTTGGTTAACCAGTTGGCTAATCCCCACCGGCGACGGCACTCATCTCCCGCACGCCGGCGGGCGCCGCGGCGCCACCCTCAGCCTTCGACGCGTCGAACAACTGGATGGGAGAGCCCGGCATGACGGTGCTGATCGCGTGCTTGTAGACGAGCTGGGTGTGCCCATCGCGCCGCAACAACACGGAAAAGTTGTCAAACCAGGTGATGATACCCTGGAGCTTGACCCCATTCACAAGAAACACCGTGACCGGTGTCTTGCTCTTCCGCACATGGTTCAGGAACACGTCCTGAACGTTTTGCGCCTTTTCAGTGGCCATTTTCATGGTCCTTTTATATTCGCCGCGTGCCGCGGCGAGAGTTGAACGATGCCTGTTTTTGTCGTCCCGGTGGGTCCTGGCGGGACCACCGGCTCGCGCACGCTACCAGCCCATCATGGCTCAGGCCAGGGTTTTCAGCCAGGCTTCCAGCTCATGGGCGGAATGCACATGGAGATCGGGAGAAGCGAGTTCAACACCGCCGTCATGCGCGGCGTCGCCGACCAGAACCGCGGTCACCCCGGCGGCCCGCGCGGCTTTCATGTCCAGCGCGGTGTCGCCGAGATACCAGACCTGCTTGCCGGCGGAAAAACCCAGTTGGCGCAGCGCGAGCAGGATCGGTGCCGGGTCCGGCTTGTCGGCATCGGCGTCGCCGGCGCCGATCACCGCGCGAAAATACGCCGACCATCCCAGGTGGGCGACCTCGGCGCGGAGATAGTCGCCGGCTTTGTTGGATACCACGCCGAGCGGCCACGCGGCGGCGGCGAGCAGTGCCTCCGCCGCGCCTGGCATCGGCGTCACGTGATCCAGATGGTCGCCGCGGAAGGTATCATAAAAGATGTCCCGCGCCCGCTCCCAGGCGTCGCCGAACATCGCCGGGAAGCTTTCCTTCAGCGACACCCGGACCCGCTGCTTCGTGTCCTCGACGGTCCATCGCGGCTTGCCGAACGCATCGAACGCCGCGTTCAGAGCGGCGGCGATGCCGGTCCAACCATCGACCAGCGTATTGTCCCAATCGAACAACAGCACGGTCGGCCGGACAAGCCGTTCCGGGAACGTAGCGCTCATGCCGGCCGCCGCATCAGCCGATCGAGCAGAAACGCACGGGTGCGAATCCTGCCGCTCGAACCGAAGTCGATCGTCAGTTCGGACACCGGCGGCATCTCGTCAGCCGCCACCTATTTTCGGAATCAAAACAATCTCGCTGCCCGGCTTCAATTCGGCCTGATAGGCGTCCTGGAATATTTCGCCGTCGATGGCGACCGCCATGCCCTCTTCGACCTGGTTGCCGAGACCGGGATAGCGTTTCTCCAGTTCGCGGACCAGTTGGCGGAACGTTGTCGCTTCGACGTCGAACTCGGTCTTGCCACCGGTGAACTGGTGGCAAGACCCGCCCGAGGCGATGATGACTCTAGGCAAACGAACTCATTTTCCGGCGGCATCGAGTGCGGCGCGGACTTTCGGCGGTGACATCGGCAGGTCGTGCATTTCCACGCCGGTGGCGCGGCGGATGGCGTTGCCGATCGCCGCCATCGGCGGAATGATCGGCACCTCGCCAACGCCGCGCGCGCCGAACGGGTGGCGCGGGTTGGGCACTTCGACCAGCACCGCCTCGATCATCGGCAGGTCCGAGGCGACTGGGCAGCGGTAGTCCAGGAATCCCGGATTCTCCAACTGGCCCTTGTCGTTGTAGATGTATTCCTCGTTCAGCGCCCAACCGATGCCTTGCACGGCGCCGCCCTGGATCTGGCCCTCGACGTAGCTCGGGTGAATCGCCTTGCCGACGTCCTGCACCGCGGTGTAGCGCTCGATCGTGACGTGACCGGTTTCCTTGTCCACCGTCACGTCACAGATATGCGCGCCGAATCCAGCCCCGGCGCCTTGTGCGTTGACTGAGACCTCGGCGTTGATCGGGCCACCGGTCCGGCCCGCCTTGAGCATGATCGCCGCCAGATCGAGCGGCTCGAAGGCACCGGCGTTGGAACCCGCCGGGAACGCCATGCCGTCTTTCCACTCGACGGCGTCGGCGGGGATTTCCCAGATCATGGCGGCGCGCTTTTTCAACTCGTCGACCACTTTCTCGGCCGCCTGGGTCACCGCCATTCCGGTGGCGAAGGTGACCCGGGAACCGCCGGTCAGGAAGGTGAAGCCGATCGAACCGGTGTCGGCGACGATCGTCCGCACCTTCTCGGCCGGGAGGCCAAGCACCTCGGCCACCATCATCCCCATCGAGGCGCGCGAGCCGCCGATATCCGGGCTGCCGGTCGCCGCCGATGTTGAACCAGAAGCCGCAGGCGAAACCGCGCGCCTGACCGGCCTTCACCGGGGACTTCCAGTGCGGATGGGTCTCGACGGCGGCGAGCACCTGCTCGAAGCCGATATTCGCGTGGGTGACGCCGTAATGCGTCTTGGTGCCGGCCTTCGCGGCGTTCTTCTTGCGAAGCGTCAGCGGGTCCATGCCCAGTTTGTCGGCGAGTTCGTCGAGCGCGCTTTCGACGGCGAACGAGGTGATCGGCGCGCCGGGTGCGCGATAGGCCGCGACCTTCGGACGGTTGCTGACCACGTCGTAGCCGACCACGTCGACGTTTTCGATGTCATACAGCGCGAAGCCGCACATGCAGCCGGGCCCGATCGGCGAGCCGGCGTAGGCGCCCGCCTGGAATTTCAGCACCTGCTTCGCGGCGACGACGGTGCCGTCCTTCTTCGCGCCGATCTTGATGTCGATCGACGCGCCGGAGGTCGGACCGGAGCCGCGGAACACGTCTTCCCGCGTCATCTGCATCTTCACCGATTTGCCGGATTTCTTCGACAGTGCCACCGCGACCGGCTCGAGATAGATCAGCGTCTTGCCGCCGAAGCCGCCGCCGATCTCGGCGGGCGTGCAGCGGATGTTGGCGATGTCGATGCCGAGCAGCTTGGCCGTGTAGGCGCGGACCATGAAGTGGCCCTGGCTGGAGCTGTGGATGGTGATCTGCCCGTCGGGCGCGTAGGTCGCGAGGCAGGCATGCGGCTCGATGTAGCCCTGATGCACCGGCTTCGTGGTGTAGGTGCCTTCGACGATGACTTCGGCGTCCTTGAAGCCGGCGTCCACGTCGCCCTTCTTGAACGTCACCACCTTGGCGATGTTCGACGCCTTCGTCGGCTTGGGTGTCACCCCGCCGGTGAACATGTCGTCGTGCAAAACGGGTGCGTTGTCGGCCATCGCCTCGTCGACGTCGATGACGAACGGCAGGACGTCGTACTTTACTTCGATCAGCGCCAGCGCGTCATCGGCGATCGCCTGCGTGGTCGCGGCCACGGCCGCGACCGCATGGCCCTCGTACAGCGCCTTGGTCCGCGCCATGACGTTGCCGGACAGGTCGCGGAAATTCATCGGACCTTCGCCGACGAAGGCTTCCTCGCTGGCGATTTCCGGGAAGTCCTTCGCGGTCACCACGGCTTGCACGCCGGGAAGCTTCTCGGCCTTCGACGTGTCGATCGACACGATCCGCGCGTGCGCGTGCGGCGAGCGCAGGATCTTGCCCCACAACATGCCCGAGGCGCGCGTGTCGGCGGCGAACACCGCGCGGCCGGTGACCTTATCGACGCCGTCGGGACGGATGGGACGCGTGCCGACGACTTTCAGGTTGCTGTCGATGTAATTCATCAGGAGGCCTCTCCTCGCATGACCGCGGCGGCGTCCATCACCGCGCGAATGATTTTATCATACCCCGTGCAACGGCAAAGATTGCCGGCCAACCAATACCGCGCCTCGATTTCCGTCGGGTTTGGATTGGCGTCGAGCAATGCCTTGGACGCGACGATCAGGCCAGGCGTGCAGAAGCCGCACTGCAGAGCGGCGTGCTCGAGGAACTTCTGCTGCACCGGATGCAACTTCTCGCCGTCGGCGATGCCTTCGACCGTGGTGATCGACTTGCCCTCGGCCTCGACGCCGAGCACGAGGCAGGAGCAGACGATCGCGCCGTCCATGATGACCGTGCAGGCGCCGCAGTCACCGGAGGCACAGCCTTCCTTGCTGCCGGTCAGGCCGACGACGTCGCGCAGTACGTCCAGCAGGGTCTGCTGCGGCTCGCAGAGGTACTCGGCGGACTCGCCGTTGATGGTGGTGGAAACGTATGACTTTGCCATGGGTCAGTGAGCCTTTACGGTTTTGCCGGATGCCCGGTCGAATGCGATCTTGGCCACGCGGCGTGCGAGGACGCCGGCGATCTTGGTGCGATATTCGATCGTTCCGCGCTTGTCGGTGATGGGTTTGCAGGCGGCCTGCGCGGCCTTGTCCAACGCGGCCAGCGTGGCGTCGTCGAGCGTGTGCCCGATCAACGTGTCGGCCATCGCCTTGACCAGCAACACGGTCGGCGCCACGGCCCCGAGCGAGCAGCGCGCCGCGGTGCAGACGCCCTTGTCGTCAAGTGTCACGCTGATGCCGCAACCGACCACCGCGATATCCATTTCCGTGCGCGGAATGAAGCGCAGATAGGCATCGCCGGAATGCGCCGGCCGCGGCGGGAATTTGAATTCGAGGATGAACTCGTCCTTGGCGAGGCTGGTCCGGCCGGGCGCGGTCGGGACCTGTTCGACCGGAATTTCGCGGCGGCCCTTGGACCCGACGATCACCGCGGTCGCGGCGGCGGCATACATCGCCGGCACGGAATCGGCGGCCGGCGAGGCGTTGCACAGATTGCCCGCGAGCGAGCACCGGCCTTGCACCTGCGTCGAACCGATCAGGTCGAGCGCCTCGACCACGCCGGGCCATGCCTTGTTCATTCCGGCATGCGCTTCGACGACCGCGCCGGGCGTGGCGGCGCCGACAACGAACCCGCCGCCTTCCTCTCGGATGCCGATGATTCCGGGGATCTTCTTGGTATCGACGATCAATTCCGGCTTCAGCCGGCCCGACCGCAGTTGCACCAACAGGTCGGTCCCACCGGACAGAACCTTCGCGAGACCGGAAGAACCGGCGAGAAGTTTGACCGCGTCGTCCACGGACGTGGGCGCGGAGTAAGTGAGACCTGACATCGTAGCTCCCAGTTTTTGCTCTGTCGTCAATCCGGTCCGGAGAACGAAACGGCCGCCGGAACGGCTTCGCGACCCACGTTAGGCGATCATGGCGCCGCGGTCGAGAGGCGGGGCAGCGGAACGTCCGGGCGGAGGCCGTGTCACCGGTCGCGCCGCCTTGAGCGGCTTGATCCGCCGGGTTTCGCACCGGCTGGAGAACCGCCCGCCGTGCGGTGCGGCCGGCGCGGAACGGAGCTGTCCTGATGCGCCGCGCCTCCCATGGACGGCAGGTCATGGCGTCGCAGGATGACCGCGTCACACTCGATGGTCGCTTCGAGCACCTGGTTGGTCAGGTCAGGTGCGGGCCGTTGCGTGTCCAGAAAATCGAGGACAGCGGAAAATGCCTCGAGTTGTATATCAATATCCATGCCAATCGGACCATTGATGCAGATCAACCCCGCGTGCAGGGCTGTCCCCCGATATTGACCCTTTCGGCCCGGTTCTGATGCGGACCCGCGAAAGTCCTTCGCATTGCGCGTCACAAAAGTCCAGTCCCCGGCGAGGATATACGGCATGAGTTGCCAGTCCTTCGCACCCGAGCGACCGCGGTGCCCAACATGTCGCGATGCCCAACATGTACGGACTCGCCGTAGCCGCGCTGGCGCGCCAGTTCAGCCAACTCGGGCGACAGGCAATTGTCGATCAGGAAATTCATCCGGCCTTGCGCACGACACGAACTTCCGAGCGGAGTTTGGCGGTCGGGATATCGTCGGCCACGCGTCGCGGTTTGCCGGTCGGTGGATGGGCATCCGACCACAGCTTCGCCAGTTCGATCTTGCGCGGAGTCAGAACCGGGTAGGCACGAAGGATTCGCTCGACAGGGATATCCTCGCGGACGGACGCAGCGACATCATGCACCGGGATTCTTGTGCGCCTGATGACTGGAATACCGCCCAGTACTTCTGGGTCAACGACGACCATCTCGCCGGCCTCGTCCAGCCGATCGCCGCCTTTTTCCACTCTACGAAGAATCGACCGAAGATCGATTGTCAGGACACCGTCGTGGAGAACGTAACTGGACAAATTCGGCAAGCGCCAGCGCGGCGTGGCCATATCGGACGCCGCGGGCTCCTGGCCGAACTGTTCCGATAGCTGCCGCACGATGCGCAGCCGCTCTGGTTTCGTCAACTGCTCGCTGGTATCCCAGTAGACGGCATCCAGATAACACGCCCTCGGACGCAGCGCTCGGCCGGGGCCTCGTACGACAAACCGCGAGGGAAGAATCGCGTCATCAACAATATCATTCACGGCGCGAGGCGGCACGTTCGTCACCACAGCTACTTCGTTCACGCTGAGCCTGTTGCTCGGCAATGACATGGTATCCCGCTTAAATGTTTCTACCAATGCGGTAGGATAGAGTCGAAACCAGTGCCGCGCAATGATCGCGCCCGGTTCGCGTCGGACCGGACCGCACCGAGGATGGGTTAACGGCCTTGATCCGGTGGTCCAGCCCAGGTCAGGGCCTTACGCCACGCGCGGCCACCTTCGTCTCGACGCTGTCCCAGATCGCCTTTTCAAGGTGCACGCCGTCGAACCGCGCGATTTCCTGCAGGCCCGTCGGCGAGGTCACGTTGATCTCCGTGAGATAGTCCCCGATCACGTCGATGCCGGTGAATATCATGCCCTGATCGCGCAAGGTCGGGCCGATCGCCGCGCAAATTTCACGATCGCGCGCGGTCAGCGGCGATTTCTCCGGGCGTCCGCCGACATGCATGTTGGAGCGCGCCTCGCCCTCGGCGGGGACACGGTTCACCGCGCCCATCGGCTCGCCGTCGACCAGGATGATGCGCTTGTCGCCTTTGCGCACCGCCGGTTCATAGCGTTGCAGCATCAACGGCTCACGCGAGCGGGCGAAATGCATCTCCAGCAGCGAGGCGAGGTTTTCGTCGTCCGGCTTGATCCGGAACACGCCCGCTCCGCCATTGCCGAACAGCGGCTTGACGATGATGTCCTTGTACTCGGCGCGAAACGAACGGATCGCCTCGAGGTCCCAGGTGACCAGCGTGGGCGGCATCAGATCGGGGAAATGCGTCACCAGCAATTTTTCCGGCGCGTTGCGGACCGCGACGGGATCGTTGACCACGATCGTGCCGGGTTGGATGTGTTCGAGCAAATGTGTCGCGGTGATATAGGCCATGTCGAACGGCGGATCCTGCCGCATCAGCACGACATCCATCGTGGCCAGGCCGAGCTCGGTCATGTCTCCGAATACGTAATGATCGCCGGCGCGCCGCCGCACGGTCACCGGGCGGGCGCGGGCGAACAGCCGCTCGGCGCGGCGGCCGCCATGCGGTTTGGAGACGCCTTCGCGCAAGGCCATGTGACGCACCTCGTAGTGCCACATCGTGTGGCCGCGCGCCTGCGCCTCCAGCATCAGAGCGAAGGTCGAATCGCCGTCGATGTTGACGGATTCCATCGGGTCCATTTGGACCGCGACCTTGAGACCTTGCGCCATGTTTTGTTCCCTTTCCCGCCAGCCCGCGACATTTACGGCGTGATGGGCCTGAAGGGAAGCAAGGCCGGGAAAGTCCCGCCGGCGGACGAGTGGGAGGACATTTGAATCTCGACCGCTTCGGCCGATCGTCTGGCTCTCTGGGCGTCGGATCATCCGCGAGCGAGACAGATTTTACCACGGAGGAACCACGAGGGCCGCAAAGCGCCACGGAGAAGGAGGATCGCGGTTCGCGCGGGGCATTCGCCAAAGCCGGTCCGCGGAACAAATTCTTTCCGGTTCCGATCGTTGTGTCTTGCCTCGTCACGCGGAACGGCCCTCGTGACGGCTCGTCGCGGCCGGTTCCGCCCCGCTCCGTGGCCCTTTGTGAACTTCGCTTTTCCTCCGTGGTAAAATCTTACTTGTCGCGCATGGCAATGACTGAGAACGCGGGGATCCGCTCCAGGGTAGCCGCACCCGCGGCCGGCGAGCGTCGTTCGGTTCGGCGCCGCGGATCCGGCGGGCTGATTGAACTGCCGGCCCCGCCCCGCTACATCGCGATCGCGTACGCGGGCCGCCGCGGATCGGCCCCCGCGCCGATCAGCCCGGTCTTCGGATCGGTCAGGATCGCCTCCACCGAGCCGGCGAGCCAGGTCCAGTCCGGCCAGTCCTGGATCTCGTGGCCGCGCGCGGCGAGTTCGTCCTTCGTGGCCTGATCGATCCGGCCCTCCACGGCGAGCCGGCCGGGGAAATACTCGAACGGCGCGAACGAGGAGGGAAACGAATACGACGCCACGCGCGGCGCCTCGATCGCCGTTTGCGGGTCCATGCCGAAATGCATGATATTCAGCAGAACCTGCAGCATGGCCTGGGTTTGCACGTCGCCGCCCGGCGTGCCGAACGGCATCACGCCGCCGTCTTTGGTCACGAAGATCGCCGGATTGGGCGTCAGGCGCGGCCGCTTGCCCGGCGCCACTCCGGCCGGATGTTTCGGATCCGGACGGCTTTGCGAACCGCGCCCCGATGGCGTGATCCCCAGGCCCGGCACCACCGGCACGTTGCCCGACCCGTCCGAGGGCGTCGCGCTGAACGTGTTGCCCCAGCGATCCACGACACCGCAATACGATGTGTCCGCCTCGACCTTCGGCAATTCGCGGCCACTGACCGCGAACTCGCGATTGGGCAGATCGAGCGGCGCCGGCATCGCACCGAACGCGCGGTCGTCCCGCACCGCCGCGGCGCGCCGCGCGATCGTCGCCGGATCGAGCAAATGATCGATCGGCACATCGATGAAATTGGGATCGCCGAAATGATATTCGCGATCGGCCAGCGCGAGGTTCAGGCACTCGACGACGCGGTGCAGGTAATCCGCCGAGTTATGCGCCAGTCCATTGATACCGACATGCTCGACCAGAGCGAGCGCCTGTTGCAGCGCCGGTCCCTGGCACCACGGCCCGCAGGTCAGCAACTCATGGCCGCGCCAGCCGCGCCGCACCACCGGCTCGATCGCGGAATGATATTCCGCGAGGTCTTCCATCGACAGGTAACCGCCTTCCTGTTCCTGAAAGCGAACGATCGCGCGGGCGATGTCACCGCGATAAAACGAGTCATGCGCGGCTTGCAGCCCTTTGAGGCGATCCGGTCCGGCGGCGCGATCCTGATCGGCCATGAATTGCAACGTCTGCGCGAGATCGCTTTGCACGAATTTGTCGCCCGCTTTCGGCACGCGGCCGTTCGGCAAAAAGATCGCGGTATTGGATTGCCAACGCCGGTACTCGTGTTCATGCGAGGCGATCGAGGTGGCGAGCAAAGGATAAACCGCGAACCCCTCGGCCGCGAAACGAATCGCCGGCGCGGCCACATCGGCGAACCGCATCGTGCCGTGGCGGCGCAGCGCCGTGATCCAGGCGTCGGGCGCGGCGGGCACCACGGTGCGCAGCACGCCGTCGGGGATTTTGCCGCCATGCTCGCGCATGAACAGATCGGCCGGCAACGTTTTCGGCCACCAGCCCAGTCCGGCGATGCTCTCGACGGTGCCGTCGGCGAGACGGATTATGATGGGCGCCACGCCCGCGACGTTGACCAGATCCGGCTGCAGAACACCCAGTGCGATGCCGGCGGCACATCCGGCGTCGATGGCGTTGCCGCCCGCCTCCAGAATGGTGAAACCGGCGGCGGCGGCGAGGTAATGACCGGCGGATACGGCGTGGCGGGTGCCGTGAATGGTGGGGCGATGGCTCATGGGTCGGCTCCTTTGCCTGTCGCGCGGTTGGGGCGGATCGGCGGACAGGCTGCGCGCACGCGCGGTTTTCGTCCAGCCGCCAGCGTCAGTCCGGCAGCGTTACGATGGCACCCGGGTGGTGGGCCACCCGGGCGGTATCATCGGGAACGTCTCAGGTCAGGAAATCGTCAGTCCAGCCTTTGTAATCTCCGGCGCGCGTCACCTTTCCCATCAGCTCGGCCGAGGCGATGCCGGTCAGCGCCGCCGGTTTGGTACCGTCGCGCAACGCTTTCAGTGTGTTGTAAACCGCCTGCACCGATGCCGAAAACGGCTGATGACCCTGCAACGCGATGCGCACGCCCATGCTGCCGAGCCAGGCCTTGTCATGATCGCCGCCACCGCCGCCCAGCATGAGGGGGATTTTAAGTTCGGCGTGCAGCATCTCGATGACTTCGCGCGTTGTACCGCCGGCGAAGAACACCGCGTCGACGCCCTCCTTCTCATAGGCTTTGGCGCGCGCCAGGGCATCTTGCGGGCTGGTGACGGCGGCGGCACTGGTGCGGCCGATGATGCACAGCGACTTGTCCTCGCGGGCACGCAGCGCGGCGCGCATTTTGCCGATGCCCTCCTCGAGCGGAATCAGGCTCGGCTTTTTCTCGCCGAACGCGCGCGGCAGCACGGTGTCCTCGATCATGATGCCGGCGACACCGGCGGTTTCCAGTTCCTGGATGGTGCGCATCACGTTCAACGCATTGCCGTATCCGTGATCGGCGTCGACCATCAGCGGCAGCTTGCCCGCCCGGTTGATCCGATACGCCTGAGCGGCGAACTCGGTCAGGGTCAGCAGGATCAAATCCGGATTGCCGAGCACCGAGAACGAACCGATCGAGCCGGCGAACATGCCGACCTCGAAGCCAAGGTCCTCGGCGATGCGGGCGGAAATGGCGTCGAACACCGAGCCCGGGTGCAGGCATTGGGTGCCGTTGACGATGAGTTCCCGATAGCGTTCGCGGCGAGCGGTCCAGTGCATGATGTCCTCCCCAGTCGGTTAGCCGCAGGGTAGTGGGGTTCGCGCGGGGTGGGAAGGGCGCGGCGCCAGGGGAGCGGCGCATCGCACGATTATTCGGCGAACGAATCAAAAACTGAACCACACCGCCGAATGGTCCGACGACATTGGCTGGATCACCGTGAAGTGGAGTGGGATCTTGTTGCTGACCGCGAAATCGAGGTTGTTGCCGCCCTGATGGGTCGCTCGTCCGGCGTGAACCGGCTGAATGGCGGGGGCGGCCGGCGGGCCCCAGGCGCGGCCGCCCGGTGGGGCCATGAATTCCTGGGGCGAACAGTTCCAGTCCCCGGCGATGACCCAACTGGCCCCGATCTGTCCGCTGTTGGCGATGACATCGAAGGCGCAGGACGCGGCGAACCCATGATTTCCGGATGGCATATGGGTGGTATAGAACCAGTTCAGCCCAAAATTTCCCACGGATATTTCGACGCCAAGCAACTGTCGAAGGGCGCCATGCCCGACCATCGGCACCACGCGGAAATTGTTGACGTTGTAACGGGTGATCATCGCGAGGCTGCAACGATTATTGCCGACGCCCCATTCCAGCCAGAACATCGGCACGCTGCGGTAGTCGATCGTGGACAGATTGCCGTTGGCATTGGCGGCGGTCCGGAGGATCCGGCTATCGGCCTGCGGCGGCGTGCCACATTCCTGCAGGCAAACAATGTCCGCCACCTGGTACATCGGCGCGTACGGATTTGCCGGGTTGGGCATTTGCACACCGGTGAGGAACGGACCGACATTGTTCCAGTTGTTGCCGCCCTGCATATTATAGGTAACCAGATACGCCATCGCGACCGTCCTCCCCGGATTGTGCGACCTGATAGCGGAAGCCAGCCGAAGCGGACAGGTCCGGGCGCACGAACTTGAGGCGATCCCGGCCCGCGGCGAATGCCGGGTGCGACGATCCGCCGCGCCGAGCGTCATGGTGCGGAGTGACTGACAGGCGGTAAACGGATTTGCAAAGAACAACAATAACACGGATTTCGCGGATTTAGGGCACGGATTACACGAAATCGAGACGCTCTTATCGTGAAGTTTGTGGCTGCTCGCGGAGTCGGGTTGAGCTGTGGAGGTCCCGATTTGGCGCCTCCGAGCGCGTCCCGGCCGAAGCAAGCAAAGAATTTCAACCGCCGATGCACGCCGATGTATGCCGATGAATTATTCCGCTTCGGCGGTCCCGCCAAACCTCGAACACAGCGTATGCCTCCGGCTGGTCGCTCCGCCGGGTGCATCGGCGTGAATCCGCATGCATCGGCGGTTGAATCACTTTCTTCCCTGGCTTCGCGCCAACGTCGTTCGCGACAAGAGCGAAACGGGAAGTCAACCTGCGAAGCGTCAGGACGAACGATGCCGTCGCGGATTGAATATATAAATCGCGGCCATCGCCACTTTCCCTGAAATGCGTGCGCTTAATCTCCGAAATCCGTGTTATTGTTGTCCTTACCTCGCCATCGGCAAGGAAAAATGGTCAATGCCGATCGAAAGCGAAGTCAACGGCTCGATCCGGTGGCCCAGGCGGAAACCATGTGCGACGGCGTGTGTCCTTTCGCCCGGTCATGGCCGCGCCGAGCGGTTTTCCCATCAATCGCGATCAGTTCCGGCGCGCCGTCGTGAAGATCCTTCACCCAGTCCTGGAAGCAAACCTTGAGGCATCGATGGCCGCGAACACGTCACACACCGCGCCGGAATCTCCCTCACGATTTATTCAGGCGATTGCGCCTGCGCGTAATGGGTCATGAGTTTTTCGACATGCGCCGATTCGAGCCAGACCTCGCGGTCCTTTAAAGAAACGTGCGAACATGATCCGCTCTCCAATCTCGTCATACGGATTATCCGGTGCGTGTTCGTAGCGGAAAATTGTTGCGCATTCCTCACTAAAACGCGGCGTTCGCCAAATTTCGTGACAGCGGACCGCGCCGCGCGGTCAGCGCCGGGAGCACAGCCGCGTAACCATGCCCCGCCGGTTCGCCAGCACGCCCGCTTGCGCACATCGATTGTGCGGCGCAACATAGACCGGCACACCACCATCCTCCCGAGCCCGAAATGCCCCTGCACGTCGCCCTCACCCACCGCACGTCGTACCGCTACGACCGTCTCGTGCAGCCCGGACCGCAGACCATCCGCCTGCGGCCGGCGCCGCATGCCCGCACGCCGATCCTGGCCTACGAACTGAAGGTCGAGCCCCAGCCGCATTTTCTGAACTGGCAGCAGGACCCGCAGGGTAACCACCTCGCCCGGGTCGTGTTCCCTGGGCGCGTCACCCACTTCGATGTCACCGTCGATCTGATCGCCGACATGGTGACGATCAACCCGTTCGACTTCTTCCTGGAGCCCGACGCCGAGAACTAGCGCCATTTCTCAAGGCCGATCCCGCCACGCCCGCGCTCACCGCGCTGCTGGCGGAAATCCCGCGCGAGCCGAAGCACACCGTTACTCTGCTGACGGAACTGAACCAGCGCATCCAGCGCCAGATCGAATACGTCGTGCGCATGGAGCCCGGCGTGCAAACGCCCGAGGAAACGCTGGCCCTCGGACGCGGTTCCTGCCGCGACTCCGGCTGGCTGATGGTGCAGTTGCTGCGTCACCTGGGGTTCGCGGCGCGCTTTGTGTCGGGCTATCTGGTGCAACTGGCACCCGACATCCGCCCGCTCGAAGGTGCGGCGGGCCCGCTTTCGGATTTCACCGACCTGCACGCCTGGTCGGAAGTCTACCTGCCGGGCGCGGGCTGGATCGGCCTCGATGCGACCTCGGGCCTGCTGGCCGGCGAGGGTCACATCCCGCTCGCCGCCAGCCCCGATCCGACGTCAGCGGCGCCGATCAGCGGGCTCGTGGAAAAATGCGAAACCACCTTCGGCGTCGAAATGAATATCCGGCGCGTCCTGGAAACGCCGCGGGTCACGAAGCCCTACACCGAAGCTCAGTGGCGGGCGATCCTGGACCGCGGCGCCGGCGTCGATCGCGCCCTCGCCCGCGGCGACGTGCGTCTGACCATGGGCGGCGAGCCGACCTTCGTCGCCGCCACCGATCTGGACGCGCCGGAGTGGAACACCGAGGCCACCGGCCCAACCAAGCGGAAATACGCCGACAGGTTGCTGCGGCGGCTGATGACGCGCTGGACCTCCGGCGCCGCCCTGCGCGCGGACGGCGAACCGGTGTGGCGCGATCCCGCGCTGTTCGCGCCGGAGCACGAGACCGATGCCGCGACCCCGTCCGCCGCCGCCGATTTCGCCGCCCGCCTGGCGGAACGCCTGCAGATCGATCCGGGTCTGGTCATTCCGGCGCACGAGGACACGCATTACTACCTGTGGCGCGAGGGCCGCCTGCCCGCCAACGTGCTGGCCGAGGACGCGAAACTGCTCGATCCGATGGAACGCGCGCGGCTGGCCAGGGTGTTCGGCCAGGGGTTGCATCAAGCCGCCGGCAGCGTGTTGCCGTTACGCCGCGTGATGGACAACGGCGCGCGCCGCTGGCAGTCGGGAAGCTGGCCGTTCCGCGCCGGCATAATGTTTCTGGTGCCCGGCGACTCCCCCATTGGCCTGCGCCTTCCGCTCGATAGTATTCCGTGGGCTGATGCCGAAACGATCGAGACGCAGTTCGAGCCCGATCCGTTCGCCCCGCGCGACCGACTGCCGTCCCGTCAGGCGTTGCCGCGTCGCCATGCCTCGGACGCCGCGCCGCCGGACAGCGGCATCGAGGGTTTTCGACCGGTGCCGCAGGAACTTCCCGTCATCGGCCGCGGCGAGCCTGGCCTCGTGCGCACCGCGCTGTGCGTCGAACCGCGCGACGGCAAGATGCACGTCTTCCTGCCGCCGCTGTTCGCGGTCGAGGACTGGCTGGACCTGCTCGCCGCCATCGAGGAAACCGCCGGGGAAACCGGCCGCCGCGTCGTTCTGGAAGGTTATCTGCCGCCGTCCGATCCGCGGTTGACGACGTTCTCCGTCACCCCCGATCCCGGCGTGATCGAGGTCAACGTCCATCCGGTGAAAACCTGGCCCGGGCAGGTGGCGCAGACCGAGGAGCTGTACGAAGAAGCCCGTCTCGCCGGTCTGGCCACCGAGAAATTCGATCTGGATGGGAAACATGTCGGCACCGGCGGCGGCAATCATGTGGTGATGGGCGGCGCCGCGCCCGAGGACTCGCCGTTTCTGCGGCGTCCCGATCTGCTGAAATCGTTACTTGGGTTCTGGCACAACCATCCCAGCCTGTCGTTCCTGTTCAGCGGCCAGTTCATCGGTCCCACCAGCCAGCATCCCAGGATCGACGAGGCGCGGCAGGACAGTCTCGCCGAACTGGAGATCGCCTTCGCGCAAATCCACGCCGGCGAGGCGGTGGCGCCGTGGATCACCGACCGTTTGTTCCGCAACATCCTGACCGACATGACCGGCAACGCGCATCGCACGGAATTCTGCATCGACAAGCTGTACACACCCGAGTCCACTGCCGGCCGGCGCGGGCTGGTGGAATTCCGAGCGCTGGAAATGCCGCCCGGCACGCGCATGGCGGCGGCGCAGATGCTGCTGATGCGCGCCACCGTCGCGGCGTTCTGGGAGCATCCGTACGAGCGGCGGCTGATCCGCTGGGGCACCCGCGTGCACGACGATTTCATGCTGCCGCACTACGTCGAGCGGGATTTC
>Ga0193726_1001756_pt1 | contig 16048 bp, 22 predicted proteins | sample H2c1metaG_FD_144928 | JGI IMG/M metagenome (GOLD analysis project Ga0193726, IMG submission 144928) | Soil microbial communities from a riparian zone of the East river system, Colorado, United States - H2c1 | ecosystem: Environmental > Terrestrial > Soil > Riparian zone | place: USA: East River... | reverse complement strand
GGTCACCGAGAGTGCCAGAGCGGTTCAGGAGGTTGCCAAGCTTGGCGGAAAGGCCATTGACTCTGGCCGAGAGGCTGGTGGCTGGCTAAATCGCATCTTCGGCCAAGGCATAGAAGATGCCGTCGCCCTAAATTGGTCAGACCGAGTGAAGGCCCGCAGGATTGAAGCTGCCATCTACGATTGGGAGCGGCTGACCGTGCTGTTGCACAAGATAGAGACCCGGTTGAAGTCGAAAGGTGTCACCGCGTTTCGTATGGTTCCGCCGAAGATTGCGCTACCATTGCTGGAGAATGCGACAGTCGAAGACGACGAGGAACTACACACCCTGTGGGCCAATCTCCTTGCCACGGGCCTTGATGCTTCCGCTGAGGAGGTTCACAAGAAATATGTCTCCATCCTGTCGGACCTAACCTCCCAAGATGCGAAAATACTTAGTGCCTTGTACAGTGTATGGCGCAAACCTACGGGTCAGCTATTTCGGGCCAAAGCTATAAGGTATTGGCCGCATGATAGTGGTGGCATACCATACGATGAATCCGCCATCATCACGCTGAACCGACTCGGGCTGATTGCGCCAGAGCTATTTCAGTTCGATACCTATGATCCGCCCCACGACCTGTCCCGTGACAATGCTAAACAACATTCTGTTCGTGGCGACCTTACTGAACTCGAATTTACGCCGCTTGGCGAAGCCTTCTGTATGGCAGTAATCACAGATTGACAGCAACCGGGCAAACTTCTCATCCGAACGCCGACGACACCGAATCCACGATGCGCCGAAACCTCGGTCTCGACGGTTCATCACGATCATCGTCGGCCAACGATCCATTGAAGGCTGCCCGCCAAGCCATCCGATCCCAGGTGACAGCCCGCGAATTTACAGAACGTCAACTCGTGCAGGCTCAGAATGCCATTCAAAACCTTCGAACGAAATTGCGTCACGTCCATCAGGAGAGGGAGGCCGCGATCAACGCAGCGCAGTCCGCGATGGTGGCGAAGGATGCTGCTGAACGGTCTATGAGGACCGCCGAATCAGCATTGGCGACCGAGCGAGCCGCTCGTGCTCGCGTCGAAGGAATGCTGCGGGATGCCGAGGGGACGATCCGAGACCTTCGTGAGAAATTGGCGACCGCCCAGCAGACCCTTCATGGCGTGCAGGCCGAATTGGTAGCCGAACGTTCGTCAGGGGTGGTGGCGGGTGATGGGGTGATCGCGGCGCAGGAGGTGGTGGCACCGACTGCCCGAGAGGCTGTCCCAACGGTTCGCAGACCCGTTGGGAGGCCACGCAAGGCGGCGGTAGTGGAGACGGTCCCGACGATGATCACGCCGTCAGAGAAGCCTCTGGCGACCCGAGGGGGTGCGGTGCCGCCGAATGTCGATGCTGCCGTTCCGATCAATCGGAGACCGGTTGGGCGACCACGTAAGACGATGGTGGTCTTGGAACCGGTCAAGACCGCCATCACACAACCGAAGAACCCGAGGGCATCAGCAAAGGCCGTCACGGCAGGACCGGCCAGGCGGAAGGAGCGGGATCAGCGACGGCGTGCCGACAATGAGGAGCCGGTCAAATGGTGGGTCGAAGGTTGGAAAGAACTATGATAGAAAGATCAGCCTATTAGACCGGATGCAGATGGAAAAGGTAATTGGAGATGGCGACGCGGCCAGGCTTGAATCCGACCTTCGATATGTCGCCCTTTACCTCCCGCGAACGGGCGATCATCTTTCGATTGTCACGCCACTTCTATATCACCCGTGCTGCCGCAACCACTCAGGTGGGGAATAGCAACTACCGGTCGTTTTTAATGCGCCCTGCCGAAGATGTATCAGTCGTCCTAAACGTTGAACGCGAAATCGCGGTTTTGTTCGCTGATTATGAGACATTCGAGGCCCGCACGCTGAGGGCGTTTGATATGATATATGACCAATTTGATGACATTCGGGTAGATCGCTCACTACGCTTCCTAATAAGTGCAGACAGGAATATTGAGAAAAGCATCGGACACTATCTCTTACAAAATCCGGAATACCCCGTCGTCATCCCTTTTCACTATGATGAATTTTCCGATCATAGCGATTCGATATTCTTTGACGCGATCAGAAAGAATTTCCTGATCCGAGACCTGTTCGGTTACCAGTCGCCTTTGAAGCAGGAGTACTTCTTTTTCGGACGTACAAAACTCGTAGAGCACGTTTTGGACTTACACAAATCTGGACAGAACAGCGGCCTATTTGGACTACGAAAGAGCGGAAAAACATCGACAATCTATGCCATACAGCGGCGTGCGAAAACCGCTGGTTGTCGGACGTTGGTCATAGACTGCCAAGACCCTGCCGTTCATGGAAAGACCTTCGCTGCCTTGCTTGAGTATATGATATCACAAGCTCGTCGTGGACTCGGTCTGAAGAAAGTCGATACAAGCTTAGGTTCGTCCCCTGATCAGGTCTCGGAAAACTTCCGACGCCTCATGAGCCAAACTCTAAGCGATGCTCAGTCGGATATCCTCCTGATATTTGATGAGATCGAAAATATCTCTCCGAGAACGGCGGCATCTCCCCATTGGCGTAAAAATAAGGATGCACTTTTGTTATGGCAAACACTTAGGTCTTTTTTTCAGAATACCGGAAAATTCAAGCTGACGTTCTGCTTCGTCGGCACTAATCCGCATTTGTTCGAGCTTGCGAAACTCGATGATGTGGACAATCCTGTCTATCTTTTTACATCGAAGATATTTATCCCAATGCTTGATCTCCAAGAAACCACAGAGATGGTTAGCAGGCTCGGTTACTTTATGGGGTTAGATTTTGATCGCAATGTGATCGCATATATACACAGCCGCTTTGGCGGGCATCCATTTTTTATTCGCCAGCTATGTAGCCAAATCCACAAGAACTCGTCAACACATCGACCGCAAAGAGTATCGTTAGCGGGGTGTAAGGTGGCGGAGCGGGACGCAGGTTCAGATATAATGGGATATCTAAACGAGACGCTAAATTCGCTTCAGGCGTTCTATCCTGAAGAGCATCAAATGCTCGAATATCTTGCGTCTGGCGATACTCAGACGTTTGCGTCACTCGCGGAATACTCTCCTTCTTATGTTGAGCATTTAATTGGGTACGGCATCGTCGTGCGACGCGGCGACGATTTCGAATTCTCCTTTGATGCAGTCTTGGAGACTATAAAGAGAAATCTCCTGAGGAACAAGCAAACCTCTCTTGAGCAAAAGCGGGAAGAAATTAGCAGAAGAAGGAACACGTTAGAAGAGGAAATTCGGAGCTTTCTATATAGGTCGGCTTCTCGCCTCAGTGATGAGGCTTGGGCAGAGCAATTTTCAAAATACGTTAGCCAAGCCAGAAAAGCCGTGCTCGGATCTCTAAATCGGAGGGAGGCATTTTCAAGAACAAAAAGTCCATTATATTTTACGGAACTCTTGAAGGCAGTTCAGCTATGCGGAGAGTTCAGCGAGAGTGAAACGCCGCTGACGCAAATCTTATCCCATATGAATACCGTCAACTCTTTGCGTATTGATGCTCATGCCAAGGGGATCATGGAATCGGAATACAACGAATTGATCCGGTCTATTGAGGTTCTTGAAGGAATATTCTTGCCACCTTAGCTCCCTGCCTCCACCTTGAGGTTATCTCGATAATTTCCGAGCATGACGGGGGCTGTCACAGGTTCACGGCAAACAGGTCGTTCTCTGCGAATTTCCTTACGATTTCATCCGTCTTCCCCCATCAATTTGAACAACCATTTTGCTTGTCAAAAACCAACTCCGTGGGAGAATACTGACATAACGGCACTCGAACGCTACCAAAATTCAATCACGGCTGGCACGTCGAGCAAAGCACGGAGATTTTCATGGTTTGGTTATATGTGATCCTTCTCATCCTTTGGGCCATTTGGATGGTTGTCACGAACATCGGAAAGATCGTGACGTTTCTGGCATTGGTCGTTTGCGGGATCGTCGCTGCCTGCTTTGGTCTTCTCGCCGTTGAATGCATCGTTATCGGGCTGGCGAGGGTACTCGACTTCCTCCACGACTATGGCCGGGCGGTTCTGTGGTCCGTGGCGGCAATCGTCGCGTCGCTGGTGGCCTGGTGTGTGTGGGATTCTCGCAAGACGAAAGAACAACAGAAAAAAAACTTGAAGGCAATGTTTGCTCGGAAAGACGAACTCATCGCCGGAAATCCGCGTTATATTGAATTTTTCAGAGGATATGATGCCGAATATCAGGTGTGGCTTTCGGAGCATTCGAATGATTAAACTTGTCGGTTCTATCGAGGGCTCGCTGATGAACCGGGGATGAGGGCCATGATCATACAATAATTCGGTCCCACTATTTTCGCTCCGCCTTCATTCAGCGTGGCTCACACCATCGAGGAATTGTACCCAATGCTCGGGCAGCCCATGGCACCGTGCCCCTTCTCGCAACAGGGAGATGTAGCGGTGCGAAGGGTTGCCATCGCTCTCTTTTCCTGTGGCTACATACGCAATCGCCATCAGCGAATTACCATCTGCGTCAACTGCATTCAGCCAGGTTGGCTGATAGCCGCGACCCGGCACTCCTTCTGTTGAATCCAAACGAAGCAGGTCTCGGCGTGTAATCTTATACAGGACGCCCCAGACTTCCTGATCTGCATCGACGGCGATATTGGCTGGAGCGGCCTTACCCTTCGGTCGGCCTTCAAGATTGAACCGCAGACGATAGCCGATGATACGTCCAACGCGGGACGTGAGCGGCCTGATGCCGCGTCGCTCTACAAATGTTCCTTCGTGCATGTTGGAGCCGTACGCGAAATACCAAACCTCATCCGAAGGTCGCCCGTTCAGAACGAGGCCATGCCTCCGGTAGTGCCAACGCGACACCATCCAAGATTTCGCGAGTAATCGCCGCCATCGAATTCGCATACCAACATATCTGCCATCCAACGCTCTTGGCCGCAATGCAGGGAACGGGACGGTCATGTTCGTTGCCGCCACTACCAAGAGGGAGAACCAAATGGAGCTTATGCTCGATCAGCCCCAGCGATGAAATGGTGTGGGTGAATTTGTTGGCGCATGGCGAGGCCCGGCGAGACGAAAGTACCTTAAAGGTATAAGGTAGTTTCGTCTCGCACCAACTGAGGTTGGTAATGTCTGCCCGTCAGTGGCATTGCTTGGTCACCTGACAGCAGATCGAGGCAGGTGTCAGCAATGCCATGGCTGACGAAATCGCTCTCGAAGGACTGACCGACTATCTGGTTTCTGACATGCTAAATAGCTCATCGCACTATCTGAGCGCAATCAAACCCTCGGCACCATAGGTTCGATAATCAACTGTCAGTTCCTCTCCAACCAATATCTTCCTCGAAGCAACAAAGTCATATCCATTTCTGGTTCGCATATTGGGTTTGATTGAATGATTGAGGTAGCAGTTGAGACGGATCATGTTTGTACCATAGTTGGGAACGTGCATTTTTCCATCAGTGGGTATGAATAGCTCTCGGATGAGTTTCGAAAGCGTTGGAGGCAGCGCATCCAACTCGTCCTCGGTGATACGCACATATCCGAAGTTCGCATATTTTGGTATCGTCTTGAAGGGATATCTCCCTTTCGGGATGTCACGAACAGCGAATACGCCGATGCCGTGTATCTTTGATGGTTGGAGTCTGCAATAGCAGTCTCGTAGAACGCGGTTGAGGAGATGTGTACGCTTCATATTCAATTCCAAACATGGCAAATCCACATTGTAAACCGTGGTAAACGGCTACCGTCATTTGCCCGTCGATGATCAGGATCGGCAAACCATTCAAGTAGGTCACCAGATCATCCCTGAACGGTGAGAGAGGCTGGAACAAGATAGCACCGCCAGCAGGCTGGGAACGGGTCAGGAGCATGGTCGCGGCTATGACGGCATGGTATTGAGACCGATGGCGGCAGCGGCCTTGGTGATGCCCTGACCAGCCGTAGTGGTGGCGATGAAATCGGCCAGCACCGACGACACCGCAATTTTGGTGGAATCCTAACATCGGGCGATAATGGTTCATCAGATATGTAAGCGGAAGGCATGGACGAGAAGATCACGCCGGTAGACCTTGAAGCCCTTGATCGCTATCTGGACTCCGAGATGTCGCCGGACGATTGCATGGGCTTGTCCGATCTCGATGGGTTCCTCACAGGCGTTGTCATCGGTCCAGACCCTATCCAGCCGGAGGAATGGATGGCAGTGATCTGGGGAGACGAAGAACCGAAATTCGAGTCCGATGCCCAAAGACGGATGGTGTTCGACACGATCCTGGGCCGGTTCGCTGAGATCACCGTCTGTTTTGATCTTGACCCTTACCAGTTTCAACCTCTGTTTTTGGAAGGGCCGGATGGCGAGGTGATTGCCTCGGATTGGGCTGGCGGTTTCCTTGATGCCGTTGCGCTTCGTCCGAAGGCGTGGGAACGACTCATCAAAGATCGCCAGGACGGGATCATGATGGAGCCGTTTCTGGTTCTCAACGGCGATACTGAGCTTCCTGCTGGACGTGACGGTACCGCCGACGAGGAGAAGTTCATGGCAGAAGCCCCCGACCTCATCTCAACCTGCGTTCTGGGCATCCATGAGTTCTGGAAAAAGTACCGTCGTCGGGTGAAGGCAGCACCTAAACGTGATCGAAGGCCGAAACGGTAGAACCAGACGGACCAGTACCGGCACCACGGATTCGCGACGTTGGGGCAGCTTGTTGTTATGGCAAAGCCCGTGCGAGACGAAAGTACCTTAAAGGTATAAGGTAGTTTCGTCTCTGACCACGTCGATCTGCCGCCAGAAACCTGCCCTACGCAGAGGTATAGAACACGCCATGGCTGTCTCCCTCGACCTCGAAGAACTGGACGACTATCTGGATTCCGACCTGTCGCCGGATGATTGTATGGGTTTGTCCGACCTTGATGGTTTTGTTACCGGTATCATCGTCGGGCCGGAACTCATGATGCCGAGCGAATGGTTACCGATGATCTGGGGAGGCGATGAACCAGGATTCGAATCAACAGCGCAGGCGGAAGCAATCATAAGCCTAATCATGGGCCGGTACAATGAGATCGCAGCAGGCTTCAACTCCGATCCAGAAAAATTCGAGCCGATCTTCTACAAGTGGCCGACCGGCGAGGTGATCGTCATGGATTGGGCTGCTGGGTTTCTCGAAGCTGTCGAGATGCGTCGAACCGCATGGGAACCATTGTTCAGCCATCGCAAGGCGAAACTACTGATTGAACCTCTCCTGATCCTTGGCGACGATGGCGAACACGATCATGAGCGTGATGCCGGTGATAGGTGGAAGGAGTTTTATGCGTCGAGATCAGATGTGATCCCAAACTGTGTCATCGGCATCTACAATTTCTGGAAGGACTATCAAGATCGCAAGAGGCCGCAGCCTCGGCGTGATCGACGGCCAAGGCGATAGAAGGTTTGACCTTCGTTGGCTTTGACCTCAGAGTTGTTTATTGACGGGTCGCTGTCGATTCGGTTCTGGTTTGGGTAGTAGCGGGACTACCTGGCGTCGAAACTTCGGTGCCGCTGGTGTCCTTCTCGATCAACACGCCATTCTTGGTGGCGGTACGCTTCGTGGTTGATGAAACGTCGTCTTGGTACGTTGGAGTCGCTCCCGGTGTCGTCACGGTCGTCGTGCTTGAAGAAGATGATTGTGCGACGCCTATCCCCGACATCAACGTGAGAGCGGTTGTCGCAGCCAGAAGAGTTTTTAACATTGCTTGTTCTCCACGGACTTTTTTTGGCGAGCGCAGTCACTCGACCACGGCTGATTTCACGCTGTCGCCGGAGTAGGGTCAATCATCGGAAACCACCTATGCCGATCACGTCGATTATTCCGGTGTGCCCGCCAAGCACGGCACCGGCACCGTAGAGCCGCTCAGCCAGCACGGCATCGCTGACCGGCGACTGCCCTTCTTAACCTCAATGATCAGTATGGGTATAACTGGAGCTATCCTTCAAACTTCGGCGGCGTGATTGGAGCGACGATGACATCTGACCCGGTGAGGAAAAATCCGTCGCGTTGGATGCCTGCCAATACCTCATCTGATCCACCAGAACTTCCAATAACCGATGCACCGGGCAACATTGCGACTCTCTCAATCAGTTCCCACGGTGCGTACGCTGTCGGAAGGTTGCCCCCACCCCGCCGCGTGGTATAGCCAACCATGCTGCCGTCCGTTCGGGAGCGGAAAATGAAAACCTGCATATCATGAAATATACGGCCTATTGAGGCCAGACGCGATAGTTGGGTATTAGGACGACATTCAAACGGAGACGCCACCCCGTAAGCCGGTCAATCCGCCCGCCAGCTTCGCACCAATCCCTGGCGCATTGAGTGTCGCTGGCGGAGTTCTTGGCCATGCCGAGCCGCTATGAATGATCGCCGGGCGGTCTCTACGGAAGTCTGTCCGCGAGGCTAACAATCTTCTGAGCGATATCCTCAGGGGAAAGAACAAAATCTACACATCCGCTTTCTATCGCAGAATCTGGCATATCAGGCTGGCCAGCCGTCTCAGGTTTCTGGGCGATGGTTATGCCTCCCACTTCTCTGATACCGCATAACGCTGCTGCAACGTCGCCGTCATAGCCAGAAACTATGACAGCGATGATCTTTCCGTCCCAATGCCGGGTCAGGGAGCGAAGAAAGACCGTGATCACGTCGGGCCATCCTCTGGGCTTCGATATCGGCTTTAAACGGAATTCGCCGTCGAGGACGTGCAGATCACGCTGCGCCGGAATGATGAAGACACAGTCGGGCCGGAGAACCAACCCTTCTGTGATCAATTCCACAGGCATCGTTGTGTAGCGTGGAAGAATCTCGTGGAGTCGGGTGGCTACGATTCTCAGGTGATTGACGATAACGATTGCAACGCCCATGTCGGTCGGCAGATGTTGTAATAGTCGGATATAGGCATCGAGACCACCGGCAGAGCCGCCTACACAAACAACGGGAAAATCTTTCGCAGCGGTTCTGAAATCCATAGGTGACGGCTCCGACATAACCGGCTGGCCATGCTTGATACGCAAGCCTCCGATCATCGTGCGGAGTGACAATGAAGGCTGTCTTCGTAATACGAATTCCTATGCCACAATCACAGATTGCTTACCGGCGAAGACCTCTGAGCGGTGGCATCACGCCTTCACGGCCTGAACAGTAATCGGAAGGGCCTCAGCTTCTGGCAAGCAATTTTTCAGCGTTCTAACCTGCTCGGAAAACACGACGATTTCAGGTTGCCGTCTGCGAACAAGTGCAATAACGTTGAGACCCCTGGCGGCTAATTCCGTCCACCTGTCAACGGCGATGCGAAGACTTGCAACTTCGCATAGGATTATGCCCTGACGGCCAATCACAGTCCAGTTTGCAGTTTCGTGGAGCATCAACCTAAGCTGTCCGTCATTACGGCGGTTGGAGGATTCGGCCATTTTCTGCGCCTTTTTGTTGCATGTGCATCCGAAGACTTGCTCACGTCACGGCAGCATCGGGCAGTGAGACAGTGGCGTGAACCCTCGGAATCTACTTATCTGTCCCTCCTGGCTGAAAGTTGGCGTTGGTATTCGAGACGCTTCCAGATGGCCGCAAAAGCACCGTAGATGGTTTCTCGATTGAAGCTGACGCCCGAGGGTGTCTGGACACCCTCATGATCTTGGTCGGGCTGGTGGACTGCCTGGCGGGGAAGACGGCCCGGAACTGAGCCGTAGGAGCTATCGGATACCGGTATCGGTCACCGTGGCGGTCTTCGACCGCCTTCTACATTCATGCTGTGGGTGTCATTTCCCTCCTGACCCGCTGCACCGTGCCACTGCCGACGCCGACGATCTTCGCCACCTTGAGAATGCCGTGACCGGCGCCAAGCTGCTGCCGGATTGCTTCTTCGACTTTCTCGCCAACAGTCGGGCGACCCATCCTCCCGCCCTGCTCGCGAAAACGGTTGAGGCCAGCAACGACCCTGCTGCGAATGACCTGCCTTTCTTGCTCTCCAAACACCGCTGCCATCTGGATCATGGCACGTCCCATTGGCGTGGTGCTGTCGATGGCTTGCTGATCGGAATACAGAGCGACACCAGCGGCATCCAATTCCGCCATGGCATTGGCGACGTGCAGGACGCTCCTGCCGAGGCGGTCGATGGACCAGCACATCGTCACGTCAAATTTTCGGCGGACGGCATCCTTGAGCATCCGGTCGAAGCCAGGCCGTTTATCTCGTCCCTTGGCTCCGCTGATCCCGATGTCCTCGTAGACCTGCACGATCTCCCAGCCACGATGCTCCGCGACCTTGGCGAGAACCATCCGCTGATTTTCAGTTGTTTGACGGTCTGTTGTGCTGACCCGAAGATAAAGTGCTGCTCTCATAACGCAATGATATCACGGGTCTCGAATTTGTCGAACTATTTGCGTCTGAGTTGGATAACCTCTTGAGCATCAGGAACCGCACCGTTGTCGTTCATCGGAGCCACTCATCGGTCGGACCACCTCCAATGGTGCCCAGATATGCAGAAGGCAACTCTTTTCGGCATAGATTAGACAGCGTTGTGAACGTGGCCGAAATCCTTGAGTTTCGATGTGTCGATTCAATGACGTTTTCTGCATAGGGTGAATTCTTGTTGTCTGAGCACCGCGTAAAATGACGCGAGTGGCTATCAGATGACAACTCGCCACGGTTCGAGAAGTTGGAATGCGGCGGCGGTTCCCCGGAATTCATCTCGGTCGCCCTTCTCGTCGGTGACTTCAACAACACCGCTTAATCCATCGTCGGAGATTTCAACGACTTCACCATGTAGCCTGCCGTCCTCCGTGACCCACCTTTGTTCGATAATGAAGCACACCATCATCGCTCCTGTGGCTTACGTTGAGAGTCAGACCCAACGGCATCGTTCATATCCGTAAGACGCCCTGGAGTATCTGACACATCACTTCGGGTCGTAGCGAAAGCCCAGCTTCATGCAGACCTGGTAGTGGCCGACCTCGCCTTCAACGATGTGGCCCTTGATCTGTGTCACCTCGAACCAGGCGAGGTTCCTGAGGGTTTTCGCCGCCGTCTTGATGCCGTGCTGGACAGCGTCTTCAACACTTTTCTGCGACGTTCCAACGATCTCCGTGACGCTGTAGACATGATCGCTCATTTTCGGTCTCCGGTTGAGGCGCTCGCGAGGTTGCAGGGGAAGGATTCGCTCAGTAGATCGCATCCCAATGCGACGTTCACGCCGCGTTTGAGACAACGCTGACATAACTGCTGTCGGGCCGATCAGGGCAGGTTCGGAAACTACCTGGCCTGACACACCGTGTGCCGCTGCCTGGCTCGTCGGTTTCGTGGGTGACACGGTAGTGGCGGCTCATCCGTTCAGAAGGCCACGAGATAGGAAACAATCATCGCCAGGAGTGCGAGCGAGATCGAGACCCCCAGAATTTTTACGATGCGCCCACTTATTACGCCCTGGCGGGCCTGGACAGCGGTTAGGATGTGGGGCGTGGACTGCCCGCTCTCGTCCGTAAAGGGTCTTGCCTGAGACTTGTTGCCGGTTCCATCGGTATAATCATTCGGTGCCATGTGTCGCTCCTCACCAGGAATTTCGTAATCACGAAGCGTCGGCAATCAGGCCAGTTGGTATGAGGGGCGTGGTGACCGAAGTGGCGAAACGGCTCCTGGCTCAACCGCACGCTTTCGGAAAAGGGCCTAACCCGACGCTAACTAATAGATCAAGAGGCTCCACTGCGAGAGCCTCGGATAATACTCACATAGTGATTCGGCTTAACCGAACAGGCAAGCACGCCGAGAATTGATCAGTTTCCTATCGTCATCGTGAAGCTGTTTCAGACACAGGTCGGGCAAACCTGACGGTCTTCGGACCATCATCATTCCGCGTTGGAGAGTTAGTGTTCACCGTAGTCCAGAACTGACCCATGCCGCCGTTGCCTTGAGCGTTGGGCTGGATGCTTGTTTCAGTGCTGACGCCACCAGCTACCGAGCCCGGCGATACCGAAGTCAGAGTTGGAGACTGTCCGAGAGCAACTCCGGTGATCATCGCGAGGGCAATCGCCGCCGCAAGGTAAGATGTGATCATGTCTCGCTCCGCAGAGAATTCTCTGCACGTCGATGATATGGGAAGTGCCTCGGGTCATCGTCAGGACCGGAATCTACTCAACCGGTTTCCCGGCATTACAAACACGAGTTTCGAAAGCTGGACGGGACGCTTCTGGCCCAATGCTGGCAGCCACAGTGGGCGTTGAGAGCAATCGTCTTGAACGACAGGCGGCGACGCTGAGAAGGGTTCGTGAGGGCCTGCTGGGCGTGGCCTGATAGGTATGGGCGAATATACCCGATAGTGCATGAACCGCAGAAAATGACCCGCTATCGAGCGGACTACTCCTTCGACTGTTCCTCAATTTGCCGCAAGCGTCGTTTCGCCAGATCGAGCGACGAGCGCATGATCGTCAAGATTTCTTTTGCCAAAATCGCCGTGTCAGAGCAATTTCCGTCGCCCAACTTTGCGATGATCGCCTCCTGCCGAATTATGCGTTCGGCTCCCTCACGGATATGACGCCGCTCCATCTCCAGCAGTGTCTCACGGTGAGCGCCCACTTGATTGGGTTCCTCCCTTAGCCATCTCTTTCATTCCCGCCGCACAGTGTCACCGTCGATGCTACCGATTTGTTCAGCCTGAGGATGCGGAGGTTAGTTCTACGCTGCTGACGACTACCTCTTGAGACGCTAGCGCACAACACGCTGTTAGGTACGCCGCCTTCTGGTAACCAAAAAGTTCCTTTGAGATACGAAACTTCAAGCTCTTGTTTTTCACTGCTATTGCCGAAGCGGAGTAAATCGTAACCCTGTGACCTTCCATGATCTGCAAGAGTGCTTCTATCTTGAAGGAGACGCTACCCCCAGCGAACTTCCCCTTGCTTGCACGCTTTTTGACAGCTACCAGATCAACGTGGTTGTCACGCAAGAATGTAGCCACGGTGCCATAGAACGATCTCACTACATCTTGATCTTCATCGTCACCGAGACCGATTCTTCTGGGGTTTGTTGGAGCGTACGCATAGCCGCTCGCGTCCGCATCGACTATCGCAAGCATCAATTCCGATCCTGAGATTTCCACGCCGCAACACCTCATTTCGTTCTCTCCATGTTTTTCGCATTATTTCATGGATCGGTCGTTCAGGCTCGCCGCCGACTCCAAGATGCTTTCCGTCATCGTCAGCATTGGCTACCACGGGGCTTGTGTCCGGCGAAGCGCATCCACATATCCCATGCTTCCCCCACCATAATCCTTTGGTTCCGACACAGCCTCTCTGGCTGGCATTGGGCGATTTTCCACGACCTTGAAAGGATCGAAAATGACTCCGCAATTTCTGCGTGATGAGGCGGCACGGTTCCGAGGCATGGCCGGTGATACCGACCGTGAGGCGACGAAGGAGAGGTTCCTTGCCATGGCGGCTGATTATGACGCTCGGGCTGAGATCGCCAATGAGTTGACAGAGCCGAATTCTGGCGAGGCCGACAAGGCAATGACTGAGCAGAATTCCGGCGAGGCGAACAGTGAGTTGGTCGAGCCGACGCAGGATGAGGCACCGAAAATCATGCTCGGCAGGAAGATCGCCAAGGGATTAAAAGAGCCCGTGTTGGTTCAGCGTCGTCCAGTCGGTCGTCCGAGGCGGGAATGACTTTCAAAACAGACCCCCGATGGTCATAAAATGACGGTGGCCGGAGATTTCATCACCTCGCTTCAAGACGAGCAGAAGAAGGGAAACGGGTAGAAGTTTAGAACCGCCACCGTCGCGAACCGTGGGAGACCGTTTGGGCAAGAGTTTGACCGGACAGATTGACCAAATGTATCCTCACATCGACACTGGGGGAAAGCCAATGAGCGGATGGCAGTTGAGCGGCGATGCACCGTCTCTCTACGACCAATATGGCCTTATCGCCATCAAACCGTGGACAGACGATCTAATTCGTGAAGCCCGATGCCTTGAGGGTGATCGCGTTTTGGATGTCGCTTGCGGCACTGGCTACGTTGCAAAACGGGTGAACACGGTCAGCGGGGTGATGTGCAAAGTCACCGGTCTTGACGTGAACGAACCCATGCTGAACGCAGCCAGGAAGATACCAGGAATAGACTGGCGACTTGGTAGCGCAACCGAATTGCCGTTCGATGATGGTAGCTTCGAAGTCGTGTTGTGCCAGCAAGGACTCCAATTTTTCCCGGATCGTAAGGCGGCGATGAAGGAGATGGCTCGTGTGTTGACGCCAGGCGGCAGAGTGTCCCTGAACGTATGGGGAAGATTAGAGAGGTGCGTGTTTCACAACGCATTCGGAAGCACAGTTGGAACTTTTCTCGGGTCCGATGCCATGAGCGCCTTTGACATGGCGTTTTCGTTGAACACTCGCGAAGAGCTACATGATCTCGCCGCAGGGGCGGGTTTCAAAAGCATTGTGGTGACGTATCATCATCGTACTATCCGACACACGAGCGTCACCGATTATGCCAATGGTTTCATTCAGGCGACGCCGGTAGCGGCGAAGTACTTGGCGCTCTCGGATCGCGACAAACAAGGATTTGGAGAACAGGTCACTGCTCTGTTGAGTGGCTATGTGGACGACCATGGTTTGGCTTCGCCAATGGAAAATCACTATTTGCTTGCCACTCGCTAATCAAGAAAGTCAAGAGTTTCTGACCGTCCCGACGCCAGCGACGCGGATTGGTGACCTGAATTCCTGGCGACTGCTCCTTCATTGCGCCAGATAAAACAGGAAGGTCGTGCTGGCCCTCGTGGACGTCGCCAAGAAGCATTGTGCGAGCCTGCCGGTATGGAGAGCTATCGACCGGCTTCGCTGTCACAGGAGCCTGGAAGGTGCATCCTGTGGCGGAATTCCTCGCCGCGTCGTGCTGGCTGAATGCGATACCTATGGGAAGACCACGAGGATCACACGCGAGGTCGTGGTGAGAGATGGTTGAAGCTCAGCCCGTCGCCGGATGATCAACCCAGCCTAACATGGCCTGTTCACAGTTGGATTCAAATAACAGGCTGCCGGATCAAACCCAGAATGCCCGTGATCTCACCAGGTTCGCCTTTGTCGCCCACGAACCCAAACCTCTTGTAGAACCGGATCAGTCTGGCACGAGAGGTTGTCGCAACGTGGTCGCCCTTCGAAGCCGTTTTCAGCCTGATCTCAACCGCGTGGTGATCCGCGAACTCGCAAAGCTCCCGCATGATCGCCGTGCCTACACCCTTTTTTCGGTCCTCCACAATGATCCATGTAAGCTCGATGGCATTTCTCACCAGAAGGTTGTGCATGACCATTAGTTCAAAGACCACGCCCTCATACCTTTTCTTGATGTGAGCTTCGAACTCATGAATCTTGGCGGTAGTAAGCTTCGCAGACATTTGTTGCGGTTTCAAAATACGCTTGTCAAAGCTGTCTCTGGTACGATGTCTTTCCTCGTACCAGTCGAGACCACCGACAGCAGCCCTTCCGGCGCTGGGTGTTGAAGCTGGATGGCGATTTCTCTCGGAGCATTCAGCCAGGTTTCCATGTCTTCCTCGGTGAGGATGACCGGCATTGCCGTGGGATGGATCGGCTACATCATCGCATTCGCGTCCGTGGTCAGGATGCTGAACAGCAGATGTTCGCATTCCTCCTTACCTCTCACGCCGGTCCACGGTCGCCATATTCCGGCGAAGGCAAAGGCTGGACGATCTGCGCCTAATGCGAACCAATGCGGTACCTTGGGTTGATCGCCCGAATACTCACAGAAGCTCGTCGCCGGTACCAGACAACGGTAGGAAGGCTTGAGCCACGACCGCCAGAACGTGCTGCTGGTATTGCGAACGTTGGTGACGGGTCTGTTGCCCATGGGCGGCGGAGGAAATCCCCAGCGCATCTGCTGCATTACGCGGGCACCATCATCATCGATTCGGATGACGGATGCCATTTGGTCCGGATAGATGCTTGGCTGCGGCGGAAGGTCAGCGGCAAGGTCTCGCTCGACCCTGAACAGGCGGCGGATTTCGTCGCGGGAGCGGGACTGAGCAT
>Ga0193726_1001755_pt1 | contig 16049 bp, 16 predicted proteins | sample H2c1metaG_FD_144928 | JGI IMG/M metagenome (GOLD analysis project Ga0193726, IMG submission 144928) | Soil microbial communities from a riparian zone of the East river system, Colorado, United States - H2c1 | ecosystem: Environmental > Terrestrial > Soil > Riparian zone | place: USA: East River... | reverse complement strand
CCTTCACTTTCGGCCGCGCCGTGGCGCTGCTGGCCGGTGCGGTCGTGGTCGGGATCGACAACATCATGACCCGCGCCGAACTCGCCCGCTCGCGGCGCCAGCTGGCCCAACTCGATGAGCGCCTGTTGCGCGACATCGGGCTGGACCGGGGAACCGCTCGGTTCGAGGCTTCCAAGAACTTCTGGTCCTAAGCCGGAATTGCCGGCGGGAGCCGGATAGAGCAGGTTGGGCCATGATGCTTTGATGGCGCCATGACCCAACATTCTCTTTCCCTTCCGACCTTGGCTCTCGCCACCTCAACCCTTCCCGACGCGCGTCCCGACGAGGGAACCTGCTGGCAGGCCGTTCAGCGGCGTGACCGGGCCTACAACGGACGGTTCTGGTTCTCGGTCAGGACGACCGGGGTCTATTGCCTGCCGTCATGCGCGGCCCGTCCGGCACTGCGCCGGAACGTGGCGTTCCACGCCTCGCCCGATGCGGCCGAGGCGGCGGGCTTTCGCGCCTGCAAGCGCTGCAAGCCACGCGACTGGCAGGCCGATGCCGGCCTCAGCAAGCCGGTTGCCCGGGCCTGCGCGCTGTTCGATTCGACCGACACCGACACATCGCCCTCGCTCGCCGAGGTGGCGCGCCGGGTTGGCCTGTCGAGCGGCGCCCTCAGCAAACGCTTCATCGCCGAGCTCGGCGTCAATCCGCGCGACTGGCTGGTGGCGCGCAAGCGCCAGCGTTTCCGCAAGGCGTTGCGCCAGGGCGAGTCGGTGGCTGACGCGCTCTATGGCGCGGGCTACGGCTCGCCCAGCCGCGTCTACGAGACGAGCGACAAGGCGCTCGGCATGACGCCCGCCACCTATGCCAAGGGCGGCGCGGGAGCGCATATCGACTACACCACGGTCGATTCCGACTATGGCCGCGTGCTGGTGGCGGCGACGCAGAAGGGCATCGCCGCGGTGTTCCTGGGCGACAACGACCGCACGCTCGAAAAGAACCTGAAGCACGACTTCCCGGCCGCCGACATCACACGCAACGACCGCACGCTCGGACCGCGCGTGAAGAACGTGCTGGCCCGCCTCTACGGCCGCAAACCCTCCGCGCTCGACTCAGCGGACGTGCCGCTCGATATCGTCGGCACGGCCTTCCAATGGAAGGTCTGGAAGGCATTGACCGAGATCCCGCCCGGCCAGACCAGGAGCTACGGCGAGATCGCCAAGAGCATCGGCGAGCCCACGGCAGCGCGCGCCGTCGGGCGGGCCTGCGCCACCAATCAGGCGGCCGGGGTCATCCCCTGCCACCGCGCCGTCGGCGCAGGCGGCGCGCTCACTGGCTATCGCTGGGGCGTCGCGCGCAAGGAGCGGCTGCTGGCCGACGAACGCCGGCGCAGCAGCACGTAGAAGGCGCCGCTGCCGCCGTGACGCGGGTGCGCCGGACGCACGCCGCGCACCCGACTGCGATTGTCGCCGCGGTTCAGCCAACCGACGAACTCCGCCCGGATGCGTCCACCCAGCACGCGTCCCCCCTCGAGGCGCGCGCCCTTGCCCGTGACGATCAGGATGATCCGGAGATCCTGCGTCACCGCTGCATCGAGAAAATTGGCGACGGCGCGTTCGGCCGCGGCGAGCGTCATGCCGTGCAGGTCGAGCGACGCCTGCGGGACGAGCTTGCCTCGTCCGAGAGCGCGGACCGTATCGCGGTCGAAGGTGTGATCATCGAGCGTCAATTCAGGCGCCGACGTCGTCCCCGGCGCACCCCCCACCCCAGTCCTCCCCCATCCGACGGCGGAGGTGGCCCCCCTCTTCTTTGATGAGGGGGCCGGAGGGGGTTTCGCCTTCGCGGCCGCGCGCTTGCGGCCGGCGAGCGGCTTCACATCGCCCATCGCCGCGGCGAAGAGATCGACATCCTTGACCACGGCATTTCGTGTAGCCTTGGCGGTGAGGCGGGTCTACACAGCGCGCCATGGCCCTCGCGACCCGACCGCCGTCCTCGACGCAGCCCCAACCCGATCCCGATCTGCAGACCGGCCTGCAGTATCTGCGCGCCGGGTGGTTCGATCGTGCCGAGCCGCTGTTCCGGTCCGCCCTGGCCCGCCACGGCGAGCGGCCCGACATCCTGCACTTCCTTGCCGTCTGCCTGTCGCAGCGCGGCGCGCTCAGCGATGCCGAAGCATTGTGGCGCAAGGCGCTGGCCAAGGATCCCAACGAGCCGATGCTGTCCTACAATCTCGGCCTGGTGGCGCGCCGGCAGGGCCGCCTCGACGAGGCGGCGCGACGCTTTCGCGAGACCGTCCGGCGCTCGCCGGCCCATGTAGAAGCGCGCCTGGCATTGGCGTCCATCTATATGGATCTCAACCGGTTCGCCGCCGCCGAGCGCGAGCTGATCGAATTCGTGACCAATGTCGATAAAGGCATCCAGCAGGGCGGCGAGGGCCTGAAGCCGTTGCAGGCCCGGGCGCGCAACATGCTGGGCTATGCCCTCTACCGCCTCGGCCATCACTCCGCGGCCATCGAGGTCCTGGACCTGGCCGTGGTCGATGCCGGCGAGGATGGCGCGCGACGCGCGCAGATCCTGGGCGACCGCGCGCTGGCGCTGAGCGCGCTCGGCCATCATGACGAGGCGATCGCCGAAGCCGGCCGGGCGCTCGAACTGGCGCCCGACAGCGCCGCGCTCAATCACATACTGGGCTTCGTGCTCCACTTCGCCGGCCGGCCTTCCGACGCCATTGGCCCGATCGAGCGGGCGCTCGAGATCGATCCCGGCTTCATGGCGGGCTTCAACACCCTGGCTCTTGCCCAGGCAGCGACCGGCCAAGGGGACGCAGCCGTCGACGTTCTTCAGCGGGCGCTGCGCCACAATCCGCTTAACCCCGATGCCGTCCTGCAGCTCTCCCACCTCCACATCGAGCGCGGCAGCTTTGCGGAAGCGCTCGAGACCCTGGAGCCTTACCTGAAGGAGGCGCCCGACAGCGTGCGGGCGCTCAACAACCAGGGGCTGGCGCTGCGCGGCCTCAAGCGTTTCGACGAGGCGCGGCGCGCGCTGAAACGCGCCTCGAGGCTTTCGACCGACGATCCGATGGTGCTGACCAACCTCGGCCGCGTCCTGCTCGATCTCGGCCGCGCCGCCGAGGCCCGCTCGCTGCACGAACATGCGCTGCGCGGACTGCCGGGCGATTCACGCCTGCTGGGTCACTATGGCACCTGCCTCGCCGCCCTGGGCGAGCGCGACAAGGCGCGCGAGACCCTGGACGCCGCCTTGGCCGCCGATCCCAACAATGCCGAGGCAATGACTGCACGGTTGAGCCTGGACGCATGAGCGCAGGCGCCGATCGTCTGGCCGAGGTGCGTCAGCGCATCGCCGCCGCAGCCCGCGCTGCCGGACGCGACCCGGCTGCCGTCACCCTGGTCGCCGTCTCCAAGACCCATGGCGCCGATCGGGTGCGCGAGCTTCTGGACGCAGGCCAGCGCGTCTTCGGCGAGAACCGCGTACAGGAGGCGGAGGAGAAATTCCCAGCGCTGAAGGCTGCGTATCCCGACCTCGCCTTGCACTTGATCGGCCCCTTGCAGACCAACAAGGCGCGCGAGGCGGTGGCGCTGTTCGACGTCATCCAATCGGTCGACCGCGAGCGGCTGGCGGCCACGCTCGCCAAGGAAATGACGCGGGCCGGCCGCCGACCGGATTGCTATATCCAGGTCAATACCGGCGAGGAACCGCAGAAGGCGGGCGTGCTGCCGGCCGAGCTCGATGCCTTCGTCGCTTCCTGCCGCGATACCCATAAATTGCCCATCGCGGGCCTCATGTGCATTCCGCCGGTCGACGAGGAACCCGCCCTGCACTTTGCCCTGCTGACCAAGATGGCCGCACGCAACGGCCTCGCCGAGATCAGCATGGGCATGAGCGCCGACTACGAGACGGCCATCCGCCTGGGCGCCACCCATGTCCGGGTGGGGACCGCGCTGTTCGGCCACCGTGGCGCATAAGGGCGGCGCGCCGGCATGCCCGAGCTTCCCGAGGTAGAAACCGTCCGTCGCGGTCTCGTCCCGAGACTGGTCGGACGGCGCATCGTTCGCCTCATCCAGCGCCGGCGCGACCTTCGGGTGCCCTTGCCGGCCCGGTTTTCGCAGCGCGTCGAGGGCCGTCGGGTGCTGGGCATCGACCGCCGGGCGAAATATCTGCTGTTCCGCCTCGATGATGGCCACACCTTGATCGCCCATCTCGGCATGTCGGGCCGCATGACGCTGCACGATGCGGCCAGCGCCGCCGAACATCCGTTCGGGCGGCACGATCACGTCGTGATCGAGACCGAGGAGGGCTGGCAGGTGCGTTTCAACGACGCCCGCCGCTTCGGCCTGATGCTGCTGGCCGCCGACGAGGCGCTGCCCAAGCACAAGCTCTTCAAAGGCTTGGGGCCCGAACCGCTCGACGATGCTTTCGACGGCGCCGCGCTGGCCAAGCGTCTCAAGGGAAGACGCACGCCGATCAAGGCAGCCCTGCTCGATCAGAAGACCCTGGTCGGCGTCGGCAATATCTACGCCTGCGAGGCGTTGTTCCTGGCCGGCATCTCACCCCGTCGGTCGGCCCACACGGTCCAGGGCGAGCGCGCCGACCGGTTGGTCGCAGCCATCAAGCAGGTGCTGCTGCGCTCCATCGACGATGGCGGATCGACGCTGCGCGATCACGTGCAGCCGGGCGGCGAGCTGGGATATTTTCAGACACGCTTCAATGTTTATGATCGCCAAGGCGCGGTCTGCCCGACCCGCAGCTGCGGCAAGGTCGTGCGTCGCCTGGTGCAATCCGGCCGCTCGACCTTCTATTGCGCGCACTGCCAGCGCTAGCTAAGAGCGGCGCTCACATCCCAGGGCATGGTTGGGGGAGGGAAACGTGACCGCCTACGAAAACATCCAGACCGAAATCAAGGGCCGAGTCGGGATCATCCGCCTCAACCGACCCAAGGCGTTGAACGCGCTCTGCGCCGATCTCGTGCGCGAGCTCGGGCTGGCGCTCGACGCTTTCGAAGCCGATCGCACGATCGGGTGTATAATATTGACCGGTAGCGAGAAGGCATTCGCTGCCGGCGCCGACATCAAGGAGATGAAAGAGAAATCCTATCAGGACGTCTTCTTGCAGGACTTCATCACCGTCGGCTGGGAGAAGGTGAGCCAGGTGCGCAAGCCGATCATCGCCGCGGTGGCGGGCTATGCGTTGGGCGGCGGCTGCGAGATGGCGATGATGTGCGATTTCATCATTGCCGCGGACAATGCCAGGTTCGGCCAGCCCGAGATCACGCTCGGCACCATCCCCGGCGCCGGCGGCACCCAGCGCCTGCCGCGCTTCGTCGGCAAGTCCAAGGCCATGGACATGGTGTTGACCGGCCGCATGATGGATGCCGCCGAAGCCGAGCGCTGTGGCCTGGTGAGCCGCGTGGTGCCGCTCGCCCAACTCATGGACGATGCGCTGGCGACGGCGGAGAAGATTGCCGGCATGTCGCTGCTCGCCACCATGGTCGCCAAGGAAGCCGTCAACCGCGCCTTCGAGACGACCCTGGCCGAAGGTGTGCGCTTCGAGCGTCGCACCTTCCACGCCACCTTCGCCTTCGAGGATCGGGCGGAGGGCATGGCGGCCTTCGCCGACAAGCGCAAGGCGGCCTGGAAACACCGATAAATGGCGGCTTTCAGCGGGGTTGACCGGATGCCGGCCGGCCCGTATACACCCGCCCTTCCGATGAACGAGGATTAGATGGCCAGTCACAAGTCGGCTGAGAAGCGCGCCCGCCAGACCGAGCGTCGCACCGCCGCGAACACCGCGCGCCGCAGTCGCGTCCGCGGCTCGATCAAGAAGGTCGAGGAAGCGATCAAGGGTGGAGACAAGAAGGCCGCCCAGGCCGCGCTGCGCAATGCGCAGCCGGAGATACAGCGCGGCGCGACCAAGCGCATCGTGACCAAGAACGCAGCAGCACGTCGCGTGTCGCGTCTGGCAGCGCGCATCAAGGCGATGGCCTGAGAGGTTCCCGCCTTCAGAGATTGTGAACGCCGCTCCAACGAGCGGCGTTTTCGTTTTTGGCGTCGAAATAAATTTCGACGCTCAAAAAAATTTGGAGAACTTCCGCGAAGATCGTTTGGTTGCCAATTCGGCGAACAACATACGATTCGCGTTTATCGGACTGCGCGAGCGAACGGGCGCTAGATGTTGAGCGATGCCGCACGACGCACATGAAAGAAAATTGAATCCACGAAGATGTCAATCGAGTCGCACGAAGAACACCATGAATAGCGTGCGGCGTTGCTGTGTGAATCGTTTGCGAAGGCGCCCGAGTCTGTCTAAGAGTCGGCCCATCGCGACGGGGCGTGGGGCGCTGAGACGCGAGCCAAGGCGAAGACGGGGGGCTTCCTCTTCGCCGGAAACACGAACGAGGGAGAGCCACAGTCTTCCGGTGATAGCGACGAGAAAGTAAACAGCGTCCACTCAACGACGCACGCCAAGAGTTTTCGTCGCCCTCATCGAGCTGTGTGTCCCCGAGTATCGTTTGGCTCGTACTCAAGCGTCCCGCTTAGGCGAATGAAGAGCGGGGGCCATGTCCAACGACAACAAGATCGCCGGCACATATGAAGTGTCTCCCGCCGCTGGCTATGCCGGCGACGTGGCGCCGGCAACGGCCTGGAAAATCCTGAGCGAACGAAAGGACGCGGTTTTGATCGACGTGCGCACGCGCGCCGAATGGAATTATGTCGGCCTGCCCGATCTCGAGGAGCTGGCGAAGAAGCCGGCGCTGCTCGAATGGCAGGTCTTCCCCAGCATGCAGCCCAATCCGGAATTCGTGGCCGCGCTCTCGGGCGCGCTCCCCGACAAGGAGACACCGCTGCTGTTCCTCTGTCGGAGTGGAGCTCGATCGGCCGCGGCGGCGAAAGCCATGACCGCGGCCGGCTACAGTACATGTTTCAATGTAGCGGATGGATTTGAAGGGCCCTTGGATGCGCAGGCCAAGCGCGGCGCGGCGGGGGGATGGAAGGCAGCTGGACTTCCGTGGAGACAAACTTGAACCGAATTCAATCGCCGATAACAGGCAACAATAATAACGCGACGTATGAACAAAAAACTGTGGCGGGGGCCGATATGGAAGAAGTTGCAGTCCGGAAGGAGCTTGAGGCGCACTGGGTGCGCGTCTGCGACCGGCTGCGCAAGGAAATCGGCGATAAGGCCTTCAAGACCTGGTTCGGCGAGGTCGAGCTGGGCGAACTGAAGGCGGGCAAGCTCCGCCTCTATGCGCCGACCCGGTTCGTCCGCGACTGGGTCGCGCGCCACTACGGCGACCGCGTGCTGGCCTACTGGCAGGCGGTGCATGCCGAGGTGGGCACTGTCGAGGTGAACCTCGTGCCGCCGCCGGCGCCGCGTCGGCCCAACGAGATCATCGCCGTGCCGCCGGTGCCCTCCTCGCAGAACTACCAGCCGCCGATGCCGCGGATGGGTCCGTCGATCGGCCGCGGCGGCGACGACCTCTTCCAGGGACCGGAGGCGCGCTACACCTTCGCCAACTTCGTGGTCGGCAAGCCCAACGAGTTCGCCTATGCCGCCGCCCGCAACATCGCCGAGCAGGACCGGCCGCTGCCGGAGCGCAATCCGCTCTACATTTTCGGCGGCGTCGGGCTCGGCAAGACCCACCTCATGCATGCCATCTGGCACGCCATCCGCGACCGCGATCCCAAGACGCGGGTGCTCTATCTCACGGCCGAAAGCTTCGTGAACCGTTTCATCCAGGCATTGCGCACCAAGAATACCGGCCAGTTCAAGGAGCTGTTCCGCAACGTCGACGTGCTGATGGTCGACGACGTGCAGTTCATCTGCGGCAAGGAAGCGAGCCAGGACGAGTTCTTCTTCACCTTCAATTCGCTGGTCGAGCAGAACAAGCAGATCGTGCTCTCCTCCGAGAAGCCGCCCAGCGAACTGCAGGACATCGAGGAGCGCATGCGCTCGCGGCTCGGCAGCGGGCTGGTCGCCGACATTCATTCGTCGACCTATGAGCTGCGGCTCAGCATCCTGCAGACCAAGGCGGAGAATGCGCGCGTGCCGGTGCCGACGGCGGTGCTGGAGTTCCTCGCCCACAAGATCAGCACCAACATCCGCGAGCTCGAGGGGGCGCTCAACCGCGTCGTCGCCCACGGCCAGCTGATCGGCCGCGAGATCACCGTCGAGATGGCGCAGGACGTGCTGCACGACCTCTTGCGCCAGGCCGACCGCAAGGTGACGGTCGACGAGATCCAGCAACGCGTGGCCGCGCACTACAACATCAAGCTCGCCGAGATGAGCTCGCCACGCCGCGCCCGCTCGGTGGCCCGCCCGCGCCAGGTGGCGATGTATCTCGCCAAGCAGCTCACGACGCTTAGCCTGCCGCAGATCGGCAAGCGCTTCGGCAATCGTGATCACACCACGGTCATGCATGCCGTCCGCAAGATCGAGGAGTTGAAAATCTCAGACCTCTCGATTGCAGAGGATGTCGAGTTGCTCAAGCGACAGTTGCAGGGCTGACGAATCCCTGACGCGGTACGTGGAAGGGGCCCCGATTGGGGCCCTTTTTGCTCGGTATTTTGCGGGTTAAGAGCCTCAAATTTCGAGTGAAATTGCTTCCCGCCTAGGCTCGGCGTGCTATAGTCCCCGACCGTTCCGCCATGGTCTTTTTGGGCCGGCGAAACGGGGTGTCTAAACCGCTTTTTTGGCCCCTCGTTACAGCGATCAAAACATGAAACTGACGATCGAACGGGCAGCCCTTCTGAAGGCGCTGGCTCACGTGCAGAGTGTGGTCGAACGGCGGAACACGATCCCCATCCTGTCGAATGTCCTGATCACCGCGCAGAAAGGACGCCTCAGTCTCGCGGCGACCGACATGGACCTCGCCATCACCGAATCGGTGGAAGCGAGTGCGGCCAAGGCAGGCTCGACCACGGCGCCGGCGCATACGCTCTATGAGATTGTCCGCAAATTACCGGACGGCGCGCAGGTCGAGCTCGAGACCGCCTCCGACGGCGGCTCGCTGGTGATCCGGGCCGGCCGTTCGCGCTTCACGCTGCAGTGCCTGCCGCCCGCCGACTTCCCGGCGATGGCCGAGGGCGACTTGCCGCACCGCTTCCAGCTGCCGGCGACCGACCTCAAGGGCATCATCGACCGCACGCGGTTCGCCATCTCGAACGAGGAGACTCGCTACTACCTGAACGGCATCTACTTCCATTCCGCCACCTCGAACGGCACCCAGGTGCTGCGCGGCGTGGCCACCGACGGCCATCGGCTGGCCCGGGTGGAAGTGCCGCTGCCCAAGGGCGCCGCGGACATTCCGGGCGTGATCGTGCCGCGCAAGACGGTGGGTGAGGTGCGCAAGCTCCTCGACGAAAGCGACGGCTCGGTCGACATCGAGCTCAGCGATACCCGCATCCGCTTCGCCACCGGCAACGTCACCCTGGTCAGCAAGCTGATCGACGGCACCTTCCCTGATTACGAACGCGTCATCCCGACCGGCAACGACAAGATCCTGAACGTGCCGTGCAAGGAGTTCGCCCACGCCGTCGACCGCGTTTCGACTATCTCCACCGAGAAGTCGCGCGCCATCAAGCTCGCGGTCGCCAAGGGCGTGGTCACGCTCTCGGCCACCAGCCCCGACGCCGGCAGCGCCACCGAGGAGATCGAAGTCGAATACAAGGCGGCCGCGCTCGAGATCGGCTTCAATTCGCGCTACCTGCTCGACATCACCGAACAGATCACGGGCGCCGAGGCGCGCTTCCTGATGGCCGACGCCGGTTCGCCTACCCTGGTGCGTGACGGCGCCGACGAGAGCGCGCTCTACGTGCTCATGCCGATGCGGGTATGACGGCGCCGCCGATCAGCGCTCTTGCCTTCTCTCCCGACGCCGCAACCGGCGCTGCGCCGGCCGTCCTTGCCGTGCGCCAGCTCCGCCTGACCGATTTCCGCAACTATCGCCAGCTCCGCCTCGATTGCGGCCCCGAGCCCGTCGTGCTGGTCGGCGCCAACGGTGCGGGCAAGACCAATCTCCTGGAGGCGCTGTCCTTCCTGGCGCCGGGCCGCGGTTTGCGCCGGGCTCGTCTCGAGGAAGTCTGCCGCCGCTCGCGCGGCGAGGAGCCGGACGCCGCGACCTGGGCGGTCGCCGCCACGGTCGATACACCGGACGGGCGGCTTGCCATCGGCACCGGACTGGAGCCCGCCCGGAGCGACGGCGGCCTGCCGCGCCGGGCCGTGCGGATCGACGGCCGGCCGGCGCAGAGCCAGACGGCGCTTGGCCTGCATGTCGCCGCCGTGTGGCTGACGCCGCAGCTCGACCGCCTGTTCCTCGATGGGCCGGGAGAGCGCCGGCGCTTCCTCGACCGTCTGGTGACGGCGCTGCATCCCCAGCATGCCGGCGACGTGGCGGCCTATGAAAATGCGCTGCGCCAGCGTGCCCGCCTTTTGGCCGATGGCGGCCGCGACCCGCACTGGTTCACGGCGCTGGAGGACACCATGGCTCGCCACGGCGTGGCCCTGGCCGCCGCGCGGGCCGATACGGTCCATCGCCTCGATGCCGCCGCCCGGCTGGGCGTCGGCCCCTTCCCGCGGGCAGCCCTTGCCATGGCGGGCGAGATCGACGGGTGGCTGGCCGTCCTGCCAGCGCTCGACGCCGAGGACCGCCTGCGCGGTGAACTGGCCGCCAGCCGCTTGCGCGATGCCGAGGCCGGCACCACATCCTGCGGGCCGCATCGCAGCGATCTCGCGGTGCGCCACCTCGATCTCGACCTGCCGGCGGCGGAGGGATCGACCGGCCAGCAGAAAGCCGTTCTGGTATCGATCGCGCTGGCGCACGCCCGTCTGGTGGCTTTGTCGCGCGGCCGTGCGCCGCTCCTGCTGCTCGACGAGATCGCAGCCCATCTCGATGCAGAGCGCCGCGCCGCGCTGTTCGACGAGGTGGTGGCGCTCGGCGTGCAGAGCTGGATGACCGGCACCGATGCCGGACTTTTTGCGCCGCTCGGCGGTCGTGCGCAGATCCTGCGCGTGGCCGACGGCTCGATCGCGGCGGTCTAAAACCCTTTCGGGAAGCAAGAATAATGAGCGAAAACAACAACGACGACATGAATCCCGGCGCCGACGCCTACGACGCCAATTCGATCAAGCTGCTGAAAGGGCTGGACGCCGTGCGCAAGCGTCCGGGCATGTATATCGGCGACACCGACGACGGCAGCGGCCTGCATCACATGGTCTACGAGATCGTCGACAATGCGATCGACGAGGCGCTGGCCGGCTACTGCGACAGCGTCCAGGTAACGCTGCATGGCGACGGCTCGGCCACGGTGCGCGACAACGGCCGCGGCGTGCCGGTCGACATCCACAAGGAAGAGGGCGTCTCGGCCGTCAACCTGATCTTCACCCAGCTCCATGCCGGCGGAAAGTTCGACCAGAACTCCTACAAGGTGTCGGGGGGCCTGCACGGCGTCGGCGCCGCGGTCGTCAATGCGCTGTCCGAGCATCTCGACGTGCGCATCTGGCGCAACGGCAAGGAGCATTTCCTGCGCTTCCGCGGCGGCGAGCCGGAGGGCGACCTCCAGATCGTGGGCGACGTGCCGGCGGACCAGCACGGGACGGAGGTCACTTTCCGACCCTCGGACAAGATCTTCACCAAGACCGAGTTCGACTTCGCCACCCTGGAACACCGGCTGCGCGAGCTGGCGTTCCTGAACTCGCGCGTACGAATCACGCTAACCGACGAGCGCGGCGCGGAACCCAAGGTTTCCGATCTCTACTACGAGGGTGGCGTCCAGGCCTTCGCCCAGTATCTCGACCGCAACAAGCAGGTGCTGCACAACCCGCCGGTGTCGATCCGCGGCGAAAAGGACGGCATGACGGTCGAAGTCGCCATGCAGTGGAACGACAGCTATCACGAGACGATGTTGTGCTTCACCAACAACATCCCGCAACGCGACGGCGGCACGCATCTGGCGGGTTTCCGCGGCGCGCTGACGCGCACGCTGAACAAGTACGCCGACGAAAGCGGCCTCTCCAAGAAGGAGAAGGTGAACCTGACCGGCGACGACATGCGCGAGGGGCTGACCTGCGTGCTGTCGGTCAAGGTGCCCGATCCCAAGTTCTCCTCGCAGACCAAGGACAAGCTGGTCTCCTCGGAGGTCCGGCCGGTGGTCGAATCCGTGGTCGGCGAAAAACTCAGCCAGTGGTTCGAGGAACATCCGTCAGAGACGCGCAAGATCCTGACCAAGGTGGTCGAGGCCGCTGCGGCGCGCGAGGCCGCCCGCAAGGCGCGCGAGCTCACCCGCCGCAAGGGCGCGCTCGACGTGAGCTCGTTGCCCGGCAAGCTGGCCGACTGCCAGGAGCGCGATCCGGCGCTTTCCGAGCTGTTCATCGTCGAGGGCGATTCGGCCGGCGGCTCGGCCAAGCAGGGCCGCAACCGCGCCAACCAGGCGATCCTGCCGCTGCGCGGCAAGATCCTGAACGTCGAGCGCGCACGCTTCGACAAGATGCTGTCCTCGGCCGAGATCGGCACGCTGATCACGGCACTCGGCACCGGTATCGGCATAGACGACTTCGACCTGGGCAAGCTCAGGTACCACAAGATCATCATCATGACGGACGCCGACGTCGACGGCAGCCACATCCGCACGCTGCTGATGACATTCTTCTATCGCCAGATGCGCGACCTTATCGAGCACGGCCATCTCTACATCGCCCAGCCGCCGCTCTTCAAAGCGGCCAAGGGCAAGTCGGCGATCTATCTCAAGGACGAGCGGGCGCTCGATGACCACCTGATCGACAGCGGACTGGACGGCTCCACCTTCAGGCTGGGCGACGGCAGCGTACAGACCCGGGACGATCTCCGCCGCACCGTCGATATCGCCCGTTCGGTCACCAACCTCGTGAAACCGCTGTCGCTGTCGCGGCGCGTGACCAGCCAGGCGGTGATCGAGCAGGCCGCCATCGCCGGCGCCTTCAAGCCGGACGTCCTGCTCGATGCCGAGCTCGCCAAACAGACGGCCGACTATATCGCCCGACGGCTCGACGCCGTGAGCACGGCGATCGAGCGTGGCTGGGCGGGCGAACCGACGCCGGACGGCGGACTCGCCTTCATGCGCCGCCTGCGCGGCGTGCAGGAACGGCACGTCATCGACGGGCCGTTGATCAAGAGCGCCGAGGCGCGCAAGCTCGACGCTCTCGCTCCCGAGCTGCAGGCGATCTATCAGCGGCCCGGCGTCTTCGTCGCCCGCGACAAGGAGACGAATATTTCCTCGCCGACCGAGTTGTTCGCCGCCGTCCTCGAGGCCGGCCGCAAAGGCGTCACCATCCAGCGCTACAAGGGGCTGGGCGAGATGAACCCCGACCAGCTCTGGGAGACCACGCTCGACCCCGAGGCGCGCGCGCTCCTGCAGGTCAGGATCAACCACGCCGACGAGGCCGACGAGATCTTCTCGACCCTGATGGGCGACGTCGTCGAGCCGCGTCGTGATTTCATCCAGGAAAATGCTCTGAAGGTGGCGAATCTCGATGTCTAGAATACTGGTTGCGGCGGCTCTCGCCCTCGCTGTCGGATCGGTTGGTACCACTTGGGCACAAACACAGTCGACGGCCCCAACCACCGATGCCGGCACCAAGCTCAACTTCCCGGCCACTTTGGGCGGCGCCACTTTCGAGCGGGTGGTCAACTATGCGGCTCCGCCCGCCAATCGCGCCGACCTGGGATCGAGCTACTTCTATTCGACACCGCAGAAGATGGTGATCATGGTCCAGGTGTTCGATGGCGGGCGGCGGGTGCCACCGGGCAGCACCAGTCCGGTCGTGATCGGCGAATTCGGCAATGAACTCGACTCGATCGGACAGCAGATCCAGGGGAGTGGCTACACCAATTTCCAGAGACCGTCAGTGCCGTCGAGCTGCACCTACGGTTCCGTGACCTTTCGCTGCATCACCTACAGCGCGATCACCCAGGCGAACATGCGTGTCTACAGCAAGCTCTTGCTGACCGGATACCAACAGCACTTCGTCAAGATCCGCATCGATTGGGGCCAGTCGGCGCAGGTGCAGCACACCGGCGCCGATGCCGATGCAGCGCTGCAGGCCTTCGTCCCCGCGCTGTTCCGCTAACCGCTACAGCACCATCTGCGTCTGGGTGACGACGGCCACCAACTTGCCCTCGGCGGTGGTGACCCGCGTCTGCCACACCATGGTGCGCCGTCCGCGATGGATCGGCGTGGTCTCGCCGATCACCGTGGCGCCGACCGGCGCGGGGCCCACGAAGTTGGTCTTGCTCTCGATCGTGGTCGTGCCCTTGCCTTCGGGCAGGTTGAGCACGGTGGCGGCGGCGCCCAGCGTGTCGGCGAAGGCCATCACCGCGCCACCATGCAATATGTCGGGCCGCGTGCAGAGCTCGGGCCGGACGACCATCTCGGCCTTCACGGCCGTCTCGCTCGCAGCGACGAACTTCAGCCCCAGGACCTTGGCGAAGGGCAGTTGGTGGTCGTTCAGGAGCTGAAGCTTGTCCATGGTCCGTTTCCTCTAGGTCGCAGTGCCGAGTCGGCGCAGGCCGAGATACTCCAGGATGGCGAGGTCGGCCACGATCAGGGCCACCACCACGATGCCCGCGATGCCGGCCGTGGTCCATGTCGCCGGCAGGGCCAGCACCAACACGCTGCCCGCCACCCAGGCAAGGTCGGCGGCGAAGATCACGCGGATCCAGGCAATCGGCAGGATCTGGCGCGAGGCGGTCCAGGCACAGAGAGCGCCGAAGGCGATGACGCCCAGGCCCAGGAGCTCGAACACGATGGCGAGGTCCAGGCCCGCCATCTCCACGGGGGCTTGGGCGGCGATCCTGGCGAACGGACCGGCGAAGAGGGCGAGCACGGCGCCCGAGACGATGGAGAAGACGGCGTTACCCCAAAGGGTGCGGCGCAGCAGGCGGTCGGATGAAGCGTTCATGACGTCCTCCTTGGTTGTCCGAACGGGCCAGAAGTCGCACCACCCCGTCGGAGCAGCAATTACGCCTCAGGTAATCGGCGGGGCCGCATGCCGGTGCTACTCTCCCGGTCATGATGCGCACATCCTCCGCTTCCGCCGTCTCCCAGACCATCGGCTCCCAGCCCGATATGTTCGGCCCCATGCTGCGCGCCTGGCGCCGTCGCCGCGGCGCCAGCCAGCTGGCGCTCGCCCTGCAGTCGGGCGTGTCGCAGCGCCATGTCAGCTTCCTCGAATCGGGCCGCGCCAAGCCCAGCCGCGAGATGGTGGTGCAGCTCAGCACGGCGCTCGACGTGCCGCTGCGCCAGCGCAACACCATGCTACTGGCGGCGGGCTTTGCGCCGGCCTATCGCGAGAGCAACCTCGGCGCGCCCGAGCTGACGCCGGTGCGCCAGGCGATCGATCGCATGCTGAAGCAGCAGGAGCCCTACCCTGCCGTCGTCATCGACCGGCTGTGGAACCTGCAACAGGCCAACGAGGCGGCACAGGCCTTCACGGTGTTCCTGTTCGAGGGTCCGCCGCCGCTTCCGCCGCCGGGCAAGAGCCCGAACCTCCTGCGCTGGCTGCTCGACCCCAAGGCGCTGCGCGCCAAGGTCTCGAACTGGGAGGAAGTGGCGCGCTACCTCGTCTCGACGACCTATGCCGAGATCCTGGCCGACGGCGGCGAGCCCAAGGCGCTGGCCTTCATCGAGGAGATCATGGCCTATCCCGACGTGCCGGCCTCGTTCCGCAAGCTGCGCTTCGAGGAGCGCCCGACGCCGGTGCTGACGGTCGATTATCTCGTGGGCGGCAAGGCGCTGTCGGTGTTCACCACCATCGCCACGCTGGGCACGCCACAGGACATCACTCTGCAGGAAGTGCGCATCGAGTGCTTATTCCCCGCCGACGAGCGCAGCGACGCGCTGTTCAGGAGCCTCGCCGCCAAGGGCTAGCGGCTAGCGCTGGACCTCCATCAGCGCCAGCAATGCCCTGACGATGTCGAGCGGCGGCGGCGGACAGCCGGGCACATGCAGGTCGACCGGCAGGATGTCGGCGAGCGGCCCGACCACCGCCGGAGACCCTGCGAAAACCCCGCAATTCAC
>Ga0193726_1001754_pt1 | contig 16050 bp, 11 predicted proteins | sample H2c1metaG_FD_144928 | JGI IMG/M metagenome (GOLD analysis project Ga0193726, IMG submission 144928) | Soil microbial communities from a riparian zone of the East river system, Colorado, United States - H2c1 | ecosystem: Environmental > Terrestrial > Soil > Riparian zone | place: USA: East River... | reverse complement strand
GCGGTCGCTTCGCTGTAATCGCGCGCACGGGAAATATCGCGGCCGAGGAAAACATAATCCTCGTGTTCGCCGTATTCGACCATGCCCATTTTTTCGCTCATGCCCCATTCGCAAACCATCCGGCGCGCGATGGCCGTGGCCGTTTTGATATCGCCCCGGGCGCCGTTCGTGACGTCCCCAAAAACGATTTCTTCGGCGACTCGTCCGCCCATGCCCACGGCGAGACCAGCGATCAATTCGTTCTTCCGATTGGTATACTTGTCTTCCTCCGGCAGCCACATGGTCGAACCGAGGGACGGTCCACGCGGGATGATGGTGACCTTATGGAGCGGCTCGGTGTGCGGGAGCAGTTCGAGCAGCAAAGCGTGACCCGCTTCGTGATAGGCCGTGTTCGTTTTTTCCTTTTCGCTCAACGCCATGCTCCGGCGTTCCTTGCCCCAGCGGACCTTGTCGCGCGCTTCTTCGAGTTCGTGGAGGGTGATTCCCTTTAATCCGCGGCGCGCCGCGAGGAGCGCAGCTTCGTTGATCACGTTCGCAAGCTCGGCGCCGGAATAACCCGGAGTGCCGCGTGCCACCACCTGGAGATCAACGCCTTCAGCCAGCTTCACTTTCTTCGAATGCACTCGCAGAATTTCTTCGCGGCCTTTCACGTCCGGCAAATTGACCGTGATCTGGCGATCGAAACGGCCGGGGCGCAACAGGGCGGGGTCGAGCACATCGGGCCGGTTCGTGGCCGCGATGATGATAACGCCTTCCTGCGTGTCGAAACCGTCCATCTCCACGAGAAGCGCATTGAGCGTTTGTTCGCGCTCGTCATGTCCGCCACCGACCCCATGGCCACGATGGCGGCCGACCGCGTCGATTTCGTCGATGAATATGATGCACGGCGCGGATTTTTTCCCCTGCTCGAACATGTCGCGCACGCGGGAAGCACCGACACCGACGAACATTTCCACAAAGTCCGAACCGCTGATCGAGAAGAACGGCACGTCGGCTTCGCCGGCGATGGCCCGGGCGAGCAACGTCTTGCCCGTGCCCGGAGGGCCAACCAGCAGAACGCCTTTCGGGATGCGGCCGCCCAGTTTCTGGAATTTTTTCGGGTCGCGCAAGAACTCGACGAGTTCCTGCACTTCGTCCTTGGCTTCCTCGACGCCGGCGACGTCCTTAAACGTGATCTTATTCTTGTCGCGGGCGAGCATGCGCGCTTTGGATTTGCCGAAGTTGAGCGCGCCCTTGCCGGCCATGCGGATTTGCTGGCGGAAGAGGAAATAGAGCACGAGGAGGAAAAGTGCGATGGGGAGGAAACTCATGAGCGTTTGCGCCATGAGGGCGGACTCCATCTTGATCGCGGGCTGAATATTGGCTTTCGCGAGACGTTCCTGGAGGTCGGTGTTGTAATTCAAAAAGATGGTCGTCCGAAATAGCACCGGCTGGGCGGCGGCAGATCCAACGCCCTGCTTAAGGTAATAGCCACGCAAGGTTTGCGTGGGGCGGCCTTCCTCGACGACGAGTTGAAGCGGGTAGTTCTTGTCGATCGCTATCTGTTTGTTCTCGAGCAATTCCAGGAAGCGGTTGTAAGGCACATCCTCGACGTTTGCGTAGGCGCCGCCACGGAAGAGAACGGCCAGGCCGATCAAGGCGAAGGCGATGGCAATCAGAACGACGCCGCGCCAGTTAAAACTGGGCTCGTTTCCGCGAGGTTTATTCTCCTTTTGGGAGTTGCGATCAGGTGGAGGCATATGGCGTGGCGCGCGCTTTTGGCGAGTGCGAAAAGGCTAACATGAAGGCTTGGGCAATGCAAAGAGCAGGAGCCGGGCCGGGACTGAAGGTCATACTGCTTGCAGACTCTGCTCTCACACGCTGCGTTCAAAGATCGCCTCTCGATTGCGTTGCGGCGGTCGTGCGGTAATTTTGCTCCGCAAGTTCCCGAAACATGACGGCTCTCAACCTAGTGGCAGATAAGATCGATCGCGCAGTGCAGCGCGTGACTCCGTTTGCCTATCGGATCCAGCGGAGGAGCCGCCGCTGGATGCGCCGCGCCCTGCGCAAGCCACGCAGTGTTTCGGAGGGACCGAATCTGTTGCCGCTCCTCATCCAGGTGCTGGCGAGTTTTTCAAAAGCGGACGGCGTTTTGCTCGAAGAAGAAATCGACTCGAGTCTTGGGTTCCTTCGCTACGATTATCCCGAAGCAGTCTATTCGGAGCTGCGCCAGCTCTTTCGGCAGGCGCTTTACGAACAACAGGATCTTTCCGCGATGGCCCAGAAGCTTTCGGCGCAGCTCGGCGCCGATCGCAAAATCATGCTCGGCGTGCAGCTCTACGATCTGATTTCGCAGGCAGGCTTGAAGCAGGAACAGGTGGTCGCCTTTTACTCGTTCATGTCGCAGCTCGGCATGGCGGCCCAGGCAATCGACATTGTTTATCAATTGAACGCCTCGGAGGATTCCGATGCGGCGATTTATCAGCGCGGCGCCTCGCCTCTCGAAGCGCTTTCCTTCGGGACGAACAGCGCCGCGGACGTGACCTTGAAAAGTCTGAGCGGGACCGATCGCCTGCTCGCCTTTCGTTATCACGATTTGATCCTGCTCAAGAACTACACGGGCCAGACGATTTCGGTGCGCGGCCGGCCTCTTTTGCGCGGCGGTTTTTGCCGAATCTACCCGGGGCAGCGGATTCTGGTCGGCGATCAATTTCTCACCTATCAGGAACTGGCCGCCTATTTCAACGCGAAGAAGAACGTCTCCCTGCCGCAGATTTTCGTGCGGGTGCACAAGGATGCCGATGAAGTCCAGCTGGAGCGCTCGCGTTCCCGGGAAAGCGCCCTGGAAGTGACGTTTGGTTTGAAAGTGCGAATCAAGGCGTTGCGCGACGTGGACGCCGTCCTGAACAACATCACACTGAAGTCCGGCACTCAGGTGGAAGCGACGCTCGAGGACAAGATTGTTTTTCACAACGACAGCGAGATGGACTTGCTCGATCTGCGGCGCCGCGCTCGGGCGATGGGTGGCCGCTTTCAGCTCAAGGCCTCCAAATCCGAGTATCTGGTCTCAAACAATCCGAGCCTGCTGGAAGAAGACGACATCCTCCTTTCGCCGGGCACGAGCGGCGATGTGTTGTTAAAAATCCTGTGCGATTACGACAAGCGCGTCGGCACTTTGGAGGTCATCGACGCCGATCGGCCGATCATGGTGGGGGAGACACCTGTCCGCGGCACAGCGCCCCTCCAGGATGGCGACACCATCCGGATCGATGTCGGACAGTTCCTGCGCTGTAATTTTTCCGAACGAATCATCGAAGAAGAGCGCAACATCATTCGGTCGCTCGAAGTGGTGGACGTTAATCATCGCTTTACCAATTCCGAGGTCGCCCTCGAAGGCATTTCTTTCACGGTCAATCGCGGCGAGTTGGTCTGTGTCATGGGCGCGAGCGGGTCTGGCAAGAGCACGCTCATGAAGGTCCTGGGCGGCCAGCTCCAGCCGACTCAGGGGCAGGTCCTTCTGAACGATCGGCCCCTCTACGAAACCCTCGACCTGCTCAAGGGCTACATCAGTTACATCCCACAGGAGGATGCTTTCGATGAGCACCTCACGATCGGAGAGAACCTGCAATTCGCGCGGCTATTCGTGCGCCGCACCTTTCAGGACGCGATTTGACCCGCCGGCTCGAAGGCAAATTGATCGAGCTCGGACTAAATGAACGGCGCGACAGCATTGTCGGCAGCCCGGTCAAGAAGACCCTGAGCGGCGGCGAGCGGAAACGTCTCAACATCGGGCTCGACATGATCGGGTCAGCGGACGTTTACCTTTTTGACGAGCCCACCTCGGGGCTCTCCTCGAAAGACTCCGAGCACGTTATCGAGATCATTCGCGCGCTCGCGCACAACAAAATCATCATTGTCACAATCCACCAGCCGAGCTCGAAACTTTTCCAGATGTTTCACAAGGCGATCCTGTTCGACAAGGGAGGGCGTCTTGTCTTTTTCGGCACGCCGACGGACATGCTGCGTTACTTCGCCGAGGCCGAGCACCAGCATCAATTTGGCGCCGAGCTCGGCGCCTGTCCGTCCTGCGGAACGACGCGGCCGGAATTCATTTTCGATGTTCTCGAAACGCCGCTGCGTGACATCAGTGGCGACATTATCTACGAGGAAAATAGCCGGGGACAATTGATCGCGGCCCGCCGTTACTCGCCGGAATTTTGGCGCGACAAGTACGAAGCGTTCCGTCTCATTCAGGACGTCAAACAGGTCTCGCTCCGGCGTGGGCCCCTGCCGGCCTTACCGACGGCGCCGACGAACAAGAAACGCTTTTTCGTGCGCTGGCGGGACGAGTGGACGCAGCTGCGGACTTTGCTGCGGCGCTCGTTCATGAGCAAGCTGCGCAACCGCGCCAATCTCGTCATCACCATCGGCGTCGCGCCCGTCCTTGCGCTGCTGATCTCCACCCTCCTGCGCTATTCCGACAGCGGCCACTACGATTTCGCGTCGGCTTATCATATTCCGACATTCCTTTTCCTCAGTTTGATCGTGGCTATGTTCCTCGGCCTGACAAACAGTGCGGACGACATCATTCGCGACCGCGCTGTCCTGCAACGCGAACGCAACCTGAACGTCCGGTTGCCCTATTATGTTTTCTCGAAGTTTGTCTCGCTCGGTTTCTTCGCCCTCTTTCAGTGCATCCTTTTTGTCCTGATCGGGAATTACATCCTCGCGATCCGGGGGATGTTCTGGATCGATCTTGGCGTCATGCTGATGACGGCGATGGGGGGCGTGGCCCTGGGTTTGGTCATTTCGTCGCTCGTGGCCGACCCGAAAACGGCCGCCAATATCGTTCCGCTCGTGTTGATTCCGCAGATCATCATGGGCGGAGCGCTCATTAAGTATGAGGACATGAATCGCAACCTCGCGCTGGTTTACACTTTCAGCCGCTGGTTCTCAGAGCATCCCGATACGGAGCAGGGGAAGAAGATGAACAGCAGGCTGCAGGTGCCATTCGTCTGCCAGTTTATCGCCATGCGCTGGTCGTATGAAGAGATGGTCGTCGCCCAGGCGAAGCTCAACCCGCTGACGCGACGACAGGAGCGCACGCAGAGCGAGATCGATCGCCTGATCGTGAAAAAGGAAGAGACTCCTGAGGCGACCAAGAGGTTGATGGATTTGAAGGAAACACTGGCAGTTCTTTCGGGGCTCGAGGCGCAGACTCCGGATGAGCTCGATCGGTACCTGGGCATGATCGATCAGGTCCTGGACCGGAAGCGGCCGTTCGATCGCGACCTCTTCAAAGACGCGTCCGGTCCCGTGACGGCAGAGCAACTTTACGTGAACCAGAAGGTCTCCGATCTAATCTCAAACGCGGAGATGGAGCAGAGCGATTACCGGCGAAGCGGGAAGCTGAATGTTTTCTTCGGTGAAGAGAAGCGATACCTCGGGATGAAAGTGAATGTCTTCATCTTCAACACGATCGTCCTGATCGGGTCGACGATCGCGCTCCTGGGCCTGCTGCATTGGATTCTGCGGCGACAACTCGAGGTGCGGAGGAGCGGAGTCGTGACAAACAAAGGATTCGCATTTAGGAGAGTAAAATGAGCACGCGAAAGAAAACGAAAAACGAAACGCGCCTGATCGTGGCCGCGAGCGACCACGACCCGGACATGCTGTACGCGACGCGATTCTTCGTGCCGGATCCGTTTATTTTTCTCGAGCAAAACGGCAAGCGCACCATTGTTTTAAGCGATCTCGAGATCGATCGCGCGCGCAAACAGGCGAAAGCGGACGAGATCGTTTCCTTCAGCCGGATGGAGCGCGAGGTGCAAGGCGGACAGAAGAAAGCTCCGCCGTTCGAAAAAGTGATGTCCCATTTTTTGCGGAAACGTGGCGTGCGGTCCGCGGTTGTGCCCGGCAGTTTCCCGCTCGGGTATGCGACCGAGCTGGCGAGACAAAAAATTCGAGTCCGCGCCAGCAACGGACTGTTCTGGCCCGAGCGCGAAACCAAATCGGAGGACGAATTGCGCCAGATGCGCCGGGCCCTTGCCATTACCGAGAAGGGCCTGGCCCGCGCAATGGAAGTGCTGGCCGCTTCGAAGGCCGGTCTGGGAAAGAAGCTTCAATGGGCCGGGCGTACCCTAACCTCAGAGATTTTGCGCGCCGAAATCGATTCGGCAATCCTGCGGGCGGGAGGATTGCCGGCGAACACAATCGTCGCCGGCGGCGACCAGGCGTGCGATCCGCATGAGCGCGGCTTCGGACCGCTCAAGGCCGATTCGCTCATTATCCTGGACATCTTTCCTCGTGATTCGGTGACCGGTTATTTCGGCGACATGACGCGGACGATCGTTCGCGGTCGCGCCAGTGACGCGCAACGCCGGCTTTGGGAAACGGTCCGCGAAGGCCAGAGGATGGCCCTGAAGAAAATGAAGCCGGGCGTCGATGGATTGAAACTGCACACCGAAGTGAAGCAGCTCTTCACTGATCGCGGCTTTCCGACGGAAGTGCGGGACGGCCGGCAAGTGGGATTTTTCCACGGAACTGGCCACGGCCTCGGTCTTGAGATCCACGAGTTTCCGCGGTTCCAGAAGACCGTTTTCAAGCCAGGGCAGGTGCTTACGGTGGAGCCAGGACTCTATTATCCGGGCGTTGGCGGAGCCCGTCTGGAGGATGTTGTTGTCGTGACGAAAAACGGGACGCGAATGCTGTCCCGTTTCGAGATGCGCTTGGAAATCTGAACGAACCGCTCGTTTGGGCGTCTAATCTCCAAGACAGTGATGCTGAGCAAAGCGCAGCGGAGTCGGGGATTTCTCCACTAGACGGGGAATCTTCGACTTCGCTGCGTCGCATTCAGGTCGCGGAAAACCAAATCTCACACATGCTTTCATACTACTACGGTGGCGGAATGCTCGGTGGCAATTGGTTGCTGCTGGTCGGCATTCCGTTGATTATTGGGCTCGTGGCGCAGTGGCGGGTCAGCCACGCGTTCAAAAAGTGGGGCGAAGTGCGCGCCAGTTCAAATATCACCGGGGCTGAAGCGGCCCGGGAAATCTTGCAGGCGGCGCAAATCAGCGACGTTGAAGTGGTCGAAATCAACGATTACCTCGGCGACCACTACGATCCGGGCAGCAAACGGCTGTGTCTGTCCACGAATGTTTACAACACGCCGTCCGTGGCCGCGCTGGGTATCGCCGCCCACGAAACCGGCCACGCCATCCAGCACGCGAAGGCGTATGCCCCGCTCAAGGCGCGCATGGCCATCGTCCCCATTACGCAAATCGCCTCGCAAATGTTGCCCTTCATTATTTTCGGAGGCTTCATTTTTCACCTGACCGGGTTGATCACCCTGGGCATTTATTGCTACCTGGTTCTGTTGGTCTTCCAGTTGATCACGCTCCCGGTGGAGTTCGACGCTTCGCGCCGGGCAAAAATCATTCTGCAACAGATGGGCATTGTGCAGCCTGGAAACGAAGTCGCGGGTGTAAATAAGGTCCTGAATGCCGCCGCGCTGACCTATGTGGCCGCGTTCATCGCCACCCTCGGAAACTTGCTCTGGTTAATGTCTGTCCGCGATCGCCGGTAATGGCCGCTGGGGAACCGAAAAAGATGAACCCAGCCATTGCCTTGCCGTCTCCGCGTCGTTTTTCCGATTTGTTGTCGTCGGGTCTGCGGTCGCGTGGTAAGCCTAAGCGGGACGCGATGGAACAGCCGAGATCTGATGAAGACAAGCAATTGGTCTCGCGCACCCAGGAGGGCGAGGTGGGCGCGTTCGATGAGCTTGTCGTCAAATACACCCCGCGCCTCTACGGCCTCGTCTATAACATGACCTCGAACCACGAGGACACGAACGATCTGCTTCAGGACGTGTTTTCGAAGGCGTACAAGTCCATTGGCGGTTTTCGCGGAAAATCCTCCTTTTACACCTGGATCCACTCCATTGCGGTGAACATGACCCTGAATTTTCTCAAGAAACGGGGCCGGCGCTTCCATCTCAGCCTCGACGACATGGACGCGAGTGTTCAGAACGACAAGGAATTCCTTGAGCTGACCGCCACGAGCAGTCCGGTCCGTGAGGCAGACCTTTCCGAGCTCCAGCGAAGATTGAACGAGGCCATGATGAAATTGTCTGATGAACACAGAGCCGTGGTCACGATGTTTCATATCCAAGGAATGCCCCATGCCGAGATTAGTAAAATCTTGCGTGTTTCCGAGGGTACGGTACGTTCACGGCTCTTTTACGCGAACCGGCAACTGCAAAATTATCTGGACGAGTTCCGGAAAAATCCTGTTTCCTAACCCTTCCTAATTTTAAGCCGCATGAACGAATTTGACGAAAACGACATTGGCAAATTATTGCGCTTGAAGCGGCATGAGCAGCCCCCACCGGGCTATTTCGATAATTTTCTGCACGAGTTTCATCGCCGGCAGCGAGACGAGCTATTGCGGCAGCCGCTCTGGCGCATTTGCCTCCAGAGGGCCCAGGACTTCCTGTTCCGCCTCAACGTGCCATCGCTGACCTCCTATCCGGCGGCCGTGACGGCCGTGCTGGTTTGTGCAGCGGTTATTTCGCTAAAGGTTTATCAAGGGCCCGGGACGCAGGATGTCGCGGCGCAGAACCAAACGCCGGTGGTGGCCACGGCGCTTCAAGATACGGCCTGGAGTCTCTCGTCTCCGGTCGCGACGCGGGATCTGGGTCCGAAGCTACTGCACACTGTCAATTACAGCTCCCACACTCACCGGGCCGCGACGCCCCCGCGCTACGTTCTCGATAGTACGCCAGTGAGTTATGAGGCCGCTTTTAGATTTTAGCCTGGCGCCCGAATCGTTTTCGCGGTCGCTGCGCGGGGCGGTCTCCCGATTCTACTTCGGATGCGCGTTTTTCGCCGTCGTGGCTTGTGCTCGCGCGGAACAACCGTCGACGACTTCGATCAGCCGCGAAGTAAAAGACATTTTCGATAAGGCGGCGAAAGCGGTCGTCAAGGTCCGCGGCGTCGACGAGCATGGTGAGTTCGCCGGTACCGGCTTTTTTATCGATCCCGCTGGCACGCTTTATACCGCCTTTTCCGTGGGCGGTGATGCCGAGAGCCTGACGGTTGACTTCGACGGCAAGAAGTATCCAGCGCGCGTCATGCTCACCGACGTTCGGAGCGGGATCGCCATCCTGAAAGTCGATATAGCGACGCCCGCCTTGCCCATCGGTAAGTCCGAGCAAGTTGAGGTGGCAACGCCCATTATCACGATTGGCTTTCCGCTTGATCTTCCGGAAACGCCCAGTTTCGGCATGATCGCCGGGTTCGATCGGAAATTTCTCGGCCGTTATTTCTCGACGACTCATCTGCGCGTAAACGTTCCGACGCAGCGTGGCGAAGCCGGCGCGCCCGTCTTGAATTTTAAAGGCGAAGTTGTCGGCATTCTCGAGAGCAACATCGAAAACGGCTCCGCCTGTTATGCCTTGCCAATTGATGCCGCGGAGAAGATTCGCAATGACTTCGTCCGTTTCGGCGAGGCACGGCACGGCTGGATCGGCATCAACGTCGCCGAGGCGGAGAAATTCAAGGAAGGCTCGCGCGCTCAAGTGACGGAGATCATGCGGGACACGCCCGCCTTTGGCTCGGGCGTCAAACCCGGCGACATTCTGCTCCAGGTCGGCAAGACGAAAGTGCATGAACCTGAAGACGTGAAGGACGCGTCCTTTTTCCTGACTGCTGGGGACACTATTCCGATCATCGTCTTGCGGGGTGAGGAGAAAATGACGTTCGATATCACGGCCGATTTTCACCCGGCGAGCCAGCATCCGCCCGTCATTGCGGCGCCGAGCATGAATCAATTGGTCCCGCTTCGGCTCGATACGAACAGCAGAACGCCGTAGAACGAAAAGGGGCGCATCTCGCCGCCCATCAGGTCAACATCCCCCGAAACGCCGGTTCGTCGACGATCCGGATCCCGAGCTTCTTCGCTTTATCCAACTTGCTTCCGGCATCTTCTCCGGCCAGAACGAAGCTCGTTTTCTTGCTCACGCTTCCGCTCACTTTTCCGCCGTGCGTGATGATCAGCTCCGCGATTTCATCACGTGACTGACTGAGCGTGCCGGTGATGACCCAGGTCGTTCCTTTCACTTTCGAGGCGGAATGGTCGACCGTTTTTTCTTCGCTTTTGAATTGCAAACCTGCCTCGCGCAATTTCTCGATCATCTCCAGGTTACCCGGCACGCGAAAGAAATCGTAAATGCTTTGCCCCACCACTTCGCCGACGTCAGGAATTCGCTGCAATTCCTCCACGGAGCTTTTCATGATCGTGTCCAGGTTCGGAAAATGATCCGCTAGCGCGCGGGAAGCGCTCACTCCGACATGAAGGATCCCGAGGCCAAAGAGGAGACGCCAGAGCGGACGCGATTTGCTGCGCTCGATGGCACTGAGCAGGTTGCCAACGCTCTTTTCTCCCATGCGCTCGAGTTCGCCGAGCGTGGCGGCCTTCAACTCGTAGATGTCGCTCACGTCTCGAAGCATTTTGTGTTCGACCAACTGGCCCACCATCGCTTCGCCCAGCCCTTCGATATCCATCGCGCCGCGTGACGCGAAGTGCTCGATCCGCCGTCGCAATTGCGCCGGGCATTGGCTGTTCACGCAGCGCACCGCGACTTGTCCCTCGTCTTTTACCACCAGGCTTCCGCATTCCGGACACTTCTTCGGCATGCGGAATTTTCTCTCATTGCCCGTGCGCAGATCGGTCCGTGCGCTGATCACGGCCGGAATCACTTCGCCGGCTTTTTCAATGACGACGATGTCGCCAATCCGGATGTCCTTTCGCTCGATCTCCTCTTCGTTGTGCAGTGTCGCCCTGGCCACCCGGCTCCCGCCGACGGTTACCGGCTCAAGCGCCGCGACCGGCGTCAGAGTTCCAGTCCGGCCCACTTGGATCAAAATATCCTGCAGGCGTGTTTCGACACGCTCCGCCTCATACTTGAACGCAATGGCCCAGCGCGGGGATTTTGCGGTGAAGCCCAGCTTCTCACGCTGAGCGAACGCGTCGACCTTTATCACCGCCCCGTCGGTTTGATAGGCGAAGTCGTGCCGGAGGCCGTCGATTTCGTGGATCGCGCGCAGGATTCCTTCAATCGAATCGGCCCGCTGCCACTCTTCGCCGAAGGGCAATCCGAGTTTCTTGAGCAAAGGAAAAAGCTCGGAATGCTTTTCCAGCTCCGCCCCTTCGATCACACCGGTCCCGTAAAAAACCACGCCGAGCGGACGCTGCGCTGCGATCGTTGGGTCGAGCTGTTTGAGCGAACCGGCGGCGGCGTTCCGGGGATTTGCGAATTCAGGCAGGTCGGCCTTTCGTCGTTCTTCGTTCAGGGTCGCGAAACCGCCCTTGTCCAGGTAGGCTTCGCCGCGGACCTCCAGGATATCCGGCGCGTTTCCCTTCAATCGTTTCGGCACGGTCCGAATCGTCCGGATGTTTTGTGTAATGTCGTCGCCGACACTTCCGTCGCCGCGCGTGGCTGCGTAGCGAAGTTCGCCCTTTTCATAGAGAAGCGAGACGGCAACCCCATCGACTTTCGGCTCGATGATCACGGGAATCTTTTCGTTGGGCAGCAGGCGCTCGATGCGCCGGTAGAAATCCGTGACCTCTTCCTCCGAGTAGGTGTTGTCGAGGCTGAGCATCGGAATTCGATGCGTGATTTGCGCAAAGGCCTTGAGCGGTTTTCCGCCGACGCGTTGGGTGGGTGAATCGGCGGTCGCCAGGTTTGGGAAGCGCGTTTCGAGATCTTCCAGTTCGCGGAAGAGGCGGTCATATTCCCGATCGCTGATGGTGGGTGCGGCCTCTTCGTGATAACGGCGGTTGTGCTCGTCGATCGTGCGCCGCAACTCAGCGACCCGATTGCGCGCCGTTCCTTCTGTTTCCGCCATGGCCGCAGCATACGAACGAGCCGCGGAGTCGCAATCGCGCGCAGGAATATCTTGTAGCGGCGGCCCAAGACCGACACTCTGGCGTTAGTTTGTCGCGGAGACATTCGGCGGTGATGGACCGCCGCTACAGGTTTTGGAACACCGATGACAGCCTCAGAGCGAATCCTCGGCGTCGAAGGCGGAGGAACGAAAACCGCGTGGGTTCTGGCCGAACGCGACGCGGACGGTCTGCGCGTCGTCGATCAAGGGAGACTCCCGCCTTCGAATTTCCGGCTGACGCCGCCGGATCGCCTTCGCTCCATTTTTCGGCAACTGCCCCACGAGGTGAACCGCGTCGGGATGTTTCTGGCCGGGTGCGGCGTCGATGATCGCAGCTGCCTGGAGAGGCTCTGCGCGGAAATCTGGCCTGCCGCGAAAATTGTCACTGGGAGCGATCGGGATTCCGGTCTGGCAGCCGCCCTGGGCCATGGCGATGGGATCGCGGTGAACGCCGGGACCGGCGCCACGGTGACAGGTCGTCGCGGGGAACGGATCGAAAAGGCGGGCGGTTGGGGCCACATCCTGGGCGATGCCGGAGGGGGCTATTTTCTTTCCATTCAGGCGCTCCGCCTCATTTTGCGCGAATACGATCTGCATCGCGGAGAAGGGCAATTCACCGCCAGCATCCTGCAGGCCCTCTCCCTAAACAGCCGCGATGAGCTCGTCCGCTGGGCCCAGACCGCGGATAAGATGGAGATCGCGACCTTGAGTCCGATTGTTTTCGAGGCCGCGAAAAATGGTGACCTGAACGTCGTGAAAATCATCGAGGAAGGAGCGGAAGTCCTGACCGAATACACGGGAGCGGTCGCGTCTCGTCTCGGCCTCCTTGCGCCCAAAGTAATTCTCTTGGGCGGATTGTTTCAGCGTGACTCGCTTTACGTTGCGGCCTTCAAGCGAAAGCTAAAAAAGAACCTGTCCGATGCCCGGGTCGGGATGAGCGAGCAATCTCCGGAGCTCGGGGCCGCGTGGCTGGCCGCGGAGATCGAGGAGCGCGCGGCTTTTTCGTTCGAGCCGCGCACGCCCGAGGTCGAAAATATGGCGGTTGCGTTAACGGAGAGCCGCAATCCTCGCTCGGAAAACCTGGAAAAAATTAGCGCAAAAGAGTTGGTCGAGCTCTTCGTGGACGAGGAAAAATTCGTTCAGGAGGCTTTACGCAAGGAGGTAGGCGTACTGGCGCGCGGAGTCGAAATCATTGCAAAGGCATTGCGCAACGGCGGCCGCTTGTTTTACGTCGGCGCCGGGACGAGCGGGCGGCTGGGCGTGCTCGACGCGAGCGAGATTCCGCCGACGTTTGGCGTAGCGCCCGGGATGGTGCAGGGCATTTTAGCCGGCGGGGCAAGCGCGTTGTATCGTAGCGTGGAAGGAGCGGAAGACGAATCGGGCGCCGGGGCGCTGGCTATCGACGAGCGCGGGGTGACCGGTACGGATATCGTCTGCGGAGTCAGCGCGAGCGGCAGGACCCCCTTCGTGCTCGGCGCGCTCGTGGCCGCGAAGCAGCGTGGCGCGCAAACGATTTTACTGACCTGCAATCCGGCACGAACGCGCACTGAGCCTTTCGACCTTGAGATCGATCTCGCCACGGGGCCTGAAATTTTGACCGGCTCGACCCGTTTAAAGGCGGGCACTGCGACAAAAGTTGCGCTCAACATTCTCAGCACGGGCACGATGGTGGCGCTGGGCAAAGTCCGCGGAAACCACATGATCGATCTCTCGACTGCAAGTGTGAAACTGCGGGATCGCGCCACCCGTCTCGTGGTTGAACTCGGGAAATGCGAGTACGCTGAAGCGTACGAGCGCCTGCAGAAAAACGGGTGGAACCTTCGCGCGACGCTGGGCCAGGCTCAACTCTGAGGAGCGTGGTGCGACGAGCGAAGTGCGATCGCCTTCTGCGACCTGGCGGAATGGTGCCGGCGATGCATCGCCACTCTGCGCTGTGTCCGGTGAGCCTGAGCCATTCTGTTGTGTCGTCGCTGCTGGACGACCGCAACGGTGGTCTTGCTGTCTTTTGAATCCGGCCTCTGGCAGGCTGGCCCCCGATCGTTGAAATAATCGCCGACCTGGCAGCGAGCAAAAACTTCGGCGGTTACCAATTGCGAATGCACGGTTCCCTGCTGATCACGCAAGAGAAACTTGTATGAGCCGCTGGACTGCGTCCAGAACTGGGGGGTTGGCACAGTGATAGGCAGCCGCGAAGTCCCGGTCGGGCCGCGGAAGACGAAGGAATAAACGCCTTCCGTCCCGATCATGCTCGCGTCCGGCCGCAGCCACGACCGTTTTTCGACAATGGTGCCTTCGAAGGCACAACCGAAAGTGCGAGCGGCCAGCAGCAGGGAAATAACGACAGAAGTGAGAAGATTGGAACGCATAGCCAACGAGGAGTAGAAGGACGGCGAAGTGGTAACTATTTGTAGTGTTTCTTAGCCCTGACCACCAGAGATTTATTTCAATTTGTGTCGCCGGCAAGATGTTGAATCCGGCCCACCGGGGAAAATCTTTAAGCGCGCCGGCCAGTCGGCGCACGAAGCAAATGAAACTCAACCAAAGGAAACTATGCTCTGGACTATCTTCGTCGTGATTCTGATTCTGTGGCTTCTCGGCTTCATCGGTCATTTCGGTGGTTCGCTCATCCACCTCTTGCTGGTCATTGCGGTCGTCATCCTGATCGTGAATCTGATCTCCGGTCGACGCTCGCTCTAGGAATTTCCATGAAGCCAGCTGGAATTCTTGGACTCATTCTCATTGTCGTGGGCGTCATTATGTTGGCCTACGGCGGTTTCGCCGTTTTCACGACGAAGGAAAACGTCGCGAAATTGGGCCCGCTGGAGATCAACAAGCAAGAAGAACATCCCGTCCCGATCGGACCTATTGTCGGTGGGGTTTGTATCGTCGGAGGGATTATTCTCCTCGTCTCCGGCAAGCGATCAGCAGTGCAGGCGGGTTGAACGGAAAGCCGTTTGCCCTATTGCCCGCCGGCTTTGAGAACCGCAAAGGTCTTGCTGCCTTTGCGGTCCAGATAAAGCAGGATGCCTTTGCGCGGATCGGCTTTGTTCAGCGCCTCGCGGAAGGAAGCGACGCTGGTGATCCGTTTTCCGTCCACTTCGGTAATGACGTCCTCGCGCTGAATGTCCTGGGCTGCGGCGAGACTGTCGTCGGCCACGTCCGTTACGATCACACCCTGTTGCACATTGAGCTTCAGGCGAGCGGCGACTTCCTTCGTCAGCTCCTGAACCTGCAAACCGAACTTGGATGAGTCCTCCGGCTTCGGCGGCGTGGGCGGAGTCAGTTCGTTCGAGGCGCGCGAGATGTCGTTAGGCAGCTCGCCGGTCGTTACTGCGATCTTGAGCGTCTGGCCTTTCCGCCAAACTGTGAGTTGAACGTTCTGGCCGACCTTCTTTTTCAGGATCTCGCGCTGAAGCTGCGTGTCCGTGCTCACCGGGGCGTTGTCGACTTGCGTGATGACGTCGAAGGGCCGCAGGTCACTTTTGTAGGCGGGCGCATCGGCTTCGATCGTTCGCACGACGACTCCCTTGTCGAGGCCCTTGAACAAATCCCGGATCGACGGGTCGTCGCCGAGCGATTCGATCCGGATGCCGAGCCAGGGCCGGACGATTTTATGGCCGGCGATCAGCTGGAGCCCGATCTCGTTGGCCAGATTGCTCGGAATCGCGAAACCGAGACCGCGGTTCAACCCGTTGATGAGGGTGTTCATACCGACGACTTTGCCGTCAATATCGCAGAGCGGTCCGCCGCTGTTGCCCGGATTGATCGATGCGTCGGTCTGCAAGTAGTCCGAGATCGAGTAGCCGCCAGTGGCGAGGAGTTTGCTCCGGCCTTTCCCGCTGATCACGCCGTAGGTGAAAGTGTAGTCGAGCTTGAACGGCGCGCCGATGGCGAAAGCGAATTGTCCCACCCGCACGGCATCGCTGTCGGCGAACTGCGCGACTGGCAAATTCGTCGCCTCGATTTTGATGACCGCGACATCCGTTTTTTCATCCGTGCCCACGATTTTCGCCTGAAATTCGCGGCCGTCCTTGAGCTTCACATCGACGCGGTCCGCGCCTTCGACCACATGAAAGTTCGTATAAATGTAGCCATCGGCGCGCACGATGAAACCAGAGCCTTCGCT
>Ga0193726_1001753_pt1 | contig 16058 bp, 11 predicted proteins | sample H2c1metaG_FD_144928 | JGI IMG/M metagenome (GOLD analysis project Ga0193726, IMG submission 144928) | Soil microbial communities from a riparian zone of the East river system, Colorado, United States - H2c1 | ecosystem: Environmental > Terrestrial > Soil > Riparian zone | place: USA: East River... | reverse complement strand
CAAATTGTTCCAGAACCGCGATGGGCGCCACGTCACTGTCGGTACGCCCCGTGTCCCGCACGTAACGCAATCCATAGTTCAGCGTGAGATTTGGCTTCACCTTCCACGAATCTCCGATGTACCAGGAGAATCGGTTGTCGGGGCCTAATCCACCCCCCGGAAGTCCAAACTGCGGCTTTTCTGAAGAGAACCCCTGGCCATTGCCAAGGGTCACATTGTCCGCGGTATAAGCCAGCGGATCGCTGGACCCATTCACCACGGTCAATGAATTCACCGCCGGAGCCGATCCCAAGAATTCGGCGAGACCTCCGCCAAGAATGTGGTTAAGGCCCATCCCGTAGCGAAGAACGTGAGACTTAATCGCTCTGCTGCCGTCGTACTTGAATTGATGATCGGTTTGATAGGTGGCCTGTGGCGCCAGGAAATTCGGACCCGAACAGAACGCGTCGGCACCAGCAGTCAAACAGTTCGGGTCTGTCCCGATGGCCAGTTCTATGCCGGGCGCCGGATCAAAGATACTTGAGCCGGTCACAGCATCGGTAATCCCGTTGCGGAATTTGGTGTATCCAAATCGAATGCTGTGCGTATAGGCCCCGGTATTGAAATCAAGCCCCACAACGTGGTCGGGAGTGTGGGTCACATTGGCGAAGGGCTGGTAAGAGTTGGGGACAAAGGGAGCAATACTGGTGTTCTGGTCGAACGAAAAGCGGTAGAAAAGCTTGTAGTTGTGGCTGATCTGCCAATCGAGCTTCGCAATGCCCTCGGATTCCCGGAAGGGCGAGTTGAACGAACCGTTCAGGGAAGTAAACGGAGCCACGAGGATCACCGGATCGAGCAAGTCCTGTTTGGTTCTTTCCGCATCCACAAAGAAGAACACCTTATCTTTGATGATGGGGCCGCCTACGTTCACTCCAAATTGATTCCGTTGGAAATAGTTGGCGGAGGCGCCCGGAAGGTTCGCATCCAGCTCCTGGTCGCGGAAGTAGTAGAACCCTTCTCCGTGCAGGCTATTCGTCCCCGACTTTGTGGTCACGTTCACCGAACCGGAAGAGGTCAATTCGGTCGAGAGATCCAGAGAAGACTGCTGCAGCTGGAATTCCTGGATTGCACCTTCGGGGATATTTTGAGTCACCGTCCCCACGGTCTCATCGCTAATGTCGACGCCGTCAACTTCGACGCGGGCGGTGCGGCCGAAGCGTCCCCCGAATGAGATTGAAGAGAACCCATTTTTGGTGGGATCGAAGTTGCCGCCGTCCTGAATTTGCACCCCCGGTTCCAATTGCGCCAGGTCGAGAAAATTGCGTCCATTGATGGGGAGATTCTCAATCTGTTCCGTGCCAATGACACCTTGCACCGAGGCCTGTTCCGTATTGACCTGTAGATCGGAAGCTTGCACTTCAACGACTTGACTACTCTGTCCCACTTGAAGTTTGACGTTTCCCGTTGCCGTTACTCCGACTTGTACGTTCACCGGCAAATTGGTCGTCTTGAAACCTTGGGCCTCCACTCCCACTGCGTATTCGCCCGGCGTCAGGGCACCGGAAACGTAGGCACCCGAGGAGGTTGTGGTCACCGTGATTACGTTCCCGGTGGCCTTGTTGGTGATGGTAACTTTGGCGCCATTTACCACCGCGCCGCTGGGGTCGGTGACGTTACCTTGGATACTGCCGGTGGAAATGGTCGTCTGGGCATAGAGAGACGTGTGCGATACCAGTAGAATCGCAATCGTCATGAGAGTGAAGGCAAAGCGCGTCACCCCGAAGTGCGGGAATCGGACATGTAGGGACATTGCCGGGTCTTCCTTTCTAAATCGCCGATGCTCGAATGCGGAACCGTTTTGAAATAATTACGATAGAAATCCTTACTGGCAGGAAAGAGAAACAGAAATCTCGTTGCTCCCGAAACAAGAATCTGGTGCTGGGTATCGAGAGATACACACGCTGCGCTTTTTTCCTTTCCAGACGCCCCGATTCCGTATCCTAGCGAAGTGCAATCGAGGGTCCAATACGCAGTCAGTTTCAATCTTGGCTGCTATCAAGCGCTTAGAACATTGAGGCTGAGGCAATCGGGTACCCTAACTCGGTTCGATCTCCCAAATGTTGGAAGCTCATACTTCTGAAAATGGAATCACAAATCTCTACATGAACGCTGACAATCAACAACCGCGATTTGTTAAGTGTTCTTTGTCTAAATAGCCCAGTACGACTTGGAACTGTGGTGCCCAGTGCCATGTCGCACCTTGAAATCGGATCCTGGCGGCAGGCGAATCGACCGAAATACTTCACTGACAATTTCGCTGAACCCGTATCAGGAAAGCGCGTCCCCCGGACGCAGAATGGTATGCGCAAAACGGCGGGCCGAATTCAATTCCAGGGGAAGGTGCTTGCGTGTGCTCAGCCCGATGTCGATGTCCAGCACGATGGACAGAGGTAAGGCCGGCTCCCGACTGAACACGGGATTTCCTGCTGCCTTCCATCCGTCGGTCAATTGGAAGTTGTCTGCAGATTGGCTACGGGTGATTCGTGCTCGCCGGTGACAATGACGAACACTTTCACCAGCTTTACATCGATTTTAATAGTGGTGTCACCCGAAGAGCCCATGTCGATGTCCTCCAGCGTGAAGCCAGAGAAGAGTTGGAGTTCTCCCAATCGCTCCCGTTAGACACTGAGCAAGCCCATCCCGGCCTGCCGTCCAAAGACACCCTCGACAAACCCGCCAAACTGAAGAGAATCGAAAAGCTTTGCAAGCATCTGCGCGGAGTAGTGGCGCCGTAGGATGCAGATTCTCGGGCAAGAAAAAAGCCACCGGTCCTGAGATCGGTGGCTCGAATACAGCGGGATCTCCCGGTTAGAAAGTTACCTTCAATCCGAATTCCATCTGACGTGGCCCACCAAGTCCGAACACGCCCGATCCGACTCCGGTGCGAGTCGCTGCCCGCGTGGCCACAGTGGTGCCATTGGCATCACCAACAGCACCATCCAGGATGCCCCCCATTTTGTTATTCGGACCATCGAAGTTGGCAAAGTTAAGCAGGTTAAACACTGAGATGCTCGGCAGGATGGTAAACCGTTCCTTTATCTTGATGGGATAAGCGTAGGTTGCATCGAACGTCCTCAGCCAGCTCAGTCCGATGTTTCCGGAAGGCGGCGCCAACACAGTCGGCATCACCCCACCAAGACTGGTCAACTCTGCCTGGGTCATCAGTCCTGCAGTGACCAGAGCCTGTCCCGCCGGAGTCAACGTCCCGGCAAAGGTGGTGTTATATTTGCCGATCGCGCTGGCCAGGCTGCCGGTGCTCACGCTTCGTCCGAAAGCGCCGACATTGGTCCCCGGCAGGATGTCGCCGAAAGGACTGTTACCGGTTTGGCTCTGGCCGGCATACTCGCCGTCCCCGTTAAAGTCGGTGCGGAAAATCTCACCAGGCGTGCCCCCGCTTGCCGGTAAGAATAGAGTGTCTGGCAGCGGTGAATCAAAGTGCCCGATAAAACTGAGCCTTCCTGCTTTGGCGATATTGAAAACTGTGCCAAACGAGAACTGGTGCGTACGGTCCTGAGAGGACGGTCCGTAAGCGCTTCCCGGATTGTTGAAATCCGCAGCTGGTGGCAAGAAGTCTTGGTCGCCAACTCCTCCCGCCACATTGCTCTCGAACCGGGAAAGAGCGTAAGACACCTGCAGATTCATTGCGCTGATGCCGCGTACTGGACTCTTGACCTGGCTCCGTAGCGATATCTGCAAGCCGTTGTAAACCGAGCGGCCTGCGGGGAAATACATGGTATTGCGCCCCACTTCAGGATTAATGCCCGCAAAAGCGGCACCGGTATCGGGCGTCAAGCCAAACACTTCTGCTCCGAAACCTGAAAGATACTGACCGGCGGAGTCGAGGCCGTTACCGGCAAAATCCACGATCGTCGCTCCGTCCGCGATGGCGCAGTCGATGGCCGCCGCACTAAAACCGCCGGAGCAGCCAAAACCTGACGTTGTAGCGGTGATCGCGTTCTGGGCCGCCGTCACGTTCAAGTCCTTAGCGTCCCCCACATGGTTGGTGTCATGGCCAAGCAGGTAGTGGGTGGCCACGTTCCGAATGTAGTCGACACTGAGCACGGTCCCGGGATGCACCTCACGCTGGATGCCGATGTTCATCTGCACCGAACGTGGCGTCTGATAGGCGGGAGCAAACAAACTGTTCAGGCCGCTCAACAAATTCCCGATGAACGCTCCGTTGCTGCCTTGGGGTCCCAAAGCAATTGCGTTTGCCTGGTACTCCTTCTGCAGATCTCCAATTGCAGCCTGCACCGGGCCGACTGCGTTCCCGCAGATCTGAGTCCCTATATCCAGTCCGTCGATTGAGGTAATCGTGCTGTTATCGGCGTTCACAAATACGCCATTCGACGAGCAGGGATCACCGGCCTGGGTATTGAATTCGCCGGTTGGCAGGCGAACCACCCGGTCAAAGAGGATGTTGTTGAACACGGTGTTGTCGTAGTAAAGCCCGATGCCGGCACGAATCGCGGTCTTTCCACTCTTGAATGGATCCCAGGCAAAGCCAACCTGAGGGGCAAAGTTTAAGTTCGGATTGCGCACGCGATCACCCAGCCCCGGGATATTGCCGAACTGATCTAGCAAGTTCCCCGAGCAGGTGATGAAGGTCGTAGCGGAACACGGAATCGGCGCTAGGTCTGAATCGCCACGCCCGGTGTCATGCACATACCGCAATCCCAGACTAAGAGTAAAGTTCGGACGCAACTTCCAGGTGTCTCCGACATAGGCCTGGAAGCGATGATCTCCAAGCCCACCGCAGGGATGGCCGAACGCCGCAATTTCCGAGAAGCAACCGAAAGGGTTTCCCGCCGTAATGCTGTCCACCGGGTAGTTCAAAGGATCGCTCAGGCAGGCCGGCGTGTTACCGCAGTTCGCAACCACGTATGCGGCTGACGTCGCACCCGTATCGGCGATCACTTGTGGCGCGCTTCCGAAGAAGTCGGCCACGCCATAGCCTTGAATGAGGTTGACGCCAATCCCGTAGCGGAAAATGTGAGAACGCCACGCCTTGCTGCCGTCGTACTTGAATTCCTTGTTCGTCTGGACAGTGGTTTGAGGCGCCAGGAGATTGATCCCGCTGGCGAATCCAGACCCTCCATCGAACGTCAGGTTGATGGCGGGTGCCGGGTCGAAGATACTGGATCCTGTCACCGCGTCTGCAATGTAGTTGTAAAAGTGGTTGTAAGCGAAACGGAAACTGTGCGTCAAACTTCCTTTGCTGAAGTCGAAGCCGACTGCGTGCGCGGGAGTGCTGTCATGGTTCTTGAACGGTTGATAGTTGCTTCCGCCGAAAGAGTTGACCGCCAGGTTTTCGTCGTAGGTGATCTTGTAGAAGAGGCGAGCTGATCCTGCGAATTGATAATCCAAGCGTCCGTTCAGTTCATTCTCCCGAAACGGCGAAGTGTACCCACCCGAAAGAGAGGTGAACGGTGCATTAAATACCACGGGAGCGAACAAGTCCTGCTTGAAACGCTCGGCTGCGACAAAAAAGAAAAGCTTGTCCTTTATGATCGGGCCACCTACGCTGCCGCCAAATATATCGCGTTGGAAAGGGAGGTCCTGGCCAGCCGGAAAATTCGCAATCCCGGCCCGCTTGTCGCGGAACTGACCGAATGCGTCCCCATGAATTGCGTTGGTGCCTGATTTCGTGGTGACGTTGACGGTCCCCGAAGAAGTCAGTTCAGAAGATATGTCCAAGCTCGACTGACCAATCTGGAATTCCTGGATCGAGTCCATGGCAACGTTCTGGGTGGTCGTGCCCACGTTCTCATCGCTGATGTCGACGCCATCCACCTCGATGCGCGCCGTCCGGCCGGCACGTCCACCGATCGAAATCGAAGAAAAACCGTTCTTGGTCGGATCGAAAGTCTGGCCATCCTGAATCTGTACGCCCGGTTCCAGTTGCGCCAGATCAAGGAAGTTGCGGCTGAATGGCAGGTTGTCAATTTGTTCCGAGGTCACTACACCCTGCACCGTCGCCTGCTCGGTGTTGACGGTCACCGAAGAAGCTTGCACCTCGACGATTTGATTCTCGGAGCCCAGTTGCAATTTCATATTCCCGGCGGCCGTCTCTGAGACCTGGACAGTCAGCTGAGTCTGCATCGTCCGGAAGCCCTTGGCTTCCACCCGGATTCGATACTCGCCGGGAATCAAGGAGCCGGAATTGTAAGTGCCGGACGAACTGGTGGTGGTGGTGATGACCTGGGCCGTGATCGAAACCCTCGCCCCGGAGACTACAGCTCCGCTGGGATCGAGCACGGTTCCCTGGATGCTCCCGGTCGAAACAGTGGTCTGGGCATAAAGTGCCGTGGAGGAAGCCAGCAGAGCTGCGGCCGCCAGCAATGCCAAAGCAAATCGCGTCACACCGAAGCGGTGAAGTCGGGTATTCAGCAACATTTCCAAACCTGCCTTTCTAGATTGCCAACCCTCAATACCGAAAATACCGAATCGCTGAACTCAGGGCATCGAAACCTTGCGGGCAGGAAAAGAGGGGTCGCCATCTAGGCTGATCCCGAAAGAAAAAACTGGTGCCAGGCACCGTGAAGATGCCACCGCTGCACTTTTCCTTCCCGAACGCCCCACTCCTGTGCCGAACAAGATAGCACTCAAGATTCCAATCACATAACAAATTTTTAACGTAATTGTTATAACAACTTGCCTGTCGTTGCCGGGCCGCGGGGCGATTCGACCTTCCAAATGTTGGATTGTCGGGGTTTTTGCTATGGAAACACAAATCTTTACACGGCCCGCAGACTATGAATTTCGCGGACCTCTCCCCGTAATGTCTTGTCCTGAGAAGACTTCGGACTCAGTAGGACTTGGAAGTGTAGTAGCCGGTGCGGTGGTGCACCTTGAAGTCAGAGCCCGCAGGCAATCCATCGACTGAAACTTGAATGCGCCGAAAATCCGAGTCGGCGAAGCGCTGCGACGGATAGTAGGCCAGCAGGTATTGGGTGCGCAGTTCGTCGCTTATTTTCTGGAAGGCGGAGTCCAAATCGGCCATCGACGTAGCATAAAAATACTTGCCGCCAGTGTCCTCGGAAATCTGGATGAGGGCGTGTTCGCCGCCGGTATCGCGCCCCGCGCTCGCTTCGATGGGAACGACAATAATGCTGTAGACGATCGCTTCGGCTTCCTGCGCGGCGCGGACCGCCTCTTTGTAATCGACCTTGCTTACGGTATCGCCGCCGTCGGTAATCACCACCATCACCTTCCGTCCCACGCGCGGCACCAGAGCGTGAGATCCCAGGTAAAGCGCGTCGTAAAGCGCGGTCGCCGACCCCACATGAATTCGATCGATCCCGCGGTCCAGGAGCTTGGCGTCCGAAGTGAACGGCACCACCTCACTGACAATTTCGCTGAACCCGTACAAAGACAGCGCGTCTACCGGGCGCAAAATGGCATGCACAAAACGGCGGGCGGAATTCAATTCCAAAGGCAGGTCCCTGCGCGTGCTCAGGCTGGTGTCGATGTCCAGCACGATGGACAGAGGCAGCGCCGACTCCCGATTGAACACCGACACTCTTTGCGGTTTTCCGTCTTCCAGCAACGCGAAGTTGTCCTTTTGCAGATTGGCGACCGGCGCGCCGTGCTCATCGGTGACAGTGACGAACACATTCACCAGCTTTACGTCGACTTTGATGGTGGTGTCGGTGTCGTCAGCGTCTTTACTTTTTTCCCTGGGTTTGTTCGCGCCGGAGTTGGGCTGGGGCTTGCTGCTTCCAGAACTGTCGGACGCCCAAGGTGGTTTGGGCACCTGAGCCGGGACGACGGCGACAGCCAGCATTAAAAAAGCGATCAGATGCCGCATGGAGAGGGTACTGCCTGCGCGAGCTTCGCGGCTGGTTGGCCGCAAACAGATAATCCTGTCACTTAGATGCAGGCCTTCCTGAATGGGTGCCTTCGCTCCGGGCAATCTCGGGCGGAAAAGGCTCGCCATCGGCCCACACAGCCCCATCCTCGAAGTGCTCCTTCTTCCAGATAGGAACCGTTTGCTTTAGGGTATCGATAAGCCAGCGGCAAGCGTCAAAGGCCGCCGCCCGGTGGGCCGCAACCACCACAATGAATACGCTGGTTTCCCCCACTTCCAGCCGCCCCAACCGGTGAACGATCGCCACATCCCGCACCTGAAACTTCGTGAGGGCACGCCCGGCCAATGCTTCCATCTGCTTCAGCGCCATCTCTTCATAAGCTTCGTAGTCGAGATACAGTGTGCGCCGTCCGCGCGTGTGATTCCTCACCACACCGTCAAAGACGACAGCAGCCCCGTCCTCGAAATCTTTTATTTTCGCCGCGACGCTCGGCCCGTCGATCGCTTCGCGGACGATGGCACAATGGGGTGATTCCGGCATTCCCCCGCTCACCGGCGGAAGCAACGCGATCTCGTCGCCCTGCTTCAACTTCGTATCCGGGCCGGCGTATTCCTGATTCACCGCCATCGCAATCGAGGCAGCAAACTCCTTCCATCGCGGGATTCGCTGGGCCAGACCTTTCAGCACGTCGCTGAGGATGGCGTCGTCGGGCAAGCTCAGCGAATCGCTGGCCTGCCCCGCTAGGTCCTTCAGCATCCCGAAGAAGAGAACTTTCACCTGCATAGATGCCCCGTAATCGCCTCTAGTTTATCGTGGAGCGAAAGCGCACCGAGCAGTTGATTTCAGCATGAAAGCTGCCTTGCGACGACGCCCTTGGGTTTTCTCTCGCCCTTCCCTCCCGCAGGTTCAGCATGGACTTGCCCGCCCAAGCTGTCCAACCTGCTCGCCAAACCAAAAAAATGCCAGCGTCATCCTCGACGCTGGCACAGGATCGAATTTACCAGGAGGCTTCGACTTAGCTGACCCCTTCCGCCACCAACACCTTTTCCCGCTCCACTTGGTCCTGCTCTTCCTGACGTGCACTCGAAGGCAAGGCCAGCGCCAGCACCTCGGGGATCGTCTTGACGTAGTGGACAGTCACGTTTTCCAGTTGTTCCGGCGTGAGATCTTCCTCAACGTTGGTCTTGTTCTCCGCCGGCAGAATCACAGCCCGAACTCCCGAACGTTTCGCGGCCAGGACTTTCTCCTTGACCCCGCCGATCGGCAGCACATTCCCGCTCAGCGTGATTTCGCCAGTCATCGCGGTTAAGGGATGAACCGGTCTCCCCGTAAGCAGGGATACCAGCGCGGTCGCCATGGTGACGCCAGCCGACGGCCCGTCTTTCGGGATCGCTCCGGCCGGTACGTGGATATGGATGTCATGCTCGGCGAAGAAGCTCTCCTGAATTCCGAGTTGCGACGCGTTCGAACGCACCCAGGTCAGCGCCGCCTGCATGGACTCCTGCATCACCTGTCCGATTTGTCCGGTCATGGTGAAGCCGCCTTTGCCTTTCATGGTGTTGGCTTCGATGAACAGAATGTCGCCACCCGAAGGCGTCCAGGCCAGTCCAACGACGACGCCGGCGCGCTTGGTTCGTTCGGCAATCTCGCCTTCCACGCGGACTTTGATGCCGCCCAGGAATTCCTGGATGATTTCCTGCGAGACAACCAGCTTGTCGGTCTTACCTTCCGCCAGGCGCCGCGCTTGCTTGCGGCATATGGTACCGATATTGCGCTCGAGATTGCGGACGCCGGCTTCGCGGGTGTAATGGCGAATAAGATAGCCCATGACCTCCTGCGAAAACTCGATCTGATCCGCCGTGATCCCGTTCTCTTCAATCTGCCTCGGCACCAGGTACTGGAATGCGATGTGCACTTTCTCCTCTTCCGTGTAACCCTGGAGTTCGATAATCTCCATGCGATCACGCAACGGCTCCGAAATCGGATCGAGCATGTTCGCCGTCGTGATGAAGAGCACTTTCGAAAGATCGAACGTCACATCCAGATAGTTATCGCGGAACGACGAGTTCTGCTCCGGATCGAGCGCTTCAAGCAGCGCCGAACTGGGATCGCCGCGGAAGTCGCGCCCCACTTTGTCGATCTCGTCGAGCATGAAAACCGGATCTTTGGTCTCCGCCCGGCGAATACCCTGAATGATCTGCCCGGGCAGGGCCCCGATGTAGGTTCGACGATGGCCGCGGATTTCCGCCTCATCGTGCACGCCGCCGAGCGAGATGCGGACAAATTTGCGCCCCAGAGCCCGTGCGATCGACTTGCCCAGCGAAGTTTTCCCCACGCCGGGAGGTCCCACAAAGCAAAGAATCGGGCCCTTCATCGTAGGTTTCAAACGCCGCACCGACAAGTAATCCAGAATGCGATCTTTGACCCGTTTCAAGTCATAGTGATCGGCATCGAGAATTTCTTTTGCCTTCGGGATGTCGACTTCACCACCGGAAGTCTTTGCCCACGGCAACACCGCCAACCACTCAATGTAGTTGCGCGTGACTGAATAGTCGGCAGCCATCGGAGACATGCGCGCCAGCCGCCCCAACTCCTTCAACGCTTCCTTCTTCACCTCATCCGGCATTCCCGCCGACTCGATTTTCTGGCGAAACTCCTCGGTGTCCCGCGCGCCTTCATCCTGTTCACCCAATTCCTTCTGGATGGCCTTCATCTGCTCGCGCAAATAATATTCACGCTGCGTCTGCTGTACCCGGTCCTGCACCTCGGACTGGATCTTGTTTCGCAGCTGCTGCACTTCCAGCTCTTTGGCCAAATGCTGATTGATTTTTTCCAGACGAATGCGAACGTCGGTGGTTTCCAGCGTGTCTTGTTTATCGGAGGTCGAAAGCGACGGCAGGGACGAAGCAATGAAATCCACCAGCCGCCCCGGCTCTTCAATATTCATCGCGACCGTCGACAGCTCATCCGACAAAGTCGGCGAACCCGCGACAATCTGCTGGAACAGAGTCAGAACATTCCGCTGCAGAGCCTCGACTTCGGAGCTCTTCGGTGGAATTGCTTCAGGAATCGATTCGACGCGTCCGCGCATGAAGGGAGTCAGTTGCACGAACTCCGTCATCCTCACCCGCTCCAGACCTTCGGCAAAAACGAAAAGGCTCTGGTTCGGCATCTTCACCACTTTGTGCACGATCGCCAGGGTGCCCACCGTATAGAGGTCCGTAGGCTGAGGAGCGTCGACCCGAGCTTCTCTCTGAGCCACCACAACGATGGTTTTATCCTCACCCAGGGAGTTAATCAGCTGGACTGAACTCTCCCGCCCGACGGTCAGAGGAAGCACCGCGTGGGGGAACAAAACCGTATCCCGCACCGGCAGGATAGCTAGGGCTCGGTCTCCGGGCCCCTTATATTCTGTAACTTCGGGAGCTGCTTGTTGTACCATTTTTCACCTTGAGTGTAACCTGCTCAAGTTTTGATGACCTAAGAGCCTAGAAAGATGCAAGCGCCCGCCGAGCCTAAGCGGATCGCTTTCTTAAGCTGCTGGATTCTATCCCCTTTGGTCCGTTTTGTACCCCTACCGAAGGTGCATAAACCGGCGCATTACCGTGAATGCCGACCCTTGGATGAGAATCCCCGGTCAGGCGCCAGGATAAATTCCCAGTACCTTTACCATATCGGAGACTTGCCCCAGGTCTCTTAACGCTCCGCGCGCGATTTTGTCGTCACCGCGCAGGTAGTCCACATAGAAAACGTACTCCCACGGCCGTCCCCGCATGGGACGTGACTCGATTTTGCTCAGGCTGATGTCCCGCGCCGCAAAGACGCTCAAAGCCTTGTACAGCGCCCCGGGCAAATTCTTCAAGCCAAAAGCGATTGAAGTCTTGTCGGCCCTGGGCTGGAGGCGCCGCGTCCTGCGAATCAGAATAAACCGTGTGAAATTCTGTTTGTCATCTTCGATGCCCGCCGCCAGAATCCGTCCCCGGTAAACGCTTGCGGCATGCTTTCCGGCGATTCCCGCTGCGTCGGGTAGCCCGGTCTCGATGACATGCTTCACACTCCCGGCAGTGTCGTAAAAAGGCGTTGCCTGAATCTTGGGATTCTTCTGGAAAAAATCGCGGCATTGATCGAGAGCTACAGGATGCGAATAGGCCCGCCGGATTTCTGCGAACTTCTTGCCTGGCGCTGCGATCAGGTTGTGCACGATTCTCAGCCGAAATTCGCGATGAATGAAAACCTCGCGCGCCAACAGCAGATCGAAGTGCTCGGCCACCGACCCCGCCAGCGAATTCTCAATCGGAATCACCGCGGCCGCCACCGAACCGCGCTCCAGGCGATCAAAAACTTCTGCCGACCGGGCGCACGAGACCACACCGCATCCCGGCACCATTTTCTTGGCGGCCTCGTGGCTGAACGAACCGGCCTCCCCCTGGATGGCAATCTTCATGTGAGCAACTTAACTTCCAGCGCCGGCGAAAGCAAATCCTTCTGGAGCACAAATGCGTCCAGACCGTTCGGGTAGTAATGCGGCTGGGTTCTGATGACGTCATAGAGATGCCGTTTGTAGAAGGCAAGAGCTCCGGCATTGTCAACCGCGGTTTCCAGTTGAATCATGCGGCACTCGGCTGCGCGCAGGCGATCTTCCGCCGAAGTAAGCAGTCCAGACGCAATGCCCAAGCGGCGGGCCGCGGGCAGGACGTCAACGGTGATGATATGGCCCACCCGGCGGCGGTTGGCTTCCGCCACGATAAACCCCAGAATATCCTGTCCGGGTTCCCGGTCGGCCACCACCGTAAACGCCCCCGAGCGCTTCATGTAGGCGGCCAACTCGACGCGCGTGTACGCAATCCCCCGCGGGAAACACTCCTGATCGAGCTTCCAAAGGGCATCAAAATCCGCGCGCCGGAAGTCTCGAAGCCTGAAATTCACGTCACCATTGTAAATCGCTGCTTTTCAGCCGGGCGTCGGACGCCTCGCCTGCACCCACCGGATTCTTCTACACCAGGGGTACGCGGTCGCCGGAAAGAATGGCTCCGGGGGTTCCTTCGTGCAACTTGGTGGTGAAATCGGGCTACTCCCAAAGGCTAAAAAAATCCCCGAGAAACAGTTGCCCAGGCCGCACCCCAAGACGTACCATTACCCCAGAAGGTGTTCGGTGCTTCTTGTCCTGATCGACGGGCTCAGTGCCGCGGCTCTGGCCGCCCTCTGGTACTTCTTGTTTGCCCGCTACAACCGCCAAAAGGGAGCTGCCGCGCTGCGCTGGGTGCAGATCGCCTGCTCCGGCCAGGGACGCATCGTTGATGCCCGCTGGCTTGGCACCTCCCGTGTGCAAGCCCAGCTGAGCTTCGCCTCGCATTGGTTCGAAAATGCCCGCGTCACGGTTCGCCTGCTTCCCCGCCCTCTCCCGGCACAGTGGATCATGAGTGTCTGGCGGAAGCACAAAGAGACTGTAACTTTCGAAGCTGACTTGGATGACTCGCCCGGCTTTCACCTCGAAGTTTTCCGCCATCGCTGGCTTACCGAAAAACCAAAGCATATCGCCGACGACTCGCGAAATTGGACCATCTCCCGGCCTGGCCCAGTCGTGCTCACCACCCGCACCGAATGGACTGATGAACTCACCCCGGTGGTAAACACGCTGATGACCTCCAAAGGCCACAGCTTGATCACCGTGCGTTTCCGTCCCGAATCTCCTCATCTGGCCGCGACCGTCCCCCTCGATGCTTTCTCCGATGAGCAGACCGCCGCCAACTTCCTCAATGTAGTTCGCGAACTGGCGGCAGGCGCATCCACCTACCGCGAATAATTCACCGGCAACGCCCCCCACGGCAGTACCTTCATCCCGAAGTGCCGCGCCTTTCAACCCCGCAAAAGCCTGCCTGGGTGGAAGCCGAAGAAGAAGGAAGCGACGCCGGGAAGTCCAGGATGACCGGCCCGGAGGGCAGGATTGTTTCCCCGAACCGGTCTTTCGGTTTGGATCGGCAGGGCCCTCTCCCCTGCCCTGTGCGCGCACCACTTTCCCCTATTAACCCGTCCCACTTTCATGATAAAGTCCCCGCCGATGCTGGACGCCAACACTCCTCAATTCAATACCGCGGAATACGCCGGCCAACCCGGAACCGAGCAGTGCCAGTTCTGCCAGCAAACCATCACCTCTCGCTACTATCGCCTGAACAATGCCCTGGCTTGTCCGGCCTGCACCGAGAAGGCCGCCCTCGAGGTGCCCCAGGATAGCCATGCCGCATTCATGCGAGCATTGCTGTTCGGCGCCGGCGCCGCCATTGCTGGGCTGGCCTTGTACGCCACGGTTGAGATCGCCACCGGATGGATCATCGGTTATGTTTCGCTGGCAGTCGGTTGGATGGTGGGCAAAGCCATGATGGCGGGATCGAAGGGAATAGGCGGACGCCGCTATCAGATTGCCGCAATTCTGCTGACTTATGCTGCCGTCTCGATGGCAATCATTCCCGTGGTCATTTCGCACGCCATCGAGAAGCGAAGGACAGGCCGCCAACCCCAGACCCAAGCACCGTCCTCCTCCGATGGAAACTCTGCGCAGCCCAATCAGTCTCCCGCCCAGCCGCCAGTAAACCTTCTCGCCGCTTTGGGTCAACTGGCCTTGCTCGGAATCGCCTCCCCGTTTCTTGAGCTGCAGGACCCCTTCCACGGGCTCCTTGGTCTGTTCATCCTGTCCATCGGAATTCGCATCGCCTGGCAGATCACCGCCGGGACGCGGGCGGCAGGCATTCTCGGCCCATTCAACTCTCCCCCCGCAGCGACATGAGATGATGGAAGCGGCAGCAGAGCCTTTGAAATCGTGCCTTTCATTCCGTCACAACTAACTGGAGACTGTCCCCGCTGCTCGCATCCGCTGGCGCCTGGAACGCTCGAATGCCACCAGTGTCACGCTCTGGTGCACTCCAGGGAGCTGGAGCAACTGGCCGCGGAAGCCAAGACCCTGGAGTCCAAAGGCGAGCTTCGCATGGCTCGCGATCGCTGGCTCACGAGCCTTCCGCTGCTGCCCCGGGCATCGAAACAGGCCGACTGGATCCAAGCCCATGCCCGCGAATTGGAACTGCAGGCCAATGCGGGGCTGGCTGCGCCTCGGCCGGAGAACCCCTGGGCCAAGCGTCTGGGCCCGGTGGGCGTTCTCGCCCTCTTGTTGGCCAAGGCAAAAACCGTTCTGCTCTTCGCCTTCAAGCTGAAGTTCCTGGTGAGCCTGGCGGCTTTCATCGGCGTCTACTGGACGCTCTACGGCGCGAAATTCGGAATCGGCTTCGCTTTGCTGATTCTGATTCACGAGCTGGGGCACTTCATCGATGTGAAACGCCGCGGCCTGCCGGCCGAAATGCCGGTATTCCTGCCGGGCCTCGGCGCGTATGTGAAATGGCAGGCGCTGGGCGTATCCCTCGAAACTCGCGCAGCGGTCAGTCTCGCCGGGCCGCTCGCCGGATGCACCGCAGCCGCGGTTTGCGCGCTGATCTGGTGGAAGACAGGCGATGGCGTCTGGGCGGCGCTCGCCCGGTCGAGCGCGTGGCTGAATGTGTTGAACCTGATTCCCGTCTGGATGCTCGATGGCGGGCAAGCCGCTCAGGCCCTGGGAAAAATCGAGCGCCTGCTGATTTTGGCGGCCTCCCTCGCCTTGTGGCTCTTGCTGGGCGAGAAAGTATTCATTCTCGTGGCCCTGGGCGCAGGGGTCCGCACCTTCCTCAAGGACACGCCACCCGAGCCCAGCCGCGGCATTTTGATTTATTTCATCGCCGTGTTGAGCGCCCTGGGCTTGGTGATGTGGATGCTGCCTGGACAGGGATTCGGAACCCGCTAGCTCGCAGAGACTCCGCAGGCTCGGGCCTGCGGCACATTCTGAGATTCGCTGTCGGTGCCGCCCCTTGGCTGGGTAGGCAGGAACTCACGGCCGTTCCGGTTCCGCTAGAAATCGATAGCCCACTCCACGCACCGTCAGCAGGTGCTCCGGCTTCGAGGGATCGTCCTCAATGTAGCGACGCAGCCGGACGATGAAATTGTCGATCGCCCGCGTGTCCGTGTCTTCATGCAGGCCCCAAACCTCTTCTAAAATTGCCTTCCGCGAAACCACCCGTCCGCGGCTGCGAATCAGATAACGCAGCAACTCGGCTTCCATGAGTGTGAGATGGATGACCGTGCGGCCGACTCGCAATTCCAATTTGCCGAAGTCGATGGTTCGGCCCACGG
>Ga0193726_1001752_pt1 | contig 16071 bp, 13 predicted proteins | sample H2c1metaG_FD_144928 | JGI IMG/M metagenome (GOLD analysis project Ga0193726, IMG submission 144928) | Soil microbial communities from a riparian zone of the East river system, Colorado, United States - H2c1 | ecosystem: Environmental > Terrestrial > Soil > Riparian zone | place: USA: East River... | reverse complement strand
CCAGCAGTACCCTCAGACAGTCACGCCCAGGTTTTGATTGCTGAAGACGACATTCCACTTGCGCATTTCCTGCGGAGCGGGCTACAAACTGAAAAATACGCCGTGGACGTCGTCCATGACGGCGAGGCCGCCCTTGAGGCGGTCGGCAAAACCCAATACAGCATCCTTATTCTGGACCTGAATCTCCCCAAACTGGACGGCATGGCGCTGCTAAAGCAAGTTCGGCCAATCATGCCGAGTCTCCCGATTCTGGTCCTCACCGGCAGGAACCGGCTTGAAGACCGGGTGGCGGCATTAGATGCGGGAGCGGACGACTGTCTGAACAAGCCCTTCTCATTCCACGAGCTGAGTGCGAGGATTCGCGCGCTTCTGCGTCGCCACGGCAAAGGTCCGGGAGGTATTGTCCAGGTTGGCGATCTGATCCTCAATCGACCGGAGCTCCGAGTGGAGAGGGCGGGGAAAAAGATCGACCTGACCGCGAAAGAGTTCGCGCTGCTGGAATATCTGATGATGAATGCCCGCAAGCCGGTCAACCGGACCATGATCATGGAAAACGTGTGGAAATCTCCTTACGATGCCAAGACCAATCTCGTGGACGTCTATGTCAAGTACGTTCGGGACAAAATAGACACGCCGGATTCGGCCAAACTGATTCGCACCGTGCGCGGTGTGGGCTACGTTCTCGCTGCCAGCTAAGAAGGGGATCTTCGTGTCACTCAATTATGGGACGGAAGCAGTCGTGTCAGTGGATCAAGATAACGCAAGCGCCAGATTATGCGGGCTGCACCAAGCCGCACAGCCCCTCACGGTCCTCCAGGGAACGCTTGAGCTTGCCCTGATGAGGGCGAGAACCGTGGAACAATACCGGCACGCCGTTGAGCAATCGCTCGAGCAACTGCAAAGGCTCACCGAATGTTTCGGGCACCTTCGTACACTCATGGAGCTGCATCCGCCTGCCTCGGACGTCGCGCCCCTAACGGCGTCGTCAATGGTGAAGGCGGTCCCGTTAACCGCGAAGGACGGTGCTCGGTCCGCGGGAATCCCTGATTCACAACCCGGCCCGGCGACTTTCGGGGTAGAACGAGTGCGGGCCATGGTGGCCAGCGCGAGCGCAGAACTTACGTTTTGCCATTCTCTGCCCGGCTTGCCCATCGGGTTGCCCGACTTGATCTCGGCAGATGTGCGCAACCAAGCGAAACAACCGAAAGGCGCGGTATCCTTATGTCTACTCTAGTAATCAATCAGCCCTTGTCGTCTCCAAGTTCCATCGTCGCCGCGACGGTTGGGGTTTTACTCGTAAGCTCGAATGACGATCTGCGCCGCGATCTCGCTTCCAAACTTCGATCAACGCGTTGGGATGTTCAAGAAGCTCTCAGTGGCGCTTCGGCGCTCGAAATCATTCACGATGGGACGATCTCTTTGGTCCTGCTTGATCCCGCCCTCACGGACCTGAATGTCGACGATTTCCGTGAAATCCTCGAAACACGCTATCCCAGAATTGAAATCATCTCCGTCAATTCCCGCACCGGCCAACTCATGCCGCCCTCACCCTCGCCCAACTCACCTTGTTTTGATCTGGTTCGGGAGGTCGAACGCGGTGCTCCGTTCAACTTTGAAAACACACGTTCTTCGTCCGCGGTGGAGACCAACGCACGGCGAGTGAACAGCCTGCCCGGTTTTGTTGGGTCCGCCCCGTCCGTGCAGCGCCTGTGCACGATGGTTCGACTGGTCGCGGAGCGTGACACGACTGTGTTGATCACCGGAGAGAGTGGTACCGGCAAGGATTTGGTTGCGAATGCGATCCATCAACTGAGCATCCGTCGGCACAAACCATTTGCCGTCATAAACTGCGCTGCTATACCTGAGCCCCTGCTCGAGGCCGAGTTGTTCGGCTTTGTGAAAGGTGCGTTTACTGGGGCAATACAGTCGCGGATTGGCCGTATCCATGCCGCCCAGGGCGGTACCTTGTTCCTGGATGAGATCGGCGACCTCCCCTTGGGCCTGCAAGGAAAGCTGCTCCGATTCGTAGAACAAGGAGAAGTGCAGCGACTGGGAAGTACAGACACTTTTCGAGTGGATGTTCGCGTCATTGCAGCTACCAATTCCAACCTCCCAAAACTCGTCCAAGAACGCGGTTTCCGGGAAGACCTGTTTTACCGACTCTCGGTTTTCCCCATTGAGTTGCCTCCCCTGCGGGATCGAATGAGTGACCTGAGTTCTTTGATCCAAACTTTCCTGACGAGATTCTGTCCTCACAATGTCGCTCTGAGTGCGGAAGCAGCTGACGTTTTGCACCAGCACAACTGGCCGGGCAACGTCCGCGAGGCACGAAATGTGATCGAAAGGGCGAGTATCCTAGTGGGGCTGGGACACGAGATCAGAGCCGAACATATCGTGATCTGACCGGGCGAACTCTCGGTCTCAACCGGTCATGCGCAGTCGATCCCGCAGTCGATCCCGCAGTCGGGATTGTTTTGAGCGTGTTTATAAAGAATCTTGTCGACATTTGCTCCGAGATCGACAAACGCGGCTCTCCCTTGTCGCCGAACGAGTACCGGCTGGAAGCGAGCTACCAAGTTGACGAATGGCTGGTTTTTCTTCCAGCGTCAGGGTGTTCTGGTGCCGCTCCAGAAGAGATATTCCTTCGGTAATTGATTGGAGAAGAGAGAAGAGAGTTGAGTTCTAACGCGGCTCTAACCGCGAGTTTTCTTACTCAGTGAATCAAAACGAATTATGAATTGTTTCCTGTCCATCGAAAGGAATCGAACGTGCAAGACTCGTTCTGCCCGGCCCTTCAAGAAGAAGATACCCATGCTGGAACTCATCGAACTGCCAATTTGATCTTGGACTAACCATCTAGACCCGAATTTGGTTCGAATCTCAGAGACGGGAACCAACGCCTTCGAGAGGAAACACGTTTTAATACCAGTCCGAACTCAAACGCCCATCGGCAAGCGAGAGTGATCGAAATGACGAACAGGGAACTGTCGGTACCCACCAGAGATAAACCGTGGTTGCGCCGCGTTTGGGACTCGGTTGGACTCGCTGGCGTCGGAAAGTTTGCCAGGCAAACCAGCCTCGCCGAGGTTTACGGGATGAATCCGAGTCTGAGATTGGAGCTGGACCGGGTCAACGGCAAGCTGATTCTCATGGGCAGGAATCAGACCATGAAAAAGCTTATCCTGGCACCGCACGCGGAACCTCGCGACACCCGGTGATATCCGTCCCAAGATCGCAAAGCCTGAAAGACGTCCAGCTTTCCCCCGACAAATAGGATTGATTCCAAATTCGCTGTTTGGCGGGCATTCCGGGTGAAGGGGATTGTTGGTTACGGAGGGAAGCCGAACCGCATTCCGCAGTAAAGATGAACGGCAGTCGGAGCGAAGCGAAGCTGGCAGAGTGATTTTAGGCGCTTGATGCAGATGAGGCTCCCAGGCAAACCGTTGATATTGTCAGATCGGCTTCAACAACGTCCAAGCCTAGATCTCCGCAATTCGCAGTTTCCCGCCTGCGAAGCCGGCTGGTTGCTGCCCACGCGTTAGATCGATCTATGGGCCGACGACTCCTGCACAAAGTGCCGCCCAGTCACCGGCCGCTTTCCATCCGGGTCCCCCCAACAGGGCGATCGAGATTCTCACAATGCCGGGCCGTCGCGTCACTGCGGCGATGCCACGCGTCGCTGCACGCCCTCAGCCTTCGATCCCGTCGCCAACGCTTCCCAGCCTTTCAGTTTTGAGGTGCATGAGACATCACGAGCACGACACACAGATGTGGCATCATTGATAGTTGATCATTGATCAGCGATCTTCGCGATTCGATTCAGAAGGATGTACCAAAAATGGAGACCGTAAATACGGAGCAGCTTTTATCCCGGCTGAGGGACCGACTCTCCGAACCGGCGATGCTGGATCTTACCAAGCGGTTGATCGCGATTCCGTCGGAAAATCCGCCGGGCAATCATTACGAGCAATGCGCCGGCACCCTGGTGGACGAACTGGATAGGCTCGGATTCGATCATGTGAGACGCGAAGACGCGTGCGTACTTGCATCGGCTGGAACCGGCCCGCGAACGCTCTATTTCAGCGGTCACTACGATGTGGTTCCGGCACAGAATCGCGATCAGTTTCAACCCCGGGTCGAAGGTGCAAATTTGTTCGGCCGCGGCTCCTCGGACATGAAAGGCGGCCTGGCTGCGATGATTCATGCGGCAGCAGCGGCGCGTGATGAAGGCCTTCTCAATACCGGCCGTATCGGAATCGTACTCGTGCCAGACGAAGAAACCGCCGGATCGCGCGGGTCCCGCGATCTGGATGCACGCGGGCTGCTCGGCAGAGACGCCGTCGGCATGCTCACGCCGGAGCCCACCGGTGGTGTCATCTGGAACGCCAACCGCGGGGCCATTTCGCTGCGCGCCACCATGCGTGGGAAGGCGGCGCACGTGGGCCGGCAATTCGAGGGTGTGAACGCATTCGAACGCGCGCTGCCGGCGATCATGCGGCTAGTCGCCATGAAAAACGAAGTAGAGCTCCGCGAAACCCAACAGACCATCGCTCCGGAGGCGGCGCACAAGTCCATTCTGATGCTCGGCGGGCGGGTCGAGGCAGGTACGAATTTCAACGTGACTCCCGACTTCTGCTCCTTCACGGTTGACCGCCGCATCAATCCGGAAGAAAGCCTGGAACAGGAAAAGCGGCGGTTGCGCGAGGCGCTCGAAGGCTTCGAAATCGAGACGCTTCAGGAGGAAGCCGGGGCGGCGACGCCGGCGGGAGATCCACTCGGCTGCGCTCTCGCGCGGCACGTAGCGAGCGTGACCGGCAGAGATCCCGCGTTCGAGATGTGCCCGGGCTTACTCGAAACGCGATTCTATGCCGCTCACGGCATTCCCGCCTTCGCCTATGGACCGGGGTTGCTGACCGTCTCTCATGGACCGAACGAGTTCGTTCCCATTCGCAATATTGTCCGATGCGCGGAGATTTACGCGCTTACCGCGGCCTGGATGTTGCGATAATGACATCGGCTTAGGTGCCGCCCCGGTAACTTTGGGCCGATGCGCCCTGGAATCCTGCAGATCTCATCGAAAATCGCGTCGAATTGCTCGACTTCCGAACGTCATACTTCAGGGTGTGGCTGAAACCGTATCCCATAAGGAGAAACGTGATGCAATTTGCGTTGCTGATTTATGAATCGCCGGAGGCTTTTGCGACAAGGAAGAAGGAGGAGGATGACCCCTACATAGGCGCCTGGCGGTCGTACTACAAGGCTCTGGTCGACGCTGGCGTCTACATCGGTGGCGATCCGCTGGAAGTACCGGAAACCGGAACCACGCTGCGACTCACGGAAGGGAAGCGGCGGGTGCAGGATGGCCCGTACGCGGATACCAAGGAGCAGCTTGGAGGAATCATCGTCCTGGAGCTGCCTTCGCTTGACGCTGCCCTCGATTGGGCGGCTCGATGCCCGACGGCTTCGGCCGGCGCCGTGGAGGTCCGGCCGCTCGCGCCGAAAACTAAGCGCAGGGTTGAGGAATGAGCAGAATCGAATAGGTACCCGGGATACGCATGCCGGCCGTCGCCGAGGCGAGCGGGCTAGGGCAGGACTAGGGGTTCGGGATGCCATCGAACCAGGCCTGGTTACCAGTCCTACTGGGCGGTGCGAGCGACCTGTTTAGGGAACAGGCCTGGGCCGTAGAGGCTTTCCAACGGGCGGTGGCCTTGCCGAACCATCGTGCCGCGCGAGCGTTCCTACTCCAGAGACAGGCCAATTTTTTTTCATTGGCTTTGTCGAAATCACCCCGCTTTGCGCGTTATCCCAATAGAGCCGGCTTAGCGGTTAAGCTTTGCCACTCCAGATGTGAACGATGTGTCCATTCCGCCTGGCCAGCATGGAGCTAGGCCGAATCATTCCGAACTCGAATGAAAGGAACAGTCAAGATGCCAACGAGCACGATCGAGAACCCGAAAATAGTGTCGCGAAATGAATGGCTTGCGGCGCGCAAGAAACTACTCGTAAAAGAGAAACAACTGACGCGCGACCACGACGCCCTTGCCGCCGCGCGGCGCCAGCTCCCATGGATGAGAGTCGACAAGGACTACGTTTTCGATTCCCCTGGCGGCAAGAAAACCCTTGCTGATCTGTTCGAAGGCAGAAGCCAGCTTGTCGTTTATCATTTCATGTTCGGCCCGGAGTGGAACGAAGGCTGTCCGAGCTGCTCCTTCAACATGGATCATGCCGACGGTGCGCTGGTGCATCTGGCACAACGGGATGTGTCCTTCACAGCGATTTCACGAGCGCCCTCGCCCAAGATTGAGGCCTTCAAGACTCGCATGGGCTGGAAATTCAGCTGGGTATCCTCGTACGAGAGCGACTTCAACCGCGATTACGGCGTGTCTTTCACGAAAGAAGAACTGGCCAGCGGAAATTGCTACAACTTCGACACCAGTGGTTTTCCCAGCGAAGAAGCGCCTGGGATCAGTGTCTTCTGCAAAAACGAGAAGGACATTTTCCATACCTACTCGACTTACGCCCGAGGCTCGGAAACCCTGATAAACACGTACAACTACCTCGACCTCGTGCCAAAAGGACGGGATGAAGATGCCCTGTACTTTCCGATGGCATGGGTACGCCACCACGACCGGTACGAAGGCGGCCGGCTGGCGGACGCTGCGAGACCGTACTGGCCGGCGGAGGCAAATTCGACGACTCGGTAGACTTCGCCCGTCTTTCCACCGTTCCGCCGCGCGGGCGTGACGGCTTTTCATGGGTGCCAAGTTCCGTTCCAGTCGAGAGAACGGGCCGTTCGAAGCGGTCCGTTTCTCAGCTGGGCGAGATCAATGGAGGGAGTGAGAATGAAAACATCCAGCAGCATTACTGCGGCGGTAATACTTTTGGTGGCATCGCAAGCCGCCGCAGAAGGCGCGAAGGCGACGTATCCGACAATGGCTCCGCTTGAGCAATACCTAATGACGGACCTAAACGCGGAAATCTCTCTGGCCCGGAGTGCCGCCCCTGAATCCATCTCGGCCAATGCCGAGATCCTCGTTCTCAATCGGCATGGTTACGAAACCGCGGTCAAGGGCCGGAATGGCTTCGTGTGCGTGGTGGAACGATCATGGAGCGCTGGCATCGACGATCCCGATTTTTGGAATCCCAAGCTGCGGGCTCCGATCTGCTTCAACCCGCAGGCCGCGCGTTTCAATATTCCGCTCACGAACAAGAAGACCGAGCTGGTGTTGTCTGCACGATCCAAGGTTCAGATGTTCGAGGATCTGCGAGCGGCTTTCGACAACAAGGAGTTGCCGGCGCTCGAATCCGGCGCGATGTGCTACATGATGTCAAAACAAGCGTACTTGAGCGATCGTGACGGGCGCTGGCATCCCCATCTAATGTTTTTTCTGCACCCACGGATCCTGCAGCTTGGGGCGCCGGTTTGTCTGGTTCCCCGGTTTTAGGGTTCGAGGACAGTCCGAATCGACAGACGGTGTTTCTGATTCCGGTCGCCAGATGGTCGGACGGTACCGCTGCCCCCATTGACGATCACGTCGGGGACCTCCGCTAAAACGACGAACCCCGTGCCTCTGGGCCGCTGGCGTACATCGCCGATGACGCGATCCTGCTGCAGGGCAGCTTAACCAGAGGATGGGGAATCGTGTTGCCCGACCTCGAGGAGTGACTGCCAGTCAATCGAACATGGCGGGGCTGGGCCATCTTGCAGACTTGGATGCACCGGTTGCGTGCCAGGTCCAGAATTCACCCGGTCTGCGAGCTGCGCGCCTGCTGCAGCATGTCGACGAAGACTTTCCGAATCTCTGCCGGATTCTTGACCTCCTGCAAGAATGCGATGCGGGCACCGCGCATGCCATCTGGAGTCTTCAGGCGGACATGGAAACCGAGGCGATCGACCGAAGTCAACGTTGCTTCCTCTGACTCCACGCGGGCAAATTCCCGCGCCAGCAAGACGAGCGCATCCTTATGGTCGGCGTTCATGTGCTCAATGATTTCGGCCATTGAGTCTGCCAGAGGATCGGGTCGGCTGTGGTCATATTCCCAGGCCGATGCCCAGCCCATCACTCCAAAGCCGCCCACGTAATAAATGTCCAGCACCTCCATGCGGTAAAAAGAAAAGTCGTCAAAATCTACCCAATACTTGCTGTTCGCGTAACGTGCCAGGTAGAGCTCGCGCGCCTCGGCCCGCTCTGATTCTGGCAGCGGTAGAACCTTGCCCACGAGGGTGACCCTGGCTGCTCCGAGTGGATCGCCGCCGCCGTCATCCTGGGTCACGAGCAGGCTGGCGCGGGCATCGGCGTGCAAGTTCTGCGTATGCATGGCCATGGTGCTGATAAGAAAGATGGGACGTCCGCGTGAGTCCAATCCGTAGGGCATCACCGACCCGAACGGGAACCCTGGCTGTTTCCGCGACAAGGTGGAGAGGCTACCTACGCGATCCAAATACACCAAGGTGCGCGCGCGCTCGGCAAAGGTGGGCTCGGGGACCGGCGGCTGGTCAGTCGCTGGGCCAGGCCCGGCATGTTTTCTGGCAGATGAGGTAGTCATCGCGATCGTCTCTCCTATGTCTCTTCGTCGGGTGAACCCGCGGCGCCGGCCAGATCCTGAGGCTTGATTTTTTCGACGTTGAACTTGGCTACCCGTTCGCGCATTGTCTTCAGGACATCTTCAAGAGGTGGAGGATCGCCTTTGATCCAGCGCAACGGGTTGACGCGCGCCACCACGAACGAACGCAGGTATGGGCTCACGAGCCCACGTTCCTTCAGCCTTTTGACCACTGCGGCGACTTTTTCCTCGAGCTCCAGCACCATCGAGGCGCGCTTCTCATGTTGTTTGAGCGCAGTCCGCAATGAGTCATCCGTGAAGTTCTCAAGGCGCCGCAAGATCGGGTGGTAAGCGCCACCGCCGAAGCGCTTGACCTGTTCGTAACACACCCCCAAGGTCACAAGCGCGGCCTGATCGAGATAGAAGGCAAACCCAGATTCGGGTCGCGCTGAATCCTCATCGACCAGGCCGCGGTAGATCCGTATGACTTCCAGTGAGCGCTCCTTGAGGTTATGGGCTTTTTCCGTGTTCAAAGCCAGGATCTGCCACGCGACCTCGCGTTCTGCGACGACCAGAGCGGTGATGGATTTAGCTCCAAGGCGGCGCATGGCCTCGAGGCGATGCCGGCCGTTGGGGGTCCAGAAGCCGCCGCCCGGTGCCACGACCGCGATGACGGGGTCGAGGAAGCGCCCAATCTTGCTGATAACGTCGGCCAGCCGTTTGTGGTGAGCGTCAGAGAGATCGCGTTGAAACGGCGTAGGCTCAATCCTGTCGATGGGCAGAATCGCGAGCTGGGTCTGATGACCGCCAAATGGTTCCTTATAGAGACCCACGACGCAGCCTCCGGCCTTCTCGACAGCTTCCGCGGCCTCTGCGGCCGGTCCTTGTGGCTGTTCCAAGCGGCACTCCGCCGGCTCGAGACCCTTCGTGCCGGGCTTGGCTTTGCGAGGACGTCGTCGGGTAGGTGCAGGCTTTGCCATCTAGAAACTCTACCTTATGTGCGGCGGAAGCTACCGAAGATCAGCGGGTTTGGCTCTCAATCCGAGAATAAGCCTCGTCTACCTGTCGGGTCGCGGCCAGCGAGGGTGGCTCCTGTCGTCCAAGGCTATGAACGGGGTGCCGTCCGGCCTCAGTGCCGGCCTTTTGTTCTTGGCTTGGGCCCGGCCGGACAAAAACAGACGGATTCTTCAGAGTCTCAACGAATACATTGGCCGACTGACTCAGGAAACCGTGTCACTTCCATCACTAGGCGGAAACGGATTACGTCCTCTTTGAGTCGCATCTCGTTGCGTGAAAAAGAGCACTCTTGAGATTTTGGGCCCGGCGCAGCGCTAGCCAGCAACAGGCAGGGATCGTCCCTCGGTTCATCGTCCGGTGATTTGTAAAGTGGGGTAGGAACCACTGGTGATGTGTGAACGTCTATAGGGGATCACTTACTAGCGGGAGTCCTGTGCAAAGAAAATTTCTCCTTGGTCACGATTCCCGAACCCTCGCGGAAAATCACCAGTTGGTCGGCTGCGAGGTTGCTCGCTGACTCCTGCAGTCCATTGGGCCAACGGATCTCGATATCCGCCGTGGTTTCACGTCCCAGTCCGAAGTGCAGCCGTGGATCGTTGCTGGAGAGATAGCTGGATTGACTCAACAGTTGCTGCGCCTGGATCTTTTTTCCATAGCGGACCAGAACACGAGCTCCGATCGCACTTCGGTTGGATTTGGTTCCGATGAGTTTGATCTTGAGCCAATGATTGTCAGCAGGGGCGTCATTGCGAAGCAGAGACGGCGGCTCGTTCACATTCATGATGACGATGTCCACATCGCCATCGTTGTCGAAGTCTCCGAAGGCACAACCTCGGCTGGGGTGCGGCGCTGCCACGCCGGGGCCGGTCTCGTCTCCCATTTCCTCAAAACGGCCGTTACGCAGGTTGCGAAAGACAATGCGCGGGCTCCTGTAAGGAAGCTGCGGGAAGACTTTCTCTACTTCGGGGTAAATATTTCCCGTGACGAGAAAGATGTCCGGATACCCGTCGTTGTCGAGATCGACAATTCCGGCTCCCCAACTGACAAAACGGGTTTCTTTCCCAATGCCCGCCGGCATGGTCACGTCCTCAAAGTCTGCCTTGCCCGAATTGTGGTACAGGCCGCTGGCTTCGCGTTGGAAATGGGTTTTGAAGAAATCCATGTGGCCGCGGAGGTCGTAGTCACCTACTCCCAAGCCCATGCCGGCGTTTTCATGTCCCTCACCACTCACCGCAAGGCCACGCATCAGGCCTTCTTCCCGGAAGGTGCCGTCGCGGTTGTTCATGAACAGTAGACTGGGAGTGGAATCGCAAGCCACGAGAATCTCAGGCCAGCCGTCATTGTCCAAATCGGCGGTCACAACCGTCAGGCCGTAGGAGCCGTTGAAACCGGCGATACCCGCCTCTTTGCTCACATCGGTGAAGGTGCCATCGCCGTTGTTTCGATAAAGAGAGTGGTAGCCGGGGGGCAGGCCACGAGGACCGCAGACGACGGGAAGTCCCTCATAGCTGCAGGTCGGACTCTCCGCCGACGGTTTCGGCGCATGTTCCAGATCGAGCTGAACGTAATTGGCGACGAACAGGTCCAGGAAACCATCGCGATTGTAGTCAACGAAGCTGCATCCGGTTCCAAAACGCGGAGCCTCGCTGAACAAGCCCGCAGGCTTGGTCACGTCGGTGAAAGTGCCGTCCCCGTTGTTTCGGTATAGCTTGTTGTGTCCGAAATAGGTACAGAACAAGTCCTCGTTACCGTCATTGTTATAGTCACCGACGCATACGCCGTTTGCCCAACCCACGTCGTGCAGACCGGCTTTTTCCGTTACATCGGTGAAAGTGCCGTCGCGGTTGTTCCTGTAAAGGCGATTGGTGGCGCCAAGCGGAGGCCCTTCCAGTCGCGTACCTCCCAGAATAAAGATATCCATCCAACCGTCATTGTCGTAATCGAAGAAGGCGCAGCCACCGCCCACGGACTCGATGATGTAGGTATCGTGCTCAAAGCCTCCGTAGATGGTGGAGGCAGTGAGTCCGGCTTCGTGGGCGACATCGCTAAAGCGTGAAAAAGGCGGCGGGTCGAGAGCTGGTGAGGGCCGCGCATGCGATTGCGCGAAACTCCGTCCGCCCGGTTGGAGGATTAGGCCGCCAGCGGACGCTGACAATACAGCGGAGACAAATGATCGACGGCTGAGCTTCATGCAAGAATCAAAGCGACAAACATGGTTTGTGGTCACGTTATCAGTTTTTTTATTCTTACCATCCATCGAGGCAGCGGACGGAGAAGCGAAGGAAACGGACGCACTCCCGTCGCTCCGCCTTATTTTGGGATTTGGCTGGTGTGAGCCTGAATCATAGTTTCAAGATCGTGGGCCTCCTTGTTATCAGGCTCGATTTGAACGGCATTCTGCAAAGCAGATTGGGCTTCAGAGAAGCGAGATTGACTGGCCAGCGTGGCCGCCAGATTTATAAATGCTTGCGTATATCCGGGATTGCTTTCAATCGCTTGCCGGAAGAGTCGCTCCGCTTCTCGGTCGTTGCCCCGCTGGCCGTAGACAGTCCCTAAATTGTTTTGTGCTTCTGCGTAGTGCGGATTCAGGGCAATGGCGGTCCTGAATTCCTGCTCCGCCTCACGGACTTCGCCGGCTTGCAGGCGAACGAATCCGAGCTGATTGTGAGCTGGAGCAAAGCCTGGATCGATCTCGATCGCCTTCTCGATGGTCTCGCCCTCGCTCTGATAGTCGCTCATCTGATCGAGCGCTAGTGCAAGGCTAAAGAGCATGCGCGGATTTTTGGGGTTCTCCTGAACTGCTTCCTTGTATAGGTCGACTGCCCGTTGAATCTCGCCCTTTTGGAGAAACTCCTTGGCTTGGTTGGCTTTGTTGGTGGCCACATCTTTTTTGGCGCGTTCTGCAGAACTAGTCCCGTACAACTGGAGTTGCTTCTTGGCTTCATCCTGAAGACCCAGCGAGCGAAGCACGTTGGCAAGTCGAAAGTGGGTCTGATCGGAGGACGGGTCGATTTGCAGCGCCCTCTCCAGTTGCACCCGCGCCAGTGCGGGCTTTCCCATCTTGGCGAGGACGACCCCCAGGCTGTAGTGAGCGTCGAAATGGTTGGGATTGAGACGTACGGCCTGGGTCAACATCTGTCTCGCTTCCTCGTAGTTTCCGAGTTCGCGATCGATCCAGCCCATGAGATAGCGCGCCTCAAATTCATTGGGGTGGCGGTTCAGATAATCTTTGGCGATAGGCAGAGCGGTTCGGAAATCGGGGAGCGAGACCAGTACCTTCACGTAGGAAACCCGAGACGCGTCGTCCTGTGGATTGAGCCGCAGGGCTTCCCTGAATTCGGCGACGGCCTCCTCCAAACGATTTTGCTGGATATAGATGGTGGCCAAGCCCGCGTGAGGAACGGCTGACGAGGGCCGGGTGTGTATCATCTGCGAAAGAATTCCAATGGCCTCGTCGTTGTCTCCGCGTTTGGAATGGGCGATCACGAGGTTCATTTGCAATACCTCGTCGGGAGGGCCCTTCTGCAATATCGCAATGGCCGCATCGTAGCGCTGTTGCGAGATGAGCGCTTTGCTGAGCCAATCGAGCGCGGTGATGGATTTCGGATCGGTCTTGAGGACCGTGTTGAATTCCTCGATAGCCGCGTCCATCTGGTTCAGTTGGCTGAGCGTTGCCCCCAGCGTCATGTGCGTGTTCGGTTGATCGGGATTCATTCGCAATGAGCGCCGAAGCTCGCGCGCGGCGTCTTCCGGCTTACCACTTGCCAGCAGGGCTAGCCCCAGATAGGAGCGAGTCTGCCAAGACCTCGGGTTCAGCCGCAGGGAAGCACGAAAGGCGGAAATCGCGCAGGAATAATGATCACCCTGTCCGAAATAGGCACCGAGTTCGTCGTACGCAGAGGCCGAGGGGTGTGACGCTATTCTTCGCGTAAGTTCGGCTGGCGCTTTGCACTTTGAAACCTCAGACTCGGCTTGCGCCGGCATGCAGCGGCACAGAAATAATAGAAAGAGACCGGATGCATGCAAGGTCCATCGGAGGATGCGCGTCCTGGTGAAGCATCCGCGGCTCAAGGGTCCCTGACTCAAGCTTCCTCCGGAACTGTCCTCGGCTCCGGTTTCAGCGACTTCGGATCCGAATGATTTCTCATCCAGCTGACTCCCGCGCCAATCAAGGGGGCACGCTCAAATAAATCTGAAACCCGCAACCGGATGGCTGGATCCGCCAGTTCCTTTTCGGCAGCTGGCAGGAAAAGCTGTGCGGCGCGGGAAATACCACCCCCCAAAATAATCCGTTGCGGAGCGAACTCATGACAGATTTCGAGCAGGACACTCCCCAGTTCTTTTCCAAAGTCTTCAAAAATCTGGCGCGCTTTCGGGTCCTCCATCCCCAGATCGGCGATGTCGCGAACTTCAGAGCGCCTTCCGGTAAGTTCCTCGTATCGCCGTTGGATCGAGCGCGTGGAGATGAGGTTCTCGACCGTACTGTTGCGATAGGGCAGATTCCATATTTCGCCGCCGGCGGGTACGCCCGGTCCGCTGACCACAATCTGGCCATCGACTGCAAATGCTGATCCCACCCCCGTACCCAGAGCGATGCCAATTGCGCGACTGATGCCAAGGCCCGCTCCTTGGCTGAGCTCGCCCGTCAAGAAGGCCGCAGCGTCATTCAGAAAATGGACCTGCCCGGGCTCGCACCCCAGCCGTTCCGCCAGTCCCTGGCGCAAGTTCTTTGCGTAGAGCTGCCGATACTTATGCTGCATATAGCTGACGCCGTGCTCGTAGTCGAAGGGATTGGGGATGGCGATGGCCACTCCGCTGGGTGGGTCTGAGGGCGGCAGCAGGGTTGTTGCTAAAGATTCAAATGCGGCAAAGAATTGCTCAACGCTGCCGTTCTCACCGACGGGCAAGGTGTGAACTTCACCGACAGTCATGCCGTCGGGATGGAAGAGGCTGCCGCCGATATGGCTTCCCCCGACGTCAAAAACCAATATCTGATGCTTGCGATCCTCGGGCAAGAGCACCTCTCATGGTAGCGCTATCAGTATATGCGCGTGCACGGATTGCTGCGTCAGCGAGATCAAAACCCGACCCGAACCAACTTCGCTGCTGCGCCCCGGTCATCTTACCTGAGAGGACGGGTAGCATAGTTCTGGATTTTGGGAATTGCTTCGCAACCGCAGGAACGTCGGATGACAAGTTCGGTGGGCAAGACGATGCGCGCCCGCGCCGACCGCGACTCGGAGGGGTTGGAGTGGACCCAGTCCAACACCAGGCGGGTGGCGCTTCGACCGAGCTCGGCGGCGGGCTGCCGCACCGCCGTGAGTGGCACCGCCAGCAAAGGGGCCAGTTCGAAGTCGTCAAATCCGACAATCGCAACCTGCTGCGGAACTCGGATGTTCTCGCGCTGCAGCATGCTCAGCACCTGGGTCGTACTGACGTTGTTCAAGGTGAAAAGCGCGGTTGGCGGCCTGGCGGAGCGGAGTCGCTTCAGCACGTGTGGCCCCACCGCCGCGCTTTCCTTGACCACCACGAACTGGGGTTTGAGTCCGGCCTCGTTCATGGCACTTTGATAGCCTTCAATGCGTTGACTGATGGAGTTGAACTCGCTGTCGTATCCTACGCAGAGAATGCCCCGGTGGCCGTGTTCAATGAGGTGCTTGATTGCTTTTCTGGTGCCTTCCCGATTCTCTACCATCACCTCGCCCGCATCGAGGCCGGGAAAGGTGCGGTCGAGCATCACCACCGGAATCCCGCGCGCCCGCAGTTCCCGCAACTGGCTGATCGATTTAGCACTGGAAGGGACGATCAGGATTCCCGCGATGTTGCGGGATTTCATCATGGCCAGTTCTTTGGCTTCGCTGTCCTGATCTCGTTCCGAAGCCAACAGCAAAGTTACGTATCCATGTTTTGCCGCCATCTGCTGCACCGCGTGGGCGCAGATGGAAAAGAAGGTGTCGGCGAGGTCGGGGACGATGAGTCCGATGGTTCGCGGTGCCTGACCCTTGAGGACGCGAGCGGCTTCGTTCGGCTCATAGCCAAGCTTCTCAATCGCGGCGCGAACGTGCTCGGCTGTGGCGGTACTGACTAGTCTGCCGCCGTTCACGACGCGGGAGACGGTCATGGTTCCGACTCCGGCCTCCCGGGCGACATCGGCGATGGTCGGGTTACCCGTTGGCTTTCTTGGCATGGATTCTCTTTTATAAACTATGAAATGTGCCTCGCCTTGGCAAGCATCAACCCACACAGAGACCGTTACCATAACCATACATGGTGGACCGGGGATGATCCGCGACCCTGCTCGGGCGCTGCTCGGGCGTCGGGACATCCGCGCGCGCAGTGGCCGTGATTCCGCTTCCTCGGCCCCGCGAATGCTCTTTGCAGAAGCTCTAAAGATCGCTGAATCGGTCCGCGACGACGCGAAAGTAAATCGGATCCATCTTTTATGGTTGACAACGCCGATGCAAAGCTACTATAAGTGCGCCATGAATGGTAGCGTTACCATCTGTGGCC
>Ga0193726_1001751_pt1 | contig 16074 bp, 16 predicted proteins | sample H2c1metaG_FD_144928 | JGI IMG/M metagenome (GOLD analysis project Ga0193726, IMG submission 144928) | Soil microbial communities from a riparian zone of the East river system, Colorado, United States - H2c1 | ecosystem: Environmental > Terrestrial > Soil > Riparian zone | place: USA: East River... | reverse complement strand
GACGCCATTTCCTTCAAATCCCCGGTCCGACCAACGTTCCGGACCGCGTTTTGCGCGCGATCGACAACGCCACCATGGACCATCGCAGTCCGGAATTCGGACGCATGGGCCTGGAGATACTCGAAGGCCTGAAAGCCGTTTTCCAGACCCGCCAACCCGTCGTGATCTACCCGGCCTCGGGCACGGGCGCGTGGGAGGCTGCACTCGTCAACACGCTTTCAGCCGGTGACCGCGTGCTCATGTTCGAGACCGGCCATTTCGCGAGCCTGTGGAACAAGATGGCGGCGCGGCTCGGCATCTCCGTGGACCTCGTCCCGACCGACTGGCGCCGCGGCGTCGATCCGGCGGCGGTCGAAGGCAAGCTGAAAGAGGACCGCGAGCACCGGGTCAAGGCCGTGTGCGTGGTGCACAACGAGACTTCGACGGGCGTAGTAAGCCGGATCGGCGCGATACGCAAGGCCATCGACGCGGCAAAACATCCCGCGCTCTACATGGTCGACACGATTTCCTCGCTGGCCTCGATCAACTACCGCCACGACGAGTGGGGCGTGGACGTCACGGTGGCCGGCTCGCAAAAGGGTCTGATGCTGCCGCCCGGCCTCTCCTTCAACTGTGTGAGCGAGAAGGCACTCAAGGCCTCGCAGTCGGCGAAGTTGCCGCGCGCGTACTGGAACTGGGAGGAGATGCTGTCCAACAACAAGACGGGCTATTTCCCCTATACGCCGGCGACCAACCTCCTCTACGGCCTGCGCGAATCGCTCGCGATGCTGAAGGAAGAAGGCCTGCAGAATGTCTTCGCCCGCCATGCGCGTCACGCGGAAAGCACGCGGCGCGCGGTGCGCGCCTGGGGCCTCGAGATCCTGTGCGCCGTGCCCGAGGAGTATTCGAACTCGCTCACCGCGGTGATGATGCCCGCCGGCCACGACGCCGACGCGCTGCGCAAGATCATCCTCGAAGCCTACGACATGTCGCTCGGTACCGGTCTGGGAAGACTCGCGGGAAAGGTTTTTCGGATCGGGCACCTCGGCGACTTCAACGATCTGACGCTTGCCGGCACGCTGGCCGGCGTGGAGATGGGGTTTGCGCTCGCCGGGGTGCCGCACAAAAAAGGCGGCGTGCTCGCGGCGCTCGATCACCTTACCGAAAGCGCGCGGGCGGCCCCGCGCAAGGCAGCCTGAGGAAGTTCGGAGTTCCGAATCCGTTTTTGGCATCCGCGGACCTGTTGGACAAATACGCGCGGGGCTTTTTTTAGGAGGAGTCATGAAATTCGCTAAATGCAGCACGCTCGTGTTGTTGGCGCTGACGGCGGCGCCCGTTGTCGCGTGGGAGCCGACCAAGCCGGTCGAAATCGTGGTCGCCGCGGGCGCGGGCGGCGCCTCCGACCAGATGGCGCGGATGATGCAGGCCGCCATTCAGAAGAACAACCTGATGAAGCAGCCGATGGTGGTGTCACTGAAAGGCGGCGCGTCGGGCGCCGAGGCGCTGATCTACATGAAGAGCGGCTCAGGCGACCCGCACAAGGTGCTGATCGCCTATTCGCTCATCTACATGCTGCCGCTGTCGGCCAAGATCCCGTTCAACTGGCGCGAGCTCACCCCGGTGTCGGTCATCGCGCTCGACCAGTTCGTGCTGTGGGACAACACCACGCTGCCCTACAAAAACGTGAAGGAATTCATCGCAGCCGCCAAGACCGCCAATCCGCAGTTCAAGATGGGCGGCACGGGCTCCAAGCGCGAAGACCACGTCCTCACGGTGTTTCTGGAAAAGAAAACCGGCGCGAAATTCGCCTACCTACCCTACAAGTCCGGCGGCGAAGCGGCGACGCAGCTGGTCGGCAATCACACGGCGTCGAACGTCAACAACCCTTCCGAGAACCTGGAAGTCTGGCGCGCCGGCCAGGTGCGCGCGCTGTGCGTGTTCGACAAGGAGCGCATCCAGTACAAGACCAAGGTCACCGACACGCAGTCCTGGAACGACATTCCCACCTGCAAGGATGAAGGCGTCGATGTGCAGTACCTGATGCTGCGCGCCATGTTCCTTCCCGGCAAGGTGACGCCCGAGGAGACCGCGTTCTACGTTGATCTCTTCAAGAAGCTCACGGGGACCTCGGAGTACAAGGACTACATGGAGAAGCAGGCCTTGAAGCCCGTCTTCCTCACGGGCAAGGACATGCTGAAATTCCTGGAAGAAGACGACGCGCTCAACAAGAGCCTGATGACCGAAGCGGGCTTCGTCGCGAACTAGGGGTTTCCCCTCCTCGGACAAGGAGGGGCGGCGCGAATGCCAAAACCTGAAGCCGAAATCGTCGTCGAAGACCCGACCGCGCCGGCGAGTGACTCGCCGGCGGTGGCCAGCCATCGCGCCATCGAAATCGTGGTCTCGCTGCTACTGCTCGCGCTTGCCGGGCTGCTGGCGTTCGACAACTGGCGCACCGGCATGGGATGGGATGCGACCGGCCCGCAGGCCGGTTACTTCCCGTTCTATCTCTCGGTCATCCTCGCCGGGGCCTGCTTCTGGGGTCTCGCCAAGGAATTCATCGCGCGGAAGGAAGCGAGCGAAACCTTCGTCACGCGCGCGCAGCTGCGGCGCGTGCTGCAGGTATTCGCCCCGACCCTGCTGTTCTGCTTCCTGACGCAATGGCTCGGACTCTACGTGGCGAGCTTCCTTTTGATCGCAGGCTTCATGGTGCTCGTAGGACGCATCTCGCCGTGGAAATCGCTGCTCACGGCGTTTCTCTTCTCGCTCATCATGTTCGTCACCTTCGAGCTCGCCTTCGACGTCATCATGCCTAAGGGGCCGCTCGAAGCCCTGTTCGGCCACTGACGTGGAGGCTTTCGGCCTTCTGATTTACGGTTTCAGCGTCCTGCTGACCTGGAAGACGCTCGCGCTGATGATGGTCGGCCTGATTCTCGGCATTTTCGTCGGCGTGCTGCCGGGCCTGGGCGGACCGAACGGCGTCGCGATCCTCTTGCCGCTCACCTTCACCATGGATCCGACCTCCGCGATCGTGATGCTTTCCTGCATCTACTGGGGAGCCCTCTTCGGCGGCGCGATCACCTCGATCCTGTTCAACATTCCGGGCGAAGCCTGGTCGGTGGCGACGACCTTCGACGGCTATCCGATGGCGCAGCAGGGCAGAGCGGCGGAGGCGCTGACTGCGGCGTTCACTTCGTCCTTCATCGGCTCGTTCGTCGCGGTGCTGCTGATCACCTTCCTCGCGCCCGGCATCGCCTCGTTCGCGCTGCGATTCGGGCCGCCGGAATTCTTCGCGGTCTATCTACTCACTTTCTGCTCCTTCATCGGCCTGGGGCGCGAGCAGAAGCACAAGACCGTCATTTCCATGGCGCTCGGCCTCCTGCTCGCCGGTGTCGGCATGGACACCGTTTCCGGTCAGTTGCGAATGACCTTCGGTTCGGACGATCTCCTGCGCGGCGTCAACTTCCTGGTCGCGGTTATCGGCCTCTTCGGCATCAGCGAAATCATGCTGACGATGGAGGAGCGTCTCGCGCTGCGCGGCCATGCCGCCAAGATCAGCCTGCGCGTGGTGCTGAAGGTGTGGAAGGAGTTGCCGCGGTATTGGGTGACTCTGCTGCGCTCCTCGATCATCGGATGCTGGCTCGGCATCACGCCGGGCGGAGCGATCGCGGCCTCCTTCATGAGCTACAACCTCGCCAAGCGCTTTTCCAAGGACAAGGATTCCTTCGGCAAGGGCCGCATCGAAGGCGTGTTCGCGCCGGAGACCGCGGCGCATGCCTCCGGCACCTCCGCTCTCTTGCCGATGCTCGCGCTCGGCATTCCCGGCTCGGGCACGGCCGCGATCCTGCTCGGCGGCCTGATGGTGTGGGGACTCAACCCGGGGCCTCTCCTTTTCGTCGAGCACAAGAATTTCGTCTGGGGGCTGATCGCCTCGATGTACCTCGGAAACGTGGTCGGTCTGGTGCTCGTGCTCTCGACCGTGCCGCTGTTCGCCGCCGTCCTGCGCGTGCCCTTCGCGGCGATCGCGCCGATGATCGTGGTGTCCTGCGCGATCGGCGCCTACGCCATCCAGAACGCCATGTTCGACATCTGGCTGATGCTCATCTTCGGCGTCGTCGGCTACGTGTTCAAGAAAATCGGCATTCCGCTCGCTCCGTTCACGCTGGCGCTGGTGCTCGGCAACCGCGCCGAGGATTCCTTTCGCCTCTCGATGATCGGGGCGGCGGGCGATCTGCGCGTGTTCTGGTCGAACGGCCTGGTCGGCTCGATCACCACGCTCGCGCTCCTGCTCCTGTTCTGGCCGCTGATCGGCCGTGCATTCGGCCGGGTGCGGAGCACCCTCGCCAGAACGGCGGCATAGGAACTTCATGTCCGGGGAAATCCTTCTCGCCCGCGAAGGCGATATCGCCACCCTCACGCTCAGCAATCCGGGCAAGCTGAACGCGCTTGGCCTCGGTTCGTGGAAAAGGCTGGGCGAAGCGATGCGCGAGCTCGACGCGGACAAACGCCTGCGCTGCATCGTGATACGGGGCGCAGGCGACAAGGCCTTTGCCGCGGGCGCGGACATCTCCGAATTCGAGACGACGCGCAACAACGCGAAGAGCGGGAAGAAATACGGCGCGGTGCTCGAGGCGACGATGGGCGCGCTCGCCCGTTGCCGGCACCCGATCGTGGCCATGATCCACGGTGTCTGCGTCGGGGGAGGCCTCGAGGTCGTTTCGCAATGCGACCTGCGCATCTGCGGAACGTCTAGCCGCTTCGGCATTCCGATCAAGAACCTTGGCCTCGTCGTCGGCTACGGCGAAATGAAAGGGCTGATCGATCTCGTCGGCCGCGCCGTCGCTCTGGAGATACTGCTCGAAGGCCGCGTGATCGGCGCGGAGGAAGCCAAAGACAAGGGCCTGGTGAATCGCGTGGTACCCGATGACAAGGTCGAGGAAGAAGCGATGAGCGCCGCGCGCCGCATCGCCGAAGGCGCGCCGCTGACGGCGCGCTGGCACAAGAAGTTCGCGCGGCGTCTCGCCAGTCCGCGCCCGCCCACCAAGACCGAGCGCGACGAGGCCTACGCCTGCTACGACACCGAGGACTTCAGGATCGGCGTCAAGGCGTTTCTCGCCAAGCAGAAGCCGCAGTTCAAAGGCAAGTAACAGGCGATTTCGCCGGCATTGCACTTCACCGCCTCTTTCCGAGCAGCGTGCCGCGGCAGCGCCGCTCCCCGCAATGGCAGGAATATTCGCGCTTCGCGGCAGGCGTATGTGGCTCTTCCAGAAGCAGGTTGTAATCGTAGGTCAATTCCGTGCCCTGACGAATATCCCGGATTGCCTCGATGTAGATTCGCCCATCGTCGTCCACCGCCTCGCAGTTGGGATTGCAGGAGTGATTGATCCAGCGCGCTGAATTTCCACCGCGAGTCGCATCGATCACCGTTTTCTTGTCGGCGATAAACAGCATGGTGTGCAACGACCGCGCCGCGGTATGGCGGCGATCGGCTTCGCGGTGGCTGATGCGCTCGCCGGTGTACTCGATGACGCGGGCGCCTTTGCGGATGGACTGCAAGGCGAAGACGCCGCGGCCGTGTATGGCCGAGGAACGGGCGGAAAAACGCTTCCGGGAGCTTTTGAGAGACAGGGCCGTCAACCGGGCTGCGGGCCGTCGTACCCCTCGATGATGACGAGATCGATGGTGGAAACGTCCTTGCGCAGCTTGATCGCCCGCTGGTATTCAGGCGACTTCCAGCAGTCGAGCGCCGCCTGATAGGTCGGAAATTCGATCACCGCGTTGCGGCTGCGGCTCGTGCCCTCGGGATTCTCGAACCGGCCGGCCCGTACCAGGAAGCGGGCGCCATGCTTCTTCAGCGGTTCGGCATTGGCCGCGATGTAGGCCTTGTACTTTTCCTGATCGGCGATATCGACGCGCGCGATCCAGTAACCCTTGGACATGGATTCTCCTGTAGCCGTTACTGCCGGGGGCGAGGCACCCTATACAACCTTCTTCTTCCGCAGCTCCTCGATCCTGGCCTCGTCGTATCCCAGCTCTTCGAGAACTTCAGCGGTGTGCTCGCCCAGTTCCGGCGGCGCGGTCGCGAGGCTCGCCGGAGTGCGTGAAAGCGTCACCGCCTGGTTGACGATGCGGATCTCCCCGAGCTTCGCGCTTTTCACGCTCACCGCGGCGCCTATGTGGCGCACCTGCGGGTCTTCGAACATCTTGTCTATGGTGTAGATCGGTCCGCAGGGGACGCTCGCCGTGCTCAAGGCCGCGATCCACTCCGCGGTCGTGCGCGAGGCGAGCGCCTTGTTGATCTCGGCGTTGAGCGCGACACGGTTCTTGGAGCGGTTCTGCTCGCCCTTGAAGTCGGGATTCTCCAACATGTCCGGGCGGCCGAGCGCCTCGCAGACGCGGCGCCACATGGGCTCGCCCGTGGCGGCGATGTTCATATAGCCGTCCTTCGTCTTGTAAGCGGAGGTGGGCATGCTGGTCGGATGGTCGTTGCCCGCCTGTCCGGGAGGCACGCCCGTCATCAGATAGCGCGCCGCCTGGAAATCGAGCAGCGCGATCTGCGACATCAGAAGATTCGATTGCACCCACTGTCCTTGCCCGGACTTCTCGCGCTCGAGCAGCGCCGTCATGATCCCGAGTGCCGCGAAAAGGCCCGCCGAGATATCCGCGATCGCGGTGCCCGCGCGAACGGGGCCTTGTCCGGGGAACCCTGTAATTGACATAAACCCGCCCATGCCTTGCGCGATCTGATCGAAGCCCGGCCGGTCGCGGTAGGGTCCGTCCTGGCCAAAGCCCGAAATGCTCGCGAGGATGATGCGCGGGTTGACCTTCTTCAGCGACTCGTAGTCGATGCCCAGCCGAACCTTCACGTCGGGACGGTAGTTCTCCACCACGACGTCGGCCGTCTTCACCAGCTTCATGAAGATCGCGACGCCCTCCTTTTCCTTGAGATTGAGCGTAATCGCGCGCTTGTTGCGGTGCAGGTTCTGGAAGTCCGGACCGTGGCGCGGCCCGCCCATGGTTTCGCTCTCGACGCTCGGCGGCGTTTCGATCTTGATCACGTCGGCGCCGAAATCGGCGAACTGGCGCACGCAGGTGGGCCCGGCGCGCACGCGCGAAAGATCGAGAATGCGAAAGCGCGAAAGCGCGGTGGAGGCGGGAACGTGGGGCATGGTGGAGTCGGGTTGCGGATCGGCGTGGCCGCTATGATAACCTGTTGAGAAATGTCAGTCCGCGAGCACGATCTGGGCGAAATTCGCGATGCCGTGGCGAAGCTCTGCGCCACCTTCCCGATGGAATACTGGCGCGAGACCGACCGCGAGCGGCGCTACCCGACCGAGTTCGTGCGCGCGCTCACCGAGGCGGGCTGGCTTTCCTGCCTCATTCCCGAGGAGTACGGCGGCGCGGGCCTCAAGCTCAGCGCGGCCGCGGCCGTTCTGGAGGAGATCCAGCGATCCGGCGCGAACGGGGCCGCCTGCCACGCCCAGATGTACACCATGGGGACGGTGCTGCGTCACTGCAGCGAGGCGCAGAAAAGGAAATACCTGCCGAAGATCGCAAAGGGCGAGCTGCGCCTTCAGGCTTTCGGCGTCACCGAGCCTTCGGCCGGCACCGACACCTCATCGATTCGCACCGCCGCGGTCCGCAAAGGCGAGCGCTACGTGATCAACGGGCAGAAAGTCTGGACTTCGCGCGCCGAGCATTCCGACCTGATGCTCCTTCTCGCGCGCACCGCGCCGCGCGATGAGGGACAAAAGAAGACCGACGGCCTGTCGGTGTTCATCGTGGACATGAAAGCCGCGCTCGGGCACGGGCTCACCATCCGCCCGATCCGCACCATGATCAACCACGCCACCACCGAAGTCTTCTTCGACAACCTCGAAGTGCCGGCCGAGAATCTCGTCGGCGAGGAAGGCAAAGGCTTCCGCTACGTCCTCGACGGCATGAACGCCGAGCGCATCCTGATCGGCGCCGAGTGCATCGGCGACGCGCGCTGGTTTCTCGCGAAAGCGACCGCTTACGCCAACGAGCGCAAGGTCTTCGGCCGGCCGATCGGCCAGAACCAGGGCGTGCAGTTTCCGATCGCGCGCGCCTACATGGCGACCGAGGCCGCCGCGCTCATGGTCGAGCACGCGGCGGCGCTCTACGAGCAGGGCAAGCCCTGCGGGCCGGAGTCGAACATGGCGAAGCAGCTCGCGGCGGAAGCCTCCTGGCAGGCGGGCGACATGTGCCTGCAGACCCACGGCGGCTTCGGCTTTGCCGAGGAATACGACGTCGAGCGCAAGTTCCGCGAGACGCGCCTGTACCAGATCGCGCCGATCTCGACCAATCTCGTGCTCTGCTATATCGCGGAGCACGTGCTGCACCTGCCGAGATCCTACTAGGGACTCAAGCGGCAAGCTTCAGGGAGAAGGAGATGATCAGGAAACTTTTGTCCGCGGTCTGCGGATTTGCCGCGATGCTTGTCTGGGCTGCCGCGCCGGCACAGGATTTTCCCAATCGCGCGGTGAAGATGCTGGTGCCGAATGCGCCCGGCAGCTCGATCGACACCATGAGCCGCATCGTCGCCGCGAAGCTCGGCGACACGCTGGGCCAGCCGGTGTTCGTCGAGAACCGCGACGGCGCCGGCGGCCTGATCGGCATCGAGGCCGGCAAGAACGCGAAGCCCGACGGCTACACCCTCATCTGCGCTTCGAACGGCTCGATGCTGATCGCGCCGCTCCTGAAGAAGAACGTCCCCTACGATGCCGTGAAGGACTTCGAACATATCGGGAGTTTCGCGGTGACGCCGAACGTGCTCGTCGTCCATCCGGATCTGCCGGTGAAGAGCGTGAAGGACCTGATCGAGTACGCCCGGGCGAACCGCGCGACCATCAACATGGCTTCGGCGGGCGTGGGCTCCCAGAGCCATCTCTCCGGGGTGCTGCTCATGACGATGGCGAATTTCGAATCGCTCGTCGTGCCGCACAAGGGCGGCGGGCCCTCGGTCAACTCGGTGGTGGCCGGCCAGACGCACTGGACTTTCACGCCGGCGCCCGCGGTGATGCCCTTCGTCAAGAACGGCAGGCTGCGCGCCATCGGGCACAGTCTGCCGCGCCGCTCGGCGATGCTCGGCGACATTCCGCCGGTGGCCGACACCGTCCCCGGCTACGACTACAGCGGCTGGGCGGGGTTGGTCGCGCCGAAGGGCACGCCGCAGACTATCGTCGACAGGCTGCACGCAGCGTTGGCGAAGACGCTCGCCCTCGCCGAAGTGAAAGACGGGCTCTCCAAGCAGGGAGCGGAGATATTCGAAGGCTCGCCCGATGACTTCCGCAAGTTCCTCTTGCAGGACCAGGCGAACACCGTGAAGGTCATCAAGGCGGCCAACCTGCAGGGCGACTAGCCTTGCGTCAGCGGCGGAGCGCTTTGCCCATGAAATGATCGGGCGCCCAGGTGGCGATCTCCGGGAAGACGCACAGGATCACCACCGCCGCCATCATGATGAATACGAACGGCAGCGTCCCCCAGATGATGTCGCCGAGAGGAATGTCGGGGGCGATCTTGTTGATGACGAAGATGTTGAGGCCCACCGGCGGATGGATGAGGCCCATTTCCATCACCACCGACATCACCACCCCGAACCAGATCAGGTCGAAGCCTTCGGCGCGCAGCGGCGGCAGGATGATCGGCGCCGTCATCAGGATGATGCTGACCGGCGGCAGGAAGAAGCCGAGCACCACGACGAAGACCACCACCGAGGCGAGCAGCAGCCACTTCGACAAGTGCAGCGACACCACCCATTCCGCCGCGCTCTGGCTGATGTGCAGGTAGCTCATCACGTACGAATACAGCAGCGACATCCCGACGATGATCATCAGCATGGTCGATTCCGAGAGCGTGCTGGCGAAGATCGGCTTCAGGTCCGACAGGCCCCAGGCGCCGTAGATCACCGCGATCAGGAAGAGCGCAAGCACTGCGCCCAGGCCCGCGGTCTCGGAAGGCGTAGCGAAGCCGCCGTAGAGCGCGAGCATCACGCCGATCAGCAGGATGAGGAACGGCGCGATGCGCGGGATCGCCTGCAGGCGCTCGCGCAGCGTGTAGCTGTCCACCTGGAGGATGCGCGCCCGCTCGCCGCCCGCCGCAGCCTGCGCGGTCGCCCTGCGGTGCTCGTAGTTGTAGCGGAACATGCCGTACACCGAGAACATCACCACCAGCAGAATGCCCGGTCCGATGCCGGCAAGGAACAGGCGCCCCAGCGACTGCTCCGCCGCGACGGCGTAGAGGATCAGCGTGATGGACGGCGGCAGCAGGATGCCGAGCGTGCCGCCCGCGGCCACCAGGCCCGCGGAGAGCCGCGCCGAATAGCCGCGCTCGCGCATCTCGGGGATCGCCGAACTGCCGATCGCCGAGCAGGTCGCGGCGCTGGAGCCCGCCATCGCCGCAAACAGGCCGCAGGCGATCGTCACCGCGATGCCCAGACCGCCGGGAACCTTGTGCAGCCAGACGTGCAGCGCCGAGTACAGGTCGCGGCCGGCGCGCGACTTGCCGATCGCCGCGCCTTTCAGGATGAAAAGCGGAATGGTGAGCAGCGTGATGCTCGCCATCTCCTCGAACACGTTCTGGGTGATGCTGTCCAGCGACGCCCTCGGCATGAACACCATCATGAAGAGCGTGGCGACCAGACCGAGCGCGAAGGCGATCGGCATGCCGGAAAACAGGATCAGCAGCGTCGCGCCTCCGTAGAGAAGGCCCATGTGGAACGTGCTCACGTCAGTCCCGGGGCTGCAGCGCTTCGCGGGAAAGCACCTGCAGCAGAAGCTGCAGGGTCACGAGCGTCATGCCGGCCGCCATGGAACCGTAGGGGATCCACAGCGGCGCGCCGAACGCGGAGTTGCTGGTCTGCCCGTCCTTGACCGCCTCGTAGAGCAGCGTCCAGGATTTCCAGCTGAAGAACGCGCAGAAGGCGAGCGCAGCGACGTCGCTCGCGAAGCGACGGATGCCGTCCGCGCGCGGCGGCAGGATGGCGGCGAGCGCCTGGATGCCCACGTGGCCGCGGCGCTCCTGCACCCACGCGGCGGAAAGGAAGGTCGCCCCGACGAGGAGGTATATCGAAACCTCGTCCTGCCAGTCGCTCGGAATCTTGAAGAGATACCGGGCGGTGGCTTCCCACGTCAGCACGCAGGCGGCGATGCCGACGGCGATCGCGCTCACGACCGCCGCCACGTTGTTGACCCTCCCCAACCAGCGGGCCGCTGTGCTGCGATAGAGAAGAGTATTTTTTGTTAAACCCTCTTCAGCGCTCACGCAACGGCCTTGGCCATTTTCAGGTAGCGCTCGCAATCAGCGCTGCGCTTGGCGAAGTCCGTCCAGGCCGCGGTTTCCGCGATCTTGCGCCAGCGGTTGACGGTGGCGTCGGTCATGTCGGCCACCTTGGCGCCGGCGGTCCGATAGACGGCGGCGACCGCCTCGTCGTCCAGGCGCGCCGAGGACGTCGCGAAGGATTCGAGCTCGAGGCCCACATCCATGACCGCCTTCTGCTGCGCGGGCGTGAGGGAGTCGAACACGTCTTTCGACATGATCAGCGGCTCGAGCATGTACCAGAAGCTCTTGCCGCGCCCGGAAGTCAGCGCCTTGGAGATTTCTTCCAGCCGGAACGAGATCAGGCTGGTCGAGGAGGTGACAGCGGCGTCGAGCGACCCGGTCTGCATCGCCGGATAGATTTCGTTCGAGGGCACGCTGGAGATGATGCCGCCCGCTTCCTTGAGCATCAGGTCCATCTCGCGGCTGCCGCCGCGGATCTTGAGGCCTTTGACGTCGTCCGGCTCCACCACGGGTTTGGCGCGCGAGGCGGTGCCGCCCGCCTGCCAGATCCAGGTGACCATCTTCACGCCGCGGGCTTCGAGCAGCTTGGTCAGCTCGCGTCCGATCTCGTTCTTCTTCCAGGCGAAGCCCTGCTCGTAGGAGGTCACCATGCAGGGCATGAGACCGATGTTCAGCTCCTGTACTTCGCCGCCGGCGTAGGCGAGCGGGTACAGGCTCATGTCCAGGGCGCCTTTCCGCAGCGCCGAGAACTGCGCCACCGTCTTCATCAGCGAGGAACCGGGGTAGATCTCGAACTTGAGCGATCCGTTGGTTCGCTTCTCGACTTCGGCCCCGAACTTGCGCGTGAGCCGGTCGCGGAAATCGCCGCTGTCTATCGTTCCCCCGGGAAACTGGTGGGAGATCTTGATGACTCTGGCGTCCGCGGCGCGGGCGAAGCGCGACGCCGCGATGGCTGCCGGGGCCGCTGCCAGGCTTTTCAAAACAGTCCGTCTGGTAAAACTCATGGGGTGTTCCTCCTATGTCGGGTAGTCTCTGATCGATGTCCCCGTTTCTCGAACAGCGGGGTGCATCGCATAAATCCCTGGGCCGGCATCATTCTAGGCTACCCTGGGGCGCCGCGACAAACGGCGGTCGGGATTTCCGGGACCGCGCCGATCCTGGGGTCCACAATTGACCAAAGTCAGGTTTTCGGACGGGTGGGCTACTTCTTCTCGCCTTCGAGCAGCAGCCGGATCAGGGTCACCAGCTCTTTTTCCCTCTTGGCGAAAAAGTGATCGGTCGCGAACACCATGCTCTGGCTGGAACCCCGCATGCGCTTGAGCATCGCGGCCCGCTTCGGCGCGCCCTGGAGCACCGCATCGAGATCTTTTTCCGCGTAGACGTCGTAAATCGGAAACTTTATCCGCTTGATCGGCGCGAAATCCCCGTTCGAGATGGAAAGCGAAACCCAGCCCGAGAGCGGAACCAGCGAGTGCGCCGAGATATAGTGGTTCGCCATGCGCGAGCCCATGCTGTGCGAGAGGATCACGACCTTGTTGTAGCCCTTGCGGCGCAGATAGCTCATCGCCGCGGCGAAGCGCGCGTCGGCTTCCCAGAACAGCACCGGGTAGCGCGTCGCGGGCGCGTCCGCGGCGAGGATAGGCATCTGGATCGAGAGGGTGGTATAGCCGGCATCGGCGAGCCGCGTGCGCAACTCGCCGATCAGGCCGTAATCGGGGTGCACGCCCAGGCCGTGGGCGAGAATGATCGCGCCTTTCGCGTTTTTCGCCTCGGCGCTTTTCGCTTCGGTATAGATGCCGAGGAATTTTTCGGTTCGCGGCGCTTCCAGCCACACCGCCTCGCCCGACACGAGCGCGGGCACGACTTCGTCGGCCCAGCGTTTCTCGCGCTTGTAATCGGAGGGCTGCTGCTGCGCGGCTGCGAGGAGCGGCGCGCAAAGCACCACCGCGCAAATCGCTTTCCAGCGAAGAAATTGCATTCCGTGCTCCGTGAATTCCTTCGCTATTGTAGCGTTCCGCATGGCCGGCACAGTGCTTTCGGCTAGAATAGCCCGCGTCGTCGCGCGGCGACACACAGGTTCACACCCGCAGCAACAATGGGTTTCCCGCATCGCCGCGCAGAACGACAAGCCTGTTCTTTTTGAAAGGTCGAATCCATGCCCGGTCCCCTGTCGCACGTCCGCGTCCTCGATCTCTCGCGCGTGCTCGCCGGCCCCTGGGCGGGGCAGAATCTCGCCGATCTCGGCGCCGAAGTCATCAAGGTGGAGCGTCCGGGCTCGGGCGACGACTCGCGCGCTTTCGGTCCGCCCTGGGTGAAGGACAAGGACGGGCGCGACACCAAGGACTCGGCCTATTACACCTCCGCCAACCGCGGCAAGAAATCGATCACGCTCAACATCTCCAAGCCCGAAGGCCAGAAGCTCGTGCGGGAGCTCGCCAAAATTTCCGACGTGCTCATAGAGAATTACAAGTTCGGCGATCTCGCGCGCTACGGCCTCTCCTACGAAGACCTGAAGAAAATCAACCCGCGCCTCATCTACTGCTCGGTCACGGGCTTCGGCCAGACCGGCCCGTATCGCGAGCGCCCCGGCTACGACTTCATGATCCAGGGCATGGGCGGCATGATGAGCGTCACCGGCGAGCCGGACGATGCGCCGGGCGGCGGACCGCAGAGAGCGGGCGTGCCGGTCGCCGATATCATCACCGGCATGTACGCCTCGATCGCGATCTGCGCGGCGCTCGCGCACCGCGCGGAGAGCGGGGTCGGGCAGCATCTCGATCTCGCGCTGCTGGACTCGCAGATCGCGCTTCTGGCGTACCAGAACACCAACTATTTCTCCACCGGCTCACCGCCCAAGCGGATCGGCAACCTACACCCGAACATCGTGCCGTATCAGCCGTTCCGCACGAAGGACGGCAGCGTCATTCTCGCCTGCGGCAACGACAACCTCTACCGCAAATTCTGCGAGGTCGCCGGCTGCGCCGAGCTCGCGAGCGATGCGCGCTTCGCATCGAACGGCAAGCGCGTCGAGAACCGCGCGGAGCTGACGCGCCTCTTGCAGGCGATATTCGTGAAGAAGACCACGCGCGAATGGGTCGAGCTGCTGGACGGGGCGGGCGTCGCGAACGGACCGATCAACGACATCGCGCAGGTGTTCGAGGAGCCGCAGGTGAAAGCGCGCGGCGTGAAAATCGAGCTCGAGCATCCGGTGGCCGGGAAGCTCCCACTCGTGGCGAGCCCGATGCGCTTTTCCGGGACGCCGCTCGAGCACAAGCTCGCCCCGCCGGTGCTCGGCCAGCACACCGAGGAAACCCTGCGCGGAGTGCTGAAGCTGGACGATCGCGAGATCGCCAGGCTGCGCGCCGATGGCGTAATCTAGCGGCGCAACACAGGGGAAACCATGGCTGCACCGGGCAACAGGCGTTCCGCAATCGTCACTGCAACGGTCATGATCGTGGGCTCGCTCGCCTGGATCACCGGGATTTCATTTTCGGGGCTCGAAGGCTCGCGCGGCTTTTTCGGCACGGGCCCGCTGATCGCCGACGCCAACCTGATCCTCGAAGTCATCCTGGTCGCCGGGATCACCTACGGGTTTCTGCTCGCACGGCGCGGCAACATCGACGCGCACCAGATCAACCAGACGACCTGGGTCATCCTCAACCTCGGTTTGATCGTGCTGGTCATGGCCGGCTCGATGCAGGACGTCAAGATCGCAAAAACCGCGGACCTTGCCGACTGGCGCATCGGCGTGACCTGGTTGCACGCGGCGGTCGGAACGTTCACCGCGCTCACGGGCTTGTGGATCGTGCTGCAGATGAACGACCTGCTGCCGCGCGGACTGCACGTGGCGGCCTGGAAAAATCTGATGCGCGCGGCCTTTGCAGGCTACTGGCTGACCGCGCTGCTCGGCTTCGCAACCTATTACCTCTGGTACATTGCATGAACCTCTGGTACATCGCATGAAGCACTCCATCCGGCGCTTGAAGTACGGCATCCGGCGCGAGCTCGCGGCGCGGCTGCTCCTGTCGATCGCGGCCCTCTGGCCTGCGCTGTCCCCTGCGCAGCCGGGCGCGCAGCCCGGGATCAACACCCCATACCTCGTCCATCCGGACGTGGCGCGCTGGAATCGCGCCTTCACGCGCGAGGACCGCGAAGTCTACGCCAAGCGCGACGAGATCCTCGCGGCGGCGGCCGTCCAACCGGGGATGTCAGTCGCGGATATCGGAGCCGGGACGGGCCTGTTCACGATGATGTTCGCCGAGGCGGTGAAGCCCGGCGGGCGCGTCTACGCGATCGACATATCGCAGGCCTTCATCGATTACATCCGCCAGACGGCGCAGGCGCGCAAGCGCACGAACATCACCGCCATCGTCGGCGACGGCATCGAAGTGCCGCTGCCGGAAGCGTCGGTGGATCTGATTTTCATGAGCGACGTCTATCACCACTTCGAGCACCCGGGGCAGACGCTCGCATCGATCCGCAAGGCGCTGCGGCCGGGCGGCCGCATGGTCGTGGTCGACTACGAGCGCATTCCGGGCGTGACTCCGCCGGAACGGGTCGAGCACGTCCGCCTGGACAAGCAGACCACGATCAAGGAAATCGGGTCGGCGGGATTCCGCTTCGTCGGGGAAAAGAAACTGATGCGCCAGAATTATTTCCTGGTCTTCCAGCGACCCCAGGATATTGCAGCGCCGCCCGCGCAGGAAATTGCAGCGCCGCCGACGCGGGAGTGAGCTCGCGTCTCACACGAAGCTCAGCAGCATCCGCGTCGCCATCACGTAGAAGAGCACCGCGAAA
>Ga0193726_1001750_pt1 | contig 16077 bp, 10 predicted proteins | sample H2c1metaG_FD_144928 | JGI IMG/M metagenome (GOLD analysis project Ga0193726, IMG submission 144928) | Soil microbial communities from a riparian zone of the East river system, Colorado, United States - H2c1 | ecosystem: Environmental > Terrestrial > Soil > Riparian zone | place: USA: East River... | reverse complement strand
GCGAGGCCCAGCGCCTCGGCGGTCCGCTCAATCGCGGCCAGGTGCTGGTCCACGGTGGTCAGCCCGGTGTTCATGGTGTTCACCGACAGGTGGCTGGCACCGGCCTTGCGCCAGCGGCCGACGTGGTCGACGAACCGGTCGGCGTCGCCCGTCCAGCTGACGCGGCCGTCCATGCCGATGGTGGCGGGATCCCGGCCGGCCTCCACGGCGGACTGCTCGACGATCGCGCGCGCGGCGTCCAGCTCCGGTCCCGGCACCACCATGGGGAACCAGCCGTCCCCGAGCCGCCCCGCCCGCCGGTAGGCGGCCGGGGACCGGGCACCGAACCAGAGCGGGATCGGCCGCTGCACCGGCGGCGGGGCCAGCCCGGCTCCGGTGACCTTCTCGTCGGCACCGTCGAAGGTGACGCTCCGCTCCGTCCACAGCCGCCGGAGCAGCTCGACCTGCTCGTCGGCCCGCCGCCCCCGGGTGGTGAAGTCCTTGCCCAGCGCCTCGTACTCGACGCGGTTCCAGCCGAGCCCGATGCCCAGCCGGAACCGGCCCTCGGCCAGCAGGTCGACCTCGGCGGCCTGCTTGGCGACCAGCGCGGTCTGCCGCTGCGGCAGGATGATGATGCCGGTGACCAGCTCGAGCCGGGTGATGGCGGCGAGGTAGCCGAACAGGACCAGCGGCTCGTGGAACGTGGTGTCGACGTCGTACGCGCCGCTCCAGCCCTCGTGAACGGCGGGGTCCGCGCCGAGGACGTGGTCATAGGCCAGCAGATGCGCAAAGCCCAGCTGCTCGGCCCGCTGGGCGTAGGCGCGTACCGCACCGACGTCCGCGCTGATCTCGGTCTGGGGGAACACGACACCGATCTGCATGGAGCCTCGCTTCCGTGACGTCTACCGCCGAATCTACCGCCGGCGCCGCCGCCCACCGGCGACGGGGCGGCCTCACTCCTCCGCGGGCGAGCCGAAGCGGATCAGGTTCCCGTCCGGGTCGACATGCGAGCCCTCGCGGAGCCCGTAGGGCGTCGGGCCGGCCGGATGGGTGTGTCCGCCGATGCCGGGCCGGCTCCACTCCGCATGCAGCGCGTCCGCGTCCCGCACGTAGAGGTAAGCCGCTGAGCCGCGGCCGGGATCGTGCCCGGCGTCGGCCGCCAGGTGCAGGCCGGTGCCGTCGCGGTCGGCGAACCCGTACTCGCCGCCGCCCTCGTGGGCCCGCGTCGTGAACCCGAGCGCCGAGTAGTGGGCGAGGGCGGCCGCCAGGTCCCGCACCGGGAAGATCGGGCTAAAGCTGCGGAGCTGCCGCCGGTCCGCCCGCCGCTGCCCGGTGCCGGCCGCCTCGCTGGCGGTCTTGATCTCGGCCAGGACCCGGAGCGCGGCCCGCATGGCGTCGACCTGCTCGGCCGGCACCCGCTCGCGCAGCTGGAGATCCACCGCCGCCACGCCGCGCGCCACGGCCTCGACGACCAGCCGCCCGCGCTCGGTCAGCTCGAGGGCCACCCGTCGGCGGTCGTCAGGATCGGGGCTCCGCTCCAGGTAGCCCCGGCTCACCAGGGTGTCCGTCAGCTGGCTCACGGCCTGCTTGGTGACGCCGAGCGCGGCGGTCAGGCCTGGCCGCGAACCGTCCGCCGCGTCAATTCCCGTCAGGATGAACGCGCCGTTTCTGGGCAGGTCATCGACCCCGATGGCCTGGAGCTGGACCCGGATGGACCGCGCATACGCGCCCCGCGCGGCCCGCATCAGCGTGGGAGTGGCGAACTCCCGGGCACCTGAGTCATCCATGCCCTCATGCTAGCCGTCCGTCAATTTTCATGACAGTCAAGAAACTTGATTACCGACGGCTGGCGCGGCCGTCCGGTGCCGGGCGGGAGTGCGCGCTATGGATGCGACGGTGCCTCGAGATCATCGCTGACATCACCGGACAGTCCGTCGAGCGGCTCAGCGTGGGGTGAGCTGCGGTCGATGAGCTGCGGTTTTGACGGGCCAGTCATGATCCTTTCAGGCTGGATCCAGCCTGGGTTGCGAAAGTTCCGGCAGTGGGACTTGAGCTTTCGCCGACGCCGGTCGCGAGGACCTTCCAGGGCCTCGGCACGCGGGCATCACGGCGCTGGACGGGCGATGCCCTGGCCGTCATCCTTCTTGTCGCGCTGCCCGCCCTCGTCTTCGGCGTCCCCGCGCTCCTCGGCCACGCCGTCCTGCCCGGTGACGACCTGACCCAGAACTTCCCGCTGCGCGTGCTGGCCGGGCACCAGCTCCGCAGCGGCCAGCTGCCGCTGTACAACCCGTACGTGTGGAGCGGCGCGCCGCTGCTCGGCGGCTGGAACGCCGGCGCCGCGTACCCGCTCACGGCCCTGTTCGCCGTCCTCCCCGCCACGGCGGCGTGGACGCTCAACATGATCATCACCTGGGCTGTCGCCGGGGTCGGCATGCTCTTCTTCCTGCGCGCCCTCCGCCTGGCGACCGGGCCGGCCGCTCTCGGGGCGCTCTCGTTCGCCTTCGCCGGGGCCATGTCGGCCCAGGTGTCCCACTTCGGGCTGGTGGCCGGGATGAGCTGGGTGCCGCTGCAGCTGCTCGGCGTGCTGCGGCTCTCGCAGGCCCGGAGCCCCGCGTCCCGGCTGGGCTGGATCGCGGTCCTGGCCGGCGGGATCGGCCTCACGATCCTCGCGGGCGAGCCGCGGGCCATCGCCGACGCCGGCGTGATCGTCCTCATTTATGCGGCGTGGCGGATCGCGCGGCTCGGGCGCCGCTGCGTCCCGGCGGCCCTCTCGGTCGCGGCCGCCGCGCTGCTCGGCGTCGCTCTCGGCGCGGTCCAGTGGCTGCCCGGCCTGGCCGCGGTCGGCGCCTCGCAGCGCGGTGGGGCCTCGATGTACCTGTTCAACTCGGGGTCGCTGCCCGCCAAGTGGCTGCTGCTCATGCTGGTGCCCGATCTCATGGGCGGCTCCGGCTCGCTGGGCCAGCCGGCTTTCTTCTCGCACTACAACCTGACCGAGGTGACGGGCTACGTCGGGATCCTCCCGCTGGTCGCCGCGATCGTCCTCGTCGGCCGCGTCCGGCTGCGGCCGCGGCCCCCCGAGTGGGTCATCTGGCACGTCCTGGCGCTCGCCGGCGTCGTGCTCGCCCTCGGCGGCAACACGCCCGTGGGCCACCTGCTGTTCCACCTGCCCTTCTTCGGTGACCAGCGGCTCCAGAGCCGCAACATCCTCGTGACGGACCTGGCCCTCGCGGTCCTGCTCGCCTACTGGGCCGACCACCCGCTCAGCGAGCGGAGCCAGCGGTTCCTCCGGGCGAGCGCTCACCGCTGGCTGGACCGGGAGGTGCTGCTGGGCGTCCTGGCCCCGCTGGCCATGATCGGCGTCGTCGTGCTCGGCCTCGCCTGGAGTGCGGGCCTGCTCCGCTGGCTCGGGGTGAGTCCCGCGGCCGCCAGTGCGGGCGGCCGCCTCAAGCCGTGGCTGGTCCCGTACGCACTGACCGGCGCGGGCGCCATCGCGTTCGTGATCTTCGGGCGGCGCCTGCGGCCGAAGCTGCGGGCGCGCTGGCTCGGCGGGTTCGTCGCGGCTGACCTGATCATCTTCACGCTCCTCGCCGTGGTCGCGGTCCTGCCCGGCCTGGGCAGCAGCGCCCGCGCGGCGACGGCGGCCGCGCCGAGGCCGCCCGGTCAGTCCGCCCCGGCGTCCGCTGCCGCCGTCCGCGCTGCCGCCGTCCGCCCGATCGCGGCCCTCGGGTACCCCGGCCGGTTCGCCGTCTACGATCCCGACCAGGTCGCCGCCCGCGAGCTCACCCTGCTCGGCGCGCCCGATCTCAATGTCCTCAGCGGCACGCCGTCGGTCCAGGGCTACACGTCGCTGGTCGACGGCCGCTACGCCGCGGCGACCGGATCCCACCAGGCCACCGGCGAGGGCCAGGACGCGCTCGATCCCGAAGCCGTGGGCAACGGGACCCTCGACCAGCTCAACACCTCGGTCCTGCTCACCGTGCCCGCCTACCTGGTCACACCGGCGGGGACCGGGCCGGCCGCCGGCGAGTCCGGGTCGGGCGGCGGGGGATCCGGGCCGGCCGCCGGGCCGCCGGCCGCCGGCCAGCGTGAGGTGGCCGCCGGCCACCAGGCCACCTGGTACCTCGGCGGGCCGCTCGGCGTATCCCGGCTCGAGGTGCCCGACGCGGATGCTCGCCAGGACGCCGCCGCCGGGCTCCGGCTCGGGCTCACGGCTCCCGGCGGCGGGACCCGCTGGTTTCCCGCCACGGCGTCGAGCGCCTCCCTGCTCACCATCAGGCTGCCCCGTCCGGTGACGAGCGTGGCCGTGGTCGCCGCGGCGGGCACCCGGCCCAGCCATCTCGGCGCGGCCTCCGTCACGGAACCGACCGGACGCGTGCTGGTCACGGACGGCCAGCTCCAGGGCGCTCTCGTGCCCCCGCGGTGGGGTTACGCGGGCCGCGACGGCTCCTTCGCCGTCTTCGCCAACCGCTTTCCGGCAGGCCCGCTCCGCCTGGAGCCCATCCCCGGCCAGTCGGCGACCGGAGCATCAGTCCGGCGGGTGGCCGGCTCGGCGGCCAATCCCACGGCCGCCGCCGTGGCCTCGCCCCACGGCGTGCGCGTCATCCGGTCCATAGCCGCCACCGCCGGCTGGACTGCCACCTGGCAGCCCCGCGGCGGAGGGATGATCACCGTGCCCGTCCGCCGGGCCGGCCTCGTCCAGTCCGTCGACGTCCCGCCGGGCCGGGGCACCGTCAGGTGGAGCTACACGCCGCCCTCGTTCACGGCCGGCTTCGCGCTGTCCGCCGGCGCGACCGCGGTCATCCTGGGCCTGGCCATCGCCGTGACCGTGAGCCGGTCGCGCCGGCGCCGCTCCGGTCCGAGGGCCGATCCCGGCCCGGGCTCCCCGGCGGGCTCATTAGCCCGGCAGCAGTCCTGGGCGGCTGGGCGGCAACCTGCCGGGCTCGGGGCGGCTCGCGATGAGTTCGCGGGCCGCGGGCCGTCATAACCGGCATGGCATACGCACCAGTGAACGGATTGCAGCTCTACTACGAGATCCACGGTTCCGGCCGGCCACTCGTGCTCCTGCACGGCGGCCTGATGACCATCGACCTCAATTTCGGGCCGCTGCTCGAGCCCCTCGCGGCGGGCCGGCAGGTGATTGCCGTGGAGCTCCAGGGCCACGGGCACACTGCCGACACCGACCGCCCGATGACGATCGAGGCGATGGCCGGCGACGTCGTCGCGCTGCTCGACCACCTGGGGATCGCCGAGGCCGACCTGTTCGGCTTCAGCCTCGGCGGTCTCGTCGCGTACGCGATCGCACTCGGCACGCCGACCCGGGTCGGCAAGCTGATCGTCGCCGCGGCGGACGCCCACCGGCCGCCGGGCCGGGAGAGCGCGGCACTCACCGAGGACCGCCTGCCGACGCCGGCCGACTTCCAGGCGTGGCGCGACGCCTACGACGCGGTCGCTCCCGACCCCGCGCACTTCGACGAGTTCGCGGCGAGGACGTCGGCCATGGTGCACGAGTTCCCGGCGTGGACCGACGAGCTGCGATCTCTGCAGGCGCCGACCCTGCTGGTCTTCGGCGACCGCGACTTCTCGCCCCTGGCCGACGTGCTGGAGCTGTTCGAGCTCCTGCCGGACGCGCAGCTCGCCGTCCTCCCCGGGACCACGCACGTCGGCCTGACCCGGCGGCCCGCCGAGTTGCTCGCCTTGCTCACGCCGTTCCTCGACGCCCGCTGATATCCCGGCCCGGCCACCTCGACCCGGCGGCTCAGAGCCGGATGGCCAGCCCGAGCGTCAGCAGCGCCCCGAAGGCCAGCTGCAGCCGTCCGGTCTGGCCCAGCACCGCGATCAGCGCCCGGCCCGCGGCCCCCTGCCGGACCGCCCGCACCGGCGCCAGGGCCAGCGGCACTGCCGCCAGGGTCACCAGGCACAGCAGCCGCACCGGCGCCAGGGCCACGGCCACCGCGAACGGGACCAGGACGCAGCCCGCGTACAGGAGGCGGGTCCGCGCGTCCCCGAGCACGACCGCGAGCGTCTGCTTGCCCGTCTGGGCGTCGGTCGGGATGTCCCGCAGGTTGTTGATCACCAGCAGCGCGCAGGCCAGCAGCCCGACCGGCGCCGCCGCGGCCACCGACAGCCAGGTCAGCCGCTCCAGCTGGACGTACGCCGTCCCGGCCACCGCGACCAGGCCGAAGAACACGAAGACCGCGACCTCGCCCAGCGCGCGGTACCCGTAGGGCTTGCTGCCGCCGGTATAGAACCAGGCCGCCGCGACCGCCGCCGCTCCCACGAGCAGCAGCCACCACGACGTCACCGCGGCCAGCGCCAGGCCGGCCGCCCCGGCCGCGGCGAAGCAGGCCAGCGCGGCGGCCAGGACCTGCCGGGGCCGGGCCAGGCCGGAGCCGACCAGCCGGACCGGGCCGACCCGCACCTCGTCGGTGCCGCGGATGCCGTCGCTGTAGTCGTTGGCGTAGTTGACCCCGACCTGCAGGGCGAGGGCCACGACCAGGGCCAGGATGGCCCGCCACCAGGAGAAGCCGTGATAGCCGAGGGCGACGCCGGTTCCGACCGCGACCGGGACGACCGCCGCCGGCAGGGTACGCGGCCGGGCGCCAGCGACCCAGTTCCGGATGGTTACCGGGTCCCTGGTCACAGAACTCTCAGCCGACGTGGTCACAGGGCTGGATCATAGGGGGCGTGCGCCGCGCGGGTCATCAGGCGGGGGGCAGGACGCGCTCGGCCGCCTCGTAGATCGCGTGGATCTCTTCGGAGTCCAGGTGGTCGCCGCGGGTCACCCGGTTCTGGTTCCGGAAGAACTTGCGGAGGCGCTTCCCGCTGAATACCTCGACCCCGCGCAGGGTCGCGACGCCCCACTGGATGTCGGGGCCGTAGATCACCATGGCCGCCTTGACGTCGACCGGCTCCGTCAGCTCGGCGCCGAGCAGGCGGGTGGCCTGGGCGGCCTCCCAGCGGGCGTGCGCGAGCCGGTCCTGCTGGCTGTAGGGGCCGTGGTAGAGAATGCCCGACTTCTTGGCCGACCCGCCAGTCACGCGGACCGGCAGGCGGCGGTCCCACTGCTCGGAGTCCACGGAGTAGACGCCGGCCGGGCCGATGATGAGGTGGTCGATCACCTCGTCGCTCTCGGGGATGGCGCGGGCGTTCAGGGCCACGTAGCCGTTCCGCCGCAGCGCGGTCAGCCGGCGCCGCGTCTTGCGCTGCGCCGAGGTGGCCCCCGCCTCGGCCGGGATGAAGGCCATGGCCTTGGACTGGTAAAGCGTGTCGAGGATGGCCACGGCGGCCGCGGCGGTCAGGCCCCAGCGCCAGCCCGCCCAGATGGCGATGGCCACGCCGACGACCAGGGCGATGACGGCCCGGCGGATCCACGCGGTCAGCCGGGGATCAGCGCTCAGGCCGCCGGCCGGGGGCCTGGGGCCGGGGGCAGAACGGCGGGTCGGCGGGTCGGCGGGTCCGGCGGCGGCCGTTGTTCCGGCGGCGGCCGGCTGCTTAGGTCCGGTTTCGCGGTCCACATCTCTAGAGTAACCGAGGGGACACGGGCCGCCTAGCGCGCGTTCGGCCTATCGCCCGCCCTTCCCGGCGATTATCGCGGCCAATCCGCCGCGGCCCTGTGACGGCCGTAGACCAGGCGTGCCGCCGGGATCTACTGTTCGGTGGGTGACAGACATTCACGACCTCGCGGTGACCGAGCTGACGGCGGCGATCCGGGCCGGGGAGGTTTCCCCCGTGCAGGTGACCGACCATTACCTGGACCGCATCGACCGGCTGAACGAGCAGGTCGGCGCGTTCTACACCGTCACCGGCGAGCTGGCCCGCGAGCAGGCGGCGGTCGCCGAGCAGGCCGTGACCGCGTGGCGCCGGGACGGGGAGCCGGCCGGCGGCCTGCCGCCGCTCACCGGCGTGCCGGTCCCGATCAAGGACCTGAACCAGGTGGCCGGGGTCCGGATGACGCTGGGCAGCGCCGTCTATGCCAGTCACGTGCCGACCGAGGACGACTACGTCGTGGCCGCGCTGCGGTCGGCCGGGATCGTGATCACCGGGAAGACCGCGACGCCGGAGTTCGGGCTGCCCTGCTACACCGAGACGACGATCGGCCCGCCGGCCCGCACGCCCTGGGACCTGACCCGCTCGGCCGGCGGGTCCAGCGGCGGGGCCGGCGCGGCGGTGGCGGCCGGCCTCGCGCCCGCGGCCCAGGGCAGCGACGGCGGCGGCTCGATCCGGATCCCGGCCAGCGTGTGCGGGCTGTTCGGGATCAAGCCGACCCGCGGCCGGATCTCGGCCGGCCCGCTCAACCCCGACCTGGCCGGCCTGTCCACCAACGGCCCGCTGGCCCGCACGGTGGCCGACGCGGCGCTGCTGCTGGACGCCATGACCGGCAACTACCCGGGCGACATGTACACCCTGCCGCCGCTGCCCGCGGGCGAGACGTTCCTGGGGCACGCCGGCCGCGAGCCGGGGCGGCTCAAGATCGCCCGGTCGCTGAGCGTCGCCGTGCCCGGCGCGGAGGTGCACCCGGACTGCGTCGCTGCCTGGGAGGCGGCCAGCACGCTGCTGGCGTCGCTCGGGCACGAGGTCACCGACATCGAGCTGCCGTTCGGCGAGGACACGGTCGGCCCGTTCATCACCTTGTGGTACGCCATGGCCACGCTGGTCCCGGTCGGCCCCGACCAGGTCGGCCAGCTGCTGCCGCTGACCCAGTACCTGCGTGGCCAGGGCATGGAGCTCAAGGCCGCCGACCTGATGTTCGCCCAGGCCTACCTGCAGGCAATCACGCGGGGGGCGCTGGCCACGCTCAACCAGTACGACGCCATCCTGACCCCCACGCTGGCCGCGCCGCCGGTGCCGGTCGGCTACTTCGACGAGGTGGACCCGGCGGAGAACTTCGAGCGGCAGAAGCGGTTCACGCCGTGGACGGCCCTGTACAACGCCTCCGGCCAGCCGGCCGTGAGCGTGCCGCTGCACTGGACCGACGCCGGCCTGCCGATCGGCGTCATGCTGGCCGGGCGGATGGGCGACGAGGCCACCCTGATCTCGCTGTCGGCCCAGCTCGAGGCGGCGGCCCCGTGGCGGGACCGGCGCCCGCTTATTTGGTAGCCAGCCGGGCGGGGGGCCTGGTTTAGTCGGCTGGTCGCGATCTTGCTTTTACGCGACGTTAACGAGATATATCTTGCTCGATCGGGAGCACGAGATATATCTTGTTGCTTGATCCGGACCCGGCTCCGGCCTCCCGACCAGAAAATTCCTGAAGTCAGCCGCGGCCGATGTCGATCTGGAGCCGCGGCGTCCGACGGATGGTCGAGGCAGGCCGGAAGGACCGGATTGCCGCCACGACCAATCGCCGATCCAGGGGGATCCCCGATGAACACCGCCCGCGCTCTCGCCCGCATACCCAGCGGCCGCCGAACTAAATGGCTGGTCCTCGTCTTCTGGCTGATTCTCGTGGCCGTACTCGGCCCGCTGGCCGGCAAGCTGACCAACGCCGAGAAGAACGACGCCTCGTCGTGGCTGCCCGCCAAGGCGGAGTCGACGCAGGTCGTGAACCTGCAGGCCGCCTTCCAGTCACCCAACGTCTTCGCCGCCGTCGTCGTCTACACCCGGCCCGGCGGCCTGACCGCCGCCGACCGGGCCCAGGCGGCCGCCAACGCCCGCGCCTTCGCCGGCGTGCACGGCGTGGTCCGCGGCCAGGTGGTCGGGCCGGTCCTGGCCAAGGACCGGCGCGCGATCGAAACGATCGTCCCGGTCAACCTCGGCAAGAACGGCTGGAACGGGGCCGCTACCGCCGCCGACCATCTCCGGGCCATCGCCAAGTCCGGGGCGGGCGGGATGACCGTGCACATTGCCGGCCCGCTGGGCAGCGCGGCGGACTCGGCCAACTCGTTCAAGGGCATCTCCAGCACGCTGCTGCTGGCCACGCTGGCCGTCGTCATCGCGCTGCTGCTCATCACCTACCGGAGCCCGACCCTGTGGCTGCTGCCGGTCATCTCGGCGGGCATTGCCCTGGCCACCGGCGAGGCACTGGTGTACCTGCTGGCCGCGCACGGCGGGCTGACGGTCAACGCCCAGACCGCCGGCATCCTGGACGTGCTGGTCTTCGGCGCCGGCACCGACTACGCCCTGCTGCTGACCGCCCGCTACCGGGAGGAGCTGCGCCGACATGAGGACCGGCACGAGGCCATGGCCGTGGCCCTGCGCCGGGCCGGCCCGGCCATCCTGGCCAGCGCCGGCACGGTGGTGGCCAGCCTGCTCGTGCTGACCATCGCCCAGCTGAACTCGACCAGCAGCATGGGACCGGTCCTGGCCATCGGCGTCGTCGTCGCCCTCTTCGCCATGATGACCCTGCTGCCGGCCCTGCTCGTCATCTGCGGCCGCTGGGTGTTCTGGCCGGTCCGGCCGTCCTACGGTTCGCCCGAGCCCACCGCCGCGGGCCTGTGGTCGCGCGTCGGCCGCGGCATCGCCCCCCGGCCCCGGCTGGTCTGGGTCGGCACCGCCCTGGCCCTCGGCGTGCTGGCCCTGGGCACCCTCACCCTGAAGTCCAGCGGCCTGACCGCCGCGCAGTCCTTCCCCGGCCGCCCGGACTCGGTGGTCGGCCAGTCGGTGCTCGACCAGCACTTCCCGGCCGGCGCCGGGGTGCCGGTGACCGTCGTCGGCAAGCAGGCCGCGGCCACCCAGCTGACGGCGGCGTTCCGGTCGGTGCCCGGCATCTCCGGGGTGACGCCGGTCGCCACCCGCGGCGGCCTGACCTACCTGGACGGGACGCTCACGGCGGCCCCGGACAGCCCGGCCGCCTACGCGACGATCGGGCAGATCCGCACCGCGGTGCACGCCGTTCCCGGCGCCAGCGCCCTGGTCGGCGGGTCCACCGCCGTCACCCTGGACATCAACCACGCCGCGACGCATGACCGGGAGCTGATCATCCCGCTGATCCTGCTGGTCGTGTTCGTCATCCTCGCGCTGCTGCTGCGGGCGATCGTCGCGCCGCTCATCTTGATGGGCACGGTGGTGCTGTCGTACTTCGCGGCCCTCGGCGTCAGCGCGGTGGTGTTCGACCACCTGTTCCACTACGGCAACTCGGACACCTCGTTCCCGCTGTTCGTGTTCGTCTTCCTGGTCGCCCTGGGCATCGACTACAACATCTTCCTGATGACCAGAGTCCGCGAGGAGACCCAGCAGCACGGGCCGCGCCGGGGCGCGCTGACCGGGCTGGCCGCCACCGGCGGCGTCATCACCTCGGCCGGCGCGGTGCTGGCGGGCACGTTCGCGGTCCTCGGCACCCTGCCGGTCACGTTCCTGGCCGAGCTCGGGTTCGCGGTCGCCTTCGGGGTGCTGCTCGACACGATCATCGTCCGGTCCATCCTGGTCACCGCGCTGAACCTGGACCTGGGGCGGCACATGTGGTGGCCGAGCCGGATCAGCCGGGACAACCCGCCCGCGGCCGGCGGGGCCGGCCGCGAGGTGACCGCCGGGGAGCCGGCCCCGGTCCGGTAGCCCGCGTCGTCACCCGCCGGGAGTTCACCCCCGGTGGGTGACGACGGCCGGCCCGCCGGCCCGCACCCTGATCCTCGTCGTGAGTGGCTCCAGGGTGCCCGGTTGCGGGCCGGCAGGAAGGCGGGCATGAACCAGCTGCTCGAGCGTGTCGCCGCCTTCGCGGCCCGGCGGCACTGGATCGTCATCATCGCCTGGGTGCTGATCCTCGGCGGCGTGCTCGGCGCCAGCCGGGCCTTCGGCGGCACCTACGTGAACAACTACACGGTGTCGGGCAGCGATTCCGCGCTCGGGCTCGACCGCCTGAACAGCGAATTCCCGCAGCAGGGCGGGTACTCGGGCCAGATCGTGTTTCACGCCCGGCACGGCACCGTCGCCTCCGACCAGTCGGCCGTGAACCAGGCGACGGCCAACGTGGCCAAGCTCCCGCACGTGATCAAGACGGTCAGCCCGTTCGCCTCGGGGTCGACCGGCGCGGTCTCCAAGGACGGCACCATCGCCTACTCCAGCGTGTCGTGGAAGGTGAACCCCGACTCGCTGGAGACGTCCTACCTGAACCAGCTCAACACGGCGGTGAAGCCGGCCACCCAGGCCGGGCTGCAGGTCGCCTACGGGGCGGGCGCCGGCCAGATCGGCCAGAAGACCAGCGACACCACCTCCGAGGCCATCGGCCTGGGCTGCGCCCTGCTCCTGCTGGTGTTCATGTTCGGCTCGCTCATCACCGCGGCCATCCCGCTCATCTCGGCCGTGTTCAGCGTCGGGGCCGGGCTCTCGCTGCTCGGGCTGATCGCCTCGGTCGTCCAGTTCCCGACGACTGCGCCGACCATCGCCACGCTGCTCGGCCTCGGCGTGGCCGTCGACTACGGCCTGTTCCTGGTCTCCCGGCACCGGGAGCAGCTGGACACCGGGATGGACGTCATCACCTCGGCGAAGCAGGCGGCGGGCACCTCGGGCGCGGCCATCGTGGTGGCAGGCAGCACCGTGGTCGTCTCCATTCTCGGCCTTTACCTGGTCGGCGTCTCATTCGTCGGCTCGCTCGGCCTGGCCGCCGCGCTGGTGGTGGCCGTCACCATGATCGCGGCGTTGACCATGGTCCCGGCCCTGATGGGCCTGGTGAAGGGGAACGTGCGCTCGCTGCCGGACCGGATCCGGGCCCGCCGGGCGGGCATCTCCGGCGCCCAGCAGGCCCGGCAGACCTCGGCGGAGACGCAGGAGCGGCACGAGCGCAGCGCCTTCGCCCGGTGGGGCCGGATGGTCAGCGCGCATCCGTGGCCCTGGGGCCTGACCAGCGTGCTCATCCTGGTCGTGCTGGCCATCCCGCTCTTCTCGATCACGCTGGGCCAGCCCGACAACGGCACCAACCCCACCTCGCAGAGCAACCGGGTGGCCTACGACCTGATCAAGCAGGGCTTCGGCGTGGGCGTCAACGGCCCGCTCGCGGTGGTGGTCAAGGTGCCCAAGGAGTCCAGCTCGGACACGCAGTCCCTGCTGTCGGGCATGACCAAGAACGTCACGGCGGCCAGCGGCGTCGCGTCGGTCGGCCCGGCCGCGGTCAACTCGTCCGGTAACACGGCGGTCTTCAACGTCATCCCGACCACCCGGCCGCAGTCCGGTTCGACCACCGCCCTGGTCGACCGCCTGCGCGCCGACGTCCTGCCGAAGTCGCACGTCACGACCTACGTCACCGGTACCACAGCCGGCGCGGACGACTTCACCAAGCGGATCACCAGCCGGATGATCTACCTCATCCTGGCCGTGGTGGCCATCGCGTTCATCCTGCTCACCGTGGCGTTCCGGTCGGTGGTCATCGCGGCCAAGGCGGCGGTGCTCAACCTGCTGTCGATCGGCGCCGCCTACGGCGTGATCGTGGCCATCTTCCAGTGGGGCTGGGGGGCCAGCCTGGTCGGCATCCCGACCACCCTGCCGATCCCGGCCTACGTCCCGATGCTGGTGTTCTGCATCGTGTTCGGCCTGTCCATGGACTACGAGGTCTTCCTGCTGTCGCGGATCCACGAGGCCTGGGTCACGACTCGCGACCCGCACCGCGCCGTCGCGATCGGCATCGGCAGCACGGCCCGGGTCATCACCACGGCGGCGGCGATCATGGTCGTGGTCTTCGCCAGCTTCGTGCTGAGCACCGACCCCACGGTGAAGATGCTCTCCATCGGCATGGCCTTCGCGGTGCTGATCGACGCGTCCCTGGTCCGGATGGTCCTGGTCCCGGCGATCATGAGCGTGCTGGGCCGCCACGCGTGGTGGATGCCCCGCTGGCTGGAGCCCATCGTCCCGCACCTCCAGCTGGAGGGCAGCACCGCCGCCGCGGCCGCGCCCCCGCCCGAGCCGGCCGCCACCCGCCGCTAGCCCCGGCGCACGTGGCGGCTCCCCCCAGGCCTCGCTGCAACGACCACGTCGTATTCCGTCGGGCGCGTAGTGTCGATGGGCCGCGGTGCTGATCGACTCACTAGTACAGGCTGGCCGTGCGGGCCAGCCGGGAAGGTGACCGACGATGAAATACCTGTTCCTGCTCTACGGGGAGCCCATTCCGCCGGCCGGGACCCCGGAGGCGCGCAAGCTGCTCGAGGACTGGGGCGCCGCCCGGCAGGCGATGGAGGACGCCGGGGTGCTGATCGCCTGCGCGCCGCTCTACCCGCCGGAGGCGTCGACCACGGTCCGGGTCCGCGACGGTGCGGCCCTGCTGACGGACGGGCCGGCCGCGGAGATCAAGGAGCAGTTCGGCGGCTACACACTGGTGGAGTGCGCGAACCTGGACGAGGCCCTGGCCTGGGCAGTGAAGATCCCCACCGCGAAGGAGGGGATGGTCGAGGTCCGGCCGGTCATCGAGGTGCAGGCCCCGGAGCCGGACGGCCAGGCCCCGGGGGCGGCGGGCTGAGCGGGCGCCTGGAGGAGATCTTCCGGGAGCACTGGTGGGCGGCGGTCGCGGCCGTGACCCGGATGGCCGGCGGCGACCTGGAGGCGGCCGAGGACGCGGTGCAGGAGGCCTGCGCCGCGGCCCTCGTCCAGTGGCCGGCGGCCGGCCCGCCGGACAGCCCGCGGGGCTGGCTCATCGGCGTCGCGCGGCACAAGGCGCTGGACCGCATCCGCCGCGAGTCCCGGCGGTCGGAGAAGGAGGCCCTGGCGGCCGGCGCGTTCCCGGCGCCGGCCGTCGAGCCTCCGGCGGCCGGCGGGTTCGCTGCGCTGGCCGCGTCCTCCGCCGGCCAGCCGGCCGGCCCGCCGAGCGGCGCCCCGGCCGGGGCGCCGCTCGGCGCGGCGGGGGAGGACCCGCTGCTGGCGGCCGATGACCAGCTCGCGCTGGTGTTCATGTGCTGCCATCCGGCGCTGAACCCGGCGGCCCGGGTGGCGCTGACCCTGCGCTGCGTCTGCGGCCTGGAGACGGCCGAGATCGCGGCCGCGTTCCTGGTCCCCGAGCCGACCATGGCCCAGCGGCTGGTCCGGGCCAAGCGGAAGATCCGCCAGGCCGGCATCCCGCTGCTGGTGCCCGCCCCGGCGGAACTTCCCGGGCGGCTGGACGCGGTGCTCCGCGTGATCTACCTGGTCTTCACCGAGGGCCACCTGGCCACCAGCGGCGGCGAGCTGGTCCGGCCCGGCCTGTGCGCGCAGGCCATCGGGCTGGCCCGCGCGGTGGCCGCCCTGCTGCCCGGCCAGCCCGAAGCACGCGGATTGCTGGCCCTGCTCCTGCTGACCGACGCGCGCCGGGCCGCCCGCACCGATGACACCGGCGCCCTGGTCCTGCTGGCCGACCAGGACCGGCGCCGCTGGGACGCCGCGATGATCACCGAGGGCCGGCGCCTGGTCGAGCAGGCGCTGCCCGAGGGCCGGCCCGGCCCGTACCAGCTGCACGCGGCCATCGCGGCCTGTCACGCCGACGCCGGGGCCGCCGCCGACACCGACTGGCCCCAGATCGTCGCGCTCTACGACGCGCTGCTGAAGTTCGAGCCGACCGCCGTGACGGCGGCGAACCGGGCCGCCGCCGTGGCCATGGCCGACAGCCCCGAGGCGGGCCTGGCCATCCTGCTCGGGCTGGGCGCCGACCCGGCCGTGGCCCGCTGGCCGCAGCTGCACGTCGCCATCGCCGAGCTGTCCCGCCAGGCGGGCCGTCCGGATGCGGCCCGCGACGCCTACGACGAGGCCCTCCGCCTCGGCCTCGCCCCCGCCCAGCGCGCGTTCGTCCGCCGCCAGCTAGCCGCCCTGCCGCCCGGCGGCACGAAGTAGACGGGATCTTGACCGGCCCCATGCGCGGCGATGGGCGGCCGGTGACCGCCGGCGGGCAGATACCGGCCGTGACCAGCAACAGTGACCTGAAGCGGCTGGGCCGGCGCGGCTCCTACCGGCTCGGCAAGCTGCGCACCCAGGGCGTCGGCCCGGCGGGCCCGCCGCCGCCGCTGCAGCCCCGCTTCCGCCGGCCCTGGCACCGGGGGCCGGGGCCGGCGTGGCTGCTGGCCGCGGTCGCGGGCGCAGTCGTCACCGCGGGCGGCCTGGCGGCCGGGCTGTGGTTCGCCCCGCTCATCGGCGGGCTGGCCGTCGGGCTGGCCCTGGCCGGCCTGTGGCTCGGCCACACCCTGACCCAGTACCAGAGCGCGGCGATCCCCGGGGCCG
>Ga0193726_1001749_pt1 | contig 16077 bp, 26 predicted proteins | sample H2c1metaG_FD_144928 | JGI IMG/M metagenome (GOLD analysis project Ga0193726, IMG submission 144928) | Soil microbial communities from a riparian zone of the East river system, Colorado, United States - H2c1 | ecosystem: Environmental > Terrestrial > Soil > Riparian zone | place: USA: East River... | reverse complement strand
GGGCGTCGCGGATTTCCTCTGCTGATGGGTCGCGCCAATATCCACCGAAGTAGATTGGGGTTACAGAAAAGGCCCACCGAAAACACCTAAACCATCCCCATTGCTTACCGCCGTCCATCGTGCAATAGTCGTGTGCGGAGCGAGCGTTGCGACAAAGAACTATCGGCCACGCATACGGTTTATCACGCACGATGCCCACACAAAACGCCGATCCATCTGGCAATACATGAATTCCATCATCAGACTTTTTCATTGTTTTTTCTCCTGAAATGCTTGCTTGAACTCTTCTCCGATGTCCTCAAGTAAATCGTCGGAAGTACGCTTCTCTAGGCCGGTCGGACGCTTTACTTGTTCCCCTAAACGCTTGACCTTTGGCCCTCCACATAGGCTGTCTAGGCTGTACTTCATGCGGCACAAAGACGGATTGTTCGATCCATCTCGCTCCGTGAACGCTGGTCGAGGCACTTCTGACAGAGGGTACGATTCTCTTTGGCCGGCCCTTTTCCGCAGTCAACACAAAGTCCCTCGGATTTAAGTCTCGCCCGTCTTTTACGCATGCAGTTCCTCACGATCTCGCGTTTGTGCGCTGATGGGTTGTTTGAAGGCTTGTGTTGTGCGCAGCGGCCCGTACGGTTGTCTTTGCGGATGACCGTGTCACACATATCGCACTTGCGGTTGCCGTGCCTTGAGGTCCGAGTGTCTGGTCGCTCCTGCCGCTCTTTGATTTGAATAGCTGTGACGAGTCGCCGCTCGCCTTTGTGGGCAGCTATCCAGGCCTCGGTTTCCTTGCGCCAGTCGCTACGCCATTCGATTTCCGGTTTTTGCAGTAAAAACATTAGGTCTCCCTGATTTCTATTCCGTAGCGGTACCGTAAGAATTTCCGCTTGAGAATGTAGTGAATTGTTCGAAATCCTTTACAGTCTTCAACAACTTCCTTGCCGTTCTCCTGGTACACGAAATCCGCCCGATAGGTCGAAGATCGCTCCTTGCCTGCCTTCGGGGTCAGTTCAAACACAACTTGCGTCCGAAGGTTCGAAATCTCGCCGATCTTCTGAAGCAAAAGCAGGTCGAGGTAGCGCTTGTACTCTCGTTTGGAGGCGAAGCCTTTCGTCTCCTGATTGCTCATCTTGGTCATATAGATTTCCACTTTTTCCGCAAAACTATATTTTTGATTGCAGGGAAGCTCACTCCAAAGTCTCGGCTTAATTTCGAACAACTCACAGACTTCGAAAGATCTCTAATCTTTACGACCTGATCGACTGTCAATTTGGAATCTGGGTGACGGTCACAAGAACGATGGGACATCCTTCCTTTGCGGATCATGTCAACGTTGTTGTCATGGCTTGTTCCCAGAAATAAATGGTCGGGATTTACACAGGATCGCGTGTCGCACTTATGACATACAAGAAGAGCGCGTGGGACCTCTCCGCGAAACAGCGTCCAAGACGCACGGTGAGCCCTGTAGTTCTTTTTTGCTATCTTCATCTTCCCGTAGCCGGATTTAGAGCAGGATGCGAGCCATAACCAACATCCAGACATAGGCTCCGGGTTTACGTTGTCCCAAAATGCTTCAATAACTTCAGCGGCAGATCTTGGAGTATTTCTCATAGAAGACCCTTCTCTTTCAGTAGCCACTTGTTGCTATCTATGGCCGCCGCCATCCACGATGGGCCTCCGCACAAGCCGCAAGCAACAACGCCTGTGGGGTATCCAGTCGCGTCGAAGACTCTGACCATGCCCTGCTTGCAGTCGCGGTTACGGCAATCCTTGACGGGCGACATGGTGTTATTTCTGAGCTTCTCCTGCCGCTCGCACTCCTTGACGATTGCCGCGCTGATCGGCCACTTGCCTTCGAACGGCTTGGGCTCTTCGTTGCCAATTGCCTTCAGCGCAGCTTCTACGTCGTCCGTGCTGAAACGTGCCAAGTCATCGATGTAGACTTCAAGGGTTTCCGCCGAAACACTAACCCCCCGGCGTATTGCTAGGCGGGTAAGCTCTTTCGCCAGTTCTGAGCGTTTCCAAGTACTTTGTGAGTCCATCGGGTTTCGAGTTTGAGTTGCCATAATTTCCGCCTTTGTCTTGTTTCTTGCTCATCCAGTTCACAATTCGCGATTTAGCACCCTTAGGGCCGTGGCTGCGTTTTTCTGGGTGCGCGTCGAGCCACTCGATCATCGTTCGCATTTCCTGCCTGACGTCCACTGCCGGAAACGCTTGCTGCGCTCTCTTCACATCGTCTTCGCTCACCAGGTGAGTCTTCCCGCGAGTGAGAAAAACAGTAAAAGCGACCGGACTAGCTGGAAGCGCTTGAGCGCTGGAAGCAAGAGGTTTTGTTTCTTCTTGTCTTATCTCTTCTTCTCTACTCTTGTCTGCCGTCACATTGCGTTTCACTGCGTCACTCTGCGTCACATGTGCGTCACCTTGCGTCACTTTTCTGTTCCTGTGCTCCCTCATTCGCTCGGTCGAACTGTCTTCGCGATTGACTTGCCTACCGGACCAACCTGAAACCTTCTCACCTTCCAGTACTCGACCCTGCATAGCTTCCAAAACTGCATCCACTGACGCGCAATCTACGTCCAGTGCGCTCGCGAGGTCTTCACTGTTGACATTTACCAATGTTCCACGCTCGATAGCTCCTGAGGCGATTGTGAGCAAGTGGACATACACTGAGAGCACGAGCGGAATCGTCTGCTTCGCTGCCCGGGCAATGGTTCTCCACTTCGGGTCGTTCGGCATTTCGTGATATAACCTCAACCAACTGTTTGCCACTAGGCCGCCTTCGACTGCTCAACTCGTCCAATTACGCGATATTCGAAATACTCCGTACCCTTACGTCTTTGTTTCTTCACGATGTAGCCGCCGAACTGCGCTTTGCGAAGGTCTCGCATCCTTGCTCCGGACGCTTCTGCTGAAACGTGACAGCCCTGAAGCTTGAGTTGGAGATGAATTTCATGAGGGGCGTACCAGCTACCACTGCTTAGCAGGTTCAGGATGATGGGGTGAGGGTCTATGGGTCGTTTCATGCGACTGCCTTCTTTTCCTCGCTCACCCAGAACTTCTTTGGCTCCTGAACTACTCCGCGCATCGGCATCATGACGGCATACTTACCCTTGATACGCGGGTGGGTTATAACGACTTGGCTGAGGCTGTCCTTTACCCAGAGGCTCACGCCGTTGACCTGGTCTTTGTCGCCACGCAAGGCGTCCGAAAGCGACAAGAGAAGCTCGGCGCTGAGCGTCACGCACGCCTTGTAGCCCTCCATCGAATCAGGGGTAGCCGATTCCCACTTCGGGAAGTCCGCATTCGCTGGTGGGTAGTAGAGGCGAAGGTCTAGGCCTCCATGCGACACTGCCACGACATCACCTTTCGCTTCGATCCTTACGACCGGCGAGTCCTTCTTAAGAAGAGACTGTGCGAACTTTAGGGCCTCAAGGGGTAGATAGAAGGACGCCTCGGCACTGTCTACCAGATCGGACACGTTGACTGCGGTGAGGATACGGCCATCGGTCGCAACGACCAACTTCTTATCCGCGTCGAATCGAGCGGAACCTAGTGGATACCGCGACATTACCCTTGAACAGCATTTCCAGATTCCGTTCAGCCTCTTGTCATACTTCATGTTGCCTCCAGTGTTTCTCTACAGCTTTCATAGCTTCAAAAAATGATGATTTATACCCACTAGTAAAGCCACAAGTACAGTCAGCTTGCCAGTAGTGTTGGAATGCAATCTTTCGTAACTGGCAGGTACTTTCCGTTGAGCCATGCATAGCGTTTGCTTCCTTTAGCGAGGTTGCAGTTTTCACAAAGAGCCGCGTTTTTCCATTGGCCGTCTACCTCGATTCGGTCATCCCGCCTTCCGCCACTGTGGCCTCTTCCGTCTTGGTGGTCGAACTGCATTTTGCTGCCTTCTGTGCGTTCACAAATTGCGCACCGAAACTGCTGACGAACCTCCATGACATACAAGCGCCCCTTGTAGATTCGCCAGCCTTGCACTGTCGCAGTGCAGACCTCTCTTCCGTCGTCAAATACCACGATGGGAAGCCTCTTGACCCTCTTTGGTTTTTGGCAGGCAAGCATTATGGGATAAGCTCCTGTTGATCCATGAGGGCCATAAGTTGGTCGTATTCGCTTCTGGTATCAACGGGGGCGGAGGGACGAACTACAACCCTCTTGCGAAGCTCTGAGCACAAGGCCTCGGTCTCGTCGTTGAACTTCATCACCTCAGCTTCAATCGACATGATGCGGTTTTCGTCGCGAGGCATGCGGACGATGAAGGTCTTCAGGCCGTCAGGGAGGCGAGGGTCATACGAAACAAAATCACACCATTTACGACCAGTGCAGGCCATGACCCAGAGGCATTGCGCTTCGTGCTCCTCCGGGACGACACCGGCAAGCATCCACTTGATGTGCGTGGTGGTTTTGCCGCACTTTATTTCAATGGCTCCGTCTTCATCCACCAGGCCGTCAGGAGATGCACCGGCAAAGTCGAACTCGGGGTGAAGGACGAACCCGACCTGTTCCACCATGACGCTCCGGTCTATCTCGTAATCCGTCCGCGCCTTTTCCTCGCACTCGATTCCCCAAAGCATCTCAGGGCTTACGTAGTGCTCCTCTGTGCGCCCCGAAAGCCTCTCGGCTACGAGTTCTATCCGGTAGTTCCTGCGGGTCGCGCCCTCGCCCCCCTTCTTTAGTTGGTCGAGGACACAAGCGATGCGTGAGGCAGAGACCTTGCCCCGTTTGGCGTCTAGCCATGCTGCCGATTTTTGCTCGCAAGGTATAACTCTCACGCCAACTCCTTATAGCGAGCGTTCTTGATGGCTGCGAACTTGTGGATGGACTTTTGATCGCCCAACTCCTTCGCGTCATGGCAAGCGGCAAGGTAGATCGTCTTGAGATATTCGAGGGAGCCGGCGTTTTCGATCAGCCCTGAAAGCCGGTCGAACTCTTCTAAGTCCATGCCCTTCACTTCGGCAACAGGCAGCGCGCCGTCCGTATCCAACCCTGACGCCATGCCAACAGCAGAGAGTAGTGTGTAGCGTTGTAGGTAGGTCACCGTAGAGCCGATGGCCTGAATGGCGTTCTTGCTGCCCGACTCATCAGCACCTGCCTCTAGCGTCGGGGGTTCTGGGTCGCTATATCCCAAAGCATGGGTCAGGATGCAGGTGACGGCAATCTTTCCTCCCGCCTGTTTCGGTACCCACTTGTGAGTAATTCCAACCGCGGACAAGCCAGCCGTGATCTGATCGCAGACGTGACCGAGAGTCGAGTGGTCGTACTCGGTGACACCCTTCTGGGTCTGAAACCTGACATGCTTGTCCTTGCTAATTTTCGGAGGGTTTTCCTTGAACTTCGCCATGGCCACGTTGAAGGCCTTCTTGGCTTGGTTGGCCTCCCATTTTTCCTGCATGGCCATCAATCGCTCAAGCTGGTCGATGCCAGCACCCTTTTCAATTGCGAGGTGCATGATGCCCATGATTGGGCTGACTATTTCAATTTCCGCCGGAACTTCCTGTTTCATCAATTCGGTATTCATAAGATCACCCATGCGAATACAACAAGTACTGCCATGAAGGTCATAAGCCCGACGAAGTCAATGAGGGCCTCACGATTGGCGTTCGACTGTTTCATCGTGTCCTCTCTAACGCAGCCGCTAACTTCGCCTGCCAAGCTAAGTTCTGTTCTGTTGGTTCGAAATTGATCTCCACTGCAGGGAAATATTCGATGGGATCACAAGGAGCTGGCGTTTCGATTCTTTGCCAGCCTGGAAGGTCAGAAGTAGAGACACCGGGAGGGTATACGGAACCGTAGTAGCTCATGCGGCCTCCTTGTACATGGCATCGAGACAAGCGGTTTGAGCATCGACAAGGATGTCGAGTACTGGATTAGTCACCGAAGCCGGAACTTCCCGCGACATCTGATGACGGAAGGCACGGCTGAGGAATTGAACCGCTTCACTCGAATTACTGGGCCATCGTTCGGGGGCTCTATCTGTTGACATGAGAGGCCTCCGCTACTTCGATAGCTGCTGACATATTGTTTTTGCAGTCCTGCAAGTGAAGCCTGACTAACTCGTCCTTGCAGTCCAAAAGGTCTAATTCAATTAAGTGTCTTGTGGAGTAGAGAGAGAGGATAAAGAGGTTTGGCTTCAGGTGAGGCGTGGTTAAGCGGACGCCGCGCATCGTCTCTAGGGTGGTTTGAACGCAGGTCTTAGGCATGTCAGAAACCTCCCATGTACGTGTCAACTTCGAATGCGGAAACGCCACACTTGGAACAAGAGACGCTGTAGGCTCTGCCCACTTGCACGACCGGACCATCCATCTTGTGTTCTCCATCGGTACACTTCGGCGCACTGCATACAAACCGCGTAACAACGTTGACTTCTCCTGCTCCCTTGCAGTCATCACACGCAAAAGGTTCGAATACCATCCCAAGTGGAGCGCCAGTTTCTGCAGCTTCCCTCTTGGCGCATTCACATCCATCCTTAGGCCAGCCGCAGTTATTGCAGACATAGCCAGTACCGTGGCAGAGAGCACATTTAGACATTGGTGGCCTCCAGCTTTGCTTCAGGCAAGGCCGCAGATTCAACCGTCATCAGTGGCTTGAATAGAAGAATTGGGTGAGGGGAGCCGTCCCAATGACACGCTAGGGCAGCGAACTCTCTACCGGCATCAGACCCACCCTGAGACTGTAAGGCGATGCGCTCGGGAACACTGAAGGGCTGCGGAAGAGTCACGATGACGTGACGCTTGCCACTCTTACTCTTCCACTCCTCGACGGCCAAACCTTCCTTGAACCGATTCGACAGCTTTACGTGAAAGAAAAACTGGAAACGCTCATAGTCGGCATCGGTGTCAATGTCGAACTGGAGCTCGGTGTCCTTGGCCACAACCACGGAGCACAGCAACTTTGCAGCGGAGGCCCCTATTGCCTCCATCGTCATCACGGAAAACTCGCTCATCAGCGGCCTCCCATGAATGCAATAGCAACACCCGCAAGAATGGGGAGAATAACGAGCAAGCCAACGAGCAAATTGACCTTGAGGGAGTACTCCGGCTGTGTTCCAGCAAGAATTGCCTCAGCCTCTACAGCAGCTTTGACCATCTGCCCAGCTGTTAAGCCTTTGGTGCAGAAACATGACTCTTGATTGCACCAGGGGCAGAGTCTGTAGATGACTGGGGTTCGGAAGACGTATTTCTCGTCGTAGCCGTTCATTGGACCTCCTCATAGGCCAGCTTCCAGGCCCGCGCTTCCGAGTACGTCACTTTGGTTTCCCAGCCGTTGCCGGATACCCAGAAGCCTTTCGGGGCGTCTCCGTTGTAAGGAATCAGTTTTGCGGTGGGGTCGATAGCCAGGACTAGGGGCTTGTAATCAGTTAAGTCCTTTGGTTTGCGTCTCATTGCTTCACCTTCCAGCCGCCCGACTTGCTGCGACTGAGAGAACCTTACGACTTATTTGTCGTGCTGTCAACGACTAATTTGCAATCCATCTATTTTTGTTGTATTTTGTCGTTAGGAGGTAGCCATGGAAAGCAAGCTACAGGAGAAGGTGGACACTAACCCGGATGTCTGGGGAGCCAAGCAAGTGGCCGCTTACCTCAAAATGTGCCATAAAACCGTATATATCCTCGCCCGCAAGGGAGAAATCCCCTGCACGATCATCGGAAATACGTTCCGATTTTCTCGTAAAAAGATCGAGAATCTTGTGTAATTTTGTGGTAGGTTGACCCAATGCGTTACCAACAGGGCAGTATCGAGGAAGTTAAGACCGCGCAGGGCCTGACCTACTACATCAGGTTCACCGTTGACGGTAAAAGACCGCGTTTCAGGATTGGGCTGAAGTCGCAATTCAAGAGCGAGTCCGCGGCATCACGAGCTGCGCAGCATATCCGGGATCAGATCAATAACCCTTCTGCTCCGTCGAAACCAAGGACCTTTGCCGAGGTCATCTCCCGCTACGAAAAGGAAGAGATGCCGACTCGGTACTCGACTCGTAGAGGCTATATGCAGATCCACCGGCTTTACTTGCTGCCGAAATGGGGATCGGTTGCACTCGAATCAATTAACACGATGGAGGTAAGGAAATGGTTATTGGGCTTAGATTTCTCCACAAGAACTCGCGGCCATATTCATGGACAGATGAGAGTCTTGCTGCGGTTCGCCATGCTTTGGGACTGGTTGCCGGCCACAGTGAACCCAATGTCCCTATTCTCGATTCCAGGCGCCACAAAGAGAACAAGGAAGCCTCGAGTCATTACGCCCGCACAGTTTCGCCTTCTGCTAAAAAACGAGCCTGACATCCGAATCCGAACGATGTATATCGGGGCCTTTTGCCTTGGCTTAAGAGTCTCGGAATTGTTCGGGCTGAAGTGGGCAGATTTCAACTGCCACTTAGATGGGAGGGTTCATGTAAGGCGTGCGATTGTAGATGGCAGGGTGGGGCCGGTCAAAACAGAGCGATCAGACGCACCCCTCCCCCTGGCTGAAGCCGTAGACGCGGCATTCCTCGCTTACCGGCAGCATTCTATTTACAAGGATGAAGATGATTGGGTTTTTGCTTCCGAGGCCCTACTTGGGAAAAGACCCTCGAACTCTCAGCATATCCAATTCAATACGCTCAGAGACGCAGGGAAGGCTATAGGGCTGGACTTCAATCTAGGCTGGCACACATTCAGGCACAGCTACAAAGTGCTCCTAGAGAGGTCCGGCGCTGATATTACAGTGCAGAGGGATCTGATGCGGCACGCTGACACTCATACAACCTCACAGGTCTATGGCGAAGTCGAGTTTGATCGTATGCGGGATGCCAACAATAAAGCGGTCGAGCTTGCATTTGGCGAATAATTGCCCAATGGCGTAGATAACCCTTTTGTTTTTGGTGGGCAGTGAGGGACTCGAACCCCCGATTTTTATAATAATCCGTTACTTACGATTACCTAAGATGACCTTATTGTATCGTATGGAAGATAGGAGAATCGTATCTGCCCTCTATCTGCCCAGAAGGTTTTATGCGGTAACTGAACTTTCTTCCACAGTTGTGGCCATTTTTTCACTATCTTTTTGTCGCGGGGGAATGTTATATAGGCGACACAACAGTCACCGTTTAGGGGTGACTAGAACGAAGGTCCCCCACACTTGAAATCATTGAAGGAATGCCCGACGGAGCTCCAAAGGGTTCCCTGCCTTGAAGCAAACGTACAGCTAACAAAACTAGATATTGATTCCATCAAAAACAATCTAAAAAAGATCGTGATGAAAGTCCATGAGGAATCACATAAGTTACCTCGGGATGTTTATGATCCACAAAAAGGTCGTTTGTTTTATCGCGACTGTCGTGACATACGGTACTTTTTGCGGCAGATCGAAGAAGAGTTAAAACATCCCAGAGAGGCGCAGCTAGAACACTACAGCTTTGCGGCCCTCTGGCTTTACGGTGAACAAATCTTGCTCCTGCGGGAGATTGGAGAATTTAATGGATCTGTCTCGCGAAGAGATCATCCTCCGGCTAGAGGAACTAAAACGCGAAGTGAAAACCTACGAGAAAATCTTGCAAGTGCTTGATAGAAGTGGGTTAAAGGATAGAACAGGCGAAAACATGCGCTTCTATCAGGCGAGGCCATCCTCGGCCATCAAAGTAGTTCTGAGGGAGAGGGGGCCACAAACACAAGATCAACTCATGGAAGCTTTGCGGGCGGGCGGAATTGCGCTCGGAAGGAAGCGCGGTCTTCATAATACCCGGATCGCTATCGAGAAAACTCTCAAGACGGGAGCCCTAAAGAAGGTTGGCAAGCTAATAGGTCTTCCCGATTGGTCAGATGAGAAGTTCAGATCGCCCTAAGGGGTCGGCAGGACGAGCAGTTCGGGAACAAGAATATCGGTCGGAAGATGTCCAGTGCTCGTGCACACGAAGTTAAGATAAGCAGAAGCATCGTTGCCATCCGAGGGTGGGGCGAACCTCCAGATGTATTGCTGGAAGGTTGCCCCGCAATACCCTCCGGCAAGATAGCCGCTTGGCCCTTTAGGTCTGCCGTCGCCCGGACTCTCGGCCGAGAAATGTGCTGGCACGAGGAGCCATTTACGGCCAGCCTCATAGCCATCGACGGCTGTTGCGAACTTGGCATATCGACCGTCAGCGCCGGTTGATCCAAACCGCACGGCCTCATCGCCGTAGATCAAGTCGAGGGGGCTGTTATTTCTTTGTGGGCGTGAGCCTGAAATGTAGAAGCCTTCCATGCGAGCATGGGCCTGTAAAAGATTGGCTGTCATTGAAATCCTTTCGGTGAGAGACTGCAACTGATGAGAATCGCCCGACTCGACGGCATCAGAGCAATCGCCGTACTTCTCGTTGTTCTGTTCCACCTCAGCCACGTGCCCTTCGGGTGGGTTGGTGTTCAACTCTTCTTCGTCCTATCGGGCTACCTGATTACCGGCATCCTCCGCGACACGAAAGACGGACCCGGCTACTGGAGTCGCTTCTACAGGCGCCGCGCAGCCCGCATCCTGCCGCCGATGTTGCTGCTCATCTGGGCGTGTACGATCTTCGCCAAAGACAGACAAATCCCCACAATCCTCGGCTACACATTCTTCGCCGGGAACGTCATGAACCTCACCCGCTACGGCAGGTTAGTGCTCGACCCTCTATGGTCGCTGGCCGTCGAGGAGCACTTCTACCTGCTGTGGCCTTTAGCGGTGCTTTTCCTGAACAAGCGACGGCTGATGATCCTGCTCGCCTGCGTGTTGATCGCCGAGCCGATCCTGCGAGCGTTCACGCCGTCAACGTTATACCGGCTGACACCATTCGAACTCGACGGCCTAGCGGCAGGCTGTCTGTTGGCGCTCATCACGGAAGGTGGAGAGCTGGTAGGGCAACGTGAAGCCGGTTGGTTCGTGCTGGCACTCCTGCCCGGGCTGGCATTCTGCACCGGCGCCATAACAAACTCGTACCTTGCACTACTCTTCTTCCTGTTTGTCGGCTGGGTCGCCTCACTCGAAGGCGGATTCTTCTACCGGCTTCTCTCGGCTACGCCTGTCGCCTACCTTGGAAGGATCAGCTACGGCGTATACCTGTTTCACGTCCCGGTAGCCCGCGTGATACACATCTTCCCGCTGAACGCGTTTGTCACGGTCGCTGTAGCGGCGCTGAGTTTCCACTTCATCGAGACGCCAATCATCGAGTACGCTAAGCGGGAGAGGGTCGAATGTCAGGTGGAGACGTAGTTATCATCGTCGTGATTCTGCTCCTCGGCTATCTCGTCTTTGGCCGGCGCACATGGAAGCCTTAAGCTACTTAGCTTGCACGAACGTGTTCGTGGTATCGCTCCACGACCATGTTGAGTCAAGGCCGAGCTTCGCCTTGGAGTCGGTTATCAGCTTCGCCTTCGCCGCGGTCTCTTTGACGATGTAATCGGCAACCCGCGCTTGCTCCTTCTGTGCGGCGGCGATCTTGCCTTGTTCTGAGCGAATGGTGACAGCCGCTTGATCCATTGCTGCTTGACGCTCTGGAGTCATGGCGAACTGACCGATTAGAAATAATGTGACGAGTAGCTTCATGGGATTTTTACCTGTCCTGAGAGTTTAACATTGCCGCTGAATTGAGTTGTTATCGGGGTCGTTCCCAATGGCTGGAATGCACTAATTGCCGGGGGATTCGGCCGTATTGCACCGTTGAAGTCGGTTGTAATTCCTGCGATATGGAGGCCGTTTGCGATTGCAGGGCTAGAGCTCGTCAAGTTCGGGTTGATCGCATTGACGTTCGATTCTGAGACTAAAAGAGGGTCGCCGCACTGAGCTATCGTGTCACCGATGACGGAATCGGGGCAGCCTGTTCTCATGTTGAACCACAGGTTGTGAGTCGGGGAAGGGATATTGGCCGTGGTGATTCCAGTCCCCAAAAACCCGCCAGCAGAGAACGTCCCGCTACTCGGAAGCGGAAAGGCCAAGCTGAGGTTGTTGTTGAAGAGGATTGTCGAGCCGTTGCAGTTCGTGACGAAGGCTGAGCATGTAAACACCCAGGTCGTGTCTCCGTAGCCTACAGTCGTGTTGTTCTGCACTGTAATCGTAGTTGCGGCCCCAGAGGTCAGGTTCATCCCACCACCGCCAGCACGGCAGAGATCGCCACTGTCCAAGACTGTCCAGCCGGAAGTATTCAGAGGGAAGTTTGAAGCGGTACCGAGGACTTCGCAGGTATTGATGCCCACATTATTGATGAGCGTAGAAGCCGCCCCAGCGCCAATTTTGAACTGCTGGCCCGCGTTGCCTTCTGACCATGTGGTCGATACGTTCGTCGCCGGGTTGGTCGTTGGATCGTCGCTTATGTGTGCGCCGTCAAACCCGTCTTGAGCGCCATATTTGATGAGAGAGTGAGTCATGTTTAGGACGAAGTTGGTACCCGCCGCAAGCTGCACGAAGTTGTCACCCGAACCATTCGAGTTCTGCCCGTAGCAATAGTTGAAGGTGTTGGCGACAGGAGTCTTGGTCCAGTCGTAGGGAAGATTCACATGACACCCGTTCAACTCTGCATCCAGGTGGGTGATGTTCATCGTGCCAACTGATTCGCAGCCGTTGCCGCACCCTCCGCTGTCACCGTCCCATCCGTTGAAACCATTGCCGATGACATAGACATCCGATGCCGTAAAGGTGTCGGTGCTCAGCAGGTTGAGTTTGCTTCCCTCGATGCCGTCTCCAGCCGTGCCCACCACTGCGAAGTCGGTAAGGGTCATATTCGCTGGCCCCTGGCTGCTGGTGCCGTTATTGAGAAACATCCCAGCGCCGTGGATATAGTTGCTAGTCCCTGAGACGCAGGCTCCAGCTCCTCCCGCTCCCGAGTCGGTACAGTTATCCGGTTGGGTGATTTCGACGCAAGATACAGTCATGCCGTTGGTGCCCGCCACATCCAAAACGTAGAACACTTTATTGATGCCGCTCAGGATGGTCGGAAACTTCAACCCTCCGGGGAAGGCGTTGTGGCAACTTCCGTAGTTCTGGCCTTTGATGGTGACATTGTTTGGGAATTGCGGGAACACGCACCCAGTTGAAGGCGTGTTAGGAGATCCGCAGATCCCGCCCAACTGTGCATTCCAGTCAGTTCCAACCCCGGCATTTTGCTCACCTATGAAGTAAGGCGTGGTGTTCGTCGGAGGGTCGTCAAATTCAATCGTGTCGCCTGCTGCTAAGGCGGTCCAGGCTCCCGAGAAAGTGAGCATCTGGAAGGGGTGGTTGTAGGCGCACGCTACTCCTGTGCCAGAGCCGGGATAGGCAGCACTTGATAGTCCGGTGCACTGCGCGTTCGTTCCACCAGTGTGCTTGATGTGCCAAGTTGTTCCCTGTAGCGGGTCGGGGTAGGTGAAAGTTGCGTAGCTTGGCATCGCGGTATTGTTGAAGAAATCCGTTCCTGACTGAATGATGCTGGCCGTCGCGCTGTCTGTGCCCATCAGAGTCGATGCCGAGAGGCTGCCGGGCAGCGTATTACTCCACGCATAGTTCGGCGCGAGAACTTGATCGTGGACGCGTCCCGGTTGATCGCGAAAGGGATAGCCCCCAGTGGCATCAAGGAACCGTGTGCAACTTCCACCCGAAGAGCATGGAGTATCGGGATTAGTCGAGAGAAACCCGTCTCCTCCCGGTCCTGCCGTGGTTCCACCGCCAATGTTCGCCCATGTGCAGGTTCCGTCAGATTGCGCTCCGGCGGGGAAGGTCTGGTTCCAAGGATTAGGTTCAGTGCCACTTGAGGTGCAGTTTGCGGTTGCTTCGTAGTTATAGCCTCCCGCACCGCTGACACCAGTTCCGGCGTTATGCAGGAGCGGCCCGATGAGGCATGGAGAACCGGAGGAGCAGGTGTAGGCGTGGCCTGCCTGCCAGTCGGGGGCGTTCAGCGTGACGACATCCGAGAGAGCATTTGTCGGCGTCGCTGAGATGGGAACCCAATTGAGCCCCGCTGCCCCTGTACCCCACTGCGCCGAGTGGTTCTGGCCTAGCACACGGAAATACTGGAGATCGATTGGCGTCCATGCGGTTGAACCCCCGACCGTGTTGTTCGCGAAGAGAAGTGTCCCGCCGCGAGTATTCAACACTTGCATGGAGATTCCGCTGCTGTTCGTGATCGAGTTGTTGTAAATCTCGCCGAGTACTGCGCTGCGGAATCCGCCGCTGTCGGTACCGTGCCATCCGCCAATCTCGAAGCCGGTAAAGGTGTTGTGCCGAAGAGTAACCTTGGCCCCGTAGTAGGCGTCGAAAACACCTTCGGTGCTGCCGCCGTTAGTTGATGCGAAGTTGCTGTCTTCTAAAATGATTGACTGGTTCGTCCCGAAGTTCGTTGTGTCGGTCCAGTTCTGTGCTCCTGCCGTGGGAAGGTCGCCGCCCATGTTGATTGGCGTGCATTCAGTACCGGCTGGACTCGTGTCGTTGGCTAGGTAATGATCGACCAATCCGTAGCCGTCGTAGAGGAAGAGGTCTACTCCGGTTCCAAGAGAGCAATCCATTTGGAGATGATGGACGCGAAAACTCACTTGTCCATGAGTGCCTTGGATCTGTACTGCGCCGTTGGAGGCGGCAACAGTTGGGAGGAAATGAATTTCGGAGACATCACAGAAGGCCGCCGTCGAACAGGGGCCGATCTGAAGCCCCGCTGACGCATTCGCCAAAGTGATATTGGTGTTGTTCGTGAAAGCCAAGCTTGTGCCGCCCGAACCCGCTAGACATCCCCCAGTGCAGGCGTTGTTACCGACAATCTTCAACGGTCCGGTTGGCGCGATGGAGACCGTCGTAGACCAAGTGGAGCTTCCGGCCGGGATTACGACTGTACCGCCTGCGATGCAGCTATTCAACGCTGTCTGAACCGCCGCAGAGGAGGTAGACGCAGCCGTGCAGGTCTGTGCATGCAGATGTGGCGCGAACAGCAGAAGTCCGAACAAGATGAGCTTTTTCATTTGCAACTCGCAATCGGGAACGTCCCGTCAAGGGCGATGCAAGCCGGACCCCACTCATTCACTCGCGTGTTTGTCACCGTCTGAGAGCCTAGATGGCCCATCGTGAAGGAATTGGCGAAACCTGTCGAGCTATTCGGCAGAGAGTACACCGTGCTTCCCTGCTGCGTCCCTGCCGTGTTGAAGATTGCCATTGCCGCAAGCGTAGTCAGCGTGCAGCCAGTTGCCGAACCGGTAGCGCTTCCGGCCGCAGAGGTGATCGTGGTCGCGCTCAAGGTCGCAACGTTGAAGTAAGGTCCGGCATTGCTCGTCGTTGTGCCGTTGAATCCCGATCCGCCAGTGCATCCTGTTACGAGAAAGCCCTCGTTGGCAGGAGGCCCAGACCAATTGGCCGCTATGAAATCACCGCCAGAGACGGACCCCGTACAAGAGCCGCCGCAAGTGAACGTTGCTATTCCGCCTGTCACTGAGGCCGAGACGACAGCAACCTGCTGATAGAGGTTCGCCTGGACGTGATACGTCCACCATCCCGTCCCGCCAACGCCGCATCCGGTGCCATTCGAGTAGGTCGGGCCCGCGACCGTGGCTACGGTTTCCAACTTGAACACGTCACTGGCGAACGTCACATTGGCTTCGTCGTTGTTCGTCAGTCCAAGTTGTCCGATGTCAACCGCTGCACCGTCAGAAGCGAGCAGTGTGCTGCAAAAATGCTGCGCCATCGATACCGAAGGATTACTCGTGAAGACTCCCATCGGGTATTTAGCGTTCGTGGTTGTCGCTGAACCCGTACCTGTTTCCTTTAGGCTGGCTACTCCTGTTCCCGTATAAGTGACGCCGTCACCCAAGAGACGCCCCACGGAGGTTAGCGTCGAGTTGATGTTGGTTGTATCCCCTGCCAGCGTTCCCGAAACTCCCCAGCTGCCGCCCTGATAGCCATGCGTTGAAGTCGTCAGCGTCGCCGCAGTAGCTGCTGTTCCGTTTGACAACCCAGCCCCGTCGAAGAACATATATTCCGAACTCGCGGGAGGGTTATACGCGAATGCAAGCGTTGCCATCGTGGGCTGCGTTGAAGTTGAGGTCCAATTGAATGATGCTCCGGTAGAAGGTAGGGCCGACGAGAACCCAGAATCACTCCCGGCGAAAAAGTTGGTGTTATAGGGAGT
>Ga0193726_1001748_pt1 | contig 16080 bp, 11 predicted proteins | sample H2c1metaG_FD_144928 | JGI IMG/M metagenome (GOLD analysis project Ga0193726, IMG submission 144928) | Soil microbial communities from a riparian zone of the East river system, Colorado, United States - H2c1 | ecosystem: Environmental > Terrestrial > Soil > Riparian zone | place: USA: East River... | reverse complement strand
GAAACGCGTGCGTGATTTGAAGGTCAACATGCCGAACCATGAGGCCTTTTTCCAGTTCGCGCGCAACAGCGCCAAGGCGCTGGGCGGCCGCTATCCCGCGCCGCTGGCGTGCGTGGAAGCGGTCGCAGGCGCATTTGACAGACCCTTCGATGCGGGCATCAAACGTGAGCGCGAACTGTTCGCGACCCTGATGTTGTCGCCGGAATCCGCGGCGCTGCGCCACTTATTCCAAGCTGAGCGCGCAGCCTCGCACATCCTCGACGTGCCGGCCGACACGCCAGTGCGGCCGATTCGCAAAGTCGGCGTGATCGGCGCGGGCACGATGGGCGGCGGCATCAGCATGAGTCTCATCAATGCGGCAATCCCAGTCGTCCTCCTGGAGATGAAGCAGGAAGCACTTGATAAGGGCCTGGCGACCATGCGCCGCAACTACGGCGGCGCGCTCAAGAAGGGAACTTTGACTGAAGCCGCGCTCGATCAGCGCATGACCCTGGTGACGCCGACGCTGGACTACGCGCAGCTCAAGGATTGCGATTTGATCATCGAAGCGGTGTTCGAGAGCATGGAAGTCAAGAAGCAGGTGTTTGAGAAGCTGGACCAAGCCGTTCAGCAGGGCGCCATCCTGGCCTCCAACACGTCCGCCTTGAATCTCGACGAGATCGCGCGGTTCACCAAGCGTCCTCAGGATGTCATCGGGCTGCATTTTTTCAGTCCGGCGAATGTCATGCGCCTGCTGGAAATCGTCCGCGGCGCCAAGACGGCGAAGGACGTTTTGGCCACGGCCATGCAGTTGGCCAAAAAAATCGGCAAGGTCGCCGTCATCTCCGGCGTCTGCGACGGATTCATCGGCAATCGCATGGTGGCTCGATATGGCGCCGCCGCTCACGATCTGATCATGGCAGGCGCGCTGCCGGCCCAGGTGGACAAGGCACTCGAAGATTTCGGAATGGCGATGGGGCCGTTCCGCATGAGCGACTTGGCGGGTTTGGATATTGGTTGGGCCGCGCGCAAGCGCCGCGCTGCTGAATTTCCGGACCGGGATCTTTCGAATGTTGCGGACGATTTGTGCGAAGCCGGCAGATTCGGGCAGAAAACCGGCGCCGGCTGGTATCGCTATGAAGCCGGTTCGCGAAACGCCATTCCGGATCCCACCGTCACCGCCATCATCGAAAAGTATCGCACGCAAAAGGGCATCACGCCGCGCAAGGTCTCCAACGAAGAAATCGTCGAGCGCTGCATCTATGCGCTGATCAACGAAGGAGCGCGCATCGTCGAGGATGGTATCGCGCAGCGAAGCTCCGATATCGATATCGTCTATCTCAACGGCTACGGCTTTCCCGCCTGGCGGGGAGGCCCGATGTTCTACGCGGATCAGGTTGGATTGAGCGAAGTGGCGCGCGCGTTGCGGCACATTGCCGCGCAAGCGGCCGACAAGGCATTCTGGACTCCGGCGCCGCTGCTGGCGCGCCTCGCCCAGGATGGTAAGACATTCAGCGCATATAAAGGATCAGACAAGTGACCGAAGCCGTCATCGTATCCACCGCACGCACCGGGCTCGGCAAGAGCTGGAAGGGCGCATTCAACATGACCTATGGCGCCACCCTGGGCGCACACTGCGTGCAGCACGCGGTGGCGCGCGCCGGCATCGACCCGGCAGAGGTCGAGGACGTGATCATGGGGTCAACTTTCGGCGAGGGGACCACGGGCGGCAACATTGCGCGGCAAATTGCGCTGCGGGCCGGATTGCCGATCACCACCGCGGGCCTGAGCATCAATCGCTTCTGTAGTTCAGGATTGCAGTCGATCGCGTTGGCCGCACAGCGAGTCATGACGGAGGGCGCTGAGGTCATTGTCGCCGGCGGCCTCGAAAGCATTTCCTGCGTGCAGAATGAAGCCAACACGCACATGCGCAGAGATCCATGGATCGATGAGCATAAGCCGACACTGTATTGGAGCATGCTGCAAACGGCTGAAACGGTGGCGAAGCGCTACAACATCTCCAAGGAAGCTCAGGACGAATACGGCGTTCGCAGCCAGCTGCGCGCCGCCGCCGGCCAAGCCGCCGGCAAGTTCAAGGACGAGATTGTCCCGATGACCACGACCATGGGTGTGATCGACAAGAATACCGGTGCCATCTCGACTCGCGAGGTCACCATTTCCAGCGACGAGGGCATCCGTCCGGATACCACGCTCGAGGGTGTCTCGAAGATCCGTTCCGCCATGCCGGGCGGTGTGATCACGGCGGGCAACGCCAGTCAATTCTCCGACGGCAGCAGCGCCTGCGTGGTGATGGACGCCAAGCTTGCCGAGAAGCGCGGCATCAAGCCTCTGGGCATTTTCCGCGGCTTCGCGGTGGCCGGGTGCGAGCCCGATGAAATGGGCATCGGCCCGATCTATGCGGTGCCGCGACTGCTCAAGCGCGCCGGCGTCAAGATCAGCGACATCGATTTGTGGGAACTGAATGAAGCGTTTGCCTGCCAGGTTCTCTACTGCCGCGACAAGCTGGGCATTCCCGACGAGCGCTTGAACGTCAATGGCGGCGCCATCGCCGTGGGTCATCCCTACGGCGTCAGCGGTGCGCGGCTGACCGGCCACGCGCTGATCGAAGGCAAGCGCCGCGGCGCCAAGCTCGTTGTGGTCACCATGTGCATCGGCGGCGGCCAGGGGGCGGCAGGCTTGTTCGAGGTCGTCTAATGGGTTTGCGCGACTTATTCGAACTGGGCGGCAAGGTGGCGCTGGTCACGGGCGGCTCGCGCGGTTTGGGGTTGCAAATCGCGAAGGGCTTGGGCGAAATGGGCGCGAAGATCGCCATCAGCGCGCGTAAAGCGGCTGAGCTTGAAGAAGCGAAGGCGGATCTAAAGAAGCATGGGATTGACGCTTTCACGGTCACCAACGATCTGTCGAAGCCGGATCAAGTGCCGGTGCTGGTCGATGCAGTGGTCAAGCACTACGGCGGCATCAACATCCTGGTGAATAATGCCGGCGCGACTTGGGGCGCCAAGGCGGAAGAGCATCCTCTGGAAGCCTGGAACAAGGTCATGACGCTGAATGCGTCGAGCGTGTTCGCGTTGAGCCAGGCGGTGGCGAATCGCTGCTTCATACCGCAGCGCTCGGGCAACATCATTGTCATTGCATCCACTGCCGCACTGCGCGCGGGTATGCAAATGAAGGCGGCAGCCTACTATTCCTCGAAAGCGGCGGCGCTGCATCTGACGCGCGCGCTCGCGGGCGAATGGGGCCAGTACAACATTCGCGTCAATGCGATCTGCCCGGGCTTTTTCCCGTCGAAAATGGCCAGCGGACTGTTGGATTCCATGATGGCCGATGTGATTGCAAGAACGCCGCTCGGGCGAATCGGCGGCGACACGGATTTGCAAGGCGCGGCGGTCTATCTGGCCTCAGAGGCCTCGCGGCACGTCACGGGACAGTACATCGCCGTGGACGGCGGCGCATCGAGTACATGACGACAAGCATCCCAGCAGCGGGCCTGCGGCAGACCCCGACGCGGCACAGCGTCGACACGGCGCGGCTCGCTGCGTGGATGCAAATTCAGATCGCCGGGTTTTCCGGTCCCATCGACGTGCAACAGTTCGCCGGCGGTCAGTCCAACCCGACGTTCTTGGTGCAGTCGCCGACACGCCGCTATGTGCTGCGGCGCAAGCCGCCGGGCAAGCTCCTGCCATCGGCGCACGCCGTCGACCGCGAGTTTCGCGTGCTCGCAGCGCTGGAAGGCACCGGCGTGCCGGTGGCGCATGTTCACGCCTTGTGCGAGGACAGTGAGGTGATCGGCAGCGCGTTCTACGTCATGGACTACGTCGAGGGGCGCATTTTGTGGGACGCATTGCTGCCGGAAGTGGCGGCGCCGGGGCGCCGCGATGTTTATCGCGAAATGGTGCGCGTGCTGGCCGCGTTGCATTCGGTCGATTACGCCGCGGTCGGCTTGAGCGACTTCGGCAAACCGAGCCACTATGTCGAGCGTCAGGTCGCACGCTGGACACAACAATATCGGGCGTCGGAAACTGAAAAGATCGAGGGGATGGAACGCTTGATCGAATGGCTGCCGGGGCACATACCCGCCGGCGAACAGACTTCCATCGTGCACGGCGATTTCCGCCTCGATAACACGATTTTTCATCCCACCGAGCCGCGAATATTGGCGGTTCTCGATTGGGAACTGTCGACGCTCGGTCACCCTCTCGTCGATCTGGCCTACTACTGCATGCGCTATCACCTCCCGGTGGCGGAGTTTCGCGGCCTCGGCGGCGTGGACCCGAAGACCTACCTGATTCCTTCCGAAGCAGAATGCGTGGCCGAATACTGCAGCTTGCGCGGCATCGCACCGGTGGCGCCCAGGGATTGGGCCTACTACTCGGCTTTCTGCATGTTCCGGATGGCCGCCATTCTGCAGGGTGTGCTGGCGCGCGCACTGCAGGGCAACGCCTCGAGCGACACGGCGCTGCAGGCGGGCCGCAGAACCCGACCCCTCGCCGAGTTGGGCTGGAAGCTGGTGCAGCAAACTTTCGACGTTTGAATTACATCAAAGGATTCCCATGGATTTTTCGCACAGTGACAAAGTTCGCGATCTGCAGGAGCGGGTCAGCCAGTTCATGGATAACCACGTTTATCCCGCCGAGCCGCTCTATCACAAAGAGCTCGAAGAAAACCGGCGCGCGGGCAATCCTTGGAAAGTGACCAAGGTCGTCGAGGACCTGAAGAAGAGGGCGAGATCGGAGAATCTCTGGAATTTGTTTCTTCCGCACTCCGAGCACGGCGCCGGGCTGACCAACCTCGAGTACGCGCCGCTGTGCGAAATCATGGGGCGCTCGCATATCGCACCCGAGGCGTTCAACTGCTCGGCGCCGGATACCGGCAACATGGAAGTGCTGGCGCGCTACGCCACCAAGGAGCAGCAGCAGCGTTGGCTCGCGCCGCTGCTCGACGGCAAGATCCGCTCGGCGTTCGCCATGACGGAGCCGAACGTCGCGTCGAGCGACGCCACCAATATTCAGTCTTCCATCGTGCGCGACGGCGACAGCTACGTGATCAACGGCCGCAAATGGTGGACCTCCGGCGCCGGCGACCCGCGCTGCGAGATCTTGATTTTCATGGGTAAGACCAATCCGGAGGCTGGCCGGCACAGCCAACAGTCCATGATTCTGGTGCCGATGAAGACGCCCGGCGTCAAAGTGCTGCGCACCTTGACGGTATTTGGCTACGATCATGCGCCGCACGGGCATGCGGAAGTCGACTTTGGGGACGTGCGCGTGCCGGCGGAAAATCTACTGCTGGGCGAAGGGCGCGGCTTTGAAATCGCGCAGGGCCGCCTGGGCCCGGGCCGGATTCATCACTGCATGCGAACCATCGGCGTGGCCGAGCGCGCTTTGGAACTCATGTGCAAACGCTCGCAAACGCGCGTCGCATTCGGCAAGCGGCTGTCGGAGCAGGGCGTCACGCTCGAGCGCATCGCGCAGTCGCGCATCATGATCGATCAGGTGCGCTGGCTGGTGCTGAATGCGGCCTACATGATGGATACGGTCGGCAATCGCGCAGCCAAGGCCGAAATCGCCATGATCAAGGTTGCGGCGCCGACGATGACGCTGCAGGTTCTCGACTGGGCCATTCAGATGCATGGCGCCGGCGGCGTGAGCGATGACTTCCCACTGGCGGCCTTGTGGGCCGGGGCGCGCACCTTGCGCCTGGCGGATGGCCCGGACGAAGTGCATCGCGAGCAGGTCGCCAAGCTGGAACTGTCGCGCTACCGGCCGAAGGCGTAAGCCGTGTCGAACGCGCACTTCAAATTTTGGCCGGCGCACGCGATGCACAACCTGATCGCCCCTGCCACGAATTTGTTTTACAACGCCGAGGTGTCGGCGCGGCGCTATCCCGATAAACCTTTTCTGGTGTACTACGACACGCAGGTGAGCTTTGCGGCGTTTCACGACGAGGCCGAGCGCGTTGCCGGATATCTCCAGCAGGAGTGCGGAGTTCAAAAGGGCGATCGCGTGCTGCTGCTCATGCAGAACAGCCCGCAATTCATCATCGGCTACTACGGCATCCTGCGCGCGAACGCGGTGGTCGTGCCGTTGAATCCGATGAATTTGACCCAGGAACTGCTGCGCTACGCCAAGGATGCCGGCGCCGCGACCATGCTGGTGTCGCAGGAGCTGTACCCGCGCGTCGAGCCGCTGCTTAAGAGCCAGGATCTCAAGCATGTCATCGTTGCGGCGTACTCCGATTACTTGAAGGAACCGACCACCCTGACCGTACCGGACTTCATCAGCGCGCCGCGCGTCGATTACCAGTCGCAGGGCTTGGCGCTTTGGAAGGACGTGCTCGCCGCCGATCTTAGGCCAGGGCCCCTGACCGCGGGCCCGGACGATCTGTGTGTGATGCCGTACACCTCCGGCACCACGGGTCAGCCTAAAGGCTGCATGCATACGCACCGCACGGTCATGCATACGGCCGTGGCCGGCGCGCAGTGGTTCGCTCTGCAGCCCGAGATGACGCTGCTGGCCGTTGCGCCGATGTTTCATGTGACCGGTATGCAAGGCGGCATGAATGGGCCTCTGTTCGTCGGCAACACCCTGGTCCTTCTGCCGCGGTGGGACCGTGAAGTTGCGGCGCAATGCGTCGAGCGCTACAAGGTCGCAAGCTGGACGGCGATTCCGACCATGATTCAGGATTTTTTCTTGAATCCGAATATCGGCAAGTATGATCTGTCGTCGATTCAGCGTTTGAGCGGCGGCGGCGCCGCGATGCCGGCCGCCGTCGCGCAGCGGCTCGCCAACGTCGGGATCACCTATGTCGAGGGGTATGGCCTGACCGAGACCATCGGCGCCACGCATATCAACCCGGCCGACCACTCGAAGCAGCAGTGCCTGGGTATTCCGATCCACGATGTGGATTCGCGCATCATCGATCCGGCCACGTTGCAGGAACTGCCGCCGGGCGAGGTGGGCGAGATCATCATGCACGGCCCGCAAGTGTTCCTGGGTTACTGGAAAAAGCCCGAGGACACGGCGCAAGTGTTCATGGAGTTCGACGGCAAACAGTTCTTTCGCAGCGGCGATCTGGGCAAGATGGACGAAGAGGGCTACTTCTTCATCGTCGACCGGTTGAAACGCATGATCAACGCGTCGGGATATAAGGTGTGGCCGACCGAAATCGAGTCGCTCATGTACCAACACCCGGCCGTGCAAGAAGCCTGCATCATCGGCACCAAGGATGCGCATCGCGGCGAGACGGTCAAAGCCGTGATCGAAGGTCAGGTCATCGTCGACTGGTGCCGGGAAAACATGGCGGCTTATAAAGTGCCGCGCGTCATTGAATTCGTCGACGCTTTACCTAAGTCGGGCGCCGGCAAGATCATGTGGCGCGAACTGCAGGAACGCGAGAACGCCAAAGCAACCTCTCAAATGGCGGCGCAATCATGAAAGCATTACTCAGCCGTCAAGCGGGCGGCCCCGAAACGCTCGTGCTGGAGGAGATTCCGGAGCCTGTGCCGGGACGCGGCGAAGTGCGCATCAAGGTGCGCGCCGTGGGAGTCAATTTTCCGGATCTGCTGATAATCCAGGATCTGTATCAAATCAAACCGCCCAGGCCCTTTGCGCCCGGCGGCGAACTCTCCGGTGTGGTCGAGGCGTTGGGCGAGGGCGTAACGAACCTGAAAGCCGGCGACCGCGTTTTGGTGAGTCCGGTGCGCAGCGCCATGGCAGAGAAGGCCATCGCAGCCGCCGGCAATTGCTGGAAGATTCCCGACAGCATGCCGTTCGACGAAGCGGCGGCGCTGCTGCTGACCTACGGCACGTCGCAACACGCGTTGAAGGACCGTGCCCAACTGCGTTCCGGCGAGACCCTGTTGGTCCTGGGGGCCGGCGGCGGCGTCGGTTTGGCGGCGGTGGAATTGGGCAAGGCGATGGGCGCCCGCGTCATTGCGGCCGCCTCGAGCGCGGACAAACTCGCGCTGGCTCGCGAGCATGGCGCCGACGACGGCGTTCAATACCCTTTAGGTCCGCTGGACAAGACGGCTGCTCGCACCTTGACCGATAGTTTCAAGGCGGCCTGCGGTACGGATGGAGCCAACGTGATCTATGACGGAATCGGCGGCGACTATACCGAAGCGGCAGTGCGCGCCATCGCTTGGGCTGGGCGCCACCTAGTCGTGGGCTTTACCGCCGGAATCCCGAAACTGCCGCTCAATCTCGCGTTGCTCAAGGGCTGCGAAATCGTCGGCGTATTCTGGGGCGAGTTCACTCAGCGCAGTCCTGCGGTGCATGCCGCCAATGTGGCCGCACTGATGGCGCTGTATCTGGATGGTAAAATTAAGCCTGCCGTGACCGAGCGATTTCCCCTGTCCCGCGGGGGTGAAGCGATCGGCAGACTCGGTTCGCGCGCCGCGCGCGGCAAGATCGTCGTAACGGTGGATTGAAGGAAACAATCATGGATCTCAACTACAGTCCGGAAGAAGAGAAATTTCGCACCGGGGTGCGCGCTTTTTTCGATGCCGAATTGCCCACGGACATTCGCACCAAGTTGCAGCTGGGAAGGCGGATTTCCAAGGACGACATGGTGCGCTGGCAGAAGATCCTGTTCCGCAAAGGCTGGGGCGCCGTCAATTGGCCGACGCGTTTCGGCGGCACCGGTTGGGACATCGTACAGCAGCATATTTTCGAGGAGGAGCGCGCGGACGCCTGCGCACCGCCACAGAATCCATTTTCATTGAAAATGCTCGCGCCGGTGATGCAGACGTTCGGCAATGCCGCGCAGCAGGAATACTTCCTGCCGCGGATACTTTCAGGCGAGGATTGGTGGTGCCAGGGATATTCCGAACCCGGTTCAGGCTCCGATCTCGCCTCGCTGCGCACCAGTGCCGTACGCCAGGGCGATCACTACATCGTCAACGGCCAGAAGACTTGGAACACCATGGGGCAGTACGCGGACTGGATTTTCTGCCTGGTCCGCACCAGCAGCGAAGGGCGCCAGCAACAGGGCATTTCGTTTTTGCTGATCGACATGAAGAGCCCCGGCATCACGGTCCGGCCGATTATCATGCTCGACGGCGAGCACGAAATAAACGACATCTTCTTCGACAATGTGAAAGTGCCGGTGCAGAACTTGATCGGCGAAGAGAACAAGGGTTGGACCTACGCAAAATTCCTGCTCACTCACGAACGCAGCGGCAATGCCGGCATCGGCGCCTGCAAACGCGCGCTGAAGAAACTGAAGGAGATCGCGGGCGAGCAGATGTCCAACGGCCGTCCGCTCATCGAAGACTCGCGATTTCGCGACCGCATTGCGCAAGTCGAAATGGAATTGATGGCGCTGGAGATCACCAATCTGCGGGTGCTCTCAGCGAGCGCGAAGGAACAGGGGGCGCTGGGGCCCGAAGTATCGGTTCTCAAGATCAAGGGGTCGGAGATCATTCAGCAGCTCGCCGAGCTCAAAATGCATGCGCTCGGGCACGACGCGCTGCCCTATGTGCGTGAGGCGCTCGACATGGCCTGGGTCGGCAATCCGCTGCTGAGCGCTCATTACCGTTCCTACGCGCCGCCGATTTCCGGGCAATACTTCAACCAGCGCAAGACCACGATTTACGCCGGGTCCACCGAAATCCAGAAGAACATTATCTCGCAGATGATTTTGGGCCTCTAAAGAGCAAACATGGAATTCAATTACAGTGAAGAGCAATTGGCGCTGCAGGACACCTTGCAGCGCTTTATTTCACGCGACTACGATTTCGACAAACGCCGCAAATTCTCGGCATCGAGCCTGGGGTATTCCGCGGAAGCCTGGAGCCAGTTCGCGGAACTCGGGCTGCTGGCGCTGCCGTTTCCCGAGGATTTCGGCGGTCTTGGCGGCAATGCCGTCGATATCATGCTGGTCATGGAACAGTTTGGTCAGGGGCTGCTGCTGGAGCCTTACCTGAGCACCGTCGTGACTTGCGGCGGAATCATTCGCGATGCCGCATCGGAACCGATGCAGCAAAAATTGCTGCCGCAGATTGCGGCCGGCGCCCTGAAGGTCGCATTGGCAGCCTACGAGGCGGCAGGCCGGTACGATCTGTCCTATGTCGCTTGCACCTCTCAGGAGAGCGGCGCAGGCTGGCACCTGTCGGGCCGCAAGACCGTGGTCCTCGACGGCCCATCCGCCGATTATTTTCTGGTCTCGGCGCGCAGCAGCTGCGGGACGAGCGATCGCGACGGCATTTCGCTTTTTTTGGTGCCGCGCGATGCGAAAGGCCTTACCGTCGCCGCGTATCCGACCCAGTCCGGCGCGCGCGCTGCCGACCTGCTGCTTGAAAATGTGACCGTGGAGGCCGAGGCCATGATTGGCGCGCCGTCGCGTGCATTGCCGGTCATCGAACGGGCGGTGGACCGGGCCATTGCGGCGCTGTGCGCAGAGGCCGTCGGCATCATCAACGCGCTGAATCAAGCGACCTTGAACTACTTGAAAACCCGCAAGCAATTTGGCGTGGCCATCGGCACGTTTCAAGCACTGAAGCACAAGATGGCGGACATGCTGATCGCCGCAGAGCAGTCGCGCTCGATGGCCATCATCGCCGCGGTGCATGCCGATTCGCAGGACGCCGCGGATCGGCACCGTGCCATCTCGGCGGCCAAGGCGTATATCGGGCAGGCCGGCCGGCTGGTGGGTCAGCATGCCGTGCAGATGCACGGCGGCATGGGCGTGGTCGATGAGCTCATCGTGAGCCATTATTTCAAGCGGCTGACGATGATCGACTTGAGCTTGGGCGATGCCGACTATCACCTGGCAAGCTTCAGCGACACGCTGCGTCCGGTTAAGGCCTAAAAGCGCAGGGCTGGCGAAGGACGCTCTAAGCTTTCGCAGCGTGATGCGCAAGCTCCTGCTTGCGGACATCTTTATCCATCGTACGCGAGGCCGCGAACAACACGGCGGCTGCCGCCAACGCCAGAATCGGAATGATGTACATCGCGTTGTGCAGGCCGGTGGCCTTGAACGCCTCGGTCATCGTGCCGGCGCCGGCATCGATCATCGCCTTGTGCGCGAAGTGATCACTCAACAAGCCGGTTCCGACCGGTCCCATGCTCGCGCCAAAGATATACATGCAGCAGAAATATATTGCGACCGCGGTGCCGCGCAGGCGCGGCTCGATCACATCCTGTATCGCCGTGTAAACGGTTGAGTAATACACATACATCGTGATCGTACCCATAGCCATCAATAGAATGTAAGGGGTGATCGACCCCTTGGGCTGATTGACGGCGAAGAAAATGCACGGTGCCGCGATGCTCATGCACCAGGCGGACAGTACCAGCCTGGCATTGCGGCGCTTGATGCTCATTTTATCAGCGAGCCAGCCGCCCAGGATCAAGCCGATGGCGCCGACCGCGCCCACCGCAAAAGATGACACAACGCTCGCGTCCCGTACGCTCATTCCATGAAAACGCTGCAGGAACGCGGAGTTGAAGGAACCCAAGGCATACATATTGAAGTTGTGGAAAATGCCGGAAAGTATGATCCACCACATAGTCGGAAGGCGGAGAACCGCGAGGTACGGCGCGACCACCGATCCGCTCGGCTTGGTCACCACGCGGCCGGGATCGAGCCCACCGCGCAGCGGTTCGCGCATGATCAGCGCCAGGAGGGCGAACAACAATCCGGGAACGCACGCGATATAAAAGGCGGCGCGCCATCCTAGGTGCGCATAAATGATTCCGGAGGCGGCATAAGCAAGAAACAGCCCCGCAGGCAGGCCGAGCATGAATACGCCCATCGCGAATGCTCGTTTGTTTGGCGGAAAAAAGTCGCCAATCAAGGACTGACCCGCGGGAGCACAGGTGGCCTCGCCCAAACCCACCCCCAAACGCGCAATGAATAGCTGAGCGTAATTCTGCGCCATGCCGGTCGCGGCCGTGAGCAGGCTCCATACCGTGGTGCCGATCGCAATCAGCTTGGTTCGATGCCACTTATCGCTCAAGTGGCCCATGGGCAGCCCGACGAGCGCATACATCCAGATAAACACGCTACCTAGGAATCCCAGCGCCGTATCGCTCAATAAAAATTCCTTACGAATTGGCTCGCCCAGTGAACCGAGCAATTGGCGGTCGAAGAAATTCAGCAAGTTGATGGCGAACAGGACAAACAGCGCAAACTTCGCGCCGCTTGCGGCCTTTGCTACAACGCCGGCGGTCGGTCCGACGGGAGCGCCACCTTCGAGCGATTGCGGACTAACAGACATTAATTATACTCCCCGAAATAAAAGCCATGCCGCCGCCCCGTAGTTTGCCGCACATCGGCGTGAAACGTATATATTTCATCCCGACGGGCCGCCCGGCGGCGGCATGTGCTCCCAGAAATTGCGAATCCCTGTCGAATCCAATGGTTTTTTAGGGCAAAAAAAACGGCGGGTCGTCGAGGCCCGCCGTTGTTCTCGTATCGAATAGTTTGAAACCCAGAATTACTTGAACTTCACCCGCGCCGTCAAACCGAAAGTCCGCGGAGCGCCCAGGACGCGATGGTGTTGAATTGGAACGGCGAGTCGAACGCAACGGCGTAATAGTATTTATCCGCGAGATTCGCGCCCCACGCCTCGATGGCCCAGGATTCATCCAATGCGCCAAAGCCGATGCGGGCGTTGAGCAGTCCAAATCCCTGTTGGATTTTGCGGGGATCAAGATCTGATCCCGTGTTGTAGGAGGAGTTGTACTTCTCTTGCACGCTGGTGCGTAACCCTAAGGTTCCGATCGGTATCAGGTAGCTGGCGGACAGCGCTCCGGACCACAACGGCGCAAAGGAAAGGCGGTTGTTGTCGCGCGCAGTACAACCATTGCCGGGGCCGCCGCAGAAGTCGGGCAGGGCATTGCCGAAATTGTCGATGTTGGTCAGATCCTGGGTCACGCCGCCGGCAATGGTCAGGCCGGAGATCGGCGTTGCCCAGGCGAAATCCACGTCGACGCCTTTGGACACGACCTTGTCGAGAGAGGTGACGACAAATTGAATGCCCGTAAAGGTATTCAGCTGGAAGTCCGTATATTTCTGATAGAAAACCGCCGCGTTGAGGCGCAGTGTCTTGTCGAATAGCGTGGTCTTGATGCCCACTTCGCCGGATACAACCGTTTCCCGCGGGAAAGCGGTATCGAAATTCGGTTCGAGGCCAAGAGGATTCGTTCCGGTCGGTCCGGTCTGCGGAAAGGTTACCCGCGACAGATTGTAGCCTCCAGCTTTGTACCCATTCGCGGCCGAGGCGTACAGCATCGCTTCTTCGTTAAACCGATACGACAGCTTGACCGTGCCGGATAAATTATTTTCAGTGTTCGATTGATCAAATCCATGGCCGTTGATCAAAGGATTGAGACCGGTGAAGCATCCGTATCCGAGCAAGAACGCTTGCGCGTTGGTGCCGCCGATGCCGTTCGGAGGAGGGGTGTAAAGCAGCGGCGCATTCTGTGGGAGCAGCGCGGCGCAGCCCGGACCGCCGCCGATGCCGTTGAAGCTTGCCGTCGCGGATTTCTTCTCCTCAGTACCGCGCAGACCCACCGTCAGATCCAGGCCCTGAGTGATGTTGTAGGTTTCGTTGGTGAACAAGGCAAAGCTTCTGGCTGTCTGCTGATAGCTGTCGTCGTAGCCCGTTGCCATTCAATCCTTTCCCGGCGCATTGCCCGTCAGTTGCGCTACCAGGAAAGGATTGAATGGCAACGGGCCGGCTTTCTGCCCAATCGCCGAAGAGGCGACTGCGCTGATATAAGTTTCGAACTGACTTCCTATATCGGCGAGCGTTCGCGTGCTCAGGATTTCGTTGTTGAAGAACCCACCAACCAGCCAGTTCAACGCACCGGCCTTGCCGGCCAGGCGCAGTTCCTCGCTGAATTGCTTGAAGTCGGTGGAGTTGGCGCTGCCGTTATCCGGGTAGGACAAAAGATCGATGCCGGTGTAGTCGACATCATTGCCGCCGGCGACGGTGTTGTCGCGCCAGGCGGTGATCGAGGTCAATTTGCCAAAGCCCAAATTCCAGTTCAGTTCTCCCGATATGCCCATGTCGCGCACATGCTGAGTGATGATTTGATTGTCATACGCCACATAACTGCTGGGCAGGCGAACTACACCGGGCTGGCCGATCAGCGGCGAATCGCCGAGCCCGCCGGGTTTGCCGCCCAACGCCGGAATCGATGCGAACGCATTCACCAACCCTTGGAAGGGGCCGGGGTATTCCACGACGGCGCTGCAGCAGGATTCGTTGCGCTTGGCGTAGTCGGCGATGAATAAAATATCCACATCGTCGCTGGGCGTGATCAACAACTGACCGCGCGCGTTATAGGCCTTGCGGTTGTTGGTGTTGTTTTGCTCGCTGGGACCGACGCCGTTGACGACTTGAAGGAAGCCGCTGTTCTGCTGGTAGCCGACGTACATGCGTCCCGCCATGATGTCGTTCAAGGGTCCGGTGACCGAGGTGCGGAACTCCCGGTCATTGAAGTTTCCGCCCGTCACTTCTGCCATCGCGCCAAAAGTGTTTGAAGGTCTCTTGGTGGTGACGTTGATGACGCCGGCATCGTTGTTCTTGCCGAACAATTCGCCTTGCGGGCCGTAGAGAACTTCGATTTGTTCGATTTCTCCGAGATCGCCGAAGGCGACGCCGTTGCGCGGCCGATAAACACCATCGATGTTCACGCCGACGGAGGACTCCAGTCCCGGATTGTCACCCACGGTACCGATGCCGCGAATTCTCGCGGTCGTGATGGCTTCATTGCCTTCGGAGGTGACGGTAAGGCCGGGGGTGAGTATCGCGAGGTTGCGAATGTCGGTGATGCCGGCATCCTTGATCTGCTGCGCTGATATGGCCACCACGGAAATCGGTACGTCCTGAAGGTTCTCCGATCGCTTCTGCGCGGTCACGATGATTTCATCCAAGGCCGGTGCGCCCGAAGCATCCGCCGCCCAGGCCTCGGCGCCGGCAAGAGCCGCCGTGATGCCGAGGATGAGAGAAATGGCCCGTCGTGAGGGCACGATTTGATTTGTCATAGGGTCATTCCTTTAATTATTGTCCCGGACACAAGCCAGCCAAAGCCGATATCGAGGTGCCCACGATCTGTGGACGTATTCCCTTCTGTTGCGTATCTTGAGCCTACGGAAACCGTGGCGCAAGCACCACGCTTTGCGCGACATTTGATTGACAAACGGCGCCACGTGCTTGATTTGACCGCTAGGAAGATACGACTGGTTTAGTGGTGTAAAAGACACAGATGAGAAATCCAGACCCCTGGCAACCCCCCGAAAGAGAGCCCGATCGGGCTCCGACGACGCGTCGCGCGGCGCTCATGGGATTGGTCATGATCGTGCTGCTCATCCTCGGCGGATTGCTCTTGACGCACATCTTGGGTGCCATGGCGCGCCTGCAGGACTGCGCGCTGTCGGGACGCTCAAACTGCGCCTCCAACCACTAGTACGTCGGCTCAGTGATGGTGGCCGATTGGCGTAGCGCTCGCCTGGAAGAGTAAGCAGCCTCGAGGTAACGAAAAGACCCAGTTACCTCGCGGCTGCTTACCCTTCCTGACGAATTCTGGAACCGATCAGCATCACGATGCCGATGCTACCGGCGGGCGTTGGGCGCCACTTGTCTAAGCGGCGAGCACGCCTTTGGCCTTCGCCGTGTGCGTCGCAATGACATCCATCAATGGCGGCGACAAGCAATCATACGGCTCGAGTTTCAATTCCTTGAGGCGCGCGCGAATGGCGCCCATCTGCGCGGGTTTGGTCCCGGATTCGATGACGGACGAGACGAACGCAGCGAACTCCGGCGCAGCCCAGCCATTGGCATCCAACAGTTCAGGGTGAACGAAGTCGAAGCCGTAAAGGGCATGACCCTTGTTCTCGATGCGGCCGTACATGTGCACACCGCAACCTGAGCATGCGTGCCGCTGAATGGTCGCGGCGGCGTCGACCACTTTCAGTTTCTGCGCATTGGAGCCCACGGATAGCTTGTCGCGCGGTACCACCGCCACCATTGAAAAGGTCGCGCCGCTCGGTTTCCAGCACTTGGTACAGCCGCACACGTGATTGAAGGCGACGTTGCCGTTGATGGTCACCGTGACCGGAGACTGAAAG
>Ga0193726_1001747_pt1 | contig 16080 bp, 14 predicted proteins | sample H2c1metaG_FD_144928 | JGI IMG/M metagenome (GOLD analysis project Ga0193726, IMG submission 144928) | Soil microbial communities from a riparian zone of the East river system, Colorado, United States - H2c1 | ecosystem: Environmental > Terrestrial > Soil > Riparian zone | place: USA: East River... | reverse complement strand
GGGTGCGCTCGTGGGCGACGTCAAACACTCGCGGGTGGCGCGATCGGCGGCAACGGCGCTCGGCACCCTGGGGACGACGGATCTGCGTTTGGTGGCGCCCCAAGCGTTGCTGCCGGAAGAGGCCGAATTTCGCGGCGCCCAGCGCTTCACGCGCATTGAGGATGGCATTGCCGGAGCCGATGTGGTGATGATGCTGCGGATTCAAAAAGAACGCATGGCGCAGGCTGCGTCGCTCGATGACGCCGCGTATTTTCGGGATTTCGGCCTGACGCCGCAGCGCTTGAAATTGGCAACGCCCAGCGTGCTGGTCATGCATCCTGGACCTATGAACCGCGGAGTTGAAATCGCATCCGAAGTGGCCGACGGCCCGCGTTCAGTCATTCGCGAACAGGTGAACAACGGCGTCGCGGTGAGAATGGCGGTGTTGGCCGCGATTGCCGCCACCCTGACCCGGCATCGCCGGCCGCTGTAGCCGGATACGACGAAAGCTTCCGCAATGTCAGGGCAGCCGAACCTCGGCGATGCCTGCCTGCTCGAGCGTGCGCGCGGCGGCGAGACACAGGCCCTCGCGCCAGGGTGCACCGATGAGCTGCACACCCACCGGCAAGGCGCGCTCGGCAGGCGAGTCGCCCTCACCGGGCCAGACCGGGACGGTGCACACCGGCAGGCCGATGCAGGAAATAGGCTGGGTGAGTATGCCGAGTCCCGCTTTGACGGGAATACTGCGGCCGTTGATTAGCAGCGTCTCCTGGCCGACGTTCGGCGCGACCGCCGGGGCTGCCGCCGCGATCAACAGGTCAAAGTGCTCAAACAGATCCATCGCTTCGCGGTAGGCGTGCCGGCGGACTCGCTGCGCCTGGATCACCCAGGTTGCCGGAATCAATCCGCCCGCGACCAAGCGCGACCGCGACGCGGGCCCGAAATCCTCGTACCGTTCGAGCAAGCGGGGCCGATGCAGCGCGCCGCCCTCCGCGCCTGTGATGATGTAGGCCGCCGCGCGCGCCACCTCTGCGCTCTTGAGTTCCGTCCAGTCGGTTGCGCCGAGCGCCGCCGCCGCCAATTGCACCGAACGCCGTGCCGCCGGGTCCGCCCACTGGTGAAACCAGCCCCCCAAAATGCCGACGCGAATTCCCCGCGGCAGCGACAGCGGCACGCCGGCCGGTTCGATGGCGCGTTGCGCGCAGGCCGGATCGGCGGGATCCGGTCCCTGCATTGCGTCGTACGCGAGCGCCAATCCGAGGACGCTGTTTGCAAACGGCCCCACATGATCGAAGCTGTTCACGAAGGGATACGTGCCGGTGCGCGGCAATCGCCCATAGGTTGGCTTTAAGCCAAATACACCGCACAGCGATGCAGGCACGCGAATCGAGCCGCTCGTATCGGAGCCCAGCGTGATCGGCAACATTCCGGCACCGACCGCCGCCGCCGAGCCGCCGGACGAACCGCCCGCGCCGCGCGTGCGATCGTGCGGGTTGCGCGTGGTGCCATAGTGATGATTTTCAGTGAGGAAGCCGTAAGCCAGTTCTTCCATGTTGAGCGCGCCCACCAGGATCGCGCCCGCGCGGCGCATTCGCGCCACGATGGTGGCATCGGCCGCGGCCGGAGCATTGCCGGCGTTTATCTTCGCGCCGGCGAGCGTCACCATGCCTTCGACATCGAACAGGTTCTTCACGGCATAGGGAACGCCGGCCAACGGCGGCAACGCCTTTCCCTCAGCGTACAAGGCATCGATGACGGCGGCCTCGCGCTCGGCGCGTCGGAAAGTCTTGGCCGTGAAGCAATTTAAATCGGGATCCTTCGCTTCAATGAGCGCCTTGCATTCTGCCAGGACCGCCGCGGCGCTGCGCGTGCCCTTGGCGATCTGCTGCACGATGTCGGCAGCCGATCCCGTCACGGGCGAAACACCGGCGCCGGCTCTGAAGCGAAAGGCAGCGGCCAATCGAAGACGGCCTGCGCGATGGCTTCGAGTCGCGAGAATTGCATGACGATCTCCGCGATTTCGCCATCGCCAAACGTGTATCCCTGAAGCGCCAATGCCGCCCGCACGTACGGCTCGAGCGGGTTGTCGTGGGCTTCCGTCATCGCTCTATGATTGCATATTCGCCGCTCGTCATGCCTCAAGTCCCGCTTATCCCAGGTTCGTTGCGCTGGTTGAGCGCCTCGCCCACGCTGCCCCCCGACACGCAATGGGAGGCCTTATGACCGCGCAGAATTTGTTCAGAGAAGACTTGGGATGTCGCCGCTACGACCTCGATTGGGTCAGGATCGGGGCGTTCATGCTGCTCATCCTGTATCACGTCGGCATGTATTACGTGACCTGGGATTGGCATGTGAAGAGTCCTCATGCCTCGACTGACATCGAACCGCTGATGATGCTGACCTCGCCATGGCGGCTATCGCTGCTGTTCCTGGTCTCCGGCGTCGCGACCGGTTACTTGCTGGCGCGGCAAGGCGCGGGGCATTTCCTAGGTTCACGCTCCACCCGACTGCTCATTCCGCTTGCCTTCGGCATGCTGGTGATCGTGCCGCCGCAGTCCTACCTCGAAGTCGTCGAAAAACTCAAATATGCGGGAAGCTATGCCGAGTTCTTTCGCCTGTATATCACCGGCTTTCACGGATTCTGCCGCGGCAGCGATTGTTTGCTCTTGCCGACGTGGAACCATTTGTGGTTCGTGGCCTACCTGTGGGTCTACACCGTGGTGCTATATGCGGGAGTCCGCCTTGCCCCGCCCGTGATCCCCCGGCTACGCCGCTTCGCCGAGCGGCGCCTCTCAGGCGTCGGCATTCTGCTCTGGCCAGTGGCCTACCTGTGTGCGATCCGCCTGGGGTTGGCGCCAAGATTTCCGGCCACGCATGCGCTGGTCGGCGATTGGTACAACCACGCCATGTACTTTGGGGTGTTCTTGCTGGGCTTCTCGCTGGCCGGCGCGCGCGCCGCCTGGTGTACGCTGGAGCGTGCTCGATGGCTGACCTTAGGCTTAGCCGTACTCGGCTGGGCATTCCTGAGTGCGTACTTCGGCGCCTATAGCGACGATGCGGCGATACCGCCGGCGGCACTGCGGCTATTTGCGCGCACCATTTACGGCGCCGAGCAGTGGCTGGCCATTGCTGCCGTCGTGGGATTTGCCCACCGCCATCTGATTCACGACAGCGCGGCACGCCGCTATCTGACCACCGCGATATTCCCGGTGTATATACTTCATCAGACGGTCATCGTCGTGTTGGCGCATGCACTGAAGCCGTCGCATTTGTATCCACCGGTCGAGGGGGTAGTGCTGGTGCTGGTCACAGTGGCAACGTGTTTCTTGGGATACGAGGCGATACGCCGCGCGCGGCTGCTGCGTCCCTTGTTCGGACTCGAGCGAGGCCAGGGCGCGTCCAGCGTGCGCACAGCCCGCCGCGCTGCGCCGGTCGCCCAACGCTTCAGCGTCGAACTCGGCGTTCCACAGGACATCAACTAGGCGCCTGTCTGTCCCATGGCCGCTATCCCCAACGACAGTCCTTTTCGCACCACACGGTCCGCGTGGGCGCTGTACGCGGTGCTGGCATTGCTGTTCGGCGTGTACCTGGGCATCAATCAGATCGTCGATCTGCGCGGCCATATGGAGGTCGCGGCATGGAAGCCGCTGGTCTGGGAAATCAGCAGCGTCATCGTCATCTTCACGCTGATTCCATTCGTCGTACGCTTCGAACGCCGCTTTCGCTTGGATGCCCATCCGCGATGGCGCGCTTTCGTTGCGCACGCGGCCGCGGCGGTGGTTTTTTCGGCGTTGCACATTGCCGGAATCCTGGCATTGCGCGAGGCGGCTTATGGTATTGCAGGCCAGCACTATGACTACGGCAATTTGCCGGTCCGCGCTTTCTACGAGCTGCAGAAGGACCTCATCACCTATGTCGTGATATTGGTCGTGATCTTTGCGAACCGTGAATTTCAGGTCAGGCGCAGCGCCGATTTGCGCGCCGCGGAACTCGCCATCGAACTCAGTCAAGCTCGATTGAAACACTTGACCGCGCAGATCGAACCCCATTTCCTCTTCAATGCGCTCAATGCCATTTCCAATCGCATGCACGAGGACGTCGACGCGGCAGACCGCATGATCAGCGCTCTGGGCGACCTGATGCGCGCTGCCTACGACTCGGACAATCATGTGCTGGTGCCGCTGGCGCGCGAACTGGAGTGGCTGCGAGGCTATGCCTCGATGATGACGGAGCGCTTTCGCGGACAATTGTCATTCGAACTGAAGGTCGGCCCCGGACTGAATGCGGTGCAGGTTCCACGTCTCTTGCTGCAGCCGCTGGTTGAAAATGCGCTCAAGCATGGTCTTGCGGCGGGCCGGGGCAATTTGTCCGTGGATGTTTACCGGCAGGAGTCAACGCTTCATTACACCATCAGCGACGATGGCATCGGCATTGATGACACGACGATCAAGGCCGGAACCGGGCTCTCCAACGTGCAACGGCGCTTGGAGCTGCTGTTTCCAGGGACGCATACCTTCACATTGGCCGCGCGTGAGCCTCAGGGGACCGTGGTGGGCTTGAGCTTCCCGGTCGCGAATTGACCCATTCGGTCATCATCGTTGACGATGAACCGCCGGCACGCGCCAAACTTCTGCGCTTCCTGGCGCCTCTGACTGATTTTCGAGTGGTTGCGGAGGCGGACTCCGTGGATGGCGCGGTGGCGGAAATCACCGCGCATGAGCCCGATATCGTCTATCTGGATATTCAGCTGGGCGAGCGCAGCGGCTTCGAAGTCCTGGAGGCGATCCGCGGGCAGCTCTCGGTGCACATCGTGTTCACAACCGCCTATTCCGAGTACGCCGTACGGGCTTTCGACGTGCAAGCGCTCGACTACCTGCTCAAGCCGTTCGACCGCGAGCGATTCTTGCGCAGCATCGAGCGCGTTAAAACCGAACTTGCGGATCCGGATCCGGGCGATTTTGAGGAGCGCGTGCGGCGCGTCCTGGCCAACCTGCCGGGGCAGCCGGCGGCCATCAAGCAAATTTTGGTCCGCGATCGCGCCAAGGCCTATTTTATTCCGGTCGATGGCATCGACCGGCTCACGGCCGCGGGTAACTACGTCGAGATTCACGTGGGCGGCAAGGTGCATTTGATGCGCGAGCCGCTTGCCAAGCTGGTCGCGCAACTGGATGCCGGCGAGTTCATTCGGGTGCACCGCGCGCACGTCGTGAAGCTGAGCTTCATAGCCGAGCTGCAGCCGCTATTTCACGGCGATTATGAATTGATACTGAAAAACGGCGAGCGCCTGCCGCTCAGCCGCCGCTACAAGGCACTGCTGCCGGCCTCGATTCGCCAGCGGCTGTAAGGGTAAATAGCCTCAAGGCAACGAAGAGCAGTTGCCTTGAGGCTTCTTACCCTTCCAGACGAATACTGGAACCGATCAACATTACGTACGTTGTCGAGGTCTAGCCCAGCGGCCCGCCGCGTTTGGCCCGCACCACCACGGTCCCGGCGATTTTGTCGTGCCAGGCTTGATTGTTGGCGTCGAAAGCAATCCATATAAAGCCCAGGAATACGACGAACAACGACAGGAAACAGCCGAGAGCGCGCACGATCGCGGTCTCCCAGTCGAGCGGGCGGCCGTCCAACCGAACCACGTGCAAATCGCACACGATGCCGCCCACGGTGGTGCCGCGAAGTTTCCACATCACCGCACCATAGATGGCCAGCACCATGATGTGAAAGTTGCCGAACGGATGCAGCAAGCTCATGACGAAGCCGACCAATAAGACATCGAGCAGCAATGCCGCCATGCGTATCCAAAAGCCGGCACGGGGCATCGCCGCCGTGATATGAGGCGGCAGCGGCCCGTGCGGCACCGTGCCCGGGGGCGCGAAGGGAGGGGGCGCCGCGGCGGGCGGCACCGGTTCAGCGGCAGCACTCGATTCCGGCGTGGCGGCGGCAGCCGCAGCGGCGTCGGCGCCGGCTGCCGGCGCCGACCGGGCCGTCCATCCCGCGCCCGCCATCGTTGCCGAGTTCGAAGGATCTGCAGCGCTCGTTCCTGTGAATGCGGACGATGCGGCTGCGGGAGGTGGACTGGCGGCCGCTCTGCGCGCACGGGCGTGCAACACCAAGGTATAGACCACCGCACCAAATCCGAAGAAACCCAGCAATTTATAAACCAAAAATCCCACCACCGGCACGACGTACAGCACCAGAACCACCGCGCCGCCGATCAGTACCGCGACGGCTGGATGGTTGGCGGAGCCCGGCCGTCGGCCCGAGACACGGCCTCCCAGCCACGCCAGCATGACGGCCTTGCCGAACAGCGAAATACAGAACAGAGAGCCCACGACAAACGGCACTGCCGCGATGCCGATCACAGTGACGCACAACAACACCACCAGCACCGGCGTGAGCAGTATGCCGATCAGCGCGGCCAACGCGGTGTGCCCGGGCTCGGTCTCGAGGGTATGCACACACCGCTCGACGCCGGTACGGAACATCAGCGCGAGTAAGGCGTAAAACGCCAAAAGGCCCAGAGCAAGTGTCCAGGCCCAGCCAAGTCCGTGCACGAGGGCCAACGGCCTGCCGTACAACAGGCAATGGTTGATCCACGTGTTCAGCCAGGCAAAGCCGCCGATGCCGCCGGCGTCGAAATTGAGAATTCTTTGTACTGAGCCGTGAAGGATTGCTCCGGGATCGCGCTCCATCGTGCCCAGCACCGCCACCACGTCGCCGCTGACTTCAGCGTTGGGTCCGAGCGTTACATTTCCCAGGACCGCGACCACATCGCCATCGACTTTGCTGTCGATGTAGGCATTGCCCAATACCGCGACGGCGCTGTCGTGCACCGGACCCGTGACGCGCGTATTGCCGAACACTGAGACCACGTCGTCGGCCTCGCCGTCACTGGTGGATGAGCCAAAAATCGACACCACCGATTCGGCCTTCTCTCCGCTCTGCAAATGGCTGGAATGTCCGATGCTCACGATGTTGTTATCGTCATGATCAGACCGGTGGCGGCGATGGCGCGCCTCGATGCGGTTGCGCCAATCGCGGCGGTCCACCGATTGCGGCTCATCGTTGAAATCGTCGTGGTCGGCGGAAGCAGCCGGTGCCGCAGCGGTGGACTGATCATCCGTCGCAGCCGGCACTGCAGCCGACGCGGCGGCTGGCGGCGGCGTCTTGGGCGTTGTGGTTTTGGACAGCGCGGCGCCGGGGTGACTGGCCACGGCTGTCATACACAGCAGCGCGAATAGGAAACCCAAACGCCGCAAGAGATACATGTTCATGAATCGTCACCCACCGATGAGGGCCGAAGGTACAGGCGATACGCCGCAGCACCCAGCCCGAATAACGCCACGTACAGCATGATCCCGAGGGCCATGCCGCCGTACAACCACAGCGGAGGTATGATCCCCACCAGCAGCGTTGCCACTCCGCCCGCCGAGGACACGACCGCCAGGAAGGGATGCACCCAGGAGAGAACCATGGCTGTGGCTTCGTTGAAGGACCGATCTCCCGCAAAGGCGAAGACGCCTCCCAAAATCGTCGCGGCAACGAGCGCGACGCAAACAGCGACGAATGCAACGCGCGGCGCCGCGGGCCAATGCGCGAAACTGACACGCCACCAGGGAAGCGCGGCACGCTGTTCCAATTCATTGGCCACGTGCAACTCCAGCGTGCCCGGCGCCCGGCGCAATGGCAGGCCCTTGAGTGCTTGGGTCAGCACCCTCTCGAGTTTTTGCTCTGAATCGATGTGCTTGCTCATGATGTTTTCAGCCGTCCAGCGTGTCGCGCGCGGCGCCGCCGTTCTGCAGCAAGGGTAGAAGCGCGGCGCGGGCGCGGCGTATGTCGGTTTTGATCTTCGTCAGCGAAGCATTCAGTTTGATGGCAATCTCCTGGTACGACAGGTCCTCGAAGTGATACAGCACCAACGGCAGTCGCTGATGATCCGGTAGTTGCCGTAGCGCTGCATCAACGATGGCGCATCGCTGCTCGGCGCTCAACTCCGCCAGTATCGTGTCCGGAACCTCCCATTCCATTTCCGGGGCTTCCGTTTCACTGTCTTCCGAGGCCGGCCGCATCTCCGAGAAGAAGCGCCAGCGCTTGCGATATCGATTCAAATAATTGAGCGTCAAGTTGGTGGTGACGGTTTTGAGCCAGCCGCCCGCGGTCACACTGGTGCGCAGATCCGAGAAATGCTCATAGGCGCGGATGAACACCTCTTGGGCAATGTCCTCCGCCTGCGTGTCGTTGCCCGCTAAGCGGGCGGCAGTCGAAAAAACCATGTCCTGATAGGCACGCATAAATGTCGTAAACTCGGCCGTAGTTTGCGTTTGCACTGGAATGTGTGTTCGTTTAGAAACAAAACACCGCCGGCCTGGAAAAGTTGCTGTTTTAGCCGATCCGCAGCAGGGGCTGCCCCATCTGTATGCGGGCCCCCTCGACCACCCCATCGGCCAGGCCGATACCCGGCGGGGCCAGCACTATGATAGTGGAGCCGTGCTCGAACCACCCCATTTCTTCGCCGCGCCGCAGGACCGCGTCGCAGGGGATCACATTGGGCCCTCGATAGCGCAAGTGCAGAAGGACATCGAGGAATCGAAGGCGGATGCTGGCGACCAAAATGGCCGCGACCGGCACCAGCGTCAGCACCGCGCCGGAGGCGATCCGACAGCGGATCACCGCACGCTCGTTCTTGCAGAAGAGTCTGGCGACGCGCTTCAGGGCGATGGGGTTGACGTTCCAGGTATCGCCTGAAATGTAGTTGACCTGCTCGACCCGGCAATCGGCGGGCGCGTGGAAGCGGTGGTACATGCTCGAGGTCAGCCGCAATGTCGCGTAACAGCCGCCCTCGTACTGCTCCGCCAACTCGGCATCGGCCGTAAGCTCGGTCAGGGAGTAGGGAGAGCCCTTTGCCTGCAGCATGGTCCCGCGCACTATCGGCCCGCAGCCGCCGACCAAGCCATCACAGGGGCTTACGACATGCGCGGCGTGCCTGTCTATGGGCCGCGCACCGTCCTTGAGTTCGCGTGTGAAGCAATCGTGCATGCTTTTGAAGTGCGTGGTTTTTGCCTCGCTCAGGTCCAGGTCGGAGAACAGGCGCCACAGGGCGATGCTGCCGCGGCAGATCCAGGGATGTTCGATGCGGCTCCACCAGCCCATGAAACGCGTCACGAGACGCCGCGGAATGCGATTGCTGACCAGGAAGTTGATGCTCTCCTGCTGCGTCAGCCGGCCGATCAAGGACTTAGCGTTCATCGTCCTGTCATCCGGCTGCAATACAGTCCGCCCAACAAAGTGCCTGCAAGGAATCGACTATTACTACGATCGGCTATGTCTTGGCCGGGTTCGCCCTGGCATTTCTGCTGCGCAAGGTATTCGTACGGCTGCAGCTTTCCTTGGCAAAGCACCGCTCGCTCGCAGGGCATTCGCGCATGGCCCGCCGCTTCGCCTCGTGGGTGCCGTTTTACGAATACGGCGATTCCAACTTCTTTGGCATCGATTCCGCTCCTGCCGAGACCATCGCGGCCCGGCGCGCCGGGTTCACGAGGCTTGCGGCCCTGTTCGAGCAGCGTTTCAAGAATACCGTCGAGCAGACTGCGGCGCTTGCAGGCAGCGTGTCCGATCTCGAATTCACTTCGCGCTATCGGGTTCCCTTCCAATTCAGCGGCCATGTGCGCCGGCACTTGAAGTCGGGTTCGTTCGTTCAGTCCTCCAGCGGCGTGACGGTCACCGATCTTGACGGCAATCGCTTTTATGACCTGACCGGTTCCTATGGCGTCAACGTGTTCGGCTACGACTTTTACAAAGGGTGCATCGAGCGCGGCGCCGAAAGAGTGCGCGATTTGGGGCCGGTGCTGGGCGCGTATCACCCGGTTACTGCGCACAATGTTCGGCGATTGCTCGAGATCTCGGGACTCGATGAGGTTTCCTTTCATATGTCCGGCACCGAGGCCGTCATGCAGGCGGTACGGCTCGCGCGCTATCACACGCAGCGCAGCCATCTCGTGCGCTTCTGCGGTGCGTACCACGGATGGTGGGGCGACGTGCAGCCCGGCGTCGGCAATCCGGTGCCGGCGCGGGAAACCTATACGCTGAAGGATCTGGACGCGGCGGCGCTCAAGGTGCTGCGCACCCGCCGGGATATCGCCTGCGTTCTGGTCAATCCGCTGCAGGCCCTGCACCCCAATGCCGGGGCGCCCGGGGATTCGACCTTGGTCGACAGTTCGCGCCAGGCGCATTTCGACCGCGACGCCTACTCGGTTTGGCTCAAGCAATTGCGCGAAGTGTGCACGCAGCGGGGCATTGCATTGATATTCGACGAGGTGTTCGTCGGCTTTCGCATAGGGGTGGGCGGAGCCCAGGAATACTTCGGCGTTCGCGCCGACATGGTCACTTATGGCAAGACGGTCGCCGGGGGACTGCCGGTGGGCGTTCTTTGCGGCAAGCGCGAGTTGATGCGGCGATTCCGCGATGATCGTCCGGCCGATATTTGCTTTGCGCGAGGCACATTCAACTCGCACCCTTACGTGATGGGCGCCATGTACGAATTCTTGATCAAGCTCGACAGCGCACCGGTGCGTGCCCTGTATCGCGGTCTCGACGATCTTTGGAATGAAAGAGCGCGCCGCCTTAACGACAGGCTGGCGGCTGCATCGCTGCCGGTGCGCGTGGCCAACATGTCCAGCATTTGGACCCTGTACTACCCGCGGGCGTCGGGCTACAACTGGATGCTTCAATACTACTTGCGCGCCGCCGGGCTGGCGTTGAGTTGGGTGGGCACGGGACGCCTGATCTTCAGTCTGAATTATACGGAAGAGGACTTCACCGCGGTCGCCGACAGAATAATGTCGGCGGCCGAGGAAATGCAGCGCGACGGCTGGTGGTGGTCCGATTCGCAGCTCACGAACAAGGCCATCAAACGTCGCGTGCTCAAGGAACTGATTCAGGCCCGATGGGCTTCGGGCTCGACCTCGCCCATCGGATCGATCAGTTCGCCGCGCATCAAGTAAAGCGGCGCCTTGGCGTAAATAATCGCATCGTTGAAGGGATCCGTCAGAATCTTGGTGGCCCAGACCAGGCCGGTCTGGATGCCCTTGAGGAAAAACAGCTGAATCATCCGAAACAGGAGCGCCCCGGCCCCCACGAACAACCAGATCTCGCCGACGTGGCGCACGAAGCCCTCGCCGCTCGTGTGCGCGGTAAATACACCGAAAAAGGTCGGGTCCAGCCACAATACCAGCGGTACGAGCGCCCAAACCGCGTGCAGGATGACCTTGCGGCGCAGGTTATATCCGACCTTGATTTCTTCCTTGTGCTCGTGGGTCGTGTGGTTGACCCGGTCGTATCCCTTGGGCTCGAAAAAGAAATGACCGGATTGGCGGCTGACCATGGACACCAGCCAGCCGATTAACGCCGACTTCACGGGATCAAAGAACATCGTGACATACGCGATGATGAAGCTGATTGCACTCAACAGGTGCAAGGATTGATTGATCCGGCTGTGATGGTAGTAGCGATGATCGTCCCAGCGTTGGGTCTTGAGTTCCGCCAAAAAACTTTGCATGTTGGATTCCTTGGGATTGCGTCAATGAATCTGCCTATGAAGCAAATATAGGATTTCCGTTACAGGGCTATGACATAGCCCTGTATTCAGTGAGATTACGTTAAAATAGTGACGCAAGTCGTCATCGTATCGTCATCCTTGGGTGCCATTGTGATGCCTCATGAGAATCATGATCGTCACCGACGCCTGGTTTCCACAAACCAACGGCGTGGTCAGCACGCTGGCGCAAACCGCCGCTTGGTTGGGCCGCTTCGGCCACGAGGTCAAAGTGCTGACGCCGCAAGATTTTCGCAGCGTCGCCTGTCCGACCTATCCCGAAATTCGCTTATCGCTGTTTCCGTACAAAAAAATCGCGAGCGACATTCCCGCATTCGCGCCTCAAGCGCTGCACATCGCGACCGAAGGGCCATTGGGCTTCAGCGCCCGGCGCTTCTGCGTCAAGCGGAGAATCAGCTTCACCACCTCGTATCACACGCAATTTCCGCAGTACTTGCGGGCGCGATTTCCCATACCCTTGAGACTATCGTACGCAGCATTGCGGCGATTCCACGCGGCCGGAGCGCGCTGCATGGTGAGCACTGCCTCGATGCGCACCGAACTCGCGGCGCACGGCTTTGGGAACCTGGCGTGTTGGCAGCGCGGCGTGGATACCGAGAAATTCAAGCCTGGACGCAAAGATTTTCTCGACCTACCGCGGCCCATCGCCGCCTATGTCGGACGGGTCGCGGTTGAGAAGAACATCGACGCGTTTTTGAGCATGCCTTGGTCCGGCAGCAAAATCGTGGTCGGCGACGGGCCGGAGCGCGCCAGGCTGCAGCGTCAGTATCCGGATGCGGCCTTCACCGGCTTTCAGTTCGGCGAGAACCTCGCAAACCATTTGGCGGCCGCCGATGTCATGGTGTTTCCAAGCCGCACCGATACCTTTGGCCTCGTGAATCTGGAGGCCATGGCCTGCGGGGTGCCGGTGGCCGCCTATCCGGTCACCGGCCCGATCGACGTGATCGAGGACGGAGTCACCGGCGCCCTGGACGTCGACCTCGCCGCGGCCGCCTTGCGCGCGCTCACAGTCGACCCCGCGGCTTGCCGTGCGCGCGCGCTCAAATCAGGATGGGATGTGTCGAGCCGTGAGTTTGAGAACAATCTGGTTTCCTGCCGCAACGCGGCCCTCGGCAGTGTGAATTTGACCGGTGTTGCGGATGGCCTGGGGGATAGGAAGCTTCAGGGCAACAAAAGAGCAGTTGCCCTGAAGCTTCCCATCCCCTAGTCCTTTAACACTGTACCGCTCCATTCACGGTGCAGGAGGACCAGCTTCGAATAGCGATCCCCCGTCGTGTGGCCTCATTCACACTCGGTTGTCCGGAAAATCACGCGTCGTCCAACACCACGCCAGTAGCGCCGGCACCGTGATGTTGATCGGTTGAAGTATTCGTCAGGAAGGGCAAGAAGCCTCGAGGGAACTGCTCTTCTCGTTACCTCGAGGCTTCTTGCCCTTCCAGGCGAGCGCTACACCAACCGGTCACAATCACTGTGCCGAAGGTGCTAACCGAAGTTGATCTTGGCCTCGAGATTGGTGCGCGAGTCGGCGCTCGACAAGGCTTCTTCCAGTTCGATGCGGCCCTCGCGCACCAGGTTGTAGAGCGCGCTGTCGAAACTCAGCATGCCGCGTTCCGTGCCGGTGCGGATCGCCTCCTTCACGCCGATCACATCGCCCTTCTTGATGAGTTCCGAGATGTGCGGTGTATTGACCATGACCTCGGATGCGGCAACCCGTGTGCCGGTCTTCGCGAACACCAAGCGTTGCGACAGAATGGCGCGCAGGTACTGCGAGAGATCCAAAAAAATCTGGTTGTGCTGATCGCGCGGAAACATGTTGATGATGCGATCCAAGGTCTCGGCGCAATTGTTGGCGTGCAGGGTCGCGATGCAAAGGTGGCCCGTTCCGGCGAGCGCAATGGCCGCTTCCATGGTTTCGCGATCGCGAATTTCGCCGACCAGGATCACATCCGGCGCCGCGCGCACCGCGCTGCGCAACGCGCGCGCGAAAGTCTTGGTATCCAGGCCCACTTCCCGTTGATTCACGATGGACTTCTTGTTGGTATGCAAGAATTCGATCGGATCCTCGATGGTCAAAATGTGGTCGGATGAGGTTTCGTTGCGGTAATTGATCATGGCCGCCAGCGTGGTCGATTTGCCCGCGCCGGCCGCGCCGACCATGAGGATCAGGCCGCGCTTCAGCATCACCAATTCTTTGTAGATGTCGGGCATGCCGAGATCTTCGAGCTTGGGCATTTCCGCCGTGATGTAGCGCAGCACCATGGCCGGATAGCCGCGCTGATAGAACACGTTGACGCGAAAGCGGCCCAGGCCGGTCTCGGAGATCGCGAAATCGATCTCGAGCTCTTCGTTGAAATGCTCGATCTGTTCCTGCGTCATCAAGCCCAACGCCGCCTGGCGCACCGTTTCAGGCGTCAATATCTGCTTATTGACCGGGAAAATCTTGCCCTCGATTTTGATCTTGACCGGAGCGTTGCAGGTAAAGAAAAGATCCGATGCCTTTTTCTCGACCATCAGTCTGAACAGCGGCTTGGTGTTCATCACCTGAGCCGGCAGATCGGCAGGCACGCTCACGCTGGGAGCCCGTCCGAACGTTTCACTTAGAACACCTGCCCTTCTTCTTCCTCGACGATCTGCAGCGTCTGGCCGGCTTCTTCCGGATTCTTCAGCTCGCGCTTGCTTTCCAATTTGACGCGCAGGCGCAGTTCGTTCTTCGAGTCCGCATTGCGCAAGGCATCCTCGTAAGAAATCAATCCCGCTTCATACAACTCGAACAGCGCCTGGTCGAATGTCTTCATGCCGAGGCGGTTGGAACGCGACATGACGTCCTTGATCTTGGTGACGTCGCCTTTGAAGATCAGGTCGGAGATCAGCGGCGAGGCGAGCATGATCTCCATGGCCGCGATGCGCCCGGATCCTGCTTCGCGGGGAATCAAGCGCTGAGAAATGAGCGCGCGAATGTTCAGCGACAAGTCCATGAGCAGCTGCTCGCGCCGCTCCTCGGGGAAGAAATTGATGATGCGGTCGAGCGCTTGGTTCGAGCTATTGGCGTGCAGGGTCGCCAGCACCAAGTGGCCGGTCTCGGCGAATTGAATGCCGTACTCCATGGTCTCGCGGTCGCGAATTTCGCCGATGAGTATCACGTCCGGCGCCTGGCGCAGGGTGTTCTTCAGCGCCAGATGCCAGCTCTCGCAATCGACGCCGACCTCGCGGTGAGTGACCACGCAGCCCTTGTGGGCATGCACGTACTCCACCGGATCTTCGATGGTCACGATATGGCCGCGGGTCTTTTCATTGCGGTAGCCCACCATCGCCGCGAGCGAGGTCGACTTGCCCGAGCCGGTGCCGCCCACCAGGATCACGAAGCCGCGCTTGGACAGCACGACGTCTTTGAGCACCGGCGGCAGCTCGAGCTCCTCGAGGGTCGGGATCTTGGCGTTGATGGTGCGCAGCACGGCGCCGGTGAACCCTTGTTGCACGAAGGCGCTGACGCGGAAGCGCCCGATGCCCGGCGGTGCAATGGCGAAATTGCATTCCTTGGTCGAATCGAATTCCTTGGTTTGCCGATCGTTCATGATGGCGCGAACCATCCCGGCGCTTTGCTCGGGGCTCAACGAGCGATCGGATTGCGGCCTTATTTCGCCGTCGATCTTGATCGCCGGCGGGAAGCCGGCCGTAATAAACAGATCCGAACCCTTCTTCTCGACCATGCGCCGCAGCAGGTCTTGCATCAACCGAATGGCTTGATCGCGTTCCATTAAATGCTGTCCTTGTTCTGCGCTTTGTACTTGGCTTCTTCGCGACTGACAACACCTTTTGCCACCATTTCCTGCAGGCACTGGTCCAGGGTTTGCATGCCCTGGCCCTGGCCGGTCTGAATGGCCGAATACATTTGGGCGATCTTGCCCTCGCGAATCAGATTTCGAATGGCGGGTGTGCCGATCATGATTTCGTGCGCCGCAATACGACCGCCGCCGACGCGCTTCATCAAGGTCTGCGAAATCACAGCCCTCAAGCTCTCGGACATCATGGCGCGGACCATTTCCTTTTCTGCCGCCGGGAACACATCGACGATACGGTCAATGGTTTTCGCCGCCGAGCTCGTGTGCAGAGTTCCGAACACCAGGTGGCCGGTCTCCGCGGCGGTGAGCGCCAAACGAATGGTTTCCAGATCGCGCATTTCGCCGACCAGCACCACGTCGGGGTCTTCGCGCAACGCCGACCGAAGCGCCTCGGTGAACCCGAGCGTGTCGCGATGCACTTCGCGTTGATTGACCAGGCAGCGCTTGCTTTCGTGAACGAACTCGATCGGGTCCTCGATGGTTATAATGTGGTCCGGACGGTTGTCGTTACAATGGTTGACCATGCCGGCCAGCGTGGTCGATTTACCGGAACCGGTCGGCCCGGTGACCAGCACCAGACCGCGGGGAAGCATGCATAAATCTTTAAAAGTCTTGGGCGCGTTCAATTCGTCCACAGTCAGGATGGCGGAA
>Ga0193726_1001746_pt1 | contig 16083 bp, 9 predicted proteins | sample H2c1metaG_FD_144928 | JGI IMG/M metagenome (GOLD analysis project Ga0193726, IMG submission 144928) | Soil microbial communities from a riparian zone of the East river system, Colorado, United States - H2c1 | ecosystem: Environmental > Terrestrial > Soil > Riparian zone | place: USA: East River... | reverse complement strand
CGGCCGAAGGACCGGCCCCGCTTGGAGTCGGCGGCGGGTTTCCGTTCGGATCGCCGACGAGGTCGGGACGAGCACCCGGGCAGGTGGTAAGCGAAGCTCCGCGTACGATATTGACCGGGCTTCCAGTGTGCATCGACAGAATGCCGTTGAGTTGCCAGCCCCCCAGGATGAATTCCTGCACGCGACCCCAGTTCGAGAACAGTGCTTGCCCCCGTCCCACCGGCAAACGGTAGAGCCCACTCAATACGAAATTGTGCCGCACGTCATTGTCGGCCGAAGCAATCTCGGCGTTCAGGTCGTAAGGGTTCTGGGGATAGTTGCTGTTTTGGCCCAGATTGAACGGTGCCGGGCCGTTATCGATGTTATGCGAGTAGGTGTAGTTCGCGAGAAAATTCAGGTTCTTCGATACTCGCTTGGTGAGTTTGATTTGCAACGAGTCGTACTGCGCCCATCCCAGATCCGTGAGAGCTTGGATCTTGCCCAGACTCGGGGTGAGGAGCCCATCCGCGAGGACGGCCGGATCGAGATTGAAATTGATGTCGCCGATCTCGTATGAGAGATGATGGCTCTTGGTGCCAACGAAGGCGGCTTCCAAGGTGAAGTTGGAACCCAGTTCGCGCTGTAACGCCAGGCTGAACTGCTCCGAGTATCCCGTCTTCATCTTGGGATTGACATAGTAGCTGGTCAACAGGTCGCCGTTCGGAATCGAAGCTGTCGGAATGCTGTTGGCACCCGCCGGAATCGCGATGGTCGAGTTGCGGGGAACGCCGGTGTCGTCCTGATAGGTGGGGGGACCAGAATAATAATAGTTCTGGTATTGACTCAATTCCGCAAACGGATAGTTCTTGGTCAGGATGTCTTCGCGGGCGTCATTTTCCGGAGAGTAAAAGAGCCCGAAGCCGCCGCGCAGCACGGTTTTCGGATTCACCTGAAAGGCGAATCCAACTCGAGGCGCAATGTTGTTCCATCGTGAATTCATCAGACCCGCGGAGTTCGACCCGCGTCCTGCAAGCAACATGCTGTCCGTTTTCGGATCGTAGTTGGCCGCATAATTGTGCGCTTCCGTGTACGGAGCCTGAAACTCATATCGCAGACCATAATTCAGAGTCAGGCGGCTGTTGACCTTGTAAGTATCGGCTCCATAGAAGTTCAACTCCCAACTCTGGGTATGAGGATTCGTCAACTGCAGGCCTATGTCGGTCACAAAGGGAAGACCGACTAACAGGTCCGAGATATCAGATCCACCGTTGGGAAACCAGGCGAAGGGGTTGAAGTATTGTTTGAATGTGGGATCGCTGGTGGACGGGGAAAAATAGGCTCCGTAATACTGGTAACCCGTGGGGAACAGCGAGAAATTAGGATAGGAATTCAGCCTGCGGAAGTCGCCGCCAAATTTGAATTCGTGCCTTCCTATGCCGCTCAGGGTAACGTTGTCTGACACCTGCCAGTTGCGGTCGCGGATGTAGAAGGGTTTGTACGACGAGCCGCCCGTGAAATATCCCGAATAGAGTTGGATGTAGGGATAACTGTAGGTTGCGGGAAAACCGGAAATATTGACGTTGCCCATTCCATATTGATTCGCAAGGTTCTGTCCCTGTAGCAATGGATACTGATTGAGGTAGTAGCGGGTGTATCCAAAGCGGGCGTCGTTGATGAAGCGCGTTGAGAACAAGTGGGTCTCGGTAACGGAATATTCCTGGGACCCATTCTCCTGGCTGTTGCCAAAGTCGTTATCGCCGGCATTGGGGACGGTGGCTTGGTCTCCGTAAGGGCCGGCATCCAGCAGATTGCCGTAGTTGTAGTGGAAGACCACGGAGAGTCGGTCGTTATCGGAAAAGTTCTGATCGAGGCGCGCGTCCGCCGCCTTCTGGTCGAACCGATCCGGGGCATGAACCAGAAAATTCTTGAACCATCCGTTGTCGGATCCTGCCAGGTTGGGCTTAGGGAAAAAATTGAGCAGCGTGTTCAGACCGGCTTTGCTGACTTCGCTGGCGGGAATGATGTTGCCGGGAAATTGCTGGGCCGTGCCGCCGAAGGACGGGAACGAGACCTGCGGATCAAAGATGGGAATTACCTGGCCTGCAGGAACCCCATTCTGGCCGGCGAGGGGATCGATCAATCCGGAGAGGTCGACCGAACCGTCGGGCAACACTTTGATTTGGCTGACGGGTGGAACGGAATCGATGTAGTTGGCCGCGCTGGTCTGATGTGTGCCTTCGTAGGACACGAAGAAGAATGTCTGGTTCTTCCTTATCGGACCGCCCACCGTTCCGCCGTAGTTGTGTTGCTTCAAAATGGATGCTGGAATGGTGTTTCCGTAGATCCCGTAATCCTTGGCGGCGGTGAAGTTCGGACGGAAAAACTCATAGGCATCGCCGTGCCACTGGTTCGATCCGGACTTCGTCTGAATCGAAACCTCGCCGCCGGCCGATCTCCCAAATTCAGCCGAGTAGGTGGACGTGGCTACTTTGAACTCCTCGACGGCATCTACGCTGGGAGTCGCCGTGATGTCCTGGGTGCGGTTGGTAGTCGATTCCACGCCATCGACCTGAATCGAGTTGGCATACTCGCGTTGTCCGTTTACCGCGAAATTGAAGGTATTCGTGTTTCCCCCGCCGCTCGTGACGCCCGCGGCTAAGCCTGTCAGATCATAGAAATGCCTCCCGTTGAGTGGGAGATTCAGAATGTCATGGGACTGGATGACGTCTCCGGTTTCCGCGCTCTGAGTTTGCAACATGGTGGGTGCAGACGTAACCGTCTCTACCGTGGCCACGGCGCCGACCTTGAGCTGGAAGTTCAGCAGCTGTTTCTGATCGATAACGATGCGCACATCCTGGATGGCGGCGCTGTGGAATCCGCCTTTTTCTACCCTAACGCTGTACACCCCGGGGAGGAGGTCGAAGACCGTGTAATCTCCCCGGCCGTCGGAACGTGCCGGGTAGGCAACACCTGTCGCTGCATTGAGCGCGGTTACGTTCGCCCCGGCCACCAGTGCGCCCGATGGGTCGGTAATCGATCCGTAGATTGATCCGGTGGTCGACTGCGCCGTGGCAATGGATCCGAGCAGTGAAAAAAGGACGGCAACAACTAGCCATGACGGCCCCGAAATCTGCGAAGTTCCTCTCGACATTCTGGTTAGACCAGTTGCCGTCGTTGCCCTGCTACGAGTATCGAATGCTAATCCGTTTGGCATAGCGCCCTCCCCATAACTTGCCGCGAACTGCGAAGGGCCGTGTTCAAGCCCGTATTCTTGTTGCGCGAAAATTTTGCCGTCACTGCTTTTTTAGCCGCACTTCCACCAACCCAAGCGATCCTGGCGTGATGTTGATTCCGTTCGCATCGGGTTGCATGCCCGAGACCCTTTCATTCGCCGTGTAAAACAGCGTGAACGAATCCTTCCCCTCCGGAATCAATCCAAGCGGCGTCCGAACCTCGCTCGCCCACACTCCCTTTCCTTCCTGCACCAACAAATGTCGGCCGGACGCCCAGCGCACACCCTCTGGGGAGAATGTATAGCCAATGGCATTCGGTTCATCGGTGTCGTAGACGGCAACGTAAGTCCCGTCCTCCAGTTTGGTGACAATCGGATTTTCGATAAACCGCTTCTCCACCGTCAGTGGATTCCGATCCGTGCAACGCACCCAGGGCCCAGAGAGTTCCGGGGCCTTCGCCAAGCCTACCTGCCACAGAGATATGGGGATCTTCTCGGTATGAGCGCTGCCATAGAGCGCATACCACTGCTCGCCAGCTCTGTACGGAAAGAACGAATCTGTTCCCTGCAAGCCCTCCCATGCGCCTGAATCCCGATCCCGCTGGAGAATCACGCCGGCATCGGTGTATGGACCGCCGATCCCGTCCACACCCGGAGTGTTCGACACCGCACGCCAGATTCTTCCTTCATGGTTGGTCAACCACTGCTGCGAGGTATCCGGAGCCGCGTGATAGGCAACATAAAACAGGTTCCAGCGATTGTCGGTGGGATCGTAGACTGGCAAGGGAGACCACAATGCGGCGCGCGGATCCTTACCGGTGAAGTCGCCACTCGATTCGGCAAGGGTCGCGAGCCGCTTCCAATGCAGACGATCCTGGCTGACCCAATGCGCCAACTTCATCTTGACCCAGTGCGGATCTCCGATCATCTCGGAGGTGAATAGATGGTAAGTGCCGTTCACCTTAAGGACTCTGCCGCCCTCGAACCCGTACTTATTCCCTTCCGCGCCGCTCGATTTGACGGTCAGCACCGCACCCTCGAACCGCTTGGTGACTACCAACTCCGCGTTCGGCTCTGCGACAGGGCTGGTAGGAGCTCGCAAGGAAGCCCAAAGAGAGCAGAGAAGCAGGCTGACGCAGATCGTCGCGACTTTCATCATGCCAGGCACAGACGGTTGTATCGCCTGCGGCATTCTCTAACAAGGTAATCGAGGTTATGTCGGAGGTTAACAGGAGGTTTCCTCTGCGATTTGCCGGCAAGAGCCTTCCCCGGCGCGGATGGAGAACGAACCCCATCAAATTGAGCCCAAATGGATCGGGTCAGATCGACTCTTGGAGGGATTGTACTGCTCCCTCAGCACATCCCTGGCAGGGCGACAGGCTCCGATGAGGGTCGGCACTGTCGTGAGTCTCCGCAAAGTAACCGCGATTAACGGCGCAGATAACCGTTAGTCCAACCCCCGATTGCTTTGCGATGCCCGCATTGACCTTGACCGAGCGCCAGTGCTATGGTCCGATTAGACCGCAACAACGTCGCTGGCAGGGGAGTGCGGTTGTCCCCGGTAATCTCCCGAGACCATCAAAGTGGCGTCCGTGCACACTTCCGTAGCGCCCTCCATCTCGCTCTTCGAGAAGCGCGAAGAACTGCGCCGGGTCCTCGAAAGCAAGTACTTTGCCAACTCTCCGAAGAAAACTCGGTTCCTCGAGTTTGTTTCCGAGCAGGCCTTCCTGGGAAACGGAGAAAAGTTGAATGAGTACCTTCTCGGGGTGGAGGTCTACGACCGGGGCGTCGATTTCGATGCGCAAAAGGACCCGATTGTGCGCGTGCAAGCGCACGAGATTCGCCGCCTGCTCAACAAATATTATACAGAGGATCTCCGTGGTGGTCTGATCCGCCTCGACCTGCCCTCTGGTCATTACGTACCCGTGTTCCGTCGCAGCACGTCCGGTGAGGCGGCCGCTGACGCGCCAGCCGCGCTCGAGGTTGGGAAAGGGCACGCTCCCAATCGCCTACATCTTGCCGTCACTCTGATTTTGGGCGGGCTCTGTCTAGCGCTTGCCTCCGCTCTGATTCTTAATTCCTGGAAAAGTGGACAAACCGCACAGACCCGAGCCCAAGCGGCCCACTTGCCAGACGGGATCGAGTGGTTCTGGCGTCCCTTCCTCCCCCCGGCAGAAGCACCTCTGATCACGATCCCAAATCATCCGTTATTGCGCGCGGCTCACGACGGTGACAGCTCCCAGACTCTGGCAGAGGGTCACGAGATACCCAAGGCGAGTCTGCCGGAATTCCGGGACACGATTCATTTCCGCGAATTGAAGCGATTCCTGTTCGTTCCCAGCCTGACCGATTTCACATCCGTCGGCGAAACCATGGGAGTGGTCAGTCTGTGCAAGATGTTCGCCAGTGTTGGCCAGGGTTGCCGCGTGCAGCCCTCCCGTCTGGCCAATTTCGAGGAAATCAAGGGGGACAACGCGATTCTGCTTGGGGGCAACCAGGCATGGAGCGGTCGAGTCTTTCTCAACGCCCAGGGATTCCACTTCCAAAGTGGCGTGATTCTCAATCGGAATCCTCAGCCCGGAGAAAAAGAAGTTTACAAACCCGAGTTTGACTCCGTAACCAACCAGTTGACGCGGGACTATGCGGTGGTGCTGATGATGCCGAACGAAAGAAATGAAAAGCGCGTTCTTCTGATTTACGGCATCTACACCCAGGGTTCTCAGGCTGCCATCGAGTACCTCACCAACCCTGAGCGCATGGCGGAACTCCGGAAACTGCTAATGGATCTCAGCCCCGAACACAAGACCATACCACCCTATTTTCAGGTTCTACTCACGACGACAGTCGAGAATTCGGTCCCCGGGAAATCCTCACTCGTCGCTATCCGGATCATCCCTAACTAAGTTGCGGCTCTCACACTCACAAACCTACAAACGAACCGATTGCTGTCGTAGCGCGTTTTGGCGCTTGCCCAAACGTCGATTGTGCTCAACAGTCGAGTCTCAAAGGCTCAAAGGCGACATGCCGCGCGTAGTAGTTAGGATTGAGTTCCGAACCGCTTGTGTCGAACAGTAGGGTCTGTCGCCCGTTTAAGCCGTGAGGGCAAACGGTTAGCGGTAGCGAACCGGCACCCATAAGGGCAACTCCGAGAGCGGTTCGCTACCGCTATCCGTTCTTGCTATCGCTGCCGCAGAGACATCCCGCTAATTCTCCACTTGCGTGACCGTACCAGAACTCGCTTTGAAGAAAGCACTGCTTTGATAGCTCGCCTTAATCGTGTGTGTCCCGACGGTCAGGGAGGATGTGGTGAATTTGGCTGCGCCATTCATCGTCTTAGCGGTCCCGATGCGAGTGCCGTTGTTATAGAACGTGATCGTGGTCGTATTTGGGATCGGACCCTCGGTCGCAGTAACGGTAGCGGTAAACGTCACCGGTTGGCCACTCTGTGACGGAGTCCTCGAGGTTGTAACCGTGGTTTTGGTTGTTGCGGGCACACCCAGGAGGACAGCGACGCCGCCGCCCAGCGGGCAACTGCTGTTATAACCGTCACATCCGTCAGCCACGACCAGATCTGGCTTGGCACCCTGCTTCAGATTTCCGACTGCCACGGAAAATGCGTTGCGCCCACCGCTACCGTATATGATCGGCGTCTGGAAGGTTCCATGACCATTATTTAGCAACACTGCTACCTTGCCGTTGGGAGCGCCATTCTGAGGTGCACCCGCTACCGCCAAGTCTGGTGCGCCGTCCCCATTGAAATCTCCCATCGCCACCGACACAGGGCGTGCTAATCCTGTGGGATCGACGGTTGCTGTGCCAAAAGTTCCATCGCCTTTGCCGAACAGGACACTGACCGAGCCAGAAGGAATACCTACGATCGCGTCAAGTTTGCCATCACGATTAACATCGCCCAGAATGACGGAGCTGCCAAAGGCCCCGGATGGATACGTCACTTGTGATGGAAACGTCCCATCCCCTTTGTTTAACAACACGTTGATGACACCGTTTCCTTTGGTATCGGCATCCGTCGCCACCAGATCTGGTTTGCCATCTCCGTTTAGATCGGCTGCGGCCAGAGACAGCGCATTCGTGCCCCCAATCGTCAGTTCGTAAGTCACAGCGGTGCCGAGCGTACCATCCCCATTTCCCAACAAGACCGCTACCGCGCTCTGGGTGAAGGTGCTATCGGCTTGATCAAGCGCTATCACGTCCGGCTTGCCGTCTCCATTGACATCCGCGATAGCCACCGAGCGGATATCGTAACCAGCCGAATAGCCGACCGCAGCCTCGAAAGTTCCATCGCCTTTATTGAGCAGCACGCTCAGACAAGGATTGCCAAAGCCATCATTGCTCCCCACCACGAGGTCGGGCCAGTCATCACCATTTAAGTCTCCGATCGCTACAGCGTCAGCTCCCGGAAATTTCACGGTATAGGTCGCGGCGGTCTGAAGAGTCCCGTCACCATTCCCGAACAGCACTCCGACCACGCCACCGCCCTCAGTGCCCCAATTGGCGACTATCACGTCTGGCTTTCCGTCTTTATTTACGTCGGCCACTGCTATCGCCTGGGCTAAGCTTCCGCCAGACTGATACAGGACCGGATTCGCCTTGAAGATCTGCGACTGACCGGGCAAAGTGCACGCGAAAAAAAGAGCCACAATAGCGACGAAGGAGAAACTTTCGTAAGACCGTGGCATCCCCCAGCGGGTGAGATGACGTAACAGGTTTCGCTTCAACATAAGTTTCTCCTTCGAGCCGTTATGCTCCAAAGTTGTTCCGATCTTTCGCCTGAAGTGCATCTTGGATCAAAGACAGAACTTCCCTATCCCGCTGCTTCGCCCACCGGTGGCATATTTTTTCTCGCGACGTAGACGGGATACTGGGACTGCACCAACCCGCTGTCGGGAAGAACGAACTGAGGCCGGGCTCTGCCTCGTTCGCGGGCAAATAGTAGCGCTTTTCAGCGCCTTTGGTCAATACAGACATACGGCGTTTCCTACCCAAAAAAGGATGTTACGAAGACCGAACAAATTCAGATTTCCACGGTCTTGGTGAGTCTCAGATGGCTCAGGGCCAAGATCTGGGCGCGATCTTCGAATTTGGCCAGAATTTAGCCTAGCGTTTTCGGGACTCGGGGCAGGAACAGCCGGAAGATGTAGAAGGGAAAGAAAGAAATGGTAGGCACGAGGAGACTCAACCGCCCTCTACCGTGGCAAGCTCCAGCTGACCTGAACCTACAGCAACCGGCGGGAACCGGTTGGGGACACAGAAGCACCTATAAGGACGCGCTGGAAACGCGGATCTTGGGCCAGGACTTAGGCTACATCCAGAATGAGGTTGCCGAGTTGACTTCTCGTTCCGGTTTGCCGACTCTCTAGGAGTTTCGTTGAATGGCCGTCAAAAGCCCAGGAAATAACGGATAGAACCGAACCCAATGCCCAGTAGGATCAAGGGAATCATCTTCAGATTGAATCTATGGAGTAGGAGGAGCGACAATATCACCCCGCTCAAAGAGATCACATTGAGTTGCTTGAGATCTGCAACTCCGGATGGGAAGATCACCGCTTTCCCTAGAAATAGCGTTAGATCTAAGATCGCGCCGACCACGACAGCGGTGATCAGTTCTAGGACGCCTCCGATCCTAGGGTTGTCTTGGGTTCTTTCCACCAGCGGCGCACCCGCAAATACGAAGAAAAAACACGGCAGAAACGTATAGAAGGTCGTTGCCAGCAGACCCAAGGTTCCCATCCACAATGAGCCGTGGAAGTGGTTGTAGCCGGCCAGGAACCCGACAAAGGCTACTACTATGATCAGAGGGCCTGGAGTTGTCTCGGCGAGTGCGAAGCCGTCCATCATTTGGAGCCTGGTCAGCCAATGAAGCTTCACCACAGCAACCTGAGCTACATAAGGAATTACCGTATATGAGCCGCCAATGGTCACGAAGGCGGTCTTGGTAAAGAACAGCGCGAGGCCCCGCCAAAAATGGAAGTCCCCAACAAAGAAGTAGAATAGCGGCAAAGGCAGCAACCCGAGAAGCAGCACCCCCGCAGCCAACTTCATCGTAGGCCACAAAAGAGGGATAGGTTTCGTCGCGGCCGAGCTGGGGCGGATGGAATCGCTCTCTTCGTCCTCTTCGGCGCTTGCATTGTCGGGGCGGTGGAGAAGGCCAGGCCGCACCCCCGTCAGGGCGATTCCCAGAGCAATGGCACTGAGCATCACGATGAGCAGCGAGGCCTCAAAGAAGAACATCGCTGCAAACGTGGCCACTGCGACGGCACCTTGAACCGGCCCGCGCACGGCCCTTCTGGCAACTCTCTGCAGGGCGACGATCACCACAGCGATGACAACGGGTTTTAAGCCATTAAACATAGCGGCAATCCAAGGCAGGCTACCGAATCTGACGTAGACCACACTGAGTGCCAGCAGAATAAACATGGAAGGCAGCACAAAAAGTGTTCCGGCAACAATGCCACCCCGCTTGCCATGCAGCTTCCAACCGATATAAATCGTAAGCTGCTGTGCTTCAGGTCCGGGAAGGATCAGGCAATGGCTCAGCGCATGGAGGAAGCTTCGGTTGCTGATCCACCGCTTCTTCTCGACCAACTCGTCATGCATAATGGCGATGTGAGCGGCTGTACCGCCGAAGCTGATCCATCCCAGCTTGCACCAGAAACGTAGCGCTGCCTTAAAGGAAGGTCGCTGCAGGGTATCTTTCATCCCGCGGCATCCCCGGTCCCGAGAGCGAGATGTCGGCAAAAGAGTTCTCAAAATTCTGCAACCTTCGCGACATTATAACATCATAATGATGGATGGACCGATCCAGTAATGGCGTGGCACTTACCCCCTTTAAAGTTGCTTTTGGCACTGCGCGCGTTCGACAACGATCAAAAATAGAAAGGTTTTTTGAATATGAACCAACTCACTCAATCATCGGAACGGGAAGGCAGCAGGCGTTTTGTATTCTTAGGCAGAGGTCTTGCATTCTTGGCAAGACCCTCGGTAACCGTTTGGGCTCCTATTCCGCTGCGGCTGATTGTTGGCTACGGCTTCATGGAGCATGGCTTCGCGAAACTGTCCCGAGGGCCTGAAGCCTTCGCCGCCATCCTGCATACGATCGGCGTGCCCGCGCCTCATCTCATGGCATGGCTCACCATTCTGACCGAACTCATCGGCGGCCTCGCCGTCCTGCTCGGGGCTTTCGTCCCACTTGTAAGTCTGCCCATGGCTGCGGTTCTTTTCGTAGCGATGCTAACTGTCCATCTCCCTTATGGGTTCAGTTCGATCAAGCTGCTGAGCGTGACGTCCGGCCGGGCCCAGTTCGGGCCGCCGGGTTACGAGCTTGATCTGCTCTATCTGGCATGCCTTGCGGCGCTTGTATTCGGTGGTTCTGGGCCAATGGCGATCGACAATTATCTTAGGAAGAAGCTATAGCGGCTCCGCTGCGCCGGGCAGGATATGCCGCCAGAAGGTTTTCAACGAGAGGTCTTTCGGACAAGGCGTGTGACGAAGCGGACGAGATCTCCACGGTAGTAGAGTGTTTCGTAATCGACCGGCCGGCTGCCTGTCGAGTAGGAAGTTCGTTCAATGCGAAAAATCGGGCTCCGTGGTTTCACGTTTAGCGCGCGGGCAACCTCGTTCTCAGCAGCCACTGCGTCCAATTTGTACTCCGCCTCGATCAGCGGAACATCGTATTTGCGTTCCAGGAGCGAAAAAATGGGCTCGACCTTCAGATTGTTGGTGATGATCTTCTTGCCGATCTCCAAGGGTAGGTAGGTCTCGTCGAAGGAGAGGGGAACGCCGTTTGCCAGGCGCACGCGACGAATTCTGACGACGCGCTCGCCCCTTGTCAGCTCAAGCTGGCGGGCCACGATCGCGTTGGCAGTGACAATTTCCTTACCGATTACGCGGGCCGTTGGCTTGTGGCCAAGTGCGTGCATATCTTCTACAAATCCGCTCAGCTCTTTAAGGTCCTGCATGATCTTTGGGGCAGCGACGAATGTGCCCCTGCCGCGACGAATCTCGACAAGACCGCGGGTCACAAGGTTCTGTATAGCGCGACGGACGGTGATGCGACTGACCCCGAATCGCGCAATGAGGCTGTCTTCGGTCGGCAGTTGATCGCCGATCTTCAGATCTCCGCCGGTAATCTCGCCAGCGAGGACTGTTTCGACGCGTGCATAGAGAAGAGAATCATGCGTCGCTGACATGACGACATTATAACGTCGTATGGGCTCACCTGAACCCATACGACGCGCATAGCGCCTGAGTGACGGGCAAAATGTGAACTATTCCTAAGGTAGGTTCGCCGACAAGCCGCTCGGAACCGAAGAGACGTCGATGAGTGCCTCACTCTGTTTGCAACAACAGAGGACCGATTTGAGGCCGGATCTACCCGGCGGGAGATTGTATTGGTCCGCAATCCTGAGCGATTCGAGCCAGCAGAATCTGTTAACCAGCAGCCCCCTTGACCGATAGCCGGGCACCCCGCGATGCAGCCCAGGACTTAAGCGCCTTCAGCGCTGCACGGAGAGCAATCCCGTCCTTTGTCAGCTTATACTCCACTTTGGGCGGCACCTCCGGGTACACCTTGCGGGCAACCACGCCGTCTTTTTCCAGATCGCGCAGTTGCTGAATCAACATCTTCTGAGAGATACCGATGATCGCGCGGCGAAGTTCTGAGAACCGGAGCACCGGAGCACTGAAGAGATGGAAGATAATAAGAATCTTCCATCGCCCTTCAAGGACCTTGACTGCTTCTTCCAACTCCGCCGTCGAGCACGATTCCGGGGTCTGTTGAGTTCTCTTCATAGTCACCTTGGGGTAAGTATTACACTTTTTAGTAAGTTCTTGCCATTTTACCACTGCGCCGATACGCTTTGATCAGGAAGGTAGATCGACCTTCGGTTGGCGTACGGTGTCAAACCCACGAAGTTGTCGAGAGGCCGAAATCAACGTTTGTCCAGAAAACTCAGAGAGGCAATATGGATTTGATCGTAGTCGTAACTGGAGCGAGTCGAGGCGCGGGAAAGGGGATTGCAATCGCCTTGGGCGAGGCGGGAGCAACCGTATATGTCACCGGACGCAGCGTGGCGGACAGTGACTCCCTCTATGGTGGCACAGTAAGCGAAACTGCCGATCTCGTCACTCAGGCTGGAGGCAGCGGTGTCGCCATTGCGCTGGATCACACGGACGACAAAGCTGTAGCCGCGCTGTTCGAACGTGTGAAAGCGGAGCATGGTCGCCTCGACATCCTAGTAAACAACGCCGCAAAGTTGGTCTCCGCTCCTGCGCCCGGCGGTTTCTGGGAGAAACCGCTGGAGACCGTCGACCTGATTACTGTAGGTCTGCGTTCGCATTTCGTGGCGGCTTATTATGCCGCTCCGCTCCTGATAGCAAACGGTCGTGGTCTGATGGTTAATACCTCCTATTATGGGAGCGTCTCCTATCACTCCTCCGGTCCGGCATATGGCGCGCAGAAGGCTGGCGCCGACAAGATGGCTGCAGATATGGCCAAGGAACTTCGTCCGTACAATATCGCGGCGGTTTCGATCTGGATGGGTCCCCTCGATACTGAACGTGCACGCGCGTACCTTGCTTCTCTCCCGAAAGACTCGCAGCCCAAGCTCAGACGAGAATCACCACAATTCACCGGAAGGGTGGTCGCTGCGCTGTACGCGTCGGACCAGCGTATGAAACTCTCCGGCCACGCTCTGATTGGTGCGGAAATCGGAGCGAAGCTCGACGTAACCGACGTCGATGGCATCGCTCCAGCTTCCTACCGTTATGAAATGGGCGGCCCGCCAGAACTGCATGTAAGCCTCACAGCCTAATAAATGCAGGATAGAAGCAGGAGCCTGCGACGATGCTTGAGTGGATCATGCCAAGAGCCGTTGTGGTGCAATAAACGGGTGCTGAACGGGTGCTAAAGCAATGAAGTCAAGCTGCTCAGGAGCGGGGGAAAGGGCTGAAAAGCCCATAGACACTGGCAAGAGAAATGGTAGGCACGAGGAGACTCGAACTCCTGACCTCTACCGTGTCAAGGCTGGCGTCCCGTGTACTTGCTAGAACCAAAGGCAAGAAAATACCCATTTATACCCAATTTCACCCGTTTAATACCCGATCCCCGGAATCACACACCAATCCGCATTTGTGGATCCAGCACTGTCGTGTAGAGTGACGAATTTTACCCAGGACGTCTGGGTCGAAGCGCCACCGGCAAGCCTCTGCTAAAATGGTTCGATCATCTATGTTTTTTTAGCTTCGCTGCCGCTCGCGACTCCGCGGATTCAATGAGTTAAATGGTAGGCACGAGCAGACTCGAACTCCTGACCGCTACCGTGTCAAGGTCCAGCTGACCCGTATCTGTTACAGCACGCAAGGGCGCGCAAGAACCTGGAAGCACTTGCAAGAACGCGTACGAAACCAGGATGTTGGGCTGGAACTTGGGTTAGTCGAACCGATCGAATACGGCCCGCAAGAATGCCTTGGCGCAGCATTCTTGGAAACATCGGACCAACCAGCGTGGCTCACACCCGAGCTGCTTTCGGAGAAAATTTCAGCCGCTACTTGCGAACGTTGCGACATCGGTCGTTCGATCACCTCATAGATAGGAGTGTCCCGCGGTTCAGATCGTGTGGCTTTGAGGATGCGTCAAAAAGCTTTCTCCTCCTCTGATCGACGCTGTCGCCCGGCTAGTTGATCGGGTTTTGGTGTTGTGTATTTTCCAGGGTCAGCTTCATCCCCGGATGCCGCGCCGCTGCGACCGACTTCTCCAGGCTGGCGCCGAACAGTTCGGGATGCATGTAGAATCCGCGTTCCCGTTCCGCCTTCATTTGTTCGACGGGAATCCGGTGAGCATCGGCCCAGGCATCGTGGCGAACGCCAGTGAGCTGCCACGACACTTCCACGTTTGGCTTATCGGTCTTGATGGCAAAGCTGTGATTGGCCATCTTGGTGGCGACAATAGCCTGCGCTAACTGGCCCATCACCGTGAGTTGATAGCGGAAGTCGCGATTCAGAGCCTCAAACCAGTCGGGCATGGTGACGACTGCGTTTCCCGCCCCATCTGTGGTGACGTTCCCGTTGTAGATATCCATCATGTCCGGGGACTCTACGAACGAGTGATAGAGATACTTGTTCGCGGGATCTAGAGGGTGATCAATCTTAAAAGACCCGCCCGCTTTCGACAGATTGCCGTCAACATCAACGTCTCCGAGAAAAAACGCAGCAAAGCCGCCGCTTTGATTTTGGGCAAATAAAGCATCCCCAGTTGAGGAGTTATAGGCACCCACACCGACGCCGCTACCAAGTCCCGAGCTACCGATGACTCCGTTTCCGCCGACGCCATATACCCCCGTCCCCCCGGCGTTGTTCACTCCCACGACTCCGGAAGCCCCACCGCTATTGGTCTCGCCGTGAACGCCATCGGCGACTGCGTTTGAGCCAAAACTTGCGCCGAAGACTCCATAACCCGTGCTACTGTGACCCCACACGCCGACTGCGCCATCGCCATAAACCCCGGTGTGGTTCTGGTTATGACCCCATACGCCGTTACCGGAAGAGCTGGATGTCGTGCCGTATATTCCAGCGTTTGACCCGGCTGCGTTGACGCCGATATCGTTTGAAGTGGCGAAAATCTCTCCCGTGCTGATGCTTCCTGCGTTATCGCGCTTCACGATGGCATTCGCGAGATTGGAACTGGTGGGTGCGACGATCCAGTTCAAACCCAGTGTGCCGGACTTGGTGATCGGAGAACCGGTGACGGTAAAATCCGAAGTCGGTGCGCTCATCAGGACACTCGTCACCGTGCCTTTCCCGGGGAACGTCTGCCCGGACACGAATGTGACTTTGCCCGTTGAGTCCAATTTGAACGCAGTACCGTTGACCGCCAGGGTGGGATCGGTTCCTTTCGGAAAGAGAGTCAGCGTGTCGCGAACGTCTCCTTTGCCGCTGACATCGAGCGCGGCTGCAGGAGTTGTAGTGCGGATGCCAACGTTGGCGTTTTTCTGGAATATGGACGAGTTCACGATGTCGCTCGTCGAGTCCCAGAGCGGCACGAAGTTTACCGTGCCTTTACCCGTGACGTTGCGGTTGGCGAGCGGATTCTGCCCGGCTGGGACTGGACGCGAAGCCTCGAACTTCGCGGGTGTTTTTAGCCTGGCGATTGCATCGGCGCGAAGGAAGGCTGAAGGCGGCAGTCCTCCGATGGTTTCAGCATCGGCAGCCTTCAAAGCATAGGGAACGCTGAGCAGCAGGACGCGTGGTTGCTCCAGCGCGCCATTCACGCTGACGCCGAGCCAACGAGCCTCTCCGGAACTGAAAAGGTCGAGCGCGAGGCCGTCCGGCTTGGTCGAGCCGAGTTGGACGGTGTAGCTGCCCTTGGCGTCGGCGTTGACGTTCTGCGTTTCCATCCAGAGAGCAGCGCCGCCCTCCTGGTCTTTGTAAATCGCGGAGGTGATGCCGATGGTCCCAGATAGCGGTTTGCTTCGGGCATCAGTGGCCTTGCCTGAGTAGTTCACGAGGCGAGGGACACCGGTTGCGGCAATGGTTGCGTTCTGCGCGCAGAGCGACAGTGTTCCGAGCAGAATTGCGGCGGTCATTTTAACGAGAATACGGAACATAAAGTTCTCCATGTGCGGCGGAGCCGCGGATGATCTGGAACCGGGGAAGATCGAGGCCGCGTGTGCATTGGGTTCGGCCTGTATAGTGGAAAACGGAAGCTGGTAACTCGGGCAATGTCCTCGGGAAGGTCACGACCCGAGTGATTTGTCAGAAAGGGCAGTTCCCAGGATCTGGGGCGTCGATCCGGCCCATCTGACCTGCGGGAATGAGTCGGAAAGCAATGACTTGTGCCTCGACATCGCCTTCGTTTC
>Ga0193726_1001745_pt1 | contig 16083 bp, 15 predicted proteins | sample H2c1metaG_FD_144928 | JGI IMG/M metagenome (GOLD analysis project Ga0193726, IMG submission 144928) | Soil microbial communities from a riparian zone of the East river system, Colorado, United States - H2c1 | ecosystem: Environmental > Terrestrial > Soil > Riparian zone | place: USA: East River... | reverse complement strand
TGCGCTGATCGTAGTCTTCGGTCAATTCCGCAAGCAGCGCGGCGCTGGGAACCTCGTAAAGCGCAATCAGCATGCGCACGATGACTGCCGTGATCAACAGGTACCAGAAGAGCGACCCGTGTCCGAGACCGGCCGGAGGATTCCACAACAAATAGTAAAAAACGGCGCATGGCAGCGCCGATGCATACATGAAGGGATGGCGCCGGCCGAAACGTGAATGAAAGCGATCCGACACATGCCCGATCAAAGGATCGATGAATCCGTCGATGACGAGCGCAATCATGATGGCCAAACCGACCAGCTGCGCCGGGAGCCCGAGGAGCTGATTGTAGAAAATCAGCAGCAGGAAGTTGAAGCCGTTGTCTTTGATGCCGTAGGCAACGGTGCCAAATCCATACACCAGTTTGGTGCGAAGGCCGATTGAGCTAATTGGCAACTCACCCCCCAACCGATGGCCAACGATTTATAATTCTGGCTGGCTTAGTATACAGAGCCGCTCCGCTGCTTCCTTGGGGGGATCACCATGGCGCTCGCAACATTGAAGTTTCGTGAGGATTTTGAGCTGGGGTCGTGCACAGGCGTGCCGCCGCTCGATTCGCCGCCGCGTGCCGCGGCCATGTTGATGACACATGCCGCGTTCGTTGAGCCCGAGCGCCAGATCGCCATTTTTGATGCCATCGCCGACGCATGGCTGGATATGAACGATGCAGCTGCACGCGCGGCATCGTTGCGCCGGTTACCCTGGCTCAAGGAAGCAACCCCACCCTCAAGTGAATGGACGCCGCCGCGGGCCGTCTGGGATGCCTTTTGGGGTGTGGTCGATGCAGAACCCGCCGCGCCTCAAGTCAATGCGCCCAAGGATCAGGCGCTCGATTTCACCGGCCGCGTCGTCGCCATCGGCAGGCACTATGACGCAGAATTGTTGATGCGTTGCGAACGCGCCCATTATCTACACGAGGATGTCCGCAAGCTTCTCGGACAGCCGGAAGTTCGCATGAGCACCAGCGACTTGCGCAACTGGCCGAAGGACAGTCTCGGCACCAATCTGCTCGATATGCTGACCGCCAAGGGCTACGACCTGGAAGTGATCAATCCGGACGATGTCATGCTGCCTGCTGTTTTCGCAGCACAGAATCGAACCAACCGCCGCATCCTGCAGCTGCACGATGTGTGGCATTTGTTTGCGGGCTTCGGTTTCACGGCTCAGGGCGAGGTCGCGATTTCTGGATTTCAACTGGCGCAATTCGGACAGAACTATTCAACGCGCTTCCTCGCCGCTACCACCGCCATGATGTGCCTGCGTCCCCTGGTCGACATCGATCAATTCATCGCGCTCATTTCAGAAGGCTGGCGCCATGGCCGCCGCGCGCCGCCACTGATGTCGGTCGAGTGGCATAAATTACTCGGCCGGTCGATCACGGATCTGCGCTCCGAAATGCACGTCGCTCCGTTTAAAAGCCGCACGCCCGAACTCTTGAATTTCTAAGCGGCGGGGCTTCGAGGCAGCCCTACGTGCAAGAGGCAAGCGACAGTCCTTCCACCCGGCATGGCGATGCGCCGAATGAGGCGCGGCCCTTGCTGGTGTACGACGCTGATTGCGGGTTTTGCGTCTTCTGGGCGCGTTATTGGCAGAAGCTCACGGCCGATGCGGTCCATTACCGGCCTTATCAGGACGTCGCTGTTTACCACCCTGAGATTCCGCTGTCGGACTTTCAACGCGCTGTGCAATACATTCCGCCTCAGGGACGCCGCGCGAGTGCCGCGGAGGCGAGCTTCCTGACCTTGAGCCACGCGCGCGGCAAGGGGTTCTGGCTTGGCCTTTATAGAAGGCTTCCCGGATTCGCGGCAATCTCGGAACTGATTTATACCTTCATCGCCGCGCACCGTGCGGCCTTCTATCGCATCAGCTTGTTTCTGTGGGGCAGGGACTACGGGCCACCGCGCTACGATCTCGCCTCGTTCCTGTTTCTGCGCCTGTTCGGCCTGATCTACCTGGCGGCCTTCACGTCCTTTGGTGTGCAGGCCCTGGGGCTGATCGGCAGCCATGGCATCCTGCCACTCGCGGAATTGGTCGAGATCATCGGCGGCCGGGCAGGCTGGGAGCGATTCTTTGTGATGCCCATGCTGTTCTGGATCAGCGCCGGCGATTTTGCGATTCAGGCGGTGTGCTGGGCCGGTGCCGGGTTCTCGCTGTTATTGATCTTCAATGTGTTGCCGCGCTTGAGCCTGTTTCTGCTCTACGTGCTGTATCTCTCGCTGCTGTACGGCGGACAGACATTCATGTCCTTCCAATGGGACACCTTTCTGCTGGAGACCGGATTTCTTGCCCTGCTGATGAGTTTCGCCCGGGCGCCGGGCATCTGGCTGCTGCGCTGGTTGCTGTTTCGCTTCATGTTCATGTCGGGCGTGGTCAAGCTGCTGAGCGCCGATCCGAACTGGTGGAACCTGTCGGCGCTGCAATTTCACTTTTTCACGCAGCCCTTGCCCACGCCGCTGGCCTGGTACGCCGCTCATTTTGCGCCGTCCTTGTTGAAATTCGCCAACGGAGGCTTGTTTGTCGTCGAGCTGGCGCTGCCATTTCTGATTTTCTTCCCGCGGCGGCTGCGTTTCTTGGCCGCTTTCGGCATCTTGCTGCTGCAAAGCTGCATTCTGATCACCGGCAACTACAACTGGTTCAACCTTCAAACCATGTTGCTGTGCTTGCTGCTGTTTGACGATGCGGCCCTGCAGAAGATTCTGCCGCAACGTCTGACGAAGCGGCTGTCAGCACGCGCGCAAGAGCGGGCGACAAAAACCGTGTCACGACTCGTCGGCGCTTTGGGCGTGCTGCTGGTGTTCACAAGCCTTGTGCAGATGGATGTACGTTTCGGCGGCAGCCCGCCGGCAGTGATGCGCGAAATGGATCAACTGATCGAGCCGATGCGCCTGGTGAGCAGTTACGGTTTGTTCGCCGTGATGACGACACAGCGCGAGGAAATTGTCATCGAGGGCTCGCAAGACGGCGTCGAATGGCGCGAGTACGAATTTCGCTACAAGCCGGGCGATCTGTCGCGACGCCCGCTCTGGAACATCCCACACCAGCCGCGACTGGACTGGCAGATGTGGTTCGCCGCGCTCGATGACCCGCGGAATGTAAGGTGGTTTCCGCGTTTTCTCGAACGGCTGCTCGAAAACGAACCCGCCGTGACGGCCTTGCTAGAAAAGAATCCATTCGCTGATCAGCCGCCGCAATATATTCGCGCACAGTTCTACGACTACACCTTTGCGAGCGGCGAGGAGAGATCCCAGGGCCTCTGGTGGCGGCGACGGGCGGTGGGGCTTTACTTTCCCGTGGCGCGTCTCAAAGTAAAATGAAGGATCGGAGGACCCATGAATTCACCGAAGCTGAATTGCATCATAGCCTCGCTGGTTGTGCTCGTGGGTTGTTTGACCGGACAGCGTGTCGCCTTCGCGGAAGCGGGGGTGGCGGGCGACGAAAGTGCGCCCCTCGCCATCGGCCGACTGAGCAATCGCTCATTTTTTCGTCAAAGTAGTTGCCGTCGCTAAAGCTATGGCCCGATCGAGCACGGGGTCAACACCTGCCCGCCATTCTTTGAAACTCAATGGGATAACTTCGTCCGGGTCGAGCGACTTGACTCGGAACTGAAAAAAATAATTCAGCCAGAAACAGACGTCCCAATCCGTACAAGCATGCTGGTAATCATGTTTACCCGTCTGGAACGCGACACACAGTTGGTAATTAGGTAGGCATGCCGAACCCCCCTCCGAAAAGAACTGCAGTCGATCGCCCACGGGTTCGCCCACAATCACGACGCGCCCCTGACCGGCGTGTTTGACGAAGGCTGCGGTGGAAATTCCGGCCGAGAACGTCACCGGGCCGGTGAGCATGATGATTTGCCCGGCCGGAGGAATCAGTTTTGGCAGCTCGCGTGCGAAGCCATACGTGTTCACGAAGTCGCCGCCATCGTCGTAGCGCAAATCGAGAATCACATTACAGGGCTGAACCTGCCGCAGGCGGCTTTCAGTGCTTGATAAAAAATCCTTGATGTTCTGACCGCCTTCGTCGGCATTGGATTTGAGCTGCACGAATTGGGTGCAAGTTCCCGGCAAGGGTAGGCTTCGAAAGGCTGTGTCAAAATCAGTCAATGATATCGGCAAAGGGCGGTCGGGTTCGACGGCGCGCCATTGTTCCGCCATGCCCGTCAAGGGCTCGCTCGACAACCAGCGTTTGACGAATACCGCTGGCTCACTCGCAGGTGGCGCGTAGGCGTCCAGCCTCCTCGTGATTGACGCCCCGGCAGGAGTCTCCACCGTCCAATTCGAGTGCCGCATGTCCGGCGCAACATCGATGCCATACAGCAGATCCTGCAGCGCCAGATATTGCGAGGCATATAAACGCCGCCACTGCGGTGTACCGCCGCGCAGCTGCTCGAGTTTGGTCATAACGACGTCAATTGATTGTCCATCGATCGCCGTCACTCGACCGCCCAGCAGATCCGCATTGATTTCGGTCGCGCGCATGACATACAGCCCGTCCGAAAAAGCTGCCACACGCACGGGAAGCTCTAAAGGTGCTGCACTGCGTTCATTCTCAACCTTGGAATGGCCATTATCGGCCAACGCATCAATTTGCATCAGTGACACGCGAAAATGCGGTCTATCGAGCACGGTACCGAGCGCCTCGAGCACATCCAGTTTTCGATTCGCTTCGGTCCGGTCGGTCGACGCAAATGAGCGGTCCAGTGCTATGAGTTGGCGGAAATAGCGAATGTCCTGACGCTGCGCATCAAGACTGCTGGCGGCGGCCGGATCGTGTGGTTGTGGCGCTGAAGGGTGAAAGTGATGGCGCATCCCAACAAGGAATCCACCTGCGACAATTACGACCGCTAGGACCAGTCCGATCGCTATGAGGCCAATTCTCTTAGCCATAGATTTCATTCTTGGTGTCCAGCTTCAGGCCGTCGGTATTCAACAACACCGGTCAGGCGATAAAGTTACACCGCGCGCCAAAGTCCCCGCACACGGTTGCCGGAGCCCGTTTGTCATAGTGCAAAGTAGGTCGCCCAGTGGGACTCGTACATCACAAAACTCTGCCGTAATGAGCGGCGCGTCACGGGCGACTCCTTTCCAAGGCCATAGAGTTGCCAGCGCGATTTGTAATCACTGACAGGACTCCCAATGGGCATTCTCATCACCGACGCGATTCCCCGTAAGGCACGAGTGACACCGAGTGCCCTAGGCCTGGTCCGCATGGGACTGCTCCTTAGTGTCGTCGGCGCAATGATTCCCGCCGCGGCGGACAATGGTCCTCTCTATGTGGCTCCCGGCCCCTCCAGTCTGATATCTGGAGACGTGGCTAAGCGCAATCAAGAGCAGCTTGCCGGGACCGGTAGAAAACTGGGCGATCTCCTTGGCAGCTCGCTTAAATCCACCAGCCGCGCAACCGATCTGGTCGTAACGACCAAGTGCGGCCACTACCTATCCGCGACCATTACCTATGCAGATGGGACGGCCAAAACACTGAACTTGAGCAACGCGCCGGCGAGTCAAAGCGATATGGACAACGCGAAGGCCGCAATCCCGATGTTGCGCATCGTTGATCAATTCGGATGCGACCACTAGCGCGATCGCTCGCTGATTGATGAGTTCGCAGCTTTAGACCGCCCATGGCGGGTCTTGACGAGCGTCTGCTGTTGGGCGGATCGTTAGCCGCATGAAACGGCCCACTCCTGGCAAGCAGCCACGCAAGTCCGACGTAATACCCAGCGATGCGCAGAGCATTGATAAGCAGTACGGTCTTGAGCCAGTAATCGACCCTAGCTTGTCCGCGGACGATGGCGGCCCCCAAGACGGTGTGCAATTTCACTTGGTCCAGTGCCCGTATTGCGGCGAGAGCTTCGAGACGCAGGTTGACACGAGTTCCGGCTCCGCACGCTACGTCGAGGACTGCCAGATCTGCTGCCAGCCGATCGAGTTCAGCCTCGAAGTCGATCATGCTGGTGTACTCCAGGCACTGACGACGCTGCGCAGCGATTAACCGACCGTCGGCGCTCTGCGCGTTATTTCTTCAGCTGAAACCGAATCCCCACGGGGTAGCAGGAGTTCACCGGCTGACCGTCCTCGGTCGTCGCCCGATAGTGGCCGGACCCGGCTCGTGCCAATTTAAGCGCCCCTTCATCGATTCGAGTGCTTCCGCTGCCTTGCACTATCGTCGGATCGGAAGAGAGTCTACCGTGACTATCGACGCAGACTCGCACGGTGGAAATCCCTTGTTCTTCAAGACGTATCGATTGGGAAGGATAGAAGTCAGCCGTATCCGGGAATCCGGCACCCGGGCCGCCTGCAACCCGCGCGACCACGTGCGTCGGTATAACCGGTTGTGGCGGCGAATACGGTTCCGTCAGTTCCTCGCGCGCCTTCGCCGTCACTTCGTCGCTCGGAACCAGCACTGGCCGAACCGGCACCTCCGGTTTCGGCACGGTGATCGTCCAATCCTTCGGTAGAGACTGCGGGAGAGTTACCTTTGCCCGGGGGACATCCTCAAGAGGTCGGTTCTCCAAGATCGACGAAGGTACGATCCCGCGCGTGTGCGACAGCGTAGTAATCAATCCATAAAAGAGCGCGGCATGAAGCCCCGCAATTAAGAATAACGTGCCGGAGCGAAGGGAGAAATAGCCGAAGCTTCGATCAGCGAGTGTGATAAATCCCCTCGCCGCCGCCACAGGACTCGTCTCTGGAACTCGACTTCGCGGGCAATCATTGACAATTACCATGGTCGCCCAACAGCAACCCACCGCGAAGCGCAGTCTCGACAGTGCCGAGGCTCGAGACTCCAAATCCGCGAGCCACTCCTCTTCAAGCCTTGATGATAAGGATTCCGGCGCTCGATGAGCCGCGTGATGAATCAACCAATGAGACACGCCGCTTAACTCAGCTTGCGTCGATCGCTCGTTACGCTGGCTCATGCGAGTACTCCTCGATTAAAGCTTGCGAACACTTCGCTGGCGCGCCTCAGGCCCGTCGAAGTCAGCCGATACAGCCGACGGCGCGGCCTCCCAGCGCTTGCGGGATCAATGGATTCCCACTGGCTGACAAACCAACCCGCAGATTCGAGTCGAAGAAGGATCGGATACAGGGTCCCCGAGGCAATGCCGCAGCGTTGGTGCACATCCGCGCCAGCCAGCTTCTCCGTGGGGTTTTCCAAGAAGACTTCCAATACCCGAAGCGTCTGCAGCGACATCCGAACATTCGCGTCTTTCTTACCCATAGTAGGAAGTCTACATAGGGTATAAGATAAAAGCAAGGTCGATAAGGCTCGGCTAGGTGTGAAACACGGCGAGGAGTACACGAAAGGGGCGCCGCAATCGCCGTTCGACCTGTGCGCTGTGGCTGACGCCGCAGAGGCACCAGTTGCAGAAGTGCTCGCAGTTATTGGTCAACAGGCGATAGTCGTTCTCCCCGATACGCGAGCGCGCGCGCAGTACGATCTCTTCGGGCGAATACGGTGAGCGGTCGTGATCGACGATCTGCACGGGACGACCGACGGCAAATCGCGACAATGACACCTCTTCGACCGGGCCGCATTGCCAGAACCCGGACAGGCCCGAGTAATGCACCACGCGACACTGGCCGACATACAAACCGTGGTGAGTGTACCCTCGGCGCGAAGTCGTCAGATGGGCGCCGAGAGTAGGTTCCCGCTCGAGTCCCGCCGGCCATCCCTGGTCGGTACCCGTGCCGACTTTTGACATCTTTGGCATGTCGTCCACCGGCACGGGGATGTCAATCTGCTGCCGTATTCGGGCCGCTCGAGGCAGCGGCCCCGGATGCCGGCTCACCGATTGCTATACGGAGCGGTTGCTCGAGTGTGAAACCGTCTGCGATCACGCGAAAAAGAGACGCCGTGATCAGGACCGCTGCGACGAATGCAATCATACGAATGCGGTTCATGGGAATATCCTTGAGTAGATCGCTGTCGATAAGGTGTGCAATCTACGGACTGCCCGTTGAATGAGTGTTTCCATGGGGCGCGCGAACATTTCAGTTGAAATGCGCGCCGTTCACTCAGGGCTGCTGTGTGCCGCTCCCAGTTGCACCGCGGTCGACATGCACCTATTCGCATAACTTTGCACAGTCTTCAGATCGCCGTGACTGTGGAGCAACACTATGGCATCTCAGAGGACGGTCGGCGTCTCGTCGAGGTTGTGGGTGTCAAAGGGCATATGGATGGATTCACGATGTCTCGAGTCTGGGACCGTACGCCATAGGTTCGGTAGCTCACAGACAGCCAGAAGGGGCTTCGCTACCTTGCGTCGCCTACCGAGTTCCGCCCCGCAAGAATACTGATTGAGTGCCCCTGTGCTCAGGGGAAACTGCTGATGGAAAGTAATGATCGTGAACTTGAGCGACAGGCGAATTGGTCTGCTGTCGAGGCGTCATGTCAGGAAATGTTGGATGTGATTCCAGCAGCTGTTTGCACCTGCGACGCGCAAGGCCTTATAACTTATTTCAATCCGTTTGCAGAAGCTTTATGGGGCCGCGCGCCGAAATTACGTGATGCGGTCAATCGCTTCTGCGGTTCGTATCAGATGTATTTGTCTGATGGAACTCCGATTCGCCATGAGGAGTGCTGGATGGCGCGCGTCCTGCTGGAGGGCAGGGCGTATATCGGCCGAAAAATCTTTGTCGAACGGTACGACGGTACGCGAGTTTTTGGGGAGACGTATGCCTTTCCATTACACAACGATCAGGCCCAACTCGTTGGGGCAGTGAACTTGGTCGCAGACGTAACAGCGCCGCGAGACCCAGGCACGAATGGCTCGGCGTCGAGCGTTGCGGCCATATCAAGAGGTGCCGCGTTGGCCATGATCGAAGTGGCGGCCTCAGTGTTGACAGCCATAAAGTGGGAGCCGTCTGTCTTCATTTGATGGTCATTGAGCGCCGGCTTTCACGCGACCACCGTTGCAGATAAATCGACGCCTAGCAACTTTGCAAATTCATTTGCCGCAACGGGCATTTGAAAGTAATAGCCTTGTCCTTCCGCGCAGTTTTGGCCTTGGAGGGCTATGAATTGCGCCCTTGTTTCCACTCCCTCTGCGATCACATGAAGATGGAAACTGCGGCCCAAATTAATGACCGCACTGACGATCTTGGCATCATCGGCATTCGTGCAAAGGCCTTGCACAAACGACCTGTCTATTTTCAGCGCGTCGATCGGAAACCGCCTCAAATAGCTCAAGCTGGAATATCCGGTGCCGAAATCATCCAGGGTGAGCTTGATTCCCATGTCCTTGAGCTCGCGCAGCACTTGTATGGTGGATTGGGGATCTTGCATGAGCGCGGTCTCGGTCAATTCGAACTCGAGATAGGAAGCTTGCAGCCCTGTCTCCTCTAGAATGGCGCGAACATGTTCGACGAATTGCTTCGAGCGTAGCTCCACTGCAGAAATGTTGATGGCAATGGGGATGGGAGCGAGCTTTTCATCGAGCCAGGCTCGTTTTTGCAGGCACGCCTCGCGCAGCACCCACCGGCCAATCGGGACTATGTAGCCGGACAGTTCCGCAATCGGTATGAAGTCTTGGGGGAGGGCGACTTCTCGACCCGGAGGGTGCCAGCGGATGAGTGCTTCCGCGCCGGTCAGTGTCTCGGTGACCAAATCTATTTTGCCCTGGTAGTGCAGCTCGAACTCGCGCTGTTCCAGGGCGTGACGCAGACCGCTTTCAACGGATTGCCGCTCCTGAGCGTGTTCGTTCATGCTCGGCTTGAAGAACTGGTAGTTGTTGCGTCCACAATTCTTCGCACTCAACATGGCAATGTCGGCGCTCTTGACGAGCGTCTCTGCATCGGTACCGTCATCCGGATAGATGCCGATTCCCGCGCTCGCCGTGATTTCCAGACTGTGCTCCTCCAATTGGTGAGGCATTGCAACGACGGTAAGGATCTTTTGCGCCATGAGGGCGGCGTCTTCCGCCTGCGCTACGGACGGCAGCAAGATCACGAATTCATCTCCACCTTGTCGACTAACCGTGTCCGAGCTTTGCACACTGTCAACCATCCGGCCTGCGACCGACAGCAGGAGTTTGTCGCCGACCTTTTGGCCGAGCGAGTCATTGACGTGTTTGAAGCGATCCAAGTCAACGCATAGAACTGCCAGCTTTTGTTGCCGGCGCTCGGCTACGGAGATCGCGTGAGATAGGCGATCATTGAGAAGGAGGCGGTTTGGCAGATCAGTCAGGAAGTCATGCCGCGCCAGGTGCGACATTTTGGCCGATACCGCTTGCGCCTGCGTCACATCGTGAAAAACCATGACGGCACCGGTCACATTCCCGCTTCGGTCATGGATGGGGGCGGCGGAATCTTCGATCGCGGACTCGGTTCCGTCACGCCGGACCAATTTGCAACCGAGGGCCAGCTTCGCGGATTGGTTTTTCTGTATGACCAACATCATGGGATTGACCACACGAGTGCCGTTGGCAACGTCAACAATTCGAAATACTTCGTCAAACGGCCGGCCGAGCGCCTCTTCGGCCGACCAACCGGTCATTGCCCGGGCGATTGGATTTAAGAAAGTGACATTGCCGGCAATGTCGGTACTCACCACCGCGTCACCGATGGAGTTCAGGGTCACCTGCGCGCGCTCTTTTTCTCTGAACAAAGCCTCGACGTTGGAGGCGCGCTCGATCATGTTGCGCAGGGCCTTCGACAACAGATATCCATCGAAATCGCCGTCAAGAAGATAGTCTTGCGCCCCTCGCTGCACAGCGAGCCTGGCGGAGTCCTCCCGGGTCAAGCTGCTCAGCACGAGGATGGGGGTTTCCGGCGAGGCCAGGAATAGCGTGTCGAAGGTTTCGATTCCCGCGCTATCGGGTAGAAATAGATTTACCAAAACTGCGGCGATACGCTCGCCGCTCCGTTTGCGCAAGCGCCGCACACCGTCGCCGCACCGCTTCACCCATTCAACGATGAAACGGCCATCGTGCGAGTTGAGAAGTGAATCTCTGACGATCTGCGCTTTAGCGGCGTCGTCATGAATAAGCAATACAATCTGCGGCATGGCACCATCCTTAGGCACACCCTCTAGTAAGGGCGCTTGCCGGTATGCCGTCTGTCTGCCAGCCCACATTCCAGTTGGTTTTATCGGGCGCTCTGCGCGCGTGCCGCAACCTGCCGAACATCACGCTCAGTAGCCGCACACACGAGCAACAGCGCAATCGGTCTCTCACCGTTGGGCATGATTCTCCCCAAGCAGCGAATTCTAGAGTTCGTTGCGGGTCCAGGTCGGGGCGCGCTTCGCGATAAATGCCGAGACGCCTTCCTGCGCAATGTCGTCCATCATGTTGCACGCCATCGTCTGAGCGGCGAGTTGGTAGGCAGGTGCGGTGCCCATCTCGATCTGGCGATAGAACAACGCCTTGCCCATCGCAATCACCGACGGCGGCTTGGCAACGATCACAGCAGCCAGCTTGTCGATTTCCATATCGAGGCAATCCGCTGCCACGCAATGATTGATCAGTCCCCGCTGTGCCGCAGTGGCCGCGTCGATGGTCTCTCCCGTCACCAGCATTTCAAACGCGGCCTTGCGGCCCAAGTTGCGTGCGAGCGCGACGGACGGTGTGGCGCAAAATAATCCTATGTTGACGCCCGAGACGGCAAAACGGGCATCGTCGGCGGCGATCGCGAGGTCGCAGCTGGCCACGAGCTGACAACCGGCAGCGGTCGCAATGCCTTGTACACGGGCGATCACCGGCTGCGGCAGCGTTTGAATCCGCATCATCAAGCGGCTGCAGTCGTCGAATAGTCGCTGGTAGTACTCCAAGCTCGGGTTGGTCTTCATCTGCTTCAGGTCATGACCTGCGCAAAACGCTTTGCCGGCACCGCCCAATACCACAACGCGCACCGCGGTATCGGCGGCAATCGTCTCGAGCGCGCCATGCAGTGCCGCCAGCATCTGCTCGGACAATGCGTTGTATTGGCTGGGACGATTCAGCGTCAGAAACGCGACCCCTTTCGCGACGCGCTGTAACACGAGGGGCTCCAGATCAGTCGCAGCGCTTGATGCATTCATTGCAGACTCCTTCGACCTTGCCTCAAATCGGCAGTATGACCGGACACCGCCTGGTCATTGCGATTCACTGATCTGGTGCGATGCACCATATACCACCGTTGCAATTGATCTTGGAATATTAAATACTTGATATGCCAAATATCTGATTTGAGTTGGAAAAAAAACTGACCCCACGTCGGTAAGAGTAGCGATCGCTTTTGAGTTGGAAGTCGATCGGTTCGTGGGTACATGAGAAGCAATAATTCGGGGATCACATCGCGTGATTGGCTGGCGCCTCCTTTCGTTTCTTACTTCTTGGGTCTCCGCGCCCGTTCCCATCACGTGCTCACCTCATCGACCCGGCCGGGAAACTGGTCGGCGAACGTTCGGAAAGCAATTAGGGGAATTAACATGAATAGAATCAAAGGCACGCATTTGATGCACCTACGCTGGAGGCGCGTCGTTGGCGCAAGCTTATCTCTCGTCATCGCATCGAGCACTGCATGGTCCGCCAACGATCTGGATACACCGAATCCACGCGGCACCACCAATCGCGACGGCTCGAACACTTTCAATGCGGAATGGCTCGGCCACAACGATCTGCAAGGCCGCACCACCTATCAGACGACCGTGCATACCCAAGGTCATCGAGTGATCGCGTATGCAGGGCATTTCAATGGAACGATGTTGAATCCGATGACCGGCGTGGTGGAAACCAACGGGACGTCGATCGTCGACGTGACTGATCCCCGCCACCCGAAGTATCTCAAGCATCTGATTGCCGACAAGGGCGGCGCGCGCATGGCGAAGCTGTGCGACGGCAATGACCTGCCGCACGGTATGCGCGGCCACACGTATCTGCTGCGTGAGAACGGCGCCGTCTCCCACGAAGTGTGGGATGTCACTGATCCGGCGGATCCGTCCCTGGTATCAACCCCGATAACCGGCCAGGATGTCACCCACCGCAATTGGTGGGACTGCACGACGGGCATTGCCTACATCGTTGCGGGCGCGACGAAGTCGGCCGACGCCGGCTTTGACGGCTGGAACACCAAAAGCAGCCCAGGTCAGCATTTGAAAATCTTCGACCTCAGCGATCCGGCGCATCCGAAATACATCATGGACTTCGGCTATCCGGGTCAGAATCCGGGCTCGACCTTCGTCATGCCGGGAACCGAAACAACCACCAAGGTCGTGCCGCCGGGCGTGCATGGTCCGATCGTGGTGAGCACTTTCAAAGGCCAGGCTGTCAACCGGCTGTATATGCCGTACGGCGTAGGTTCGGATGGCATCATCCAGATCAACGACCTCACCAAGGTCCTGCCGCCGCCTTACGGCACCGGCGTCTACGCGAACGTGAAGAAGCCCACCGACGCTGAATTGCTGCAGGGGCAGATCGGTGTCGTCTACATGCCGGGCGCCGAGGGCGGCCACTCGGCCATGCCGCTCTACGGAATCAAATTGAAGCAGTACCAGAATTTCACGAACAATAACGTTCGCGACATCTTGGCCGTGAGTTCCGAGGAGACCGACAACCGCTGCACGGGATCGCCGCACCTCATGTATCTGCTCGATATTACGAATAAGATCGGTCAGGGCGGCAGCACCAGTGCGGAACAACACCCCTGGCCAATCTCTTCCGTGACGGTCGATGACTTCTCGGGTCGTCCGAACTTCTGTTCGCGCGGCACGCGTTTCGGCGTTCACTCACCGGCAGAGAACTTCGAAGATCCCTCCTACGCTCGACTGCTCACCAGCGCCTGGTTTGACGCCGGCATACGCGTGACCGACGTCCGTGATCCCTACCATCCCACGGAAGTGGCGCATTTCATTGCGCCGGTCAATCATTTCACGCAGCCCAGCTCCGCGGTGATCAATGGCGTCACCGTTTCGGCGCTGGATGTTTCCTGCGACAACACCGACGTCGATAACCGAGGACTACGCTATTGCGGCGACCGCGTAGGCGGAGGACTCGACATCGTGGGGTTAAAAGGCGAAGCGGAAGACATCCAAAGAAACGACAGCGACGATGATAGAGGCAGAGGCGGCGATTGAAGCGACTGTCGATCCTGCGACGAAAGAGCGGCGCCCATTGGTTGGGCGCCGCTCTCATTTGTGCCGCACTTCCCGCCGCCGCCGCTGACCAGCTCACGGTGATTTCCTTCGGCCGGGCCGATCGTGCAGCGCTTGCCGCGGCTTACATTGATCCCTTTGCCAAAGCCCGGGGCATTGCCGTGCAATCATTGTCCTACGACGGTCAAATCACTGAACTCACTCAAATGGTGAGCGCCGGTGCAACGGTGTGGGATGTGATGCAGGTTGAGTCACGGACGCTGCAACAAGGCTGCCGGCAGGGCCTGTTCGAAAAGCTCGATCCGGCGCGCGCTCCACCCGCGGCGGATCTCATTCCCGGCGCGCTGTCGGAGTGCGGTGTGGGGATTTTCACCTGGGCGCAGGCTCTGGTCTATTCCGACCAACTTCGCGAAGCGCCGCGCTCCTGGGCCGATTTCTGGGATATCCGTAAATTTCCGGGCAAGCGCGGCCTGCGGCGCAGCGCCAAATATACGCTGGAGATCGCTCTCATGGCCGACGGTGTCGAGCCCAAGAACGTGTACGCGACGCTGTCGACCGAAGCAGGCGTGGCACGCGCCTTCCGCAAGCTCGAGCAGATCCGCAACGACACGGTGTGGTGGGAGGCAGCCCCGCAACCGAGCGAGCTCATCGCGGCCGGCATCGTGAACATGAGTTCCGGCTACACGCTATGGTTCGACCCCGAGCAGGAGCGCAACCGTCACACACGGATCCTCTGGCGCCAAAGCCTGTATGACATCGACAGTTGGGCTATCCCTACGGGTTCACCCAAGCGCGATGAGGCCTATCGCTTCATCGCCTTCGCAAGCTCAACGGAGCGGCAGAAAGCGCTATCCGAGCAGGTCAGCTATGGACCGACCAACCGCAACGCCGTCGAACTGCTGCCCGCGCGCCTCGCCGGCAATCTGCCTTCCTCGACACCCAATCTTGCCGGCGCGCTGCGCATCGACACCGCATTCTGGATCGAACACGGAGACGCGCTGGAACGGCGTTTCAATTCCTGGGCGCCCGCCATTTGTCGGCAGCAGGACGATGAAGACGATGATGACTACTTCGACCTGCCCGTGTGTCAGGACGCCCAGGGGAAGATGCGTATCAGCCGCGGACCGGTCAGTGCGAGCCGCATTGGCCAGCCTGGCAATCCCGGCGAGGTTTCACGAACCATCACCATGAGCATGAACGATGCCATGCGGTTCACGCCTGACCGTATCGAGGTCCACAAGGGAGAGACCATCCGCTTCGAGCTGCATAACGAGGGGAAATTGCGCCACGAACTCGTCTTGGGCGAGCCGGAGGCGCTGCGTCGGCACGCGGCCATGATGCAGATGATGCCCGACATGCAGCACAGCGGACCCAACATGGCGAGCCTTGCGTCCGGCGAGCGCGGCCAATTGATCTGGAAATTCACACGTGCCGGGACGGTAACCTTTGCCTGCCTGCAAAGTGGTCACCTGGAGGCCGGTATGAAGGGGGCGGTTGCAGTTCAGTGAGTTTGGCTCACGTCGGTGTCGCGCACGGATGAGCCGCGGAACGCCTGCAGCCAGCCGGGCACTCGTGCGGCGGGCATCGGTTTGGCAAACCAGTAGCCCTGAATCAATGAGGCGCCGAGGTCGCGCACCTGCTGAAGCATTTCTGCCGTCTCGACGCCTTCGATGATGACCTCCAGCCCAAAGTCGCGGGCAATATTCAGCGCCGCCTTGATGATCGTCTTGCCGCCCTGATTGAAATCGCGGACGAAGGTTTGGTCTACCTTGATCAAGTCAATCGGCAAACGGCTGAGATAGGACAGCGATGAGTAGCCGGTACCAAAATCATCCACGGCAATGCGCACTTTGAGCCGGCGGGTTTGCTCGAGGACCTCGCGCAGATGCTCCATATCGATCGCCAGCGCGGATTCCGTGAGCTCCAGTTCCAACGACTCCGGCGCGAGTCCACTATGCGACAGACAC
>Ga0193726_1001744_pt1 | contig 16103 bp, 38 predicted proteins | sample H2c1metaG_FD_144928 | JGI IMG/M metagenome (GOLD analysis project Ga0193726, IMG submission 144928) | Soil microbial communities from a riparian zone of the East river system, Colorado, United States - H2c1 | ecosystem: Environmental > Terrestrial > Soil > Riparian zone | place: USA: East River... | reverse complement strand
TATGTCTCACCGTCGCTCGGTTTATAGGTGTTGTAGCCCCGCGTGATGATGTCGAGCGTCAGGCCGGCGCCGACGATCTTCCCCTCGCAGTCCTTGTCGCGATCGACATCACCCAGCCAGAATTCCCAGCCTGGGCGGTATGACAGGCGCGATACCAAATCCGCAAGGGCGTGCGGGAAAGGCGCGGCCTGCTTCATGAGATGATCCCGACTCATGCGGGTTCCTGTCGATAAATCCACTCGATCTTGTTGACGAGCTGCTTACAGTCGCGGCACTCGATGCAGCCATCCACACACAGATAAAAATGCTGACCCCCGCACGGGCACTGAAAGACATACTCGGGTTTCCTCTCCCGGAAACACTCCAGGTGAGTGACCTCGCCCATCAGTAGCTCGTAGGACCCTCGGCACGCGCCGCAGCCGCCAATTCCAGCGCCTCGGTCTTCTGGGCCTGCCCTTGTTGGTAAGGCATCCAAGTACAGAAGTTGGTCGTGGGCATCGGAATGCCCTCGTTGTACAACAGCACCGAGGTTACGCTGCGTGCCTTGCCGTTTTTATCGAGGTAGCCGATGTTGATATCCGTGTCGCTGTGAACGAAGGCGATCTGGGCGGCCAGCGGCTGGTTTGCCTCGGGCGTATTGCCCTCCGGGTAGTACCAGAGCATGCGGCCAACGGTCGGTTTGATGATCATGCTTCACTCTCCGAGAGTATCGAGATAGGCACCGATGAATTCGGCCGCAAGCTGCGGGACGATGCTGTTTCCATAGCCACGCAACCTCATGGTCCGCGCTTCCGGCGTGTTGTTGGCATCGATCGGAACGCTCGGATCGCGCACTCGTCCCACACTGCCGGATAGCCTTGCAGATAACGGGAAAATGCCGGATTTAGCTGGCCTGGCCTTGCCGTCTGCACAGGGGATCCAGATGCAGTCGCCCCAGAAATCACCAGCTGAGCCTGCAGTGACGGATGCGTAATTGCCTGGCGAGGCCCGCTCTTCATGTTGGCTTTCATCGCCAGATAATTCTCGAGCGTGTTGCCGATCTCCGTGGCTACCGGCGTCGCCCAGCTGGCCAGACAACTCACCGCCGCCAGATCCGGTCCCCGACTCCGCATCGCCTCGATGATCCCGCCCTCCAAACTCCTCACCCCCTTGTCCGCCAGGGACGAGGTCGGGGTGGGCCAGGAAGTCACAGCTCGGGTTTGCTTGCACAGGCTGTAGGTGTGTTGATTGATCCCCGAGCCATTCGCATCGGCCGCCTGCGGGGAAATCCACGTGGACAGAGTCGCTTGGGCCGAGAGCGGCTTGCCCCGGGAATGGCTCCAGCGTTTGTCGTTGAAGACATCCGTCGCCGACTCGCTGTGATAATCCCGCGCTGCCGGCGTCGCCCAGGGGACTAACTTCGCAGTCCCGCCCAACTTCAGACTGATCGAATCGTGCCGGCCCTGGTTGTACGTGTAGTCCGATCCCTTGGCGTCGTTGACTAGGGGACTCGGCCACCCAGAAGAGTCTTTGTCGGATGTGCGGCGCGCCGACGCTCGCAGCTGGCAGATCTGCCGCCGCGACGGCGTAACCTTGACCTTCCAGGTCATCTTGAACAAGGGCGAACCAGTGCAATGCAGCCGGGCTACTAACCTGTTCGCCAATGAGTCTTGCAGGACGGCACTCGCCAATGAGGGCGCGCCATACAGGCCACAGATGTCGGTCGTCGTTGAATCCGCGAGCTGCTCCCGCCGATGAGAAAGGCTGGCAAGGACAGCTGCCGGTCCAGATAGGTTGGTCGTCGGGCCAACCGGCGAGTCTGAGGGCGTAGGGCCAACCGCCGATGCCGGCGAAGAAATGACACTGGGTGAATCCAACGAGATCGCCGGGAGTGACATCGCGGATGTCCCGCTCGTCCACCTCTCCTGGAACAATGACATCTGCGTCCATGAGCTCGCGCAACCACGCTGCCGCCTTGGGATCGCATTCATTGTAGTAAGCACTCACCCAGCCGCAGACTTCAGAGCCTGAGCGGTGATCTCGCGTTTGGCCCGATCCACGAACCAATCAAACCGACGGGTGAAATCATCCTCGGGGATCACCTCAAGCAACGAGTACTTGTCGTACTCGGTCTCCACGGCGATCTCCACTTCCAGGATCGTGGGCTCATCGAAGCGACGCAGGTATGCCGGTCGCATCTCCACGCGCACATAGCGCACGATCACGGCACGCACACCTGCTTCAGGCCCAAGGTGAAACACGCCGGTACCGGCAGAACCGTGAACGTCACGATGAGTTGCGGGTTGTCTACCGAGGTGATGATCACCGACTGGGTCGGGTTGGGGAGCGTGAAGGCGCTCTTAGCCAACAACACCGTGGCATCCGCGCCAGCCAGGGTACAGCTCTTCGAGTCCGCACTCACCGTAGCGCCCACTGGACAGGCCACGAGCAAGGCGGTCGGCGCATACCCACCGAAGGTGTGGAACCAGATGGGGATGGTCTTACTCACCGAGGCCGCCGTGAGGGGCGAGGTCGTGGGTGCGAAGATGGGAGCCGCGCACTTAGCGGGGAACAGAGCCCCCGGACAGACCAACACCTGCGGGGATGTGAGCGGAGCGCAAAACGCGGGCGCGCAAAACAGGCACAGGAGTGCCAGGGAGGTCTTCATGGGAAGAGCCTTTGGGGAGACAGGAGGGGTGAGCTAGTCGCTCAGGCTGGGATCGCAGGAAGATCCACAATACCGAGGAGCGTGGGCTTTCTGAGCGACGGGCGCAATCCCATCACCTGATGGCAGTTCCTAACGCATCGGAGGGGGCGGGATTCGAACCCGCGAGGACCGTATGGCCCTTCCGGTTTTCAAGACCGGCGCAATCAACCGCTCTGCCACCCCTCCACCATCTACTTAACCTCGGAGGAATCCTCCGGCCTTCAGCGCCTTTTCAATCCGCGCTAAGACTTTGTCCGGGTCCGCTTTCAAGACACGTACGTAACGAATGAATACCGGGAGCGTCGGATACCGCGCTCCCCGCTCGAGCATGGACGGGTACGTACGATCAAATCCGGCGAGGACCGCCGCCTCCTCTTGTGACAGGCCCACTAACCGGCGCAAATCCCGCAACTCGGTGCCGATAATACGACCGATGGCCGGATGCTCCGCCGTCCGACGCTCCAGATGGGCTTTGCGTTTTTGTCTGCGCGCGTCGATGACAGAGTCCACAGTTGACATACAGAACCTCTAAAAGAGACGACGAGAGTCGGGATTGACTGCTCTCACTCATACCGACGATTGTCCCAGGTGGCTTCCGTTACTTCCTTCGGCAGCAGACGTTTGGCGGCCAAGTATTTCCTCTACTCCCACTGTAAGAGACCCTCGGCATCCAACTTCTTCTCGAGCCGCGCCACGACCTCGGCAGGATCGGCGCCCAAAGAACGCACGTAGCGGATGAAAGTGGGGAGCCTTGGAACGCGCAGCTTGCGCTCGAGGAGCGAAGGGAACGTGCGATCAAACCCACCGGCTTCACTCGCTTGGTCTTGTGACAAGCCGGCCGCTTTGCGTAACCTGAGCATCTCGGCGGCGATGATGCGACACGTCGCAGCCCGTCGCGCCGCAGCGCCCGCGAGTCGCACTTGGGTCTTTTGTCGCATGGCGAGCCTATAGACAGCGGAATTTGGCATATACCCTCACGGCAGACGGATACCCCACCCAAGCGCCAGATTCGCCTGTGCGCGCGCCAGTTCCAGACCCACGAGATCCCCGTGAACATCGACATCCAACACCCAGCCCTCACCCACGAGGTTCTTCCACACCCGCTTCAGGGGATGGTGGGTATTCAAACGGATGTAGGCCACGTCACGCTCGCGGTCCATTTCAAAGCAGATATCCATAGTGCCGTCAAGGCTACCATGGGTTGACGGTGGGGAAAATGGGGCCCGCAGGCGACCCCATCGGCACTCGGTTAGAGGCGCCACGCCACGCCGAGGGAGATCTGCTCGAGCGTAGTCCCGCCCGGGGTTCCCAGATCGGAGCGGTTGTACTCTACACGAACTTGAGCATTGCCGTACGTGCCCGTGAGCCCGACCCCCCAGATGAAATCCGTCCCACTGTCGGATACCGATCCGGCCCCGAAGGCATCCGCCACGTCCACCCGATCGTGCCAGTTCAACGCCCCCACCCGGGCGAATACCCCGAAGTTGGGCGTGACCGGATACATCCCTAAAGCGGAGGCCTCCACGCCATAAGCGCTCGCATGCAAGGATTCCCCGGGCGCATCCAAGTTGAATCGCAAGCCCTCGAGATAGCGCAGCTCGGCCGCCACGTAGGAGTTGAATCGGTAGCCGGCAAAGAGGTCATAGCCCGAGTCACTCAGGGAATCAGACCCGGAGGTGAATTTCGTATGGGCTGCGGCAACACCAAACTCAACACCCAGATCGGGCGCCGTCTGTGCTTGAGCCACACCCACCCCCGTCAACATCACTGTCGTCAACATCACTTTCAACATGACTTGTTTTGTCCACTACGCCCTATGTGGGGCGGGCGGATTATAACGACGTGATCGCTACTGTCCAGCTACAGGGTAGGCAAAATGGAAGCCGGTCCGAAGACCGGCCCCACCGGCTCGAGGGGGAGCCTACCGATCAACACAGCTTCGATGGTCCAACCCCATCGAACGGTTGCCTACAGCAACGCAAGCATAACAGCTGCCCGCCCGCAGGCAATGTTAGGTAGGACTCCTGAAGGGGCAAGCGATCAGGCCCGGAAGACTCCCCCGACAGGATTGGGAATCCTCCGCCGAAGTACGTGGCCCGACCGCCTGCCCAAACCCATTGTTTCACGGGCGATACAATGCTCAGTATTTGGTGAGCAGCTGCACCCCCACATAGGTGCGCTTTTTAATGTTCTTGCCGCAGCAGAAGCGGATCTTGGCTCGTGCCAAGGCGAATACGATCTGCATGCGGATGTGAAGCTCGGTGTCGCGGCCCCCGCGTTCGAAATCGGCGATCGTGGAGTGGCTCACGCCTGCGCGTTGCGCCAGATCCCCCTGGGTCCAGCCCAGCAGGGCGCGCGCCGCTTTGACCAGCGCCGGGGTAATCCACGGCGCGCTCTCTTCCCATTGGACCTGACCGTTGCGCCGGCCTCTGTAGCGAGTTTTTGTTCTCACAGTGGAGTGATGTACACGGTCCATTGCTTACCCTCTAGGGCGTCGACAGCGCATTGTCGCAACGTATCACTTCTGACGCGCTCATCGGTGGCGCCGTCCCGAATCACCTCGAGCCACTGACGCAACTGTGCTGTCTGTTTGCGTGCGTCGCGCCAGCCCATCCAGTAGCCAAAGAGACCAAAGACAGTGATAACCAAGGGCACGATGAACGTCATCATTGTTCATTCCTCCGACGTGCGGCACAGCGCCGCTTTGGCAGATCTCTTCAGGCGAGCAACCAACGTGCGCACGCCCGCCAAGTCAGGGGCGCTGTAGCCCATCACACAATACGAACCATTGCGCAGGCGCACATCCACCCCCAACTCCCGACCCAACTCGTTCGCCTGTTGTTGCAGGCCGTTGTTGCGGTGGCCGTAGACGCCCGCGTACTGATGGGCACCGAGTTTCCTCACCGCTCGAACCAGCGCAGGATCTCCCCGCGAAACCAGTACACCAGGAGCCACAGGGCAGGCAACACCATCACGCTCATGAGGCAGATCCAAATCCACCGGTTCATGGTATGCGCCTCAGCGCCTGTCGCAGCGCGAGGTCTTGCAGCGTGGGGTCCTGAGCGAGCCTGCGCAGATCGTTCAACAGCGCGTTGAACCTGTATCGACAGTAAAAGTACCGCAACTTCCCTTCAGGGATATTGAGCACGAGGTTGAAATAGTTGGGCCCGACTTGAACGTACAGCGTGTCACTCAAAACAATCTGTCCGTCCTCCTCCTCATTCGGCTCACAGACTGCGCCGATATCGATGTTGAGGGCGCGCAGGCGTTCGGCCAATTCAGCAGCGGTCATTCGTACTGACCCTCCCAGGGGGCCGGTGGCGTGATGAAGTCCTCCGGATCCCACTCTCTTGGCGTCTGTCGCAGATCCAGACAGTTGACTGGCGTGGGCTCATCGGGAGGACGACGTGCGGCACGCCGCAGATTGACGAGGTGATTCGCCTCCCGACAGCTGTCTTGCAACCCGCGGTGCAGGCATATCCAGTCACTGAGATCATCTTGCATATGCACCTCAGACATCGAGTCTATCCTGGGGATGCATGGTTAACATAGCCGTTGTTGGTGCCATGCAGGAAGGACCTGCGCGATGTGCGCTGCTTGGAAGTCATGGTCACCCATGGTAGCCCAGAACGGTCACTGCCGAAACAGGGCCTCCCCCACCGCCCACGCAGTGGCGCCGATCGCGAATGTTAGGAGTCCGATCCAACCCGCTCCAAACCAGCCCAGGCCGATCGCCGTCATGATCAGCGCGGCGCCCAAGATCCGGTGCAGGTAGCGCATCAATCGCATCGGTGCATCGCCTTTACATAGCCATCGATCCATATCCGATAGTCGTTGGAGCCGTCGGGATAGGGATTATCGAGAAACCCCTTCCCCATCAACTGATCGGCATAGCCGTGAACGAACGGCAAGCGGCGCACAGCACCCGATCCGGCCGTAGGAATCGTCAAACCCACGTCTGCGAGGAGTCTCATGCCTCAGTGTGCCATGAACGCCATGAGTTGACGGCATGCCAGATTGACGCTAGCGTTTAGGTGGGGCGAGCCACATCAACGATGTCATCATGGGCCACTCAGATGATTGCTCTGCCCCGTCCTTATCTTCAGGAGGCTCTATGTCCGAGAAGTTATCCGCCGCCAGCCTAGCGCGGCAATTCATGGAACGTCACAGCTGGAATCGGGACAAAGCCATCAAGGCGGCGATGGCGATCACCAACGGCGATCCGGACTTGGCGCGCGAGGTGCAGCTGGCGGGGTGGGAGCAACTCATCGGACATGTGGCCAGTGAGCGCCGAGACGTGCTCATGCGTGGCGCCAGTATGCAGCCGGTGGCCAGTCGCGGTGACAACACGTTGGCGTTGCGCAGCGTGATGAGTCGCAGCTTTCTGGAAACGTATGATGTCCTGGGGATTCCCCTGGGCAAGTGCACCCCGGATGATTTGCGTCGCTCGATCTCATCGCGCAAATCCACAATCGACACCCATCAACTGCGGATTGACTTCGAGACCGCCGTACTCAGACGCTGCAAGCTCGGTAAGACCGTCGCGCAGTGTTGGAATGACACGGATCTCGAGAACCTCGCCCAGAATCACAACGTCCGCAGGCAAGCGGCGTGAAAGCCAAGAAGGAGGGGCGGACCAAATCAACTCAGCTCGACAGAGCCTTGAGACTAGTGTCCGCTCCTTCATCTACCCCGAAGGGGAGGAAGGCTGGGCACCCGTTGTCTACCCAGACCCAAATGCAACCGCCTTCCTCCCCTTCGTCCAAACTGAACGGGAGACAGACCGCCCCTGAACTGACCTCTTTCCACGGAGTGTCTGCCTCTCGTTCACCCCCTTCGCGCGGGAAGGCCCTTCAGCGAGTGTCTAAGAAGACCACACCCACGCTGCCTTCCTCGCGCGACCCCAAGTCGGGGAGGAAGAAGGCCGTTCCCGCGGTGATCTCCAGGCAAGTGTTGCCCTCTTCCTCCCCGCAGCCTATTCCCAAAGAGTTGGCGGGGAAGAAGACCATCCCCCCTCTGCGCGACAGCGCCAGAGCACGTATGTCTTCTTCTCCTCCCACCCCACAGCGGGCGGCGGACCGTGGCACAGTTGTCCGCCGTAACACCTATGTCCGCCGCCCGTCTGCGGCGAAGCAGAATGGCCCGTGTCAAATTGTCCCTGAGGACCAATTCATCAGTGCCCCTGCTTCGCCGTCTCCCCTTTCTGAGACCCGGGAGACCAGTACAGTCTCGTCATCCCATGTCGGATTGTCTCCCGTCGTCTCAGAGATCCTCGTTCAATATCGTCTGCGACAAGACTTCGTGCGGGCGCAAGGCAACCTCGATCGGCAGCTGAAGCGGATCGTGTCGCGTCTGACCGGTATCGAGAAAGTCACTGCGGCGGACATCGATAAATACCTCGAGACCGCAGAGCACTCCGGACGTGAGCATCTGAACCGGTTCATTGGCCTGCGTGACCAGGCGCGCAAGATTCGGGGCGAATACGAGAAGACGCTGACGAAGCTCGCGCAACGACTGCCGGTGTATGAGGCGTTCGTGGTGCCGTTGACGGGCTTTGGCGCCATAGGACTGGCACAGATCGTGGGTGAGGCGGGAGCCGGGTTAGAGAACTATTCGAAGCCATGTAAGTTGTGGCGCCGGTTCGGGTTGCATGTGTATAACGGACGGGCGTTCGCGACCTGGAAATCCAAAGGCGGATTGTCAGCACACGAGTGGACCAACGCGGGGTATTGTCCCCGCCGCAGGTCCGTGATGTATTCCATCACGGATTCGCTGCTGAAGAAGAAAGACAACCGCTATCGGGCTCTGTATTTGGCGCAGAAGGAGAAAGAGCGGGCGAAAGCGGTGGCGGCCGGACTCACCGTATGTCCGGCAGCGAGTATCCCCAAGGAGTCCGATCCGTCCCTGCCCAGGAAGGTGGCCAAAGACGGCTATATGAGTTTAGGACACATCAACGCTCGGGCAACACGTTGGATCGGCAAACGGTTGTTGAATGATTTGTGGCGGGCGTGGCGGGATCATGGCTGCTCTGACATCCAGACTGATAGTGTCCCCGCGTCCGCCACAGATTCTGCTGGGGAGGCCAAATCCCGACTAGGCGAAAGCATCGAGGCGCTCATGCCTCCTCAGCAGTCTTGATTTGCGCTGGGGAGGCCATGTATATCGTGTGCAACACCATCATAGGCGCGCCGCCTCCTCAGCGCAGACGATTTGGGCGGAGCACATCAAAGTATTACTGCGAAGGCCAAAGCCTCCGTGTGTGCCCCGCCGTTTCTTCGCAACCCGCAGGACCCTGTTGTCCGTGTCTATGACCCCAAGAAGACTGTCCTGCGGGTTGCGATCCTGCTTCGGAGCGTCTGGTCCGGCTAGTGCATGCCATCCAAAATCAGGTTGTCCGGGCGTTCCGATCCAACTTCAGCGAAGTGAGGCCATTTGGGTTGTGTCTTCCAAGCCAGCGCTGCCTCTCTTCGCTGATCCTACTTCGGGGCGCATGGATCATGCTACGAGTGTGTTACGACACTGAAATCTAACTGTCCCTACGCCCCGATCTTTTTCAGCAAGGCGGGACCCTCCAATTCGTGCACGACCATACCAGTGCTGTTCCGCCTTGCTCCTTCTTCGGCGCCAAGGGAAGTCCAGTAGGTGTTTGCTGAACCAGCACGACCATGACATCCTTTGGCTCCGATCCTACTTCGGCGCACATGAACCATGTTGCAAGTGTTGGCATCGACGGAAGCTGTTCGTGTGCGCCGTCTTTTTGGTGGATGGGGTCTAAGAGCGGAATGTCTCAGCATGACCGCAGAGCGCGGATGAGCTGCTGGCGCAGATCGTCATACAGCGATGTCATATTTCCTTCGCCAAGAGTTTGCGCACTCGCTCACCGGCTGCCGCCACGGCCTGCTGGGGATCCAGGCCCTGACACAGGTAGCGTTCGATGACCGCCTGGGCATCGGCGATGCATACGGTGAGGATGAGGTCCTGCCAGCGTTCGATGATCTGTTCGCGCTCCACCGCATCGATCGACTCCCAGGCGTTCCCCAGGGGGCGGTGGGTTTTGAGGTCGGCCACCAGTTCACGTGTGATCCCTTGCGCCATGCGTTCAAAGCTCATGTCACATTCTCCGTATGCCCGAGGTCGGAGTCGAACCGACACACCTTGCGGTGGCGGATTTTGAGTCCGCTGCGTCTACCGATTCCGCCACTCGGGCTAAGACTCTTCGTTGCTGCGAATGCCGTCGTCCCACTGGTTGGGATCGAGCTTCAGGTATTCGCAGATCCTGACCAACTGTGGTTTGCCGTAGAATTCATAGCTGTCGTGCAGGGAATCGGCCCAGTCTTCGCCCAGCAGCCAAAGCCAAGCCTGATAGTGACTGATCGAGCGACTGGCGGAGATCCCGCGGAAGTTGTTGGCTTTCTCCCAGGCGAACGGCATGTACTCGATACACTGGGCGCGAACCTCAGCGTCCGTAACGATCTTCCCGTCATCGCCGAACGGTGCCAGAAACGCCTTCGCTCGATCATACGGGAGTGCCTGTACGTAAAAAGGCCACTCGAACCCAAGCGGGTCTTCCAGTTGCCTCGATTCAATTCGAGCAATGATTTCGTCTGTTGTTCTCATTTATCACTCAACTCACAACTCCTGTATGTAAGCCAACATGCCGCCCAGCACAAAAGCGACGATTGCGATGGCGTTGAAGTGGTCATCGACCCATTGGTAAAATCGATAGCGGGAGCGCACGCGCAGAAACGCTCGGGCGTGCCCACGGGACTGTGTGTACCACGCCCTGAAGGCGGCGGGGTCATACTCGCCGTGGCTGCGTTGGTCGAGCCACTGTCGCGCTTCTTCTTTGATCGCCATCGCAAACCTCCCAGTACCGGTGTTCTCATCTTCGCAAGCCATCGACAAAGAACAGGAATCCGCTGACGAAGGCGATCGGCACAGCCCAGGAGAAACCCTCCAGGCGCCAAAGCGTTGCAGCCCACGCACATCAGGATGATTCCGCCGATCGTATAAAACCAACCCAGCCACCTCGGGAGATTTGTTGTCATTGCCGGCAGATCCTCTTGAGATAGGCAATCCTGTGTGACAGTGACTTCAAGCGTCTGTACTCGCGCAACCCGAGCAGCCACACGCCGATCCCGAGGGCGGCGGCGATGAGGTTTGCAGTGAGACCGCGAAACCACAGGTAGACGATCAGCGCCACCCACAGGGTGCCGGTGATGAGGTAGATCCAGCGCAGGACGGTTACAGTCCCGGAGTAGCATGCCATGAACCCATGGTAGCTAGGATTTAAGGGATTGCAAAAATATTTTCGGTGGGGCCGCCCGAAGGGGGTGGGGAAGTGGTCAGGGTGAGTATGGACACTCAAAATGACGACGCGATCGGGTGGATGTTGGCATTCATGGAGAATGGGGATGGGGGGATAGATCCTGCGACATTGACGCGGGAGGGGTTACGGGAGTTTGTGTGGTGGGTGCTGGAGCCTGAGCACTACCGTGAATTTGTTCGCATGGTGAAGCTGGAGCAAAGAGTGAGGCGGCTCCTCGAGTCCTCCCCCCGTTAGGGGGGAGGCGCAGGCTCACGGTTCGAAGCGATAGTTGATGGGCGGGGTGGATAATTCGTAATAGACGCCGAAGAAGTTGCCCCGGGTCATTTTCTTCGCTTGACCACAATCGATCAGAAATATCTTCATGCTGACTCCTTTGGGGGACTGTCCCCGCAGACAGTATAGCCGCGACACCGGACCGGTTACCATGAACTCATGGCAGACTGGATGAGAACCATGGCACCTGAACGGGATCGACTCGGCCAACCTGCTTACAAGCCACGGGGCTGTGTGAGTGCGTACTACCTATGGCATGGGGGTGATGAGAACCGCCGTGTGGCGTTAAAGTCGTGGATTGACGCCCTCACAGGCGAGTTGGCCGAGCTGGAAGCCGAAACAGCGCCTGTTATGCTGGACAGGCGCACGAGCCGGTGCAAATACAATCCGGGCAGCAGACCGCCATACCGGCAACATAATGACGGGCTTGGGCTGTCTTCAGGGATTTGCCGCAGTTGTGGCAGGTTGTGGGGGGTCTTTCCTCCTCCCGCCACTCCTCTGACTCCATGATCACCGCCATGCCGTGAGCCCATTCGGGTCCTTCGGTATCGCGACCGTCGTCCAGAGCATCGAATCGGGCCTCGGCGATCAGGCAGATCGCATCACTGCGGGCGTGATTGCCATTGTCCTTCCACGTGATCTGATGTTGGTTCATCGGCGTAGCGTGTCGATGGCGAACTGAGCTATTTCGGGAGTGAGGCCGGTGTTCGTATCCGTGAGCAGCAGAGGTTGGCACGGATAATAGTCGGGCAAGTCATCCAGGATCACGCAGGTCTGATGACCGAACTGACGAACCCCTTCGCCGCGGGTGTTACAGATCGGAGTGCCTCCAATGACCGGAGCGGTAATTCCCGCCTGGCGAAGATGGCGTTCCACGACGTCGACCCCGATGATATAGCGCCAGTTGGTGCACAACACGATCTCACAGTCGGTGGCCTGACAGATGTCTTCCAGGAGTTGACATTGAGGGGCAAAGAGGCGCGGGTAGTCGAACGTGATGTAGTTCACGCTGTGATTGAGCACACCGTCGAGATCCAGGAACAGGCGGGGTTTCATGGTTCGACACTACGCCACTTGCGATCAATCGCTATAGCCCCGCACTGTGGACACCAGTCGATGCGACCGGTTGAGCATGAACTGTTGTCCGCCAAATGCTCGGAGTTAGGATGCTCGCAGGCTTCCTGAACGACCTCGATATCGCTCCCCGGCTGCATGAAGCGGTAGAGGTTCTGCTGAAAGGCGGTCCATTCCTCGTTGCGAAAGGCCAACTCGCCGCAGTGACCCAGACTGAGGGTGCCTTCTCCTGCAAACACCCTCACATGTGTATGACCGCCCAGGACCTGATAGCACATCCGAAACAGCATTTACTTCCTGATCGACCGGTAGAGTGCGTAACCGGACACCGCCGGCCAGAGCAATACGCACACGCTCACCACAAACGTGGTCGCGACGAACACGACGGGGACGCGGTATTCAAGCGGGACGAGGTGTTCCTGGAAGGACTCCCGCAAGGCCTTCTTCACGGCGGCGAACTTCTCTTTTTGAAAGCAGACCGTGAGGGCGATGTTGAGCAACACGGCCCCCGTGCCCAGAGCCAAATACACCGTCAGTGGATCCACTGTAATCCCTCATGGTCATGGTAGTTTAGAGCAATGAACACATTAGACAAGCTGACTGAGCTGATCGATTCGCTGCCCGAGCGCAGTGTGACGCGGATCAATCTGATTGCGGTTCGGGGTGCGATGCGGGTGGGTGAAGATGAGGAACTGCGCCTCCACGAGGTGTTACGTGCGTTCGCCATCGAGGCCACGCAGCGGCTGTCCTCCCACTGAACTCAGCTGCGCCAGATCCCACAGCGCCTGTGCGATCAACCAGTCCAAAGCCGGCTTCTCGAACACCCGTTCTAACCGCAGGGCCATCTGCGGGGTAATTCCCCGGCGCCCGTTCATCAATTCCCAGAGCCGGGATCGGGGGATCCCCAGCGCCTTGGCGATCTGCGCGTTCGTCGCCCCGGAGGGCTTCACAAAGTCCTCTTCCAGAATCACACCGGGATGGATTGCCATGAACCCATGGTAGCCCAGAAAAATATATCAGCGCGCGCAGCGATATGCGCATATTTAGGGGTAAATCGGGTGTCAGTGCCGGGAATGAGGGCACTCAATGCACATAAGCGCAGGTTTAATCAGCATAAATGTCATGGTAGTCCAAAAATCATACGCGCGGGTGGGCGAGGTGGAGCCGCACCGACGCGCGAATAATTGTAATCCACCCCGATTATGGCAAGTCGACCCGACCCCTGCCCAGGCAGGCATGCCTTATGACAGCGCGTTATGTCATGACGAGGCTGCATTATGTCCAGGAGCTCGCATCAGCGTGGTAGCCGCGTGGCACAGCTGAGCTTGATAGCCTTGTAGATCAATAGCTTAGAGGCTAGGACCTACACCCTAGTGAGGTGTAGTCAGGGCACTGAGCGTGCCCTGGAGGGCCTCAGCTCGATCACCTGGGAGGCGCGCAAGGCCAGGATTTGAGCAGGCGGAAAGGCCGATAGCCATCAATTCTGAGGTCTGGGAGGAGTCTAGGAGGTAGTGCGGAGTATCCGAGTCTGTCTCGGAGTCGAGAGTCTCAGAGTGAAGAGTCTCGGAGGAGAGTCAGTGCTCTCCTCTATCCCTGGGGGATCTCTCTAGGCTTCATTTAAGAAGCGTCCAAGGGGGTTAGCTGGCCTTTGGAATCCGTGGGTCGATCCCCTGGGGGGATCTTAAGAGTAGCGAAGGCTGGAATTGAACCAGCGACCCCCGGTTAACCGGCACTCTACCATCTGAGCTACTTCGCTACCCTGCGGTCCTTCGCACGTGGCATGCCTATTCTAATGATGCCTCACAGCCCTGTCACGCCTCGCAGCAGCGCGCCTCTCCCGCACCACAACCGCATGCATGACTCCGACCCCATACCCCACCACGAAGCCTAGAACCCCTAATAACGACCACGCCAGCGTTGACATCGATCCTCCTCACCCCTGGGCATCTTTCAACCCCCAACTCACCGCCCTCTAGCCACCGCCAGGCTTTGTTTCACCGATGAAACAATGGCCGTACTGTCTGAGTTTATGCCTTTCTGTGCAGGAACTGTGACATGAGTATTGCTAATACACCCTTAAGGTGTACACTTGGACCTCCACAGGAGAGACCTATGTACATCACTTCCACCGCTCGTCAAGCCAAGTCTGACGCCAATGTCGTCTTACTCGTGCTCTCGTTGCTCCTCGCGGCCGGTGTCTGGATCGTCTCTCGCCTCCTCTCGAAGTAACCCACATGGACTACAGCATAACCCTCCGCATGACTCAGCTCAGCTCAGGCTTTACCCCTGCGCAGCGCGTGTCACTCCTCGCCGCGGGTCTGCTGTTCAAAGTCCGCTAACCCATAAGGAACGCAATGAACATCAGTCCTGAAATTCGCGCCAGTCAGCTCGCCTATGCCGCGCGTCCTTTCGCGGTCCGCTGGGTGGATAGCCACGCATCATGCACGAACCGTTTCGACACGCTGTCAGAAGCCTTCGAGTATATCCAAGCTCAGTGGATTCGCGTTCAACGCGACGTCGCACAGTACCGCTACCGCGCCAGCAACCTGTGGTGGTCCCACCTCGAGACTCCGGCCGGAACCACTCAGCTCGCCTACGTGCTGCTCGCCTCCGACGTCTCGAGTTACTCCGAACCAACGGTATCCTCGCCAGACACCCACGCTCCTATCCGCGAACGTCTGTGGTCCGTAGGACGACCCAGCTCGACAAACGAGATTGCAGACATCTACGTCGCCTGTATCCGTGCCGGTATGAATGACTCACAGGCCTTTGCCGTCTCCTGCCTCGCACACGACACAGCCAAAGGCTTCGAGTGGCAAATCGCCCCCGACGCGCAAGCAGTCCAATACGCCACCCGTAAACGCCATGCCGCAGACCATCCCCAAGGCTGCTGGGCAACGCTCGTCCGTAAGCATGGCGAACTAGCGCTGTATTTCCAGAATGATGATTCTCGCATCATTAACTGGGCCGAACCCAAAGAGTCAGCCACGGCAGGCTGAAGGTTGAGCGAATAGAGCGCGTGCGCTCTATTCCTGAACCGTCACCACTGGATTCCCACCATGAAACTCCACTCGAACGTCTCCCCCGTCCTCTCAGGCCAGTTCACTGCCGTTATTCGCGATGGCCGCAACGTGATCGCCATGTCACTCCCAACCTACGACCGCAATATCGCAGCTCGCGCGGGTATGTCACTGCGCTCACTCCTGGGCTGAGGGTCTGAGAGTGGCTGCAACGCGGCCACTCAACTAACCCCCAACCACAGGATCTATGACCATGTTCACCCTACTCATCAAAGGCACCATAGTGGACGCTGAACGCGGGCTCGTTTTGCGTGGCTTTTCGGATTGGCTGTCGCAACCCAAGATTGTCACGACAGACAGCTCGTTTAACACAGTCCGCACTGCATGCACTGTGAACGTCCGCGACGAAGATGAACCGGGAGTTATCCGCTGGTTCGCTGAATCTCCAGGCGACCCCCCGTTTCCCGTGGCAACACTCCTCCACTACAGCAAGCGTAGCTGACATTTTGCGAGGGTGAGACAAACACCCTCCACTAAACGCCAGTCACCGTAAGGACGCATCATGCCTCTTCCCAAAACACACGAAGTAATCGACGGTCATTCAGGCCGACCCGTCGGAAGCTACTCAAATCTTCGTCGCGCCAGTCGCGCCGCTGACAGACTCGACTTGGACTATGGCGCGGTTCGCTACCACGCGAAACGTATCAGCTGGCCTGATACG
>Ga0193726_1001741_pt1 | contig 16112 bp, 20 predicted proteins | sample H2c1metaG_FD_144928 | JGI IMG/M metagenome (GOLD analysis project Ga0193726, IMG submission 144928) | Soil microbial communities from a riparian zone of the East river system, Colorado, United States - H2c1 | ecosystem: Environmental > Terrestrial > Soil > Riparian zone | place: USA: East River... | reverse complement strand
CGGCGGCCCGGTTGAGCACCGCGGCTGCCGCGCTCTGGACAGGCACGCCGGCCGTGCCAGTGACGAGGAGCGCGACCCCCGCGCCAGCCGCTGTCACCGCAACGGCAGAAACGGGAACCAGGAACCTGCGCTGCCGAGTCGGCCTGCGCCTTGGCTGGCCGGCAAGGACTCGCTCGAAGGACTTCAGGGCAAGCGGGGAGTCGGGACCGGGGATGGTGCAGTCTGCGACGGGATCTGCATCCTGGATGAGCTGGTCGAGGTTCATATCTGGCCCCCTGAGCCGCTGGGAAGGAACTGGGACGGCACGGGGCCGGGCCTGACGTCTGGCGTGCCGGACGCAGACAGGATGCGCCGCAGCCTGGCTTTGGCCTTGTGCAGGCGCAGGGCGACCGCGTTGGCAGTGCAGCCCAGCACATGCCCTGCCTCGGTGTAAGACAGGCCGTCCCAGGCGACCAGATGCAGTACCTCGCGGTCACCTGGCCTGAGCTGCTGAATCGCCCGCTGCACCCGCAGCCGGGGCAGATCGGCGTGGCCGGTATCTGTCTGGCTCAGCGCCGCCCTGGCCGTAAGCCGGGATCTCAGCCTGGCCTGGCGTCTATGCCGTTGCTGATAGTCAAGCACCACCCGCCGGGCAACTCCGTAGAGCCACAGCCGGTCTTCTGGGGGAGGCGGGACCGCGTCGTGCTTGCGCAGCGCGACGACGAAGACCTCCGCTACAAGATCGGCCACGGTCTCGGTGTCATCCTCGATGCGGCGCGCCACATACGCGAAGATCGCCTTGTAGCTTTCCCTGTACAGTGCCTCAAAGTGATCGCCGCCAGCCTGCGGGCCGCTAGGTCCGGGCATGGCCGCTGCCGATGTTGTGTGTCATGCCCTGTATATGGTTTGGGACGGGCTGATAATTTCTGCTCCGCAGATTTTGCTGAGGCGATGCGAATAACCGGCGACGCCGCACACGCGGCGAGGCCATCGGAGCCTCCTCAGGATCCTCCGCCGCCCTCGACAGAAGCGCTAATCACGAGCCAAGAAGACCTAAATGTGCTGGCGGGTACCGGACGCCGAGCCGGCTACCCAGGTCACTGAGCGCTGGCTTCCCCCAGTCGGTCGCCAAGGCCCTGGTAGGTCGCCAGGGCCTGCTCCTGCCGGCTCACGGTCGCCGGGTAGTCCCCTGTGGCTGCGCTCCGGTTTGGTTATTCGTAGGTGGGATGCTGGGGCCAGCCGGGCGGGGAGTCCTCCCAGTCTTCCTGGCGGCCGTAAGGACACAGGTCAAGGATGTTCTTGGGAAAGAACAGCCTGTCCACGCCGCGGGCGGCGGTGGCGTAGGTGCGGTAGACATCGGCGCCGGCGCGCAGGAACACGCTCACCAAGAACCCGGCTCCGGCGCCGCAGTCGCCTGAGAACGACGTGCCGTGGGACGACGCCAACGGGAACGTCCAGCCCATTCTGGCCTTGTAGGGCTCGATCTGCGCCAGCGGCATATCCGACACGACCGCCCAGGTCACCCCCGTCTCGGCCAGTTCGTCGAGGCCGCTGACATCGTTCATCGACGCGGTGCAGGCGGGACAGTACTGGCCTGGCCCGGCATCCATGAACTGGTACACGGCAAGCTGATCCCGGCCGTCGAACAGGCCGGCCAGCGTGACGGGGCCACCTGGCGCGTCGAATACGTAGTCGTTGCTGAACTTGACCATCGGGAGCCGGCGTCGGCGGGCCGCCAGCGCGTCCAGCACCCGGGTAGCATCCTTCTCAGCCTTGAGCAGGTCGTCGCGGGCCTGCTGCCACTCGCCGGCCGGAACGATTTTAGGTTTCGCCGAATTCGTCATCTGGTCACTTTCTCTCTGGCAGGCCAAGGACTCGCCCTACCGACAGAACGACCTGGCCAGACTCGCTTGCGCGGCTGCTTCCCGGAAGATGCATTTGTCACCAGTACCCGCTGACTTCTACCATCGGCCGGTCGCCTTGCGGCCGAGGTCGGTTCCGGCGAACCAACGTAGGCTGAACCGATGGTTGTGCAGACCCTTTCCCCTGGCTCAGCAATAGGCCTCTGCCCTGAGCTGCGCCGCTGATCGCCGCCCCCCGCCACCGGCGCGGTGCTCGGGCGGGGGCAGCTCTCCATGTTCTGGTCAGCAGGGATAGGTGAAGTGCGACGTCGCTATGACGTTGGAGCTGTAGGTCGTGGTGGAACCGGGCATCTCTATGGAGTCACGCACGGATTCTCCCCACCGGGTGCAGGTGCGTGATGAGTTGAGATTAAGCTCGCCGATCACGGCCTCGTGAAGGGCCTTCACAGCTCCGCACCCCGCCTTGTTAGCGATGGCGCCGCAACTGCCGACCGCGAAACCGTGAGTAAAGCCCGGGCCTCCGTAAGCGAGCTGCTCGATGATCCCGTGACATGCCACCAATTGATGGGGGGCCGCTGCCCGCTGGCAGTACAGCTCGTTCCGGACCCAAATGCTGTCATCCTGACTGGTGAAGATATCCGCGCAGTGCACCGCCTGGTTACCGCCGGATGTACCCATGACAGCGCAATTGTGAAACGTCGGGGTCGCAGCCTGTGCGCCGGAGGCTAGGGCGCCTGAGGTTACCAGGCCAGCCGATGTGGCCAGTATGAGCGCGATGGACCCTGCCGCGCGGCGGATGTTATGCCTGACCTGCAAACTGACTCCCTTGAATGCTGTGGAGCGGGCGTTCGGAACGGCCGGGGCTTGCCCGCGTTAAGATCTCCGGGAAAGTAGCGCGCCCCGGTAGCAGCTCACTGTCAGATTGCTCTCATGCGGTGAGTCCCTGCGCTAGCGCGAAGGCCAGTCGAAGCCGGTGCCCCGAGCGCAGGCCCAGGCTGCGGAAACATGCGCTGCTCGATGTGATTGTCGGCAATCTCCACGACGTGGCCCCGGACTGCTGCCGGGCTTTCAGCAGGCCCGCGTCGCCGGGGCGCAAACCCGGGCCATTCGCTGCCTCGTCCGGCTCCCCGAGATCCCAGCCCCGCAGGGACCGGTGGCGGTACGGCTTTGCCCTGGTTACAAACGACGCGCGCCGCCGACTGCCCGAGGCGATCGGCACGACCCTCCTGGGTGTCAGATGGCAGCGGTCGTGCACGCGCTACTCCGCCAGCCTGATGACTTCACGCCGAAGCCCGAGCGAGGCGGACCGGGATACCGCACTCGGTGCACCAGGGCGAGTAGCGCCCTTTACGGCACAGCCCGCCCCCGCGGGGGAAGGCTGTGCTGGCTTATGGACGGCCCTCCGCGTGAGCCGGCGGAATCCTTCGGAGAGGACAAATCACCGGCGCGGGCCCGGCGCGGCTGTCGAGATCTTCACCGCCCACGACCATGGGAGTTCCAGCGCCAGAAGTGCGCTGCTGAGCTCAGGGCTGGCTGGCCGGCAGAGGCGTTACTCCGGTCATTACGGCCGAGGTGAATGTCCAGTTCAGCCACAGAGTCGATTCCACGTCCCAGTAGGCGGCGGCGGTGACCCCGCCCTTGACGGGGAACTGGAAACCCTGCGTCGCGACGACGGCTCGCAATGTCATGTGGAGCCCGTCAACGTCGGCCGCCACCCTGCGCCAGTCCGGGCACAAGGGGTCGGTGCCGGGCATCGCGTACTCGGCGACGAACTCCGTCCATTCCCTTGCGCTGGTGATCTCCCGGACCGACGAATCGCCGGCCGCTGCCAGCCGCCAAGTGTGCCAGGGCAGGGGGTACATTTCCGACTCGTAGTAGGGGTCGAGGTACAGGTGCCACATGCTGGTCCAGGGCCGGATCGCCGTGGCCGTGTAGAGGCCGACACCGAACGGCTTCGGACTCGGCCTGCCGAGGGACGCCTCCCGCGGGCTGGAGAACCGCGACCGGCCTGGCCCGCTCCTACCGTCATGCCGTGCGTTAGCCACCCACAGCTGACGGTCCCGGTGCAATGGCCCGGTGACCAGGTCCTGGCCGTCGTGACGGGATACTGCGGCTAGAAGACGGCAGGTGCCGGCCAGCTCATCCGCCTCGGCCGGGTCCAACGTGACCCGCTCTCCGATCTCCTCGGCCATCACCGTGTTGGTGTAGTAGGCCAGGACGGAGACGAAACGCCCGAGCCGCGTATCGCTGCGGGGCCGCTCCGTGGTGTCCAGCAGGTCGATGCGCCGGCGGAGCGAGCTCGCTGGCGAAATCATGGCTGCACCCTGGTTCCTGTTGGCACATGACCGGTCGCCCGGCGCGGCCGCCAGTCACCATACCAATTCGCCCAGACGGTGACGCTTTCCAGCTCAGGCTATGACTGCCGGCGGAGCGGACCTCGCGTGCCCGAGGGAACGGGCAGGCGGAGCGGGGAGCCGAGTGATGTTCACTGCCGAGGCGCGCTGATGCGCAGTGCGACTTCTGGTTTCCGCCCGTCGAGGTCCCCGCCGGCTGCGGGCAGGTCCGGGTGCCCAGGCAGCTCCGCACCGGAAGCCCACAGCTCGGCGAAGCGCTGGCTGCCCGTCGTGAGATCCCGGATCAGGCCGGCCAGGCAGTCGCTGCCCGGGAATCCCCCCAGCCAGCGGCGACACGCTGAGCAGGCGGCCCAGCCCGAACTCCGCCTCCATGTGCGCACAGTCCAGCACCGGCGGTGCACCGAAAGCGGCGCCGGGCCCGGCCGGGGCGGGTCTGGTCATGAGGCGGTACTCCGGGCTTGGACAGGACCAGGACATCGGCATGCACCCGGGCGCACACGGCTCTGGTGGGCGGGGCATTGCCGGGCGGGGGGACGATCTGGCCGCCGTCGAGGGGGACGCGCAGCGCGATGACGTGTCGGGCGTAGACCAGCCCCGCGGCGCGGGCGGCCGTGATGACGGGAGCGCTGTCCCCGGCGGGCGCAGCCGACGCCGGGGCGGCGGCGGTGAGGACGGCGACGATTCCGCCGGGGCGCAGGACCCGCTCGCACACCGCGTACAGGTCACCAGGGGCGCTGCGGGGCACGGCGGCGATGACCAGGGCGGCCTGCCCGGCCGCGAGAGCGTTCTGCGTCAGGCAGGGCGGACGTTCTCCGCCTGCGGTCCCTTCTGCCCCTGGGTCGTCTCGAATTCGACCTTCTGGTTCTCGTCTAGCGACCGGTAACCGGAGCTCGCGATCGCGGAGAAGTGGACGAACACGTCCGCCGTCCCGTCATCGGGGGCGATGAAACCGAAGCCCTTATCGGCGTTGAACCACTTCACTGTTCCTGTTGCCATCAGTTCAAGTCCTCTATCCGCCTTGCCAGGATGCGACCTCGTCACACCGATGGCAATCCTACCGGTTCTGGCTCCAGAACCCCTACCCCGTCATGGTCTTCCGCAGGACCGGCGCAGCGCCGCGGTGGTGTCCAGCCCGGAACCGGGGCCGGCCGCGGCAGCTGCGGCGAAGGGCTGATCATGGCCTGGCGGGAGCCGGACGACGGCCGGCTCCGGTGAGCCCTGAGCACCACGGCGACCGTGGATGCCGACGGGCGCCCGGCCTGGAGCCCGTCGGCCGGGCCGGTACCCAGGGCCGCCACTACTGACAGGCCGGCCCTGGCCAACTTCGCCGGGATGGCCTGGACGGGGCCGCCAGTGCGACCTGGGCCTGTACTGGGCGGGACTTCGAACTGGCCGGAGTCCGGGTGCTCAACCCGTTCCACGACTAGCCGGCACACGGCAAGCAACTCGCCGGGGTCAGCCGTTCGTCTCGACTAGCGTCGCGTTGACGGAACCGCGGTCGGCTCCCGCCCCGACAGCGGTGCAGGCGGCCGACGGGGTGCACCAGACAGAGTTAAGGGCGTTGAAGTCAGTCTTGGAACGGTTCGCGCTCGGCTGCTCCGTCCAGGACGTGCCATCCCAGGCTTGCGCGAGGGTCAGCGTGGCCAGCGTGGCCGACGTAACCTGATCGCCGACGGCGGCGCAGGAGTCCGCCGACGTGCACCACACGCCCAGGAGATTGTTGTCCGTGGACTTCTTCGGATTGGGCGTGCCCTGCACGGCCCACGTGCTGCCGTTCAACTGCTCGGCCAGAGTGAGCTGCTCGAAGGTCGTGGCGGTGAAGTAGCTGCCCACGGCCTCGCAGGAGGCCGCCGCGGTGCAGGACACCGCGTTCAGGATGAGGCCGCTTCCGCTCGACCCGTTCGCCGGCACCGGGGTGGTCTGGACCGACCAGGTCGTGCCGTCCCAGGCCGCGGCCTGCTGCGTGCTGGAGGAGCCGTCGCCGACCGCCTCGCAGAAGCTGGCTGATACGCACGACACCGAGTTCGCCAGGCTGAAGCCCGCGATAGCGGGCTGCTGTGACCACGTGCTGCCATCCCACGTGTCGGTCTCGCCGCTGCCGCCCACGGCCAGGCAGAAGTTCGCCGACGGGCAGGACACGGAGTCGAGGCTGCTGGACCCGGGGACGGTCTGCGCCGTCCACGAGTCCCCGTCCCAGGTCCATGCGCCCGCGCCAGGCGTCGCGGCGCTGAACCCGACTGCCTCACAGAAGCTCGCGGACACACACGAGACCCCGCGCATGATCGCTCGGGCGCCGCTGGACGCCTGAGCAGGGTCGGGAGTCGCCTGGATGATCCACTGGGTCCCGTTCCAGGCCTCCGCCAGGCTGGTCGTGTTACCCGCGCTGTCGTCAGTCGCGCCGACCGCCTCGCAGAAGTCGGCGGTGACGCAGGACACGCCGCTGAGCCCGTTGGTGGTGGCGCCGGGCGGCGCCGCCGCGTCCTGGAGTGCCCAGGAACTCCCGTTCCAGGCCTCGGCCAGCGCCTGCAGATCCGGGGACTGCCCGAACTGGCCGCCTGCCTCGCAGGAACTAGCGGCGGGACACGACACCCCGTTCAGGCTGGCGAAGCTCACGCCGGCCGGGCCGGAGGCAGACTGCACCGTCCACGACGTGCCGTTCCACGCCTCGGCCAGGGTCAGGACTGTGCCGCCGCTGACCGTGGACTGGAACGAGCCGACGGCCTCACAGTCCTGGGCCGAGGCGCACGACACGGCGTGCAGGCTGGCCCCGGAGGCACCGGACGGACTGGGGACGGGCTGGGCAGTCCAGGAGGTGCCGTCCCAGATGGCGCTGCCGCTGGTTCCGGCCGAACCCGCAGCCGCGCAGAAACTCGCTGAGACGCACGACACCGAGGCCACGGAGGCGGGCAGCGACTGCAGCGCCCAGGATGTCCCGTTCCAGACGTCCGCGAAGGACGGGCTGCCGACCGCCTCGCAGAAACTGGCCGATGGGCAGGAGACCCCGTGAAGGTCCTCGAACGACTGCCCAGCCGGGCCAGGGACGGACTGCACCTGCCACGACATGCCGTCCCAGACCTCGGCGAGCGGCACGTCACCCGAGCCGGCGCTGGACAGGCCCACCGCCTCGCAGAAGGTCGGGGACGCGCACGACACGGCGAACAACGCCGCGGACGTCGAGCCGGCCGGGCTGGGGACAGACTGCATCGTCCACGAAGCGCCGTTCCAGGTCTCGGCGAGGAGGACCCGGCCGGCCCGTTGCTGTAGCTGCCGACGGCTTCGCCTAACCCGGCCGCCGGGCACGACACGCCGCTGAGGACCGGGAAGACGGCGGGGACCGTGTCCGCGGCCGGGTTAGGCGTCTGCTGCTTCCGCCAGGACTTGCCGTTCCAGGCCTCGGCCAGCGTGTCGGTGATTCCCGCCTTGCTGAGGAAGGAGCCCACCGCCGTGCATGAGGTCGCCGAGACGCAGGACACGGATTAGATCCCGCCGCCCGGCAGCGTCACGTTCGGCGACTTCTGAATGGTCCAGGTGGCGCTGCTGGCCGCCGTCGCGGCCCCGGCAGGCGCCATGACCAGCGTCGCGGTGACCGCTGATACCGCCAATGCTGACAATGAACGCGCGACCGCAGCGCGGAACTGGCGCCGCATGACGCCTCCGTTATCGCTGACTCACGGTGCGCACCTGAGCCGGCGCAGACGAGTCAGCACAGCCCTGGGGCCATAACGGTACCTATACCGAGCTAGGACGCGGAACCTGAATCCGCCCAGCTGCCACCTATCCGACAGCTGCCTGCCGGGTGCATGGGATCGACGATGCGAAGAGCCGGCGCCTCACCGGTAGATTTTCCGGGCAATGGATGCCCCGAGCACGCCGATGCACCAGCCCGCGAAGATGGCCCAGATGGTGGTACGGGATGTGCTGCGCAGGTCCCATGCCATGAAGCCGGCCAGGAGGAATGCCCAGACGATCAGACCTCCGATGACCCACACGGCGTAGGGCGGCCGATCTTCCACTGGCCTGCGCCACACTGGCGGCCACGGACGCATCTGGTGCAGGAGGACTCTCACGGTAGCGCCTCGATTCTGACCACAAAGGCGCGCCGGTGACAGTAGGCCCATGTTGGCTGTGGTGTCGGTCACCCGACCATCTATAAAATATGATATCACTTTGATAGATGGATAGCCGCCGGCCACAGGAGGCAGCCATTCGCGATCTTGCCTGTTCGCTATATGTCCGTGCGCCCGAAGACCCATGCGCACGAAATCGTGTCCGAGCGCGGACAGTGTCCGCAGGAACCCGCTGCCTGTGAGCCCTGCCGAGCCCGCCCGGCTTATCTGTCCGTGGCATCCGTCCGTGCTTAATTCGAAGGGGTACCGGTGGGCATCCAGCACCGTGAGCTGCAGCGACACGCCCGACCTGGAGCTACGCCCAGCCGGCCAGGCAGGGTTATCTTCAGGCTCGCCGGGGAGGTCATCGCGCACCTGGCATCACCCCAGGCCGCTGCGCAGGGCAAGCGCATATGTCACCGGCCTGCGATGACGTTCATCATCACTATCTGGCGACATCGGCGCCTACCGGCCGCGTCCTGCCCAAGCGCAGGCTAGGTGTACGGCGCTGCCAGACTCGACTACGTCCTATTCGCCCTGGACAGTCCAACCGGAGGGTCGTCGCCGACCCCGTCATCAACGCGGAAATCAACTGATGGATCGACCGCGACGGACCGCCCACATCGTGACGGAAGACAAGGAGAAAGACGTGCATGATCCCGAGCCGCAGGTCGCAGCAGGAAAGGTGCACTGGGCGTTCATGATGTCCTTGGACGGGTTCGTCGCCGGCCCGGGCCACTCCATGGACTTCATGGAGCGAGCCACCACCCGCGAGGGCCTGCTCCAGGAATACATCGAGGCCACGGGCGCCATACTCGCCGGGCGCGACAGCTACGACAGCCGCACCGGCATCCATCCGTACGGCGGGGCGTGGAAGGGGCCGATCTTCGTGCTCACCCATCATCCTGAGGACGCGCGCCAGGACGAAGGCTTCACCATTCTCAGTTGCCCGGTGGAGGAAGCCGTCCGCATCGGCCTGGAAGCCGCCCGGGGCAAGAACCTCCAAGTGCACTCACCCACCATCGGCCGGCAGCTCCTGCAGCGAGGCCTGATCGACGACATCGACATCCACATCGCACCGGTCCTGCTCGGCGACGGCATCCGCCTCTACGACGCGCCCGGCGGCGACACCATCCATCTCCAGCGTGACGGCGACACGCCCACGCTCTCTGCCGATGTCCGATACCAGCCCTTGACCACGACCGCCGAAGCTCAGAGCAGATCCCGGCCATCAGCAAACGCCGCTGCCGGCGCGTGACGCCCGAGCATGCCGCCGTCGGCGCCACACCTGCCTTTCTCGGGTCCTCGTCCCGGTCAGCGATCCCGCACTGGTCACGCTCCGCAAGCAGAAATCGGGTGAGATCAGATTGACCTTTCCGCGACGACGTTGTGACGGCAGCTGGCAGACCTGGATCGTTACCCCTTCGGGGCGGACTGCGAGCCGACCAGGTCGAGCCGTGTGCCAGGGAAACCACGTCCCCTGGCCGACGACCACGGGATAGGTGAACAGGGAGATCTCGTCGACAGGTTGCCGGTCAGACAGCAGACCAGGGCTGCCGCTGGCGGAGCCTGCCAACCTCCGAGCCAGCCAGCGGGCGTCACTCTCTCCACGCAGGGCGCGACCACGCGCAGCGTCAGCGCCACGCCGGCCTGGACAGCGAGCGCCGGGTGGCAACAGGTGAAGATCAGCCGGAGCCACTCGTCGCGATGGCACCCGGAGGCCCAGGCGGGTCGTCGCCGGGCGGCATCTGAGCCTCCGTATGGTTGTCGTCGCGCTTGTTGTCGCGACGGATCCGGTCGATGGCGTTGCGGGTGGCGGCGGTGCTGAGCCCGGCGCCGGGGTTCGGGAGTAGGCCCCCTCCGGCCACCGGGCGACGGCGGCCGCGAACGCCTCGGCGATGTCGAGGTCACCGAAACCTGGCCAGGGCTGCCACCACCCGCGCCTCCTCCTCGCCCTGGGCGCGAGCGACCGCCGCCTCGGCGTCGGCGCTTACAGGAACGGCCGCACCTCGACCCGGGCGTTGCAGGCCCTCGACCCCTCGGCGGCAAGCATCAGCGCCACGTCGAGGTCGGGGGCCTCGATGATCCAGAAGCCGGCGAGATACTCTTTCGACTCCAGGAACGGCCCGTCGGTGAACATCGCCTCCTCGCCCCGGATGTCGACCACAGTGGCCCTGGCCGGCAGGTCGAGGCCGCCCGCGAAGACCCAGTAACCCTCCGCCTTGAGCCGACCGTCAAACACCTCGATGGCAGCCTGCTCCTGCGAGGTTGTGCGGCCAGGCACTTCGCCGATCACGGAAACCAGGTACTGCATCTCCGACCATCTCCTGTGATTAAAGGGTCCCTTACGGGCGGCCGCCCACACCTGCCACGAACACCTCCGCCTCGATCCGGCTCGTCGAAAGCGATCACTGGACACCTTCGGCGGCTTTCGCAGCGTAGCTGTGCGCGACATCGAGGTTGGCCGGCCGTCTGGTGCGCTGCGTATGTCGGGTGCTTCAGGCGGTTGTGTACTGCGGGCGCCCGGCGGGGCGGTAGACCTGGGTCGTCAGGCCGTTGGCGTCGGCTCGGGAGTCGACCAGGGCCAGTGCCATGTCCGGGCCGTTGCCGGGGAACAGCCGCGTGCTCTGGCCGACGACGACCGGGACGGTGATCAGGGTCATCTCGTCGACGAGGTCGTGCTCGAGCAGCCACCGGATCAGGGCGCCGCTGCCGTGCACCTGCAGTTCGCCTCCCGGCCTGGCCTTCAGGTCGCCGACGGCCGCCGCGAGGTCACCGGACAGGACGTTCGTGCCCGGCCACGTCGGGTCGGTGAGCGTATTCGATGCGACGTACTTGGGTGTCTGAGCCAGGGCCATGCCGATGGGGTGGGCGCGCATGCCTGCGATCGCTCCCCAGGTGCCGGCGAAGGCCTCGTAGGTCAGCCGGCCGAACAGGAAGGCGCCGGCGCGCTGGTAGGTCTGGGTGATGAACGCCGCGGTGTCGTCGCCGAACACCCGCGGGCCCGCCCACCCGCCGCGCTCGAATCCGCTCCTGCGGTCCTCCTCCGTCGCGCCGCCGTTTCCCTGCATCACACCGTCAACGGAGACTTGCGTCATGGTCGTCAGCTTCATGATCTCGGTTCCATTCTCCATTGGCCCCCCTCGCGGGCGGCCTCTCATCCCTGCTACGAACACCCCCGGCCCGATCCGACACGGTGGGGCCAGCGGCTCAGGCGGCCAGGAACGCCTGAACGTCCAGGGCGATGTCGATCTTGTCGGCGACGACGATCTTGGCGCCGTCGGCGACCAGGCCGAAGGTGATGCCAAAGTTGCGGCGACTGACAGTCGCCCGCGCCGAGATACCGATCCGCGGCTCGCCCTGGAGCCCGGTCGGGTCGGAGCCGAGGAACTCGACCTCAAGGTCCACCGTCCGGGTGGCCTCGCGGATCGTCAGATCACCCGACAGCACCCAGTCGGCGGGCGATGGCAAATGTCATTGGAAACCGGGGACATCAGAACTACCGCAGTCAGGCTCTGGTGGCGCGACAGCGAGAATTGCCTGCTCCCGGACGCACCCGCCGGAAGATCGGAGCCGCGCGTGGCCGTTGCCTGGCAGGATGCCGCTGACGGGGCGGTTGCCCCAGTACCGTGCCTGCCAGTTGCCGGCCCGCCCCGATCTGCCGGAAGCCATCCCACGTATATCCCACGACCAGCGGCAATAGTGCGGCTTCTGGGGGCAGATGGTGCATAGGCCAGAAACAAGTCAGGACGCCAAAGCGTCCCTGAGCTGGTGTTTAAGCTGGTGGCAGGTGCAAGGTTCGAACTTGCGTAGGCTGAGCCGATGGTTTTACGGGCCCATTGCTCCGGTACTCTGGCCTGCGTCCTGATCTGCAATTATTCGAGTGCTTGCCTTCTTTGTGATCTTGCCTGTCCGTCATTTGTCCGTGCGTTCGGAGGTCTGGGCTGGTTGATCAGGAGGGGCCGCGGCTTCAGCAGGTGGTGCGGGAAGCACGGATCGATCCGGGTGCGGCAGGCAATGATCATCATGGCTGTCGTCGTCGGGGACCCGAGCCACACGGTGCTGGCCGGGCAACTGCAGGAGTACCTGCGGTGGCGCAATGCGGACGCCCGCCACCCCGATGCCCTGGCCGCCCAGCGCCGCGAGCGCGCCCGCATCCGCTCAGAACGCCAGCAGCCCTGGGGACGACCAAAGACAAAAGGCGCATGACCAGACCCGGCGAACGTTACTGGTCAGCGCACTAGGGTAGCTGCCCCGCCTTGCTGACGATCGCTTTCTCCAGCAGGACACTGCCCGCATCCTCGGAGTAGTTCAGGCCCATCAGGGCATAGGTCCTGGCGTTGAAGACAAGCGTGTAGTGCTTGCCCTTGTCGGCGAACTGCTCGCGGACACCCACCCCAACATCGCCCATCTGATCACGCACGCGGGGCACCAGCTGCAGGTCCGGCCGCTGAGCCAGCAGGTCATAGAGCGCGGCCTGCTGCGCAGGCGTCAGGTAATCATTCTCATCCATGTCTTCTGCGATGCCGAGGAGCTCCTCGGTCTCGTCGTGAGCAAACAAGGGATGGAACACGGACGGGAAGGTCTTTTCCAGATAGCCCTTCAGCGCTGCCGGATCTGTCGGCATACCAGGACGATATGCGGCCGATTCCGCCTGCGTGCACGGACCCGGCTCGACTGCCGGGGAGGGCGGGGGAGCTGCCTTCAGCCGACCGTCAACACACGATTCCGTCTGCTCACCTCCCGGCGGGATGCCGTAACCGCCCCTGACATATCCGTATCGCGTTCCGCTTACCGAGGACCACTCCTCGTACGCATGGCGGCCATTGTCGGTCGTGAAGACCTTCGAGTAGACGAACTGGCCTGGGCGTGGGGGGCCGGCGGGCATGTGCAGGGCGGCCAGCGCAGCGTTGTGCATGACCTGGGCGACAGTAGTGGCCGGCCCGGCGGACAGTGAGGGCCTGGCCGCCGGGACGATGGCCGGGCTGCCCGAAGCGACCACGGCGATGGCAGATCCGCCCGCCGCCATGGCAGCCAGAACCCCGGCCGTCGGGATGAGCCGCGGGCGCCAGCTCATCCGGCGCCGCGCCGGTGACCCGGACATCACCACCTGGTTGAGCAGCTGGCGGGCAGCCGATGAGTCGGGGCTGGGGATCGCGGCGTTGCGCGCGGGGTCCGTCTCGGCGAGAAGCCGGTCGATGTCCATGAATATCTCCTAGAACTCGGGCGATGCCGCACAAGCGGATTGCGAGGCCTGGTGATGGTCGGATGACGGCGCCAGCTCCGCCTTGAGCCGGGCTTTGGCCTTGTGAATGCGCAGGGCTACGGCGTTGACGCTGCAGCCGAGCACCTGAGCTGCCTCCGCGTGTGAAAGGCCATCCAAGGCGACAAGCCGCAGCGCCTCGCGATCTGCCGGCCGCAGGCGCTCGACCGCCGCCCACACCCGCAGGTCCCGGTCACCGAGAACCGCGCCGGGCTGCCCGGTGCTGGCAGCTGACTTCAGCAAAGACTCAAGCAGCGACTTGCGGACAGCACGCCGCCGGTAATCCAGTACCACCCGCCGCGCGACTCCATAGAGCCACAAGCGGTCCTCTGGCGGATCAGGCAGCTCAGTGATCCGGCGCCAGGCTATGGCGAAGACCTCGGCCACAACGTCGGGCACGTCGTCCGCGGCGCTCGGCATGCGCCGGTATGCGTAAGCATAGATCGCCTGATAGCAGTCCTCGTAGAACGCCTCAAAGCGCCGAAGCAATGGCTCAGCGTCACACGCTTTACGCATCGTCCACATCCTCGATCAGGTTCATGCTCCTACATGGCCGCAGGCCCTCCAATTCTTTCCGACGCAACTGGGAAATCTCCCGGCAGTACGGTTCCCTGCAATCCAGCGAGATGTCTGCGCGCGCCACCCCGACGCCCTCGCCGCGAGCGCGCCCGCATCCGCATCCGAGCGCCACCACCGCTGGGGCGCTCAGGACCGAAGCCGCATGGTCAGACCCGGCGAATGTTATTGGTCACAGCCCTAGTAGGACTTTGTTAGGTTCAGGTCGCGTCGCGGCGCGAGGCAGCACCGCCAACGCGGCGCTGGCGGGATACGCGCTGGTGGCGGCCCGCACGGCGACCACGCACTCCAGGCCCGGGCCTCCAGGCCTCGGGCCTCCAGGCCGAGCCGGAACGCGGTGATCTCGCCGTAGCCGGCGTCCGCGACCACGGGGCGGGCCAGCAGCCCCCACCCGCCAGCGGCCACCGGGCCGGTGATCTCGCCGGGCATGTCCAGGGCCAGCCGCCACTTCTCCCGGTGCCGGGCCTCGCCGGGAATCTTGCACGAGGCCCGGCGCCGCCGGGCCTCCGCCGCCGCGCCGTCGTCGCGGCCAGCGCGTCGTCCCAGGACGCAGGCAGGAACAGCCGCCAGTCCACCGCCGCGGACGCGATCGGCCATCCGTTGCGCTTTGAGAAGATCCCGGTGCAGGTCGCTTCTTGCTGACGGCAGGCCGCCTGCCCTGGTGGAGGCCCTGTTGGCCAGCGCGGAAACCCGGCCTGCCTCGGGTGTGGTCACCTCAAGGGCGGAACAGATCACCGGAACGGCCGCGCGAACGTTCCGCGAATGGGCCACCGACCACGCTGATGACTTCCGTTGAAGCCGAGAGGCGGGCAGGATGACGGCGTGGTGCTGGTTACCCGTCAGCCAGCCGGCTCGATGCGCGCGCCAGCAGCTCGATGAGCTGCGCCCGCTCGACGGGGGTGTAGCCGTCAGCGAGCTCGCGCTCGATCGCTACCGCTTCGGCGTCGGCCTTCTCCAGCACGCGCCGGCCGGAGTCGGTGAGCTGAATCTCGGCCACCTTGCGGTGCCAGGGGCGGGGCCGACGGGTAATCAGGGCCTTGGCCTCGAGGTTGGCCAGCACGGTGGCGATGGTCTGCGGGGTCACCAGGCAGGCCCGGGCCAGCGCGGCGGCGGAGATGCCGCCTGCCCGGCCAGCGTGTACAGCACCACGTACCGCGCCACGGTCAGCCCGAGCGGCCGCAGCGCCGCCTCTACCCAGGCATCCAGCCCGGCCAGCCACTCCTCGTACCCGGACTCGACCTCTGCACGGGCCTTGCGCCGGAATCCCGGCTCCGCCCGGGCCCACTGGCCGCAGACGCCTAACGCGGCGTCGTCCTCGTCGGGACGTACGGCCCTTCCGGAACCATAAGAAGGGCCCCCTGCGGTGCGCAGGGCCACCGAACCGCTGCTCCTGGCCGGCCGGCGCGCCCAGAACCAGCGGTGCCGTGCACCGCTCCCTCAGCCCCAGATCCGTCCGCTATATGTCCGCAACCACTGCGACACGGCGCCCCGCGGCGGCACATCATGCGACAAGGCGGCACAACGAGCAAACGGCCCGCTGGCCGCGATCATCGCAGGCCAGGGGCCGTTTTCGCTGGTAGTGGCAGGTGCAAGGTTCGAACTTGCGTAGGCTGAGCCGACGGTTTTACAGGCGTTCCCCTCTGCCCACCGGAATGGCCATTGACCTGCTATTTCTCCATTCCGCACGGTGTGAAAACCGCGATCTGTCCGCCCTGCGTCCGTGAGGCCAAGCCGCCCAGGTCAGCGGGCAGAGGCACCCGCACACCCATCCAAGGGAGTCGCGCGGAGTCCTGCCGCATCCCGTACTGCTGTCACATTCCTGCCCACCGACGACGCGGGCAACTTGCGGATGACGACGCCATTGGCGCGCCGGCCGCGGAGAGCTGCCGAAACGACACCGTCCTGGAGATCCGGATCGGAGGCGTTTTCACGTGCCCCGTCTGCCAGGCATCACTCGCGCCGGACTGCCGTT
>Ga0193726_1001740_pt1 | contig 16112 bp, 13 predicted proteins | sample H2c1metaG_FD_144928 | JGI IMG/M metagenome (GOLD analysis project Ga0193726, IMG submission 144928) | Soil microbial communities from a riparian zone of the East river system, Colorado, United States - H2c1 | ecosystem: Environmental > Terrestrial > Soil > Riparian zone | place: USA: East River... | reverse complement strand
CAGAAGGCGCAGCAGTCCGAAGGTCGCGGGCGCCACGTTGGTCAGCGTCAGTGTCGACTCGGCAAGATTCTGGCCGCTGCGGTTCAAATCATTCTTGTACGTCGTGACGTCGATTCCGCGCGACAGCGTCGTCCCGGCCGCCACCGTCAGTTTGGCGCTGCTGCTCGTCACACTGCCCGCGGAATTCGACACGACGACTTGGAATGTCGCGCCATCGTCGGTCAGCGCGACGGCCGGCGTGGTGTAGCTCGATGCCGTTGCACCTGAGATCGGAGTCTGGCCCTTCTGCCATTGGTAGGACAGCGGCGCAGTGCCGTTTGCCATGACCGAAAAGGTTGCGACCGTTCCGGAAACGACGCGTTGATCGGCGGGTTGCGTGGCGATCGTCGGCGCCACCGCGCCCGTGCCGCCACCGCTGCTGCCGGCGGTGCCGCTTCCGCCACCGCCACCGCCGCAGCCGAGAAGCAGCGCGCAAACCTGCATCAGCAGCCCTAGCGAAATACTGGATTTCATAGGCATCCCACGCGGCACGATTGTGCGTCGGTTATAGCCTTGCCAGGTAACCCCATCAAGCGTCGGTCGTTCGCGACGCACCGTCGGAAGTTGCTGACATATCGCCAAATCGGGCCTGCAAGACCACGATTGCCGCGATGGCCGCCGTTTCCGTGCGCAGCACGCGGGGGCCAAGCCCGACGCGCGCGAACGAGGACAATTCGAACGCATCCAATTCTTCCGGTGCGAAGCCGCCCTCCGGGCCGATCGCAATTTCGGCGCCCGCTGCGGCCGGTGGCCCGATGAACTGAAACGCGCGTTCACCACCTTGTGGTTGTTGATCGCGATCGGGCTCCAAGATCAACCTAAGAACCTCTGCCGACGCCTGCGTCGGCGCAAGGGCGCCCAGATAGCTCAGCAACGGCCTGGGAACCTCGACGCTCGGCAGTCGATTGCGGCCGCATTGCTCGCAGGCGCTTATCGCAACGGCATGCCAATGCGCCTGCTTCGACGCTGCCTGGCCTTCGTCGAGGCGCACGACGCTGCGTTGGCTCAAGACTGGAACAATTCGCGCGACGCCGAGCTCGGTGGCTTTTTGCACGATGAAATCCATGCGATCGCCGCGCGGCACGCATTGCACCAGCGTAATCGGGAACGGCGACTCCCGATCCATCGAGCGCACGGCGCCGATCGCGGCGGACACCCGCGAGCCGCGCACCGCCTCGATGACGCCCGCATATTCGCGGCCGTCGCCATTGAACAAAATGATTTCGTCGCCGCTGCGGGCGCGAAGCACCTTTGCCAGATGCAAGGCTGTGTCCTTTGCGAGCTCCACCACGCTTCCGGACTGCAGCGCGCCGTCGACGAAGACGCGGCTCAACCGCATTTGGGGCGCGCGCGGACGAAAGTTGCGTTCATATGGGCGCAATTGTCGCATATGCTAGCGGCGGTATCGGCCGCGTGAGAAATGCAGATATGCAAGTTGATGTCGAGAACGCGCTCCTGCGAAACGCCAAACAGGTCGCGTCGCCGAATTGCGATGCGCGGCCGGCGGGCATGGAGGCGGAATTGATCGTCGTGCACGGCATCAGCCTGCCGCCGGGGGAATTCGGCGGTCCCTGGATAGAGAGGCTGTTCACGAACGCGTTGCCGTCCGATGTGCACCCGTACTTCGCCGAGATCGGCGGGCTGCGCGTTTCCTCGCATTTGCTGGTGGCGAGAGATGGCGCGCTGACGCAGTTCGTCAAGTTCACCGAGCGCGCCTGGCACGCAGGTGAGTCCTATTATAACGGCCGTAGCGCGTGCAACGACTTCTCCATCGGCGTGGAGCTCGAAGGGGTGGATACGCTCGCCTATGAAGCCGCGCAATACGACACGCTCGCAGAGGTCGTCGCGGCCCTCTGCGACGCGTATCCGCGACTCTCGCCCGATCGCCTGGTAGGCCACAGCGATATATCACCGGGACGCAAGACAGACCCCGGTCCCGCGTTCGATTGGGAGCGAGCGCGGCGCTGCATTGCTGCTGCCTGCCGCTGACGCCGGCACCCTCAGGACCCTGAACGAGCTGCTTAGGGAAAACCCTAGGTCTCCACACAACGTGAACCTGATCACGTTCGCTTTCAGCAGATTTCCGCCCCCAAGCCGACACTTAAAGTGAGGTTTTAATCCATACCAGTGCGGTGAGGGGGAGGGCTATTGTTTCGTTGGTTTGCGGACCTCCCGATCGAACGCAAGCTGCGCGTGGTAATCACCGTCCCGGCGATGGCGGCCTTCGCCATCGCGTTGGTCATGCATGTTTCGACCAATCTGCTGCATTTGCGGGCAGATATGCAGCAGCGAGCCGCCGGCATCGCGCGCGGCGCCGGGGTCAGCGCGATTGAGGCGCTGGACCGCGGCGACACCCCGGCCGCCATCCGTGCCTTGAGCGGCCTGCGTGAGGAGGCCATGGTGGACGTCGCGGAGGTCTATCTGCCCGACGGCCGCAAGATCGCAGCCTATGATCGCGCAGCGAACGGCGTTCTGTTAAATCCCCCCGGCAAACCGCAGCAGGGGCGCGGCAATCAATTCCAAATCACCGCGTCCGCGACCCACGAAGGAGCGGTCCTCGGCTATGTGCGCCTGCTCGCGCCCATCGCGGCGCTGTATCCGGATTGGCGGGGATATGCCGCGATCAGCGCGGCCGCCATCGCCGCGGCCATTCTGATTTCGTATTGGCTCGCCGCGCGGCTGCAAAAGCAAATCTCCGGCCCCATCGTCAATTTGGCGCACACCATGCAGCGGGTCTCTGCCGAAGAAGACTACAGCTTGCGGGTGGAGCGCAGCTCCGAGGACGAGATCGGTTCGCTGATCGACGGCTTCAACCAAATGCTCGGCCAGATTCGGCACCGCGATTCGCGCCTGGAAAAGTATCGTCAATACCTGGAACTGCAGGTCGCGGAGCGCACCGAAAATCTGGGCAACGCCAATCGTGAACTGCAGCTCGTCATCGACGAAGCAACGCGCGCCAAAGAAGTGGCGGAACGCGCCAGCAGCGCCAAGAGCGAGTTCCTCGCGCGCATGAGCCACGAGATACGCACGCCGATGAACGGCGTCATGGGGATGTCGGAGCTGCTGCAGGCGACCGAACTTACTCCCAGGCAGCGGCATCTATCGCAAACCATTTCTCACTCCGCGGGCGCGCTGCTGCAAATCATCAATGACATTCTCGACTTCTCGAAAGTCGAAGCCGGCAAACTCGAGCTCGAGTGCATCGAATTCGGCTTGCGCGAGACCGTCGAGCAGGCGATCGAGATCTGCGCGGCGCGCGCTCATGCCAAGGGACTCGAGCTGGCCTGCGACGTCGGGCTCGACGTCCCTGCCAAGGTGCGCAGCGATCCGATGCGGCTGCGGCAAATTCTGATCAACCTGGTCGGCAATGCCATCAAGTTCACGGACGCTGGCGAGGTGATCGTACGGGTCAAGCTGATCGGCGATACCGATCTATTGCGTTTCGAAGTGATCGATACCGGCATCGGCATCTCCGCGCAGGCGCAAACCGACATTTTCAACGCCTTCAGCCAGGCCGATTCCTTTACGACCAGAAAGTACGGCGGCACGGGCCTCGGGCTCGCCATCTGCCGCGAACTCGCCACCCTGATGGGCGGCCAAATCGGCGTCGACAGCGTGGTGGGCCGCGGCTCCGTGTTTTGGTTCGAGGTGCTGCTCGCGCCCGTCGTGGAAGCCTCGCCGACATTCACGCGCTTGCCGAGGATGCGGCTGGTCGGCTTGCACGCTCTGGTCGTCGACGACAACACCAGCAACCGGCAAATTCTCACGCAGCACTTGAATTCCTGGGGCGTCGAGGTTGCCGCCACCGAATCGAGCGCCGGCGCGCTCGCCGTACTCAACACGGATGAAGGTCCGCGATTCGACTTCGCGTTGCTGGATGATCAAATGCCGGGAATGGACGGCATCGAACTGGCCAAGCGCATCCGTGACGATTCGCGGCTGGCGGCGATGCGTCTGATCATGCTCACCACCCGCGACAATCACGAGAGCAACTCCGACACGGTGCAGCTGTTTGCCGCGATCCTCACCAAACCATTGCGCCGCTCGCAATTGCTGAATTGCGTGACTCGCGCCATGACGGCGGCGCCGGAAACGGGGTTGGAAGAAACCGCGATACGCTCCGCGCTGCCTGCTGCCGTGGCGCGCGCCTTCGTGCCGAAGATTCTGCTGGTCGAAGACAACCCGGTGAATCGGGAAGTGGCGGTCGGCATGCTGGAAAGCTTGGGCTGTGTGGCGCACGCCGCCGAAAACGGCTGGATCGCCCTCGAGGCGATGAACAACGATGCCTACGACGCCGTGCTCATGGACTGCCAAATGCCCGTGATGGATGGGCTGACGGCAACCGCTGAACTGCGCCGTCGCGAGCAGAATTCAGGCGGCGCACGGGTTCCCATCATTGCGCTCACCGCCAATACCATGGAAGGCGACCGCGAGCGCTGCCTCGCCGCGGGCATGGACGATTTCCTCAGCAAACCCTTTTCGCAGCAGCAACTCGCGGCTTTGTTGAAGCGCTGGCTCGCCCTGCACGTATTGCCCGAATCCGAGCGTCGCGAAGGCGCTCGGTTGCCGCTGATCGATCCGGCCGTGCTGCGCAATATCGCGGCGCTGGCCCGGCCGGCATTGCTCGATTCGATGATTGAACTGTATCTGCAGCATTCGCCGCCCTTGATCAGCGCCATTGAGCAGGCCGCGGCGAACGCCCAAGTCGAGGCGCTGCAAGTGGCGCTTCACACCTTCAAGTCCAGCACCGCCAATTTGGGCGGTCTGCGTCTTGCCACACTCACCAAGGAATGCGAAGCGCTGGTGCGCGAAGGCGGAGTGGCCAAGGCGGCGACCGCGGTGCATAGGATTCGCAGGGAATACCAGGATTTCTGCAGCGCATTGATGCAGGAACGATCGCCGAGCGCGGCGTAAGGCTTAGAGGAACCGATGAATTCAGACCACCAGACCCAGGTTGCAGCGACCGTGCTCGTCGTCGATGACGATCCGGGCGCGAGACTGCTCGTCGGCAGCGCCTTGGAAGTCGCCGGATTCCGCGTCATCACGGCCGCCGACGGCAACAGCGCAATGGCGGAGTTTCATGCGCATCCCGCGGACTGCGTGGTGCTCGATGTCGTCATGCCCGGAATGAGCGGGTTCGATGTATGCCGCGCGCTGCGCGCGTTGCCGAGCTCGCGCCACGTGCCGATATTGATGCAGACCAGCCTGGACGACATGCAGTCGGTGCAGCGCGCCTACAACGCCGGCGCCACCGACTTCTCTTCGAAGGGCATCAACCCGATGCTGCTGGCGGAACGCGTCAAGTTTCTGGTGCGCGCCAAGGAAACCCAGGACCAGCTGCGCGAGAGCGAAGCGCGGGTGCGATACCTCGCGTACTACGATCCGCTGACCGGACTGCCGAATCGGCAAAGACTGCTGCAAATTCTCGAGCAACAGATCGAGTGGGCCAATCCGCGCCAACGCGGTCTTGCCGTCCTGATGATCGATGTCGACAACTTCTCGCGCATCAACGACACCCAGGGTCAGGCGGTGGGCGACAGCCTGCTTAAGGAGATTGCGCACCGGCTGCAGCTGTGCCTGCGCGACACGGAGCGCGCGATCCAGTCGGAGTCGGCGGATGAAATCACCGACTGGGTGGCGCGCACCGGCGGGGACGAATTCGCCCTGGCGCTGCCCGGCGTGTCGACGACCGATAGCGTGCAGGTCGTCGCGCAGCGGGTGCAGTCGGCTCTGGCGCGCCCCTTCGTGTTCGCGCAGCAGGAAATCCCCTTGTCGGCGACGATCGGGGTGAGCATGTTCCCCGGCGATGCGCCAAGCGCAGAAGCGCTGATCAAAAACGCCGACGCGGCCATGCATCACGGCAAAAAAGCGGGCCACGGCCGGCTGGAGTTTTTCAAGAAATCGATCAGCACCCGCGCCGCCAAACATCTGTCGATGGAGGCGGATTTGCGCAAGGCGCTGGAGCGCAGCGAATTCACACTGCACTATCAGCCGCGCCTGGGCGTCGAAGGCATGCGCGTCGAGGCGGTCGAAGCGCTGCTGCGCTGGTGGCACCCGCAACGCGGCTTCGTCTCGCCGGATGAGTTCATCCCGCTGGCGGAACAGAGCGGCTTGATCGTGGAGATCGGCGACTGGGTGCTGCGCGAGGCTTGCGCCCAGGCGCGCCGCTGGCGGGATGCGGGCGCTCACGCCTGGCAGGTCGCCGTGAACGTATCGGGCGTGCAATTTCGCGATGGCAGCCTGGTGGAGCGCGTCTCGCGCGCCATCGATGCTGCGGGCATCGCGCCGCGCATGATTGAACTCGAGTTCACCGAAGGGGCGCTGATCGAATATTCGGCGGTGGTGAGCAAGGCCGTCAAATCGCTGAAGGAATTGGGAGTCGCAACGGCGCTGGATGACTTCGGCACCGGCTACAGCTCCCTGTCGTATCTGCGGCATTTTCCGATCGACACGCTGAAAATCGATCGCGTGTTCGTGCGCGACATCGTTTCCAAAAGCGGCGGCAATGCGCCGCTGGTGGACGCGATCATCGCCATGGCGAAGAGCCTGGGATTGGATACCGTGGCCGAGGGCGTGGAAACCGAAGCACAGTGGCATTACCTGAAGTCGCGGCACGCGAATCAGGTGCAGGGCTTCTTGTTCTGCCGGCCGTTGGCGATAGAGGATTTGGAGCGCTGGCATTCCGAATGGCTGCATGCCCATCAGCACCCCTCCGCAAGCGTCGGCTAGAGGCTAGGCTTTCGGCAGGGCGCTGCGGCGCCAAACAACCTCGCCGTCGGCGCCGCGCGCGAGCACCCGCGCCATCACGAACAGCAGATCCGAGAGGCGATTCAAGTATTTGAGCGCTTCGGCGGAAACGTTTTCCGCCCGCGCCAGCGACCAGCAGCGCCGCTCGGCACGCCGGCATATGGCCCGCGCAAGATGACAAGCGGCCGCTGCGGGGCCGCCGCCGGGCAGGATGAATTCCTTCAGCGGCGGCAGACCTTCGTTGAACGCGTCCAACTCTTGCTCCAGCCGCTCGACATGCGCTGCGTTGATCATGATATGGCCGGGAATGCACAGTTCTCCGCCCAGATCGAACAAGTCGTGCTGAATTTCGGTCAATGCGCGGCGGATTTCCGCGGGCACATTGCCGTTTCCCAGTATGACGCCGATGGCGCTGTTGGCTTCATCGACCGTTCCGTAGGCTTCAACGCGCAGATTTTCTTTGGCGACGCGCGAGCCGTCGCCCAGCCCGGTGCTGCCGTCGTCGCCGGTGCGGGTATAGATTTTGCTGAGTCGATTACCCATGATTCATGGTCTGTGAGGCTGCGGCGGTTGCGCAAGGTTTGCTATGGTGGCGTCCATGATTCATTCCCCAGAACTGCAGGCTGCGTTGGATGCGGCTGAGAAAGCGGCCGCGATTGCGCGCTCATTGTATCAGCGCAATATAGAAATCCGAATTAAGGCCGATAAGTCGCCGGTCACGGAAGCCGATGTGCGCTGCGAATTGGCGATTCGCGAAATTCTCGAGGCGCGCTTTCCTGCGCACGGCTTCTACGGCGAGGAGACCGGCTTGCACCGCCAGGATGCGGAATATTTGTGGATCGTGGATCCCATCGACGGCACCAAAGCCTTCGTGCGCGAATATCCGATGTTTTCCACGCAAATCGCCTTGCTGCACAATGGTGAATTCATACTCGGCGTTTCGAGCGCGCCGATCTACGGCGAGCTTGCCTACGCGCAGCGCGGCCGCGGCGCGTTTCTCAACGGCAAGCCGATGGCAGTCAGCGACGTGGCCGCGATCGACGCGGCGCATCTGTCCGTCGGCAACATGAAGAGCCTGGCGACCGGTCCGCAATGGACGCGCTACGGCGCAATGATCGCGCAGGCAAGCCGCATCCGCGGCTACGGCGATTTTTTGCACTACCATCTTTTGGCATCGGGCAAGATCGATGCGGTCATTGAAACCGACATCAACATTCTAGATATCGCCGCGTGCGTCGCGATCGTCAACGAGGCCGGAGGCCGATGCACTGAATTGGACGGCGCTCCCCTGACGCTCAAATCGACCACGGTGCTGGCCAGCAACGGTCGCATGCATGCGCCGGTGCTGGCCGCGCTCGCGTGAGCGGGAATGCGCGCGGGCTCAAGGCCAGCGTATTTCCAGGGCGGTTGCCGGACCTATCACCACTTCGTCGAGGCTTTGCGCTTGTTCCCAGCGAAGCGCGCTCAGCATACGCCGTCCCGCCATGATTTCCGCGGTCCGCTGCGGGTACAGGGGCGCCTGATGGGGATCGCCATAGCCGTCGGGAAATCGCGGCGCGTCGCTGCCCGGGAGATACTTGTCGGTGGCGCCCACGGTATGCAACAACTCGTGCGCGATGACCACATCGTTCGCGCCGTTCATCTGCGGCGCGGCAAATGCGTAGACCACGCCGATGAGCCCTTGGGTCAGCCCCAGCGAGTGAGGCATCTCGGGCGTCAGCGCAGGATCGTGATACAGCACGAAGATGCGAATGTCCTCCGGCTCGTTGACATGGCCGCTGGCGCGCCACGCCCAATAGCGCAGCTTCAGGCTCCACCACGCTGTCCCCAACATGCCGGCCGTCGGCGCGCGCTGCGGCGGCAGTACGGGCAATTCGAGCCTCAACCGGGTCTTGACCGGTTCTCGCTCGCCCAAGCGGTGGCGCTCGGCTTCGCGAATGAAAAACTCATCGATGGGCTTGAAGCGATCCGCATCGAGAGTTGCCAGGTAGTGCCGGGTGAGCGGACTGGCGTCGGCCGCTATTGGATAAATGGCGACGTACAGAGGATCGTGCCATCTGGTGCTGCGATAGCGGCTTTGCCAGCTGCTCAGCGCCACGCCGAGCAACACCAACAGCAGCACCAGAATGCGCACCTGCCTGAATCCGCCGCCGGAGGGCGGATCGCGGCGCGCGCTCAATCCGAGGCCTCGACGCTAAACTCGGCGACTTCGCCGTTGTTGCTGCTATACGAAACAATCAAGGGTTTGCAGCAGACCGGGCAGTCCTCGACATAAGATTGCTCGGCAACCGACAGGTCGAGCGTCAGCGTGATTGGTTCCCAGCAGTGCGGACACGTGGCGTCCTGGCCTTGGATGAGGATCATGCTGTTCGCCTACAAAAATATCTATGAATTTCAATAGTTTGCATCATTTTGACTGAAATCTCAATGCAGCCCTACCCCCGATCCGCAGACCGCTATACTCGGTGATTGGCTTTTGGGGATAAAATCAAGAGGAAACATGGAGCCGACCGATACTTCAAAGCCTGATTACTTTCATCGGGTTGTAGACTGCCAGTGGGCCTGTCCGGCGCACACCGACGTTCCCGAATACATCCGCCTGATCGCTCAAGGCGAATTCACCGCCGCCTACATGGTGAATCGGGAGTCCAACGTTTTCCCCGGTATCTTGGGCCGGGTTTGCGACCGACCCTGCGAGCCCGCCTGCCGTCGCGGCCGCATCGAAGAAAAGCCGGTCGCCATTTGCAGATTGAAGCGCGTCGCTTCGGACAATCGCGATGACATCACGGCGCTGTTGCCCAAGGCGCCGCGCGAGAAAAACGGCAAACGCATTGCCTGCATCGGCGCGGGTCCCGCCTCGCTGACGGTGGCCAATGATTTATTGCCCTTGGGCTACGAAGTCACAATTTTCGAACAATACGCCGTGCCGGGCGGATTGATGCGCACCAACATCCCCGCGTTCAGACTGCCCGCCAAAGTGCTGGATGAGGAAATCGGCTACATCGTCGACATGGGCGCCGACCTGCGCCTCAATTCGCCGGTCAAAAGCATGCAGCAGCTGCTCGACGCCGAGGAGTTCGACGCAGTATTCGTCGGATCGGGCGCGCCCAAGGGCAAGGAACTCGAATTGCCCGGCCGCCACGATACCGATCGCATCCATATCGGCATCACCTGGCTCGAGTCGATTGCCTTCGGCCACATCGAGAAGGTGGGCGAGCGGGTATTGATCATCGGCGTCGGCAACACGGCGATGGATTGCTGCCGCAGCTCGTTGCGGCTCGGAGCGAAAAACGTCAAGGTCATGGCGCGCAAGCCGCGCCAATTCTTCAAGGCCTCCGAATGGGAGCTCGAGGATGCGGAGGCGGAAAAGGTCGAGATCGTCATCAATCACGCGCCGAAGAGCTTCGTCATCGAGGGCGGCAAGCTCACCGGAATGATGTTCGAGAAATTGGAATACGACATCGAGAACGGCGACATCAAGGCCACCCGTTCGCTGGGCGATGTGTTTTTGCCCTGCGACGACGTGATCCTCGCGATCGGACAGGAAAATGCCTTTCCGTGGATAGAGAAGGGCATCGGCATCGAACTCGACAAATGGAACGTGCCCAAAGTCGACGCGAAAACCTTTCAGTCGACCCGCGCCGAAGTATTCTTCGGCGGCGATGCGGCCTTCGGCCCGAAGAACATCATCTGGTCGGTGGAGCACGGCCATCAGGCCGCGATTTCCATACACAAGTTCTGCCACGACGAACCCATCGATGAGCGCATGGCGCGCGGCGTGACGCTGTCCAGCCGCAAGATGGGCATGCACGAGTGGGCCTACAAGAACGAATATAACGGCGTGGAGCGGCGCTTGGTGCCGCATGTCGGGCTGGTCGAGCGCTTCAAGAAAATCAACATCGAAGTGGAACTCGGCTTCACCGCGGAGGAGGCGGCGCTCGAAGTGCAGCGTTGCCTGAACTGCGACGTGCAGACGGTGTTTTCTGCGAAGCTCTGCATCGAATGCGACGCATGCATCGATATCTGTCCGGTTGACTGCCTGACCATTACGCCGAACGGGCCGGACGCCGAGCTGCGATCTCGTTTGACCGCGCCGGCCACGAATCCGACGCAGGCCCTGTATGTCTCGGCCGCGTTGCCGCAAACCGCGCGGGTCATGGTGAAAGACGAGGATGTCTGCGTGCACTGCGGGCTGTGCGCGGAACGTTGTCCGACCGCCGCGTGGGACATGCAGAAGTCGACCATACGGATTCCGAGCGCCGCTGACGAGGAGGTTCGCGCATGCCCAGCCTGATCGCCGAGGCCAACCGTGTAAACGATTTCGTGGTGAAGTTTGCGAACGTCAACGGCACGGGCTCCGCCAGCGCGAATTCGCTCATCATGAAGGCGATTTTCCGCATGGGCGTGCCGGTCACCGGCAAGAACTATTTTCCATCGAACATTCAGGGCTTGCCGACGTGGTATGAAATCCGCGTGACGCGCGACGGCTACGCAGCCCGCGCCAGCCACGTCGATATCATGGTCGCGATGAATGCCGAAACGTATTCGAAGGATATTCGCGAACTGCGCTCCGGCGGCTATCTGATTTACGACTCGACCTGGCCGCGCAGCGCGCTCCTGCAGCGCGGCGACATCAGCGTCATTCCGGTGCCGCTCGCCAAGCTTGTGAACGAAAATTTCGACGGCGTGCGCAACCGAATTCTCTTGAAGAATATCGCCTATGCAGGCGTCCTGGCGGCGCTGCTGGATGTCGATCTCGGCGTGATCAGCGGTTTGCTCAGCGACAGCTACGGCAAGAAGCCGAAGCTGCTCGACTCGAACACGAAGGCGCTGCGCTTGGGATATGACTACGTGAAGGAAAACCTGGCCTCGCCGCTGCCGCTGCGCGTCGAGCACATGGAGAAGACCCACGGTCATATCATGATCGACGGCAACACCGCCGCAGGCTTGGGCTGCGTTTATGCGGGCGCGACCGTGGGCGCATGGTATCCCATCACTCCTTCCACCTCGTTGATGGATGCCTTCAAGGGATTTTGCGAGCGCTACCGGGTCGATGCGCAGAGCGGCGAGAGAAATTTCGCGGTGCTGCAGGCCGAGGATGAGTTGGCCGCGGTCGGCATGGTGCTGGGCGCTTCATGGAACGGTGCCCGGGCTTTCACGCCAACCAGCGGGCCGGGCATTTCGTTGATGAATGAATTCATCGGCCTGGCCTATTACGCCGAGGTGCCTTGCGTCATTTTCGATGTGCAGCGCGTGGGACCTTCCACCGGCATGCCGACCCGGACGCAGCAAGGCGACGTTCTGCTCTGCGCCTATGCATCGCATGGCGATACGCGTCATGTGCTGTTGTTCCCGGCAAATCCCGAAGAGTGCTTCTACATGGCCGTGCAAGCCTTCGATCTGGCTGAGCGGCTGCAGACGCCGGTATTCGTATTGTCGGATCTCGATATCGGCATGAATGATTGGATGTGCCCGGACCTCAAATGGGACGATGCCTACAAGCCCGATCGCGGCAAAGTCCTGTCCAAGCAGGAAATCGACGGTCTGGAGAAATTTTACCGCTACCTGGATCGCGACGACGATGCGATCCCCTACCGAACGCTGCCGGGCACCAGCGCCAAAGGCGCGTATTTCACGCGCGGCTCGGGGCACAATCAGTATGGCGGCTACACCGAGGATTCGGCGGAATATCAGGTGGTTCTCGATCGGCTGAAGCGCAAATTCGTCAATGCCGCGAAGTATGTGCCGAAACCCGCGCTGATCGGCAAAGGCAACAACGCGGTCGGCATCGTCAGCATCGGGAGTTGCGATGGCGCCATCCGCGAAGCGCTCGATGTGCTCACGCAGCAAAAGATCGAAGTGGATTATCTGCGAGTCAAGGCGTTTCCGTTCGGCGCTGAGGTCGAGGCGTTTTTGAAATCGCACTCGACGCTTTTTGTGGTGGAGCAAAACCGCGATGCACAGCTGAAATCCTTGCTGACCCTCGAGACCGCGGTGGAAAAATCCAAGCTGTTCTCCATTTTGAGCTACAGCGGATTGCCGATTTCGGCGCAGCCGATCGTCGATGAAATCCGCGCCAAGCTTGCCGAGGCGCCGCGCTTGAGCGCGGTACCCCGCTAAAACAACGAGCCATTCATGTCATACATCAACAAGCCAAAAGTCGCCCATCCGTCGCTGCCCACCAACGACCTGGGCCTCACGCGCCGCCAATATGAAGGCAGCATGTCGACCTTATGCGCCGGCTGCGGCCACGATTCCGTGACCGCGGCGATCGTCGAGGCATGCTGGGGCCTGTCGCTGCAGCCGGAGCAGCTGGTCAAGCTGTCGGGGATCGGTTGTTCGTCGAAAACCACGGCCTATTTCGTCAGCGGCTCGCATGGCTTCAATTCCGTCCATGGCCGCATGCCTTCCATCGCCAGCGGCGCGAACGCGGCCAACCGCGGACTTACCTACGTCGGCATCTCGGGCGACGGCGATTCCCTGTCCATCGGCATAGGGCAATTGGTGCATGTCATCCGCCGCAATGTGAACATGCTTTATCTGATCGAAAACAACGGAGTTTATGGGCTTACGAAGGGGCAGTTCTCGGCCTCCGCCGACATCGGCAGCAAGGCCAAGCGCGGCGAGACCAACTCCTCGCCACCCATCGACCCGGTGCTGTTGGCGCTGTCATTGGGCGCAACTTTCGTCGCGCGCAGCTTTTCAGGCGACAAGGCGCAGCTGGTGCCCCTCATCCAGGCCGGCATGCGTCACAACGGCTTCGCGCTCATCGATGTGCTATCGCCTTGCGTCACGTTCAATGATCATGAAGGTTCGACCAAGAGTTATGGTTTCACGCGCGAGCACTATCATGCCGCCGTCGAGGCCGACTTTGTGCCGCGCGCCGAGGAAATCGCCGTCGATTATCCGGCGGGCGAGGCCATTCCCGTCAGCCTGCATGATGGCAGCCGCGTGATACTGCGCAAGCTTGATCCTGCGTATGACCCGACCGATCGTACCGCTGCCTATAACTACATCGAAAACAAGCTCAAGCAGAACGAATACGTAACCGGTCTCATTCACATCAACGAGGCCGACAACACCGAATTCCACAACTTGAACCGCACGGCGAAAGTTCCGCTCAACAGCATTCCGTTCGAGAAGCTTTCGCCGGGAAGTGCGGCGCTCGACAAGCTGATGGGGCGTTACCGCTAACGCTGCCGGCTCAGACGCAACCTAGTGCCGCCGTAGGTGGCTGAAGGACAGCAACGCCCGCACCGGCTCGCCCAACATTTCGTAAATCGCGATGTGCGATCGCAGCAGTGCTTCGGGATCCGGCAGGTAGCGGAATATCCCAAAATCCCTCTGCGCGACAATTCCCGCCGGCGCCGCGATGACATCCAGGCCGACCGCCGTGAATTCTTCGACGGAGCGGCCCATATGCGTGGCGCGCGTCACCAGAATGATCCGATGCACGCCGCTGGTCTGCAGCAGCCGCGCGGAATTTTGCGCGTTTTGAAATGTGTCGTAGGCCTGATCGTCGAGCCACTGCGTCTCGATGTTGAAATTTCGCTGCAGGGTATCGTGCATCGCGTGCGCCTCGATCGAGAATCCCGTGACCAGCACGGGAAGACCGGTTTTTTTCGCAAGATAGGCCCCGTACGCCAGTCTTTCGAGCAAATAGGGTTCCGCGGCCGGTCCCGAATATTCGGGAGCGAAGGCGCGCTGACCGCCGCCGCCCAAGATGACGATTGCCTGGGCGTTCCCGGCTTTGCGCAAATCCACGGTCGGGTAACGCTCCACCGATCGCGTCAGCGCATCGGAGACCACCGGAGTCGACAGCAGCCACAGCAATCCAATGCTCGCGATCAGGCACGCGCGCGCCAACGCAGGCCGGCGCCTGAGCAGCAGCAAGCCGAGCAGTCCTAGCAGCAGCAGGCCGCCGGGGGGCAGTAGGAAATGCTTGAAAATGGTCTTAAACGGCAGAAGCCAGGACAAAGGTGCGGATCTCTTGATTTAACATAATGTATTTCGACCTGCGAGTCGAATCACGTCACTTCGGCGGCACGGAGACGTACTATCCGCTCGTGGTTGGAACGTGTACTCAGAACCTATAGGCTGGAACGGTAAATGAGCAAGTTGTTTTTAGCATTGATTGTTTCACTGTCTGGCGTGGTTTCCGTGGTCATTTTTGCGCCTCCGAGTTGGGGCGGTTACGGCGGCGGCCGTGGACCCGGGCATCACATGTCGGCACCGGAAATCGATCCTTCATCGGCTATCACTGCCCTTACGCTGCTGCTCGGCGGCGTGACGGTGTTGCGCAGCCGCGTCGCGAAGAAATAAGCGATTACCAGAGCTGCCATTGTCCGAAGAGCAGCACCTGCATTGCAATTAACGAGTTCGTCGTTGCGTGAGCAGCGACGGACTCGCCGATTTTACCGGTCTTGACCGCAAGGGCTGCGTACACCAATCCCGCGATAGTGCCCGGAAGCCAGAAGCTGCCGTGAGTGATGCCGAACACAACGGCGCTTATCCCGATCGCGCGCCACGGCACCTGGTCGAAAGAGATTGCGGCGAAATCGGCATCCACGATACGACGCATCAAGAAACCCCGGTAGGCGAGTTCCTCCGCGATCGGAACCGTGATGATCGCGGCGGCTGCGCGGCTGACGATCCAGGCCGTGCGAAGCGGCGGGGACAGGCCGGCCAGGCCGCTTGAAATTGCTGCGGGTGAGGTTAAAAAGCGCGCGAACACGGCCCACACGACGAATACTGCCGCGCCCGCCGCGACGCCGCGCCAACTAAAATTCCAGTCGAGATTTCGGTAGCTGCTTCGAAACGCGATCAGCGCCGCTGCGGCGCTTAACAGACGAAGTGGGTAGAGCTGATCGAAGCCGGCCGAAAGCGCGTGCGCGACCATGCCGGCCGCCAAAATAGCCAGAAGAGGTACCAAGTAAGCTGCGGTCGCGTCGTGCGCAGCCGACCTCGGAGGCTGCGTGGAGCGACTCAACCAGGTGCTGTGCTTTGCGCCGAAAGCCACGCCGAACGCGGCCAAGTTGAACGCGATCCAACCCGCCTGCGAATGAAAGCCGGCAGCGGCAATGTCCTGATGTCCCGCGTCGCCGATCAGCACAATGGCGGCGATGCGCATGGCATTCAATAAAAAAATTAGCAGCACCGCGATCGGAAGGATGATCAGCGCGCGCGGGAAAATATACTCGCGGCGGAAGTACCACAACCACGCGGTGCAAAACACCAGCATCAAGCCAACGCCTTCCAGCCCCGAACAGACCTCGCTGATGTGCACCGAGAAGTTCGGGGTGAGCAGGGTCAACGTTGAGGAATCC
>Ga0193726_1001739_pt1 | contig 16114 bp, 13 predicted proteins | sample H2c1metaG_FD_144928 | JGI IMG/M metagenome (GOLD analysis project Ga0193726, IMG submission 144928) | Soil microbial communities from a riparian zone of the East river system, Colorado, United States - H2c1 | ecosystem: Environmental > Terrestrial > Soil > Riparian zone | place: USA: East River... | reverse complement strand
GTGTCGTAGAAGACCACGTTGGGGACGGCGACGACCCCGCACAGGCGCGGCAGCACCCGGCAGAACGCGAGGCCGTCCCCGGATTCGGCCGAGCCCGCGGGCACGTCCGTCACGGCCAGCCCCGCAATGTCGGTGGTGATGAAGTACGTCCCGGCCGGCCGGAAAACCTCGAAGCCCGCGGCGGCGAGGCCATCCGACAGCAGGTCGCGCTGGACGCGCAGGCCGCCCGCGAGGCCGTCGTAGAAGGAGTCCGGCAGGCCGAGGCCGGCCGCGATCGCGTACTGGAATGGCCCGCTGCTGACGTAAGTCAGGAACTGCTTCGTCGTGCGGACGGCGGACACCAGGGCGCTGGTGCCGGTCACCCAGCCCACCTTCCAGCCGGTGAAGGAGAACGTCTTGCCCGCCGAGCTGATCGTCACGGTCCGGTCCCGCATGCCGGGTAGCGACGCGATCGGGACATGCTCGCCGTCGAAGATCACGTGCTCGTACACTTCGTCCGTCACGACCAGCAGGTCGCGCTCGGTGGCGAGGCTGGCAATCGCGGCCAGTTCCGCGCGGCTGAGCACCATGCCGGTCGGATTGTGCGGGGAGTTCAGCAGGATCAGCCTGGTCCGGGTCGTTACCGCGTCGCGCAGCGCGTCCAGGTCCGGCCGGAAGTCCGGCGGGCGCAGCGTGACCGGCACCCGGGTGGCCCCGGCCATGGCGATGCTGGCCGCGTAGGAGTCGTAATACGGCTCGAACGCGATCACCTCGTCGCCGGGCTCGAGCAGGGCCAGCATGGCCGCGGCGATCGCCTCCGTCGCCCCGGCGGTCACCAGCACCTCGGTGTCGGGATCGACCTCCAGCCCGTAAAACCGCTTCTGGTGGGCGGCGATGGCCTGCCGCAGCTCCGGGATGCCTGCCCCCGGTGGGTACTGGTTGCCGCGCCCGGTCAGCACGGCGTCGGCCGCCGCCCGGGCGATCTCAGCCGGCCCGTCGGTGTCCGGGAAGCCCTGACCCAAGTTGATCGAGCCGGTGGCCACGGCGAGCGCGGACATCTCAGCGAAGATCGTGGTGCCCAGGCCGGCCAGCCGCCGGTTCAGCAGCGGTCGAGTCATCTGCGCCCTCTCCTGCTCCGAAACGCGCCGTCCGCCCAGCGGCAGCACTCGCGGGCGACGATACCCGTTCCCGCCCAGCCGACGGCCCGAGACCCGAGCCCGGCGGGGATCCACGTCCGGCGGGGTATTTCATCATCCCGCAGCCTTGTGGTCGTCCCAGAGGCTGTCGCATATCTGGGTCGGGTGGGTGTCGGGCGCGGGCTGCGGCCGGCGGCCTGCCGGGAACGACATGACCGTGAGGTTGCTGCTGCCAGAGCAGCAGTGAATGTACGGTCATGTCGCTGCTGCCGGGCCTGGCGGCCGCCGCCAGGGCACGCCAGGTCCCTTGACAGGAGAAGACCACGAGCTATGCGACAGCCTCCCCAGCAGCCATAAGCCTTCGCGATCATGTGAGTCCCCCCGCCGGCACCCATCGGGAGGCAGCTCCGTTGTCCAGCGGGCTGATGTGACTGGCGGGATAGCCGCCAGCGCTGGCTCAGCTCGCGGGACCGAGCAGGCCGAGCGGGCCGGGCTCGCCGAAGACGATGCGAAGCACGGGCTGACCTGAGGGCAGCCGGGTGAGGGAGATGACGGCGGCCAGGTAGGGCGCCCGCTGAGCGCGGAGGAACGCGGCGACCGCGCTGAGTGCGGCCCCGGCCCCGGGCCCGGCCCTGGCCCCGGCGGGGCGGGAGCCGGCCACTGCGATCTCGGCCGACGGCAGGGGCACCCGGGGGTCGGCGCCCGGTCCGGATGCTGCGAACGCGACGATGCGCAGTCGCCGTACCGCGGTCAGGGCCGCGATGGTGGTGAGCAGCCGGGAGTCGACCTGGCCGTCGGCCAGCTCGCCCCGTGGGCCAGCGGGTTCGCTCAGCCGGCGGTTCGCGAGCAGCTGCCGGCCGGCGGTCACGCGGGCGGCCCGGTCAGCGCGCAGCGCCCGGAGGTAAGCAGCGGAGCCCTCCGGCGCGGTCACCCGTACCTCGACGCGGGCGCTGCCGTTCCCGAACCGGGCGACCACGAGCGGTGCGTAGACCTGAGCGAGCCGGGCGCCGAGCGTGCCGCGGACCGGGGCGGTCGCCACGACGATGTCGGACCCGAGCGGGTCGGACTGTCCTTCGGCCCCGATGGCCAGCAGGTTCCCGGCCGCAACGCCCTGCCCGCGCAGGGCGGCGCACATCGCCGGGTCACAGCTCACCACGGCACCGGAACTGACCTGCCGGGCCACCCAGGCGGCAGCCTGGGTCCGGGCTCCGCCGTGCGCGGTAGCCCCGGCCGCCGCCCCGCTGGCAAGTCCCGGCCCGGCCGGGTCAGCCCGGTCCGTCACGGAGCCGGGCGTGCCATTGCTGGCGATCGCCGCGATAGCGACCCCCGCCGCGACCACGACCGTTCCGGCCGCCATCGCGGCGGGCCGCATTCCGCCGGCCCGGCGGCTGCGGCCGGGCGGCCAGGCCCGGTGCCCGCGCCGCCAGCCATTCGCGGCCGGCGGGCGGTCCGCTCCGTCGTTAGCCGGAGTCAGCCACCCTCGGGACGCCCCTACACGGGCCCGGGCCGCCCGCGCGCGGGTCGCTCGGACTCGGGCAGCCTCCGCGCAGGCCGCCTCGGAAACCGGCTGGGCAGCCGGCCGCGCATCGGCCTGCGCGACATCAGCGGGCGCTAACTCCGCGGCCGGCGGCGCGTCAGGCAGCGGCCGCTGGGCCAGCGCGGCCGGCGGCGCGTCAGGCAGCAGCCGCTGGGCCAGCGCAGGCGGCGGCGCGTCAGGCGGCGGCGCCGGGGCCAGCTCGGGCGCCGCTGCAGCCTGCCCCGGCGGGTGGACCCGCGCCAGCGGCTCGGGCGGCGGCGGGGCATGGAAGCACGTTGCGGCCCGGTAATAGTGCTCCGCCTGCTGATAGTCCCCCCGGGCGTGGGCCAGCGTGCCGAGGCTGTCGTAGCTGCGGGCGACCCCGGCGGGATCGCCCACCGCGGAGAACATGGCCGCCGCGAGCAGGTGCCGCTCATGCGCCTGAGTGTCGTCACCGCGAAGCTGCGCGATGGTGCCCAGCTCATGCAGCCAGCGCGCCGCGCTGGCTGACGGTGATGGCATGACCTCCAGGGTGGCCTGCCCGAGGGCAGCCGCCCCGGCCAGGTCGCCCTGATCGCGCAGCCGGGCGCAGATTATCTCGGTCAGCCTGCTGGCCGCGTCCGTGTCGCCGACGTCTAAAAGACGCTGCCGGCCCGCCAGCAGACCCCGCAGATTCACCTCGCGGCGCTGCTCGCGGCCCGGGCCGCAGGCCGGGCCGGGCGCAGCATTGCCTAGCACTCTTGCCACCCTCTTCGGCCGCCCGGTGAGCAGTTATAAGACGGATATATAGCACGTCCGGGCAGTCCTGGGTAAGCAGTTGACCACTAGCTCATTGCGTTATGCGCCGCATCGCTCCGGAAATCATGTTATGTCGGCCAAGCGCAGCCTAGGGCGATAGTAACGCTATGCGCCAATTGCATTTCCGTCACGCACATCCCTGGTGAACACAGGAGGGGCGGTCCCCGCGGGACCGCCCCTCCTGCCGTTCCGCGACCCGCCGGCGCGAGTCACGCCCCGATGGTCAGAGCGGGCGAACCTGCTCAGCCTGGGGACCCTTGGCACCCTGGCCGGCGGTGAACTCGACTCGCTGGTTCTCCTGAAGACTGCGGAATCCGTCAACCTGAATCGCGGAGTGGTGCACGAAGACGTCGGCAGTGCCGTCGTCCGGGGCGATGAACCCGTAGCCCTTGTCGGCGTTGAACCACTTCACGGTGCCCTGAGGCATGTGCCTTCTCCTACTTGGTGATCTACGGGATCCACGGGTGTGGAGCCCGGGCTGCCGGCCGCGTGTCCCTCCGAAACGGCCGCCGCTCCCCGGCGGGAGCCATCAGCCAGCATGACCGGAACACACAGGCCGCCTCCGCAAATACGAATGCAACCATGACCATCAAACACCATCTGGCGCGCGAGTGAGTAACTGTCCCGGCGGCTCGCGAATATGGTGCGCGGCCGGCATCGGGCAGAACGGGGCGTTTCACTTATCTGGCCGGGTACACTGCGCGGCGATATCGGGTATGACAGAGCGTTCTAAACGAATGGTCTTTTACCTGGGCACGGCCGCCCTGTCGTGCTACGTGCCCGGGCCTGCGCTGCGCCGGGGTCGTTCCCGCCGGTTACCGCCGCCGGGAGCGACTGCGGCGGCGGCCGCTCCGGCGGGCGCCGCCATGGTTGCGGGTCACGGCGAGCAGGACGAGGAGGATGACCCCGGCGATGAAGAGGGCCCAGGGCGCCAGGACCAGCAGGTCCGAGTCGCTCATGCTGGCCTCCGCAGGGTCCTGGCGCCGGGACGCACGGTCCCGGCGCTAGTCACGTTCGGTGTGGTGCCTCTGACGGCCTAACTCCACCGCACCGGCCGGCCGGCCGGATGCAGCCCGCATGGTGGCCGTGTGGAGTCAGCCGCGGGGCCAGCGGCGGAGCCGGCCGCGCGGCCAGGCCTCCCTGGGGATGGCCGGACGGGAAGCGCCGACGTACCCTGGGGGGGCCGCGTGCTGGCCCTGCGGGTAGGGGCACCTGGCCAGCGGGCGTGCGCCCGTGAGTTTCGGGGGCCGGGCTGCGGGGGAGGAGGCGGCTGCGTGATGGCGGCGACGATTCTGCTGGTGGAAGACGAGCGGAAGCTCAGGGAGCTGGTGCGGTCCTACCTGGAGCGCGGCGGTTTTACCGTGTTGTCCACCGGCTCGGGGGCAGAGGCCCTGAGCCTGGCCGGGACCGCCGCGCCGGACCTCGTGATCCTGGACCTCGGCCTGCCGGACGTGCCGGGCGAGACGGTGGCCCGCGAGCTGCGCTCGGTGTCGGCGACGCCCATCTTGATGCTGACGGCCAAGTCCAGCGAGGAAGACCGGATCCGCGGCCTGGAGATGGGCGCCGACGACTACGTGACCAAGCCGTTCAGCCCGCGCGAGCTGGTCCTGCGCTGCCAGGCCATCCTGCGGCGGGGCGGCCGGGTCGACAGCGGGTCGGCGGAGCCGGCCAGCTACGGCGACGGCGCGCTGGTGATCGACGAGCAGCGGCGGTCGGTCGAGATCCGCGGCACGGACGTGTCCCTCACTCCGACCGAGTGGGGCGTGCTGGTGGCCCTGGCCACGGTGCCGGGCCGCGTCTACTCGCGGTACGAGATCATCAACCGGACCCGCGGCTATGAGTTCGACGGCTACGAGCGCAGCGTCGACTCGCACGTCAAGAACCTCCGGCGCAAGATCGAGATCGACGCCGGCCAGCCGGAGATCATCCAGACGGTCCTGGGCGGCGGGTACCGGCTCGGCCTCAATCGGGATGGGTAAGGCCGGCAACGCCTCGACGGTCGGCATGCGGCTGTCCCTGGCCTTCGTCTCGGTCGCACTGGCCGCCGTCGCGCTGCTCGCCATCCTCACCGCGATCTTTGCCGCCAACGACGTTGACCAGCTCTCCCAGACGCAGCGCGACCGGCTGGCCCGCGCCGTCGGCGCGGTCGTCACGGCATCAAGGGCGCAGGCCGGGCGCTGGTCCCGGGCTGACCTCATGCCCATCACCGACCTCACCACCAGGAGCCGCGCGCAGCTCCGCATCTCCGATGCGGCCGGCGTCCCGGTGCTGGTGACGCCAGGCTTCAACAGCGACCCCGGGCCGGTCGAGCGGATACCGGTGATCGTCGGAAAGCAGCGGGTGGGCACGGTGGCCGTCCGCTTCCGGAAGGAGATCAGCCAGGCCGACCAGCGGCTGCGCACCGAGTTCTGGCGCGCCATCGCGGGCGCCGCCGGGCTGGCCGCGCTGCTGGCGCTGCTGGTGGCGATCGGCATGTCCCGGCGCATCACCCGGCCCGTGGTCCGGCTCATCGAGGCGGCCGACGCGGTCGGCGGCGGGGACGTCGCCGCCCGGGTGGGCAGCGTCCGCGGGCCTGTCGAGCTGGTGGACCTGGCCCGGACGTTCGACAAGATGGCCGACGAGCTGGCCGGGCAGGAGCAGCTGCGCCGCGTCCTGGTCGCCGATGTCGCGCACGAGCTGCGGACGCCCGTGGCCGTCCTGCAGGCCGGGCACGAGGCGCTGCTGGACGGCGTGGTGCCGGCCACTCCGGCCCAGCTGGCGTCGCTGCGCGATGAGGTCATGCGACTGGCGCGGATGGTAGACGACCTGCAGGGACTGGCGGCCGCGGAGGCCGCCGCCCTGCAGCTCACCCTCCGGCCCGCCGACCTGGCCGAGATCGCGGCGGCGGCCTCCGACAGCCTGGCCGGGCACTTCGAGTCCAGCCAGCTCACCCTCGACTGCCAGCTCGACCCCGCGCCGGTCCGGGCCGACAGCCGCTGGATGCACCAGGTGATCACCAACCTGCTCGGGAACGCGGCCAAGTTCACCCCGGCCGGCGGCCGGGTCACCGTGAGCACGGGCACCGACGGCGATCAGGCCCGGCTGACCGTGGCCGACACCGGGGTGGGCATCGCGCCGGACCAGCTCCCGCACATCTTCGAGCGGTTCTGGCGCGGGACCAACCCCATGCGTGCCGCGGGCAGCGGCATCGGCCTGGCCATTGTCGCCGAGCTGGTGCGCGGCCACGACGGGGAGATCGAGGTCAGCAGCACCCCCGGCGAGGGCACGGTGTTCGTGATTTCCCTGCCCCGCGCCTAGCCCGGTCCCGGATTGGCCGGCCGGCTTTACATCGGGCCGCCACATTCACAGCATCCGTTGAGCATCTCGCTCGGCTTTCATGCAGCCAGGGCGGATGGGGTGGATACCGAAGCGTTACCGGAGGAGGTCCGATGTCCGCAGAGCTGGCGATCGGCGCGCCGGAGAACGCAGGCGCGGTGACGCCGCCGGCGGCGGCCCAGCTGGCGGCCCACCTGGCTCCGGAGACGATGCCGCGCTGGCGCGCCCTGCTGGAATCGCACTGGCGCGCGCGGCTGGAGCGCGTGACCGAGCTCTCGCTCGCCTACCACGACGCCGAGGACGCCCGGGCCGGGCAGCCGACGGCTCGCGCCCAGTCAGGCCCCGTCCTGCTGCGCCGGGCCGTGGCGCAGCGGCGCGCGCTGGCGGAGATCGAGGCGGCGCTCGCGCGGCTCGGCAATGGTCGCTTCGGCCGGTGCGAACGGTGCGGCGGCGTCGTCTCGGCCACCCGCCTGACCCGGACGCCGCAGGCCCGGTACTGCATTTCCTGTGAGACCGGCGCCGAATACTCCGGCCCGCGCTAGCACTGAGCGGCGGGGCTCCGGGCCGGGGTCACCTCCACATGGCCCACATATGGTCGGCAGTCGGATTTCACATTTCCATGATCCCCTGAGCGAGATGGTGCCGCTGACGGGCACCGTCAGCTGCGGGGGCGCTGATGGTGCCAAGGGTCGGCTCGCTCCGCTGGCCGCCTAGCGGGTGAGTCGTCAGGTGGCTCCTGGGGACCGGTCGGTTCCCGGGAGCCACTGGCGCACCGGTAGCTACGGGCCAGGTGCTACGGGCCGGCCATTCGGCCGGGCTTTCAATAAATGGCCGACACGCATGATCGTCACCAAAACGGGACGATAAGCCGTTCGAGGGCTATCGGGGCCGGCTCTGCTGCATCGTGTTAATGACAGCACCCTGCGTGCGCGATGGTTACTAAGAGTAATCAGCCGCCCTGCCCCTGCGGCATGTCGCCACGCCCCGGCCTGGCCGAGCAGCCATGCGCGGCCGCGCGCAGGTGTCCGGGTGGTCCGCCGAGCGCGCGGTCCGCGTGCCCGACCGAAGGCTTGTCTTGTTCTCTAGCGGGGCATCCCAGAGTTCTGCGCGACCGGTCCTGCCCGCCAGGTCGCACCTGTCCGCCCGAAAGCCCGCGAGGTCCCCGCGGCTGAGGCTCGCCGTCAGCGGCCCGGTCGTCGCGCTCGTGGCCATGGCCGGGGGAATCGCCGGCAACTCGTCCGCCGGGGCCGCGGTCCCGGCGGTCACCGCGGCTCAGGCCGCCGCGGCCCCGGCCGGCCCCCCGGCCAGCACCCGCCCGGCGGCCGAGCTGGCCGCGCTGACCCGGCCCGCCGCGGCTCCCGCGGCCCGGCGCGGGCCACGGCAGATCGCCAGGGCCATGCTGGCCAGGTTCCACTGGTCGGCGGCCCGTCAGTTCCGCGCCCTCAACAAGCTCTGGACCCAGGAGAGCGGCTGGCGCGTGCACGCCTACAACCGCCATTCCGGTGCCCGCGGGATCCCGCAGGCGGACCCGGGCCGGAAGATGGCGAGCGCCGGGCCGGACTGGGCGACCAGCGCGTCGACCCAGATCCGCTGGGGGCTGCGCTACATCCGGAGCCGCTACGGCTCGCCCCGCGCCGCCTGGGGCCACGAGGTCAACGCCGGCTGGTACTGACGCGACGCGTGCCGACCTGGCCCTCGCCCGACCCGGCGAGGGCCAGGCGGTCCGCACAGAGCTCCTGCCGCAGCAAGACCTGCACGCGCCGATCTGTCAGATCGTGTTCCGGGCTGGCTCAGATAGTCGCCAGAACAAATCCTGGGCCGATGGCCGGCATGCCATCAGCCCAGGTCCGACCAGAACTCCGGCCGTGGGAAACAAACAGGAGCAGTGGCATGAACAACAGTACATCGATGGGTGCACGGGGCAACGGGCCAGCGCGGGCCCGCAGCCAGCGAGTCAATGGCCAGGCCACCGTTTTCGCGGTACGCCCGGAATACGGGATGCGCATATGAACGTGCTGGGCATCCTGGGCTGGTCGGTAATCGCGGCGACCTTCGCCTGGGGCCTGACCCTCAGGCACGCCGGCGCGACCATGGCCGCCCTGCGCGCGGACGCCGAGCGCGAGATCGCGCACTGGGCCGCGCTCGCGGCCCGCGAGCGCACCCGCGCGATGCAGCTCGAAAGGGAACTGGAGCGGTGGAGCGACGGCTGCCGCCAGGGCCGGGAGGACGTGGCCAGCATCGTGCCGATGCTGCTGGCCGCCCAGGGCCGCCCCGCCTGCCTGTGCCAGCCGGGCGCCGATATCGCGCAGTAGGCCAGAGCAGCAGGTCAGAACGGCAGCGGCGCCGTGCCGGTCACCCTGATCCCGTCGATGTCGCCCGGCGCCACCTGGCGCGGGTCGGCGGTCAGCATGGTCCGCCCCGACGCCTCGTCGGTCATGATGGCGAAGGCCGCGGCGGTGCTCAGCCGCGACGCCTGCGGCGCGCTGCCCGCCGAGGCGAACCCGTCGCGGCCGGATCGGCCGCCGACCAGCCGAGCCAGCCCGACCAGCGGCTCCAGCGCCTCGACCGGGTAGTCGGAGCCCGCGACGACCGGGACCCCGGCCGCCAGCAGCGGCGCCCACGGGTAGGCCAGCGCGTGCCGGTCCGGGCCGAGGGCCGGCCGGAGCTGCGCGACGTCGGTGACCGCGAAGGACGGCTGGATGCAGGCCGTCACCCCGGTCTCCGCCATCCGGGCCATCAGCTCCGCCGACAGCAGGCTGGCGTGCTCGATCCGGGGCCGGGCGGCGGCCAGGGCCGCCCGGTCGCCGTCCCAGGCCAGCTCATAGCCGTCGAGGACGGCGGCCACGGCCCGGTCGCCGATCGCGTGCGTGGCGATCCGCCAGCCCGCCTGCGCCAGCGGCGTGATCCGCCGGGCCAGCGCGGGCCCGTTCAGGAACAGCAGGCCCGCGTCCGGGGCATCGGCGAAGTCGTGGCCCACGGCGCAGGTCCGCGGGCCGAGCCAGCCGTCGGCGTAGAACTTGACCCCCTCCAGCCGCACCCAGGGGCCATCGCAGGCCGCCCGCCGGGCGGCCAGCTCGGCGTGGGATGACCCGGCCGCCAGGCCGCTGGCCAGGTAGACCCGCAGCCGGGCCGGCAGCGGGCCTGCCGCCTGGAGGGCGTCGAGCGCGTCCAGGTAGCGCCAGTCCCGGATGCCCATCTCGGTGACTTCGGTGAGCCCGGCCGCCGCGGCCCGGGCCAGGCCGGCCCGCAGCCGCCCGGCCAGCCAGGACAGCGGCTTGGCGGGCAGCGGCTCGGGCACGTCCATGGGCGTGCTGCGGGCCGCCGCGACCTCCCGGTGGAAGGCGCCGACGGCGCCCGGCTCGACGGTCAGCACGATGCCGGCCGAGTCCTGCAGCAGGTGCGCGTGAGCGTCGGTGAAGCCGGGGACCGCCACCGCGGTGCCCCGGGTGCTCGGCTGCATGGCCTGCCTGCCTTCCTGCCGCCTGCCCGGGTGCCCGCCGGGAACGGTGCCATTGTCCTGCGCGCCGGTGCGCCCGGCCGGCGGGGGGCGGCCGAGTTGCGCTGGGCCGGTCCCGCAGGAAAGCCTGGACCCGCCGGGACGCCTCGCGGGCCGGCCTCGCGGCCGCTCCGGCCGCCCGCGACCCGAGTGGCGAGAGCGAGTGAGCGTGCCGTACCAGACCCCCGACGCCGACATTGTCTCGATCATCGATGCGCCGCCGACCCCGCTGACGCTGCTGGCGCCGGGCGGGAACTACGCGGCGCTCGTGCACTACGAGGCCTACCCGGCGGTCGCGGACCTGGCCCGGCCCCACCTGCCCCTGGCTGGCCTGCGGATCGACCCGGTCATCGCGGGCCGCCAGCGGGTTCGCCGGCTGTCCGGCCTGTCCGTGCTGCGCCTGTCCGACGGCCGGGAGCAGCGGCTCGAGCTCCCGGCGGGGGCCAGCGCGAGCGCGCCGTCGTGGGCGCCCGACGGCCGCCGGTTCGTGTTCACCGTGGACGAGCCCGACGGCATCGGCGTGTGGGTCGGCGACGCCGGGTCAGGCACCGCCCGTCAGCTGCCGGGCCTGCGGGTCCGCGACATCCTTGGCGGCGACCCGGCCTCCGTCGCGGCGGCGGTGCGGTGGTCCAGGGACGGGGCCACGCTGCTGGCGCTCGGCGCCCCGGCCACGCCGGCCCGCCCGCCGGCCGGCGGGATCGAGCCGCAGCTGGACGAGACCGCGGGCAAGCACTCGCAGATGGCGACCTTCACCGACCTCCTGCGCACCGAGGCCGACGCGGATGCCTTCGAGGCGCTGGCCACGACCGTCCCGCTGCGGGTCGACCCGGAGTCCGGCGCGGCCAAGGAACTCGGGCCGCCGGGGCTGTACCGGCACCTCCAGGAGTCCCCGGACGGCGCCCACGTGCTCGTGCACCGGCTGACCCGGCCGTTCTCGTTCCGGGTGCCCTGGCCGTACTTCGCCCGCCGGGCCGAGGTCTGGTCGGCCGACGGCGCGCCGGAGCGGGTCATCGCCGACCTGCCGGTCAGCGACGAGGTGCCGCGGCAGGGCGTGCCGACCGGGCCGCGCGACGTGTGCTGGGCCGAGGCGGAGCCCGCCCGCCTGCTCTGGGTCGAGGCGCTCGACGGGGGCGATCCGCTCGCCGAGGCCGAGCACCGCGACCAGGTCCTGACCCTGGCCGCGCCGTTCGCCGGCGCCGAGCCCGCCGTCTGCGGGCTGGTCCAGCACCGCTGCCTGGGCTGGCTGGACCTGGCCGAGCCGGGCCGGGTCCTGGTCACCGAGCATGACCGGGACCGGCGGTGGCTCACCACCCGGCTCGCCGACTTCTCGAAACGAGATCCTGGCCCCGTCATCTTCGACCGCTCCGCCGATGACGCCTACGCCGATCCCGGATCGCCCATGATGGTGCTGAACCCGGACGGTACCCGGACCGTGCGCCAGGACGGCCCGCTGATCTACCTGCGCGGAGACGGCGGCGGGCCGGAGGGGGACCGCCCGTTCCTGGACCGCTTCGACCTGGAGACCGGGCAGTCCGCCCGGCTGTTCGCCTGCCCGCCGGACGCCTACGAGGTCGTCCTCGGCTTCGTCGGCGGCCGCCGTGACCGCGTGCTGGCCTGGCGGGAGAGCCGCACCGCGCCGCCCAACTTGTTCGCGGCCGACCTGCCGCCCGCGGCCGACCCCGCCGCGGCCGACCCCGGCGCGGGTGCGCCGGCCGTCCAGCTCACCTCCTGGCCGGATCCGCATCCGCAGCTCACCGGGCTGGGCCGGCAGCTGGTCACCTACGACCGCGGCGACGGCGTGCAGCTCACCGGGATGCTCTACCTGCCGCCGGGCTACGACCAGCAGCGCGACGGCCGGCTGCCGCTGCTGATCTGGGCCTACCCGCTCGACTACGGCGATGCGGCGACCGCGGGCCAGGTCCGCGGCAGCACGCAGCGGTTCACCCGGCTGCACGGCTCCGACCCGACCTGGTTCGTGCTGCGCGGCTACGCGGTGCTGACCAGCGCCACGATGCCGGTCATCGGCGACCCGGACACCATGAACGACACCTTCGTCGAGCAGATCACCGCGGCTGCCGCGGCCCACATCCGCGCGCTCGACGAGCAGGGCATCGCTGACCCGCGCCGGGTCGCCGTCGGGGGGCACAGCTACGGCGCCTTCATGACCGCCAACCTGCTCGCGCACACGGACCTGTTCGCGGCCGGTATCGCGCGCAGCGGCGCCTACAACCGGTCGCTGACCCCGTTCGGCTTCCAGACCGAGCGGCGCAGCTTCTGGGAGGTGCCCGCGGTCTACGACCGGATGTCGCCGTTCCGCTACGCCGACCAGATCACCGCGCCCATCCTGCTCATCCACGGCGAGCTGGACGCCAACTCCGGCACGTTCCCGGTGCAGTCACAACGGCTCTTCCAGGCCGTGCAGGGCAACGGCGGCACGGCCCGGCTGGTGATCCTGCCCTACGAGAGCCACGGCTACGCGGCCCGCGAGTCCGTCCTGCACGTGCTGGCCGAGCAGCTCGACTGGCTGGACCGCTGGCTGCCCGCCGGCCGGTAGTGCCGGAAGGCAGCCAGCGGTGCCTAGTGCAGCAGCCGCAGCGTGTTGACCGCGTCGTCCACGTAGTAGACGCCGCGGCCGCGAGGAGCCACCGCCAGCCCGAACAACGCCCCGCTCCCGGCCGGGTGGCCGGAACTGTCCAGCAGCTTGGTCGCCAGCTGGACGCCGGACGGCGTGGTCTCCACGATCTTGCCGTTGTTGGCGTTCACGGTAAGCACGTTCCCGTTGGGCGCGATCGCCAGGCCGAGCGGCCCGGCCAGCGCCCCGCCGGACGTCAACAGGCGACCGGGGCCTGCGCTCCCGCGCCGGAACAGCGCGTTGGGAACCGCGGTGATCCGGTTGTCCTGGGTGCTGGCGATATAGAGCGTGCCGCCGCGGCCCAGCCCGACGCCGGTGGGCCCGAGCACGAACGCCGCGGGGTTGGTCTGCTGGGCGAGCCCGGACGCGATCGTCACGACGCTCGTCAGCCGCGGCGGCCGGCGGCGGCTGAGCGACAGGCGCAGCCGCAGCACGGTGCCGCGGCGCACGACCGCGCCCCGGGCCGCCACCGTGCCGTTCAGCACGTTGGTGACGAACAGGTCTGAGTAGGAGCCGAAGTTCACTGCGGTGGCGTCCCACGGGCCGTTGATGCCGTGGCCCGCGATCGTCTCCCGGACGCGGCCCAGCGGGCCGAGCACGATGAGGCAGCCGGCCTGGGCGGTGGCGGCCATCCCGTCGGCCGACGGGGTGCTGCCGACCACGACCCAGCCGCCGGGCAGCACCGCCAGCGCCGTGGTCAGCCCCACGCCGCCGGGGCAGGCGCCCGGCAGGCGGCGCGCGGAGATGCTCGCGAACAGTGTCCGGCGCCCGCCCGGCGTGATCTGCACGATGGTCCGGCCGGTGCCCTGCTGGTTGGCTTTGTTATTGAAGTTGCTGACCAGGATGTTGCCGGCGCGCAGCCGCCCGACCGTCTTCCTGATCACCACGACGCCGTACGGGTTGACGTCCCCGTTGGCCGGCACCGTCGAGGCGATGGTGCTCAGCGTGTGGAACCGGCCGATGAACGACGGCGCTGGGCGGGCCAGGGCCGGCCCGGCCGCGATCCCGGCGGCGACGGCAGTGGCCGCGACGGCCACGACACAACGTTGAGTGAAACGCATCACGAATCAGCCCCTGATCCCCCGAGCGGTGGCTTGCGTGCGTCCCTTGTACGGGACTTCCCCCGGGGGTGGTCCGGCGCTTGACCAGAGCTTTAACTGATTGTGACTGACCTAGTGCACATAGTGCTCGGCGGCCGACCGGTACTCGTGCAGCTCGTCCTTGGCGAACCACACGTCGATCTCCCGCGCGGCCTCCTCGGCATTGCCCGAGGCGTGTACCAGGTTGGCCACCGCGACGTGATTGCTGTTCGCGTAAGCCCGGCTCATGTGCGCGAGATCGCCGCGGATCGTGCCCGGCGCGGCCTGGTCGGGGTAGGTCGCGCCGACGAGCTTGCGGGTCGTGGGGATGGCGTCGACGCCTTCCAGGACCAGGGCGATGACCGGGCCGGTCTGCATGAAGTCCGCCATCGCGTTGTAGACCGAGGGGCCGAACCGCTCCTCCAGGTCGAAGTAGTGCCGCCGGGTCAGGTCGGCGTCCATCCGCATCATCTTCGCGGCCACGATCTTCAGCAGGGCGTTCTCGAAGCGGGTCAGGATGTTCCCGGCCAGGCCCCTGGCCACGGCGTCCGGCTTCAGCAGCACCAGGGTGCGCTCGACCCCCGTGACGTCGTCACTCATTGCTGGTCCTCTCGGATGGGCGGCCCCCCGGGGCCGGCGGAAGTCGGCACAGCTTAGCGACCCGGCCGGATTCGGGCCCGCCGGGTGGCGTAGTAGTACCACATCGTTACCGCTACGCCCGTCATTATCGCTCCTGTGGGCTAGTCTCCTATTTCGCCAGGACCCACCGGCCCGCGCTGGTCGCGGAAGCCAGCCGACAATTCGCAGGAATCCGGCCGCGCGAGCGGGCCACCGGGTTCCGGTTAGGCAGCATGCTGTGCACGACACCTGGGCGGCCCGAGACCTGCCCGTGCTGGACGCCACCGTGAGCCTGCTCGAGGAGAGCTACATGGTCACGGTCAGCGACCTAGCGGCCCGGACCGGGCTCGACCCCGCCGCGGTGGCGCGGGCGCTGGAGACCCTCGACCCGGACTACGTCGACTTCCGGAAGACGACCACCGGCGGGGACCCAACGTTCTGGTATGTGCTGAAAGTCACTCCGCACGCGCGTCGCGCCGTGGGCCAGTGGCCCACCCCCGACAGCTTCGTGACCCGGATGGCCGCGGAACTGTCGGCCGCCGCGGCCCAGGAGGAGGACACCGAGCGCAAGGGCCTGCTGTCCTACGCCGCGCGGCTGATCGGCGACACGCTCCGCGACGTCGCGGTCCGGGCGGCCGGGCAGGTGCTCACCCCGTCGGCGGACCGCCCGCCGGCGGCCCGGCCGCCGGCCGCCACGCTGCCGTTCGGCGACGACCCGAGGCCGCCCGGCCCCGGCCCGGCGCCGTCGGCCGGCGCCGAGGCGGGCTAGCGCCGGGGCTAGATGCTGGCGCTGCTGTCGGCCTCGGGCGTGGACGTGGTGTCATCGGGGCCGGCCGACGGGCCGCCGGCGTTGGGGCGGCCGCTGGCCGGGCGGAAGGGCGGGATGGCCGGATCGGGAATGCGCCGCGGGCCGGACCACAGCGCGGGCACGGCGTCGACGGCCTCCGCGATGGCGTACGCGGCCTGCTCGTAGTTGAGGCGCCAGCCGACGAAGTGCGGCCACGCCTCCTCGGGCTTGCGCTCGATCGGGAAGTCCACCTTCTGCATCCGGGCGACGGCGTCGAGGAACTCCTCGTAGGTGAGGGAGATGCCGCTCTCCGGGTCGGGCTCCTCGGGAACGTCGAACCGCATCGCCCGGGCGATCGAGTTGAAGCACAGGAAGCCGCTGCGCAGGCACAGCCGGGCCGGGACGGTGGGCGCCGCCTCCGGCGACAGGGCCAGGTAGAGCGCCGCCGAGTCCAGGACGGCCAGCAGGCTCGTCACCCATGACGACAGCGGCTTCTGGGACCGGAACCGGACCAGCGGCAGGTAGGTCGTGTGACTCTCGGTCACGTCGGCCGCCCAGCGCTCCCAGTCGTAGTAGAGCTGGGGCAGCGTGCTGATGGAGGACACCCCCGAGCCCAGCGCGTAGTGCGTGCGGGCCAGCAGTTCCGGGCCCCACGACGGCACCCCGGCCCGGGCGTTCAGCAGGGCGACGTCGGTCTCGCGGCGGTTGAACGCCCCGTACAGGGTGGGCAGGTAAGAGATCTGCAGCGTGACCGTGAT
>Ga0193726_1001738_pt1 | contig 16118 bp, 14 predicted proteins | sample H2c1metaG_FD_144928 | JGI IMG/M metagenome (GOLD analysis project Ga0193726, IMG submission 144928) | Soil microbial communities from a riparian zone of the East river system, Colorado, United States - H2c1 | ecosystem: Environmental > Terrestrial > Soil > Riparian zone | place: USA: East River... | reverse complement strand
CGCGTATCTTGAGCACTGCCGGCAATACGCACTGGCAGCGGTTGCGTCCAAAAAGCGAAGGCACGATTGAGGCGGTTTCTTCTAGAAACTCCGAGCATCCATCGGGGAGCAATGTTTGTTCATGCGATACGCTGAATTAGTCGGTTGGGCCAGTTCGGCGATCCTTCTCGCCACCATTACAAGGCAGGTTTACACACAGTGGAAGACCAGATCCACTGCTGGGGTATCACATTGGCTCTTCGTTGGGCAGCTGACGGCATCGGCCGGTTTTACAATTTACAGTTTGTTGTTGCACAACTGGGTATATGTGGTCTCCAACGTGGCGCTGCTGACGACCGCCGCTGTCGGGCAAATGATCTATCGGCGGAACAAGCGACATCCTGCCAAGACACGTTAAGGCCCCCGAGAACGTCGGCGCTTTCCTTCATCATCCAGCGATTCGTGCTGACTGCACCGGCTTGGGTTTTTCATGCACTGTGCACGTCAAGTCCTGAACGGAGATTCCCGTGAAAAAATTGTGTTGGGCAGTCATGAGCATGTCACTGGCATTGCCGGTGTCGGTCTTCGCCGCCGATAATCCTGACGCGTCCTTCTATAAGAAGGCAGCCGAGGGTGGCTTGGCCGAGGTGGAACTGGGCAAGCTTGCGCAGGATAAGTCGCCTACCCAGAGTGTCAAAGAGTTCGGCTCGATGATGATCAAAGATCACTCGGCAGCGAATGAGAAGCTCAAGGCGATCGCTGAGGCAAAGAGCATCAAGCTTCCCACCAGCCCGAGCGTCGGACAGATGGCGACGAAGACAAAGCTCGGAGTATTGAGTGGCAAAACCTTCGATAAGTCTTACATCAAAGGCATGGTCGCTGACCACAAAGAGGACATCAAGGAATTCCAAAAGGAGGCGAGCACGGGGCAAGACGCAGACGCCAAGGCCTATGCTGCCGCCACCTTGCCGACGCTCAAAGCGCATTTGAAGACGATCGAGGCTATCGCCGCCGCTCAAGGCGTCGATGCGAGCTAACGTTGGAACGGAAATCCCGCCTATATAACCGCGCGGCCAGAGCGGCGGTTGTTGGAGCTGGGCCTTCCCATCGACGGGGCTGTTTGACGATATCACGCATTCGACGCTGCAACCATCATTCGAATACTAAAGAGGGGAATTCATTATGGGTCGCGGAATTTTACTGTGGATGTTAGGCGTGCCGCTGCCGATCATTCTATTGCTGGCCATGTGCTCGCACCGCTGAAGTGCCGATATGATAGACACAGCCTCAGCATTGCCGCCGGATGAGGGTGCTCGTCTCAGGGCAATTCCGGCCGCTTCGTGGGGCGCCATTTTTGCAGGCGCCTTCATTGCGGTCTCCCTTTCCCTCGTTCTCTTGACGCTCGGCGCAGGCTTAGGCTTCGCGTCGATCTCGCCTTGGTCAGATCGCGGCTTGTCCGCCGGCGCATTCACCATCGCAAGCTCCATTTGGCTCATCGTGACTCAGTGGCTGTCCGCGGCTGCCGGAGGCTATATCGCGGGACGGTTGCGTCAGCGATGGCTGGCGACGCACGCACACGAGGTCTTCTTTCGCGATACGGCTCATGGATTGGTGACTTGGTCAGTGGCCACTCTGACGGTTGCGTCAATCCTCGTGACTTCGAGCACGGCCGTTTTGGGCGGCGGCGCTCGAGCGCTGGGCAGTGTTGCCGCCAAGGGTGGACAGGGAGTCGCCGCAATGGGAGAAATGTCGGGTGCACGGGCACGGGGACCTATGGATCCGGATCGGAATGCGGACGTAACGGGTGCTTATAACCTAGACAAGTTGTTTCGCAGTAATTCATCTGGCAACTCCGCTGACCAAAATGCGCAAATGCCGCGAGCAACCGACGCGCGTGGAGAGGTCATGCACATCGTCGCAAGCGCGGCGTTGAGCGGCGCGATAAGCGATGAGGATCGCACGTACCTTGTTAGCCTAGTAGCGGCGAAGAGCGGCGTATCGGCGGACGAAGCCCAAAAACGCGTGGACGCGTTCAGCGAATCGATCAAGGAAGCGAGCGTTCGAGCAAAAACCGCAGCAGATGAGGCGCGGACGTCCGCGGCCAAGGCGGCTTTGTATACCGCGCTGTCACTGTTAATTGGGGCATTTATCGCGAGCGTCGCTGCCGCCATCGGCGGTCGCTTACGCGACGAGCACTTGTAACCGACGTTGGCACGACCGCGCGCAGTGACCGTTTCGATCGTTAACCGACCACCGTTCGGCATGGCGTCCCGAGCATTGATCGCGTGAGCAATGTCGTCGAATTTATTGGCTTCCATCCGCCGTCTCACCAGATCGAGCGAACCCAAGATACCGGTCAACAGGTTATTGAAGTCATGCGCGATACCGCCGGTGAGCTGGCCAATGGTTTCCATTTTTTGGGACTGACGCAGCGCTTCTTGCGCCGCCAAAAGTTCGGCTTCGGCTGCTCGCTCCGCGGTGATATCTCGGCCAGTGCAATAAACGAAATGGTCTTCTTGAATGCCGACGCACGAGATCCACCGATAGCTGCCATCCTTGCATCGATAGCGGTTGGCAAAACGAAGTGCCGACTGACCGATGAGCGTCAGCTCAAAGCCGGCGCGCGTGTGTTCCACGTCGTCCGGGTGCAACAACTCAAAGATCGACATACTGGCCACTTCGGCTTCCGACCATCCGAGAACTGTCTGCCATGCGGGATTGGAGGTCTCAAAATATCCCTTGGAGTTAAGTGCCCCCAGCAAGTCAGGGCTCAACAGCCAAGTCAGCCCCCGTGCCTGGGCGCGTTTGGCGCAGCAAAGGCCGGTCGGCCTAAACTTGCCGAACTGGTCGAGGCGTACTTGGAACGCCTTGCCATTCTCGACTGGACCAACGAAGTTACCGGCCACTATGCAAAGATTCGCTCAGAGTTGGAGCGGTCTGGCAAGCCGATCGGGAACATGGGTCTTCTTATTGCGTCACACGCGGCATCTGAGCGAACGATTCTGGTCACGAATAACCTCAAGCATTTTTCGAGCGTTCCCGGTCTCACAGTGGAAGTCTGGAGTTGATCTGGGCAGCGGCCCCGTCGGCTCTACTTCTCCGAGTTCTGCCAAAACTCGTAGCGGCCGCGATTCTCGTCGGGACGCGAAGTCGTTGGATTGTCGAGATGCAGCACAGGGTCGCCGTATGTATATTTGGGCCACTCAGGTAGTCGCTGACCGTTGCCATCAATCCCGTTGGGATCGCCTGTTCGTGCGAAGTTGGTCCAGTAACTCATCATCTGCTCGCTGAGCGCGTAATCTTCTGGGCGCCACACGACCCCGGCCCGGGTATTGAGCGTGCCAAAAACATACTCGATGTCATCAGCATGAGAGGCATGCGAACCCCTATGAGACTTGGTGGGCGGCGCTCCGAGGTCGAATTTGTAGCGGTAAATGTTTTTGTTGCCGGTTTGCCGGTCGATCTCCATCCACTTCCAAGTCCCATAGGCGATGAACTGATCACCGCCAAAGTCGGCGGCCGAGCGCATCGCGACCTCATCCGTAGGCCCCGGATAGAGTTGCAGAAACGCATCCGCTTTGTCGGTGTAGCGCTGCTTCGCCATTGTGTTCCACTTCTGCGCGGTCATGCCCGTGGCGAGCGAAGCATCTTCGTCTCGATTGAAGCCCGCCAGAAGCGGGACCTTGGCCTGCTTACCTGACTTGTAGGTATCAAGAACCGACTCTGAAAGAAACTCACCGTCAATGACGGGTCTGAAGCGGACCCCATCCTTCTTCGTCGCCGCCGCCAGAATCTGTTCGGTAGACAGGGCACGAAGTTCGTCGAGTGTGTTGGCGCCGGCTTCTTTAACCCACGCGGCGTGTTTGGCGCCAGCGACGGCCAGGTTGTCCATCGAAAGGGTTCCGGAATCTAGGGCGCCTCCGCTTTCGCCTATCGCGCGGTGAAAGAGGCCCTGCGCGGAAGGAGCGGCCATCAAAGTGCTTACCGCAAAGGAACCGGCGCTCTCGCCAAAAATCGTCACGCAATTAGGATCGCCTCCGAATGCCGCTATGTTCTTCTTCACCCAGTTCAGCGCTGCAACCATGTCCATCAGACCGTAATTACCGCTCGCGCCGCGCTGCTCTGAAGCAAGCTGGGGCAATGCAAGAAACCCAAATACGCCGAGACGGTAGTTAATGGTGACCAGAACAACGCCTTTGAGCGGAAGAAAATCGCCATTGTGGCGGGGCTCCGAACTGGCGCCCCCGGAATACCCGCCGCCGTGAATCCAGAACATCACGGGCAGTTTGGCGTTGGGAGGTCCGCGCATGGGCGCATAGACATTCAACGTAAGGCAATCTTCTGAGCCCGAGTCGGCGGCAGTCGCAGCATATTGCGCGCAGCGGTGGCCATACTTCGTGCCGTCGAGCACGGAGTTCCAGCCGAGGACCGGCTGTGGTGCTTGCCAACGCAGCTTGCCCACGGGTGGTGCGGCGTAGGGGATGCCTTGATACGCGCTAACCTTGCCGTCATTGATGAGTTTGCCATGGACTTTGCCTTCGGCAGTCTTGACGATCAGCGTCTCTGCTGGAGCGAGAGTAGAGCAGGTCAAGGTGATTACTCCGAAGGCCATGAGCAGAGAAATTTTGCCAACCAGCTTAATCTTCATAGCGCGCTCTCCTCTAGCTTCTAATTTTAGCGGCCGTCAGCGCAGCGCGTACGTCGAGTTGGCGTCGACTATCCTCCGGGAACGTCCGGTGGCAGCCACGCGTTTCTGACGGCAGCATTGGGGTCATCGACTCGGGCTACAGAAAGAAATAACGATGAAAAACATATCGTTATCAGGACTGTTTGATGGCCAGCCGCCCCACCAATAAATTCAATGTCTTACGCGGGAATCTATCCGCAAAAACGTCCGTACGGAAATCTGTACGGAAACATTTATAGCTGAGGGGAATTTATCGGGAGGAAGGCGCTCATGATCGCATCCCGCCTTTGTGCCAAATTGCAGGCGCTCCCGGAGAATATACCTGGCTGTTACGCGTCTGAATCTATCGCTGCCACACAAACCAATTTAGCGGCAAGCGCATCGCCGTTGGCAGCGAAACCCCGAGAGTTTTATGCTGGATCTGAAGGTTTCAGGCAACCACGGGCACAGGAACTGCGCGGTTTTGCGGTCGGCCCGTCTCCGGGCGAAGCAGTGGCGCTGCGCTGTATTGGCAGACCAGCGCGCGCCGCGGCTTGTCGGTGCTATTGCCGCCGGTGCGATGCATGGTAAGACTCGAGAATGCGACGATCGAGCCCGCGGGAACCTCGACGATCTCGCCCTGCTCGGTGCCGCGATAGCCGACCAGATTCGCTCCGCTATCTTCCCACTCGTGCGGCGTCACTGAAGGGTCCTCGTTGATGTCGCGCGGCAGCACGTAGATCGTGCCGTTCTCCTGGGTCGCATCGTCGAGGGCGCACCACAGGGTCAGGAAGGCGGGGTGCTTGAATCGCACGTAGCCTGAATCTTGGTGCCACGCGAAACTATCGCCATGCTGCGGCGCCTTGACCACGATCTGTTCGTTGAAAAGAAAGACATTCGGGCCCAGGATATCGCGGGCGATGGCCGCCACCAGTTCGCCTTTCACGAAGGCATTGAACCCGGGAAAATGTTCGCAGCGATTCGAGAAGAACAGGCGGCTGCTCTTATGAATCGCTCCGTAGGTTTCCCCTTCCCGTAGATGCGAGGGCGGATACGGGTCGCCTTTGAGGGTCGCTTCAACCAGTGCGTCGGCCGCGAGGCGTACGTCGGCAAGTTGTTGCGGGGGCATCACGCGCTCTATGACACAGAACCCGCGTGTATTGAATTGAGCGATCTGGGCGGGAGTGAGCATCATTCTCTCCGGTAGGTTGGAGTGCCCACAGTAAGTCTTGAGCGGCCGGCGCATCTCTGCCGTTCGGGTCGAGGTTTCTGCATTTTGTGCTACGCTGAGCGTGAGCATAGGAGCCGCAGTGGCACGATCGCGCGTTGAACATATTCCGAAGATTTTGTCGGGCGTCTGCTGGCTGAATCAGGTTGCGAGACCGCGCTACAAGCGGCTTACGTATGCCCACAGCCACCCTGAGATCGAAGTTAACCTGATTGAAACTGGGACCTGCCGTTACTTGATCGATGACCGGGTGCAATCCCTGACCTGCGGCGACCTGTTCTGGTTGTTTCCCGAACAGCAGCACATGATCATCGAGGCCAGCGCCGATCTGGCGTTCTGGGTCGTGTTGGCGCGACCGGACTTCTTGCTCCAGCGCACCCAGCGTGTTCCCGCCTCCGGCTCGGAACGCCCGCAATTCGCGCGCCCGCGCCGTTTACGCGAGGCAGAGCGCCTTCATCTGAACGGCGTCGCCGCCGCTTTGGTGGCCTGCGAGGATGATCCATCCCACCATGCCGACGGTCTGGCTTGGTGGTTCGACGAGGCGAGCCGCATCACCGAATCTCAATCCGGCCGGCTGGGCCGGCCGATGCATCCTGCCATCGTCAGTGCCCTGGCTCTGTTGGATGCCCATCCGTCCATGCCGCTGCCAAAATTGGCGCGGAATGTGCACCTGAGTCCGAGCCGCTTGAGCCATCTGTTTGCCGAGCAGGTGGAGCGCTCGGTTTCAGCTCATAGAAACCACGTGAAGCTGCGGCGCTTCCAAGAACGGGTGCAGGCCGGCGATTGCCGCAATCTTACCGAAGCTGCATTTGATGCTGGGTTCGGCAGCTACGCTCAATTTGCCCGCGTACTGCGGGCCAGCACCGGGGTCACCCCTCGCAAGCTGCTGTCGGACAGCTCCGCGGATTCATAGCGGCAAGTGATCAAAGGTTAGCTTCGTGCGCAGAGCGCCGCGGCACCGTCGCGGTGAGCATGCGAGGATGACTAGCGATCGTTCCCTGCTCATCGGGATCACCGGCAACAGCGTCGTGCACAGCGACGCAGATCAGTTCGATCTCGACACGCGCTTTCGCATGGTTCGCGAGGCCGGCGTGTTTGATTACTACGAGCGCTCGCCGCCGCCCGGAGAGCTTGACGCGCATCGACGCGCCAGCGAACGGCACGGCTTGCCGATCCGCGCCGGCGGGTTTTACTACACACTGGGCCGCGACGAGCCGTTGCTTGAATGGCATCTGCGCATCGGGCGCGAAGTCGGTGCCCAGGCGCAGAACGTGCAGATCTCGCAGGTCGATGCGGATGGTGTGCCCGTGAGCGATGCTCGCGTCGCGTTCGCCTATCTGCGTGCTTTCGAGATAGGCACAACCCTCGGCGTGACGCCTTGTTTCGAGGTGCACGTGAATATGTGGTCCGAGCACTTCGGCCGTGTCGAACGGGTGGCAGAGCTGGTCGAAAAGCAGGGTGTTCCCTTCAATATCACGCTGGATGCCTCGCATGTGATATTCAAGATCGATAACCCGCGCGAGCAAGGCGTGCAGGGAATGCGTGACGATGTGATCGCGGGCCGGATCGTCCTGGACCCCTTTGATTCACGCAGCGTCACCGAAAGCTGGATCAACCGCGACATCGTCGGTCATGCGCACGCGCGGCCCGCGGCGCCGAACAACCCCGTGAATGTTTGGGGCAAACATCCGAATGGGCAGCTCGGAAGGGGCATTCAATATCCTTTTACGCGTCCGGCGCCGGGCACTTGGCATGCGCAGTGGAGCGAGGCGGCGCTCGCGCCGTGGAAGCAGGTGATGCGCTCGCTGCTCAAGCATCATGCGACGCATGGCCGCCGTGAAGTCTTGTGCATAAGCACTGAGATTCTGCCCTTCGCCGATTATGGCGCCGGCGTTCGCTACTCCTTGTTCGAAGACAGCATCGCGTGCGCACGCTGGCTGCGCTCGACCTGGGACGAGTTGCGCACCGGCGCTTCTGCCACTTTGGAACCCGATGCCGTTAGCTACTAAGGAAAATCCTCTGCAACCTAAGTGGCGCGCAGATCCGCTGCCAGCCTCCGCGAACGTAGCGCTGTGCGCCATTGTCGGTGCCGAGAACCTGCTCGACAGCGTCGCCGATCGTTTCGCCTACGCGCGTGATCGCTTGCCGTGGGGATTGTTTCAGCTGCGCGCAGGTGAGTTGCCGGCGACTCTGCCGGCGGCCATCGTGCTTCCGGGATCGCGGGACGAGCTCATCAGGATCGTCGAGGCGGCCAATCGCTTGCGAATCAGCTTGATCCCCTTTGGCGCAGGCTCCGGAGTGCTGGGTGGAACATTGCCCTTGAGCTGCGAAGTGATGGTGGATATGAAGCGCATCAATCGCTTGCTGCAGATCGACGAGATCGATTGCACCGCACGCGTGCAGGCCGGGATGAACGGCGGCCAATTCGAGGCGGCGCTCAATGCCCGGGGTTACACCGCCAATCACTTGCCCCAGTCAATACACATGTCCACCGTCGGCGGCTGGGCGGCATGCCGCGGAGCCGGGCAGGCTTCATCCCGCTACGGCAAGATCGAAGACATTGTGATTGGCTTGGAAGCAGTGCTGCCCGATGCTCGTCTGCTGCACGTGCGGCCCGTCGCCCGCCGCGCGGTAGGTCCCAGCATAAAAGATCTCATGATCGGTTCCGAAGGGGTGTTTGGTTTCATCACGGAACTGACGCTGCGCATCGGCAGGGTTCCCGAGTACCAAGCGGGCGCCGTCTACGCCTTTCCGAGCCTGCGGGGTGGCCTCGATGCGATGCGCACGATCGTGCAGCGCGAAGGCCGGCCGAGCGTCATGCGACTGTATGACGAGGCGGAATCGCGGGCACGCACCGAGGGAATCAAGGAATTCGGCGAGCGCCCGATACTCGGCATATTCAAGTTCTCAGGCCCTAAGGTTCTCGCGCTTGCCGAGGCTGCGCTGGTGGACGAGATCTGCCTGGCGCAGAACGCGGTCGCCACGGACGATGGGCCGTATCGGCATTGGGAAGAAACCCGATACCAGTCTTACTCAATAAAGTGGCAGACGGCCGGCTACTGCATGGACACCGTCGAGGTCACCGGCAGTTGGCGCGCATTGCCCGAGATGCACGCACGCATGCAGCAGGCGGTGCTCAGCCTGCATCCTGAAGCGCATTTCGGGGCTCACTGGTCGCATGTTTACCCGGAAGGCGCGTGCCAGTACATGACGTTGAGGTTGCCGCCGATGGGTCATGCGCACGCGATGCGACTGCACCGCGAAGCCTGGCGCCGGCTCGAAAGTATCTGTTTGGAGCTCGGCGGTTCCATCGCGCATCACCACGGGGTCGGCGTGTTTCGCAACGAATGGTTGCGCGCGGAGCTGGGCGTGGGGCTCGACATGCTGCAGATTCTGAAAGATGGCATTGATCCGCACAATTTGCTGAATCCTGGGAAAGTGGGATTGCGCGCGGCGCCGGGCGCGCTGGAAGTACCGGGAACGGCACGATGAGTTCGGCGCTCGACACGCTTCGCACCTGCGCATTCTGTCCGAACACCTGCCGGCCTTCGCACTCCGCCGCTGCGCAGGTGCAAATCGAATCGCAGACCCCGTCGGCGATGTCGCTGCTGGCGCTTGCTTTTTTGGACGGCCGGTTGGATAGCGACAGCGGTGTAGTGCACGCGCTGCGTCGGCGCGAGGCGGTGCGCGAGAGTCTCGGGCATTGCACCTACGGTCTTGATATCGACGCTGCGCTCGATGCGGCGCTCGAACCTGCCGACAAGCGCTGACATGACGGGCGATCCATGTCTGATGGGCATCGACTTGGGTGCAGGCAGCCTCAAGACCATGATTGTGAGCCTTGACGGCCAGGTGCTCGGGAGCGCCGGCGCGGACATCGCTTCGCACTCGCCGCAGCCGGGCTGGAGCGAACAAGATCCCAATGAATGGTGGCGCGCAGTGTGCGCAACGGTGCCGCTGGCACTCAGTCGCGCCGGTTTGGATGCGAGCGCCATTAAGGCGGTCTCCTTCAGCGCCGGCGCGCACACGCCGGTGCTCGAAGACCGCGACGGCAAATTGCTGCGGCCCGCAATTCTATGGAACGATCAGCGCAGCGGCGCCGAAGCGAACGAACTGCAAGTGAAGGGCGGTGAGCAGTTCATGAGCATTGCCTTGAACCGCCCGAGTCCCACCTGGACCGCCCCGCAACTGCTGTGGCTAGCGCGCCACGAACCACAGGTGGTGCGCGCCACGCATCGCCTGTATGTGGCGAAGGACTGGCTGCGCTCGTGCCTCACCGGTACCTGGGAGACCGATCCTACGGAAGCGGCCGGCACGCTTCTTTTCGACCTCAAACGCAATCATTGGTCAGCGCCGCTTTGCGATTTGATCGGTTGGGATGCACGCACGCTGCCGCCGATCGTCGCCGCGACCACTGTGGTAGGCGGGGTAACCGCGGCCGCTGCCGCCGCCTGCGGACTGCGCGCCGGCACGCCTGTAGTGTGCGGCACGTCTGACACGTCGATAGAAACTTTCGGCGTCGGTTCGATCAATCCGGGCGATGGCACGATCAAGCTGGCCACCGCGGCGACAGTGAGCATCGTGGGCGAAGCGCCCCATGTTCACCCAACGCTCATCAACTACCCGTTGGCGGTACCCGGCCTGTGGTACACCATCACCGGCACCAACAGCTGCGCATCCGCGCACCGTTGGTTGCGCGATCGCTTCTTTGCGCATCAAGGCAACGCCCAGCGCAGCGCGTTTGAGGCCATGGACGCCATGGCAGCCGACACGCCGCCCGGGGCACTCGGTCTTTTGTTCCATCCCTATCTTCAAGGTGAACGGGCGCCGCACTGGGACCCGCTGCTGCGCGCGGATTTCATCGGCATGAGCTTCCGCCACCAACCGGGTCACTTCGTGCGTGCGTTGTACGAGGGCATCGCGTTCTCACTGCGCGATGTGCTCGAGCAATTTCGCGCGCAGGGTATGGACATGCGATCGGCGCGCATCGCCGGCGGCGGCGCGAAGAGCGCCTGCTGGCGGCAGATTGTCGCGGACGTGCTCGGCGTTGCGGTGCTTCTGCCGCGGGTCACCGATGCCTCGTTTGGCGCCGCGTTGTTGGCGGGTGTCGGCACGGGCCTGTTCGCGAACGAGCGTGCCGCAGCCCAAACCTGCACCAGCATCGTCGCGCAAGCGGAGCCTAATGCGCATCGATCCGCTTTTTACGAGGAGCTCTTTGGTCTGTATCGCCGCTCGCAGGCGGCGCTCGCCCCCATCAATCACGCGCTCGGGCGCCTGCCCGTGATGCAGGTCAGCGCATGAACGCGCAAGTTCGCACCATGGGGTTTCCAGGCCGCTATATTCAGGGTCCGGGCGCCCTGGCGCAGTTGCCGCCACTGCTGCTCGAGCTGGGCTCGTGCCGCGTTGCACTGCTCGCCGATGCCACAGTGCGAGCTACGCTGGGCGGTCGCATCGACGCGATGCTCGCAGAGATTCAGCAGCCTGCGCCGATCACCTTTCGTTGGCTTGATTTCCCTGGCGAATGCAGTGTCGCGACCATCGCGGCCCTCGCCGGGAGAGCCTCAGCGTGCGATACAGTGATCGCGCTCGGCGGCGGCAAGACCATCGACACCGCCAAGGGTATTGCTCGTCGCCTGGCCGCGCGCTTGGTCATCATTCCTACCATCGCTTCAAACGATTCGCCGACCAGCCGTTTGATCGTGCTCTACGATGATGCGCATCGCGTCGCCGGCGTTGAGTTGCTGGCGCGCAATCCCGACGTGGTTTTGGTGGATACGGCCGTCATTGCGCAAGCCCCCGCGCGCTTCTTCGCCGCCGGCATTGGCGACGCACTGAGCAAGAAATTTGAAGCACGCCAATGCCACCTGGCGGGCGGGCACAACTTCTATGGCACGCCATCGCTGCCGACCGCACGCCTGTTGGCCGATCGCTGCTACGAGGTAATCATGGAATTCGGCGCCGCAGCTCTGCGCCAAGTCGCACAAGAGCGATGTCCCAATGAGGCGGTAGAACGCACCGTCGAGGCCACCGTTTTGTTATCGGGTGTGGGCTTCGAGAGCGGCGGTTTGTCGTTGGCGCACGCGTTGGTGCGCGGCTTCTCTGCGCACCCAGTGCTCGGCAAGTTCCTGCACGGCGAAGTGGTGGCGTTCGGCACATTGGTGCAACTCGTGGCGGAAGGCCGATCGAAGTCCGAAGCAACCGAGTATGCAGCGTTCACGCGGCGCCTGGGGCTGCCCGCCTCATTCAACTGGTTTGGGATCGAGCACATGAGCGTGGCTGAGCTCGATGAGATTTCCCGCATCACCTGCACCGCGCCCTACAGCGCCAACCTGCGCCCGGCAATCGATGAGGGCGGCGTGCGTCAAGCACTCGAGGCTGCCGACCTCATCGGCCGCAGCGCCGGTCCTTGAAAAGTGGTTCTGCGATTTCGCGATAATTTATTAATAGTGTCTTATAACAGAGTTGTATAACATACCTCTTACATGATAAATTTTGGTTGGCTGGGAAGGCGGGCGTTGGCCTGCCTTTCGAGTGGGGGGAGTAAGCGTCGCTACTCCTGTAGAAAAAACGCCTTGGTCGGCGTCGAGCGGTTTCGACCGGTCGAGATAAGTAACAGAGGAGCAAGTGATGAGCGTGTTCACTGGAATCCAGGCTCGGCCGGCGCTAGGCGCTATGTTTCTATGCGTCGGCATTGCCGGCGCCTATCCCATGGCGGTATTTGCGGACGCTGCCGTGGATCAAGGGCGGCCATCCGAGGCCGGCGGTCAACTCGATGAAATCACCGTTACTGCTCGGCGTCGGTCGGAGCCCCTGCAAGAGGTTCCGGTGGCCGTCACGGTGATGACCGGTGCGCAACTTGCCGCACAGAATCTCTATAACATCCAGGATATGAGCACCGAGATACCGAGCGTTGAGTTCCGTACCGGCGCCTCGAATAAAGATCGCGATGTTTTCGTTCGCGGCATCGGCACCATCACATCCTCTCCCGGCGTCGAGCCTTCGGTTTCGACCGTACTCGACGGCGTAGTGCTCGCCCGCCCCGGACAGGCGACTGCCGAAATGCTGGATATCGATCGCGTCGAAGTGTTGCGCGGACCGCAGGGAACTCTGTTTGGCAAGAATGCCTCGGCCGGCGTGGTCAACATCGTGACCAGCGATCCGAGCGCCGAATTTCATGGCTACGGCGACGCCTCATACTTTGGCGGCGGTGAAGAATACCGGGTGAAAGGCGGTGTTTCCGGAAGCCTGGTGCAGGACAGGTTGGTGGGCAGCATTTCCGGCGTTTACAGCCATTACAACGGCAATGTCGACAATCTCTTCGACAGCACCCCGGCCAATGGCTTCGAGCGCTACGGGATGCACGCAAAGTTGGTGTTCACGGCATCGGAAGATCTGCGGCTGGTCTTCAACGGCGACTACATGCAGGAGCGAGACACGGTGCCGACCGGCGTCCTTGCCTCCACCAGCCAGTCGGTCTTTCCCACGGGTATTACGACGCCGAATCCGGCATTCGCCGCAGTGGTGGCCGGCGAAGGTGTGGTTCCGTCCAAGCAAAACACCAATATCAGCGACAACGTCAATAGCCAGGTCAATGACAAGAACGGCGGCGCCAGTTTGACGGCAGATTACAATCTCGCGGGCTACACCCTGACCTCGATCACGGCTTACCGGCGTTGGGAAAATGCTCAGTATCAGGACTACGATCAAATATCGACGTTGACGCCCGCATTTCCTCAGATAGAGGATCACGGCTTTCTGTCGTTCTATCAAGTATCCCAGGAGATGCGAATTGCCTCGCCCAAAGGGCACTTCATCGACTACCAAGCCGGCTTATATTTTCTGAAGGCTGTCGACACCGAATATTATGTGCGCGACATCGCGCAACTCGCAGGGACCAACGTAGTCTCGAATAGCGGTACTTCTTTCTTTGGCACTGATGCGAACAATTTCTCCGGTTTCGGCGAGGCCAACATCAATTTCACGGATTCCTTCCGCGCCATCATCGGCGCGCGTTTGATTCGCGACGTGCTCGACTATCACTTCCAGCGCGTGACGACCTCGCCGGTGGCTTTGCCGGCCATCGCGACGCCATTCGCGAGTACCGGCTCCACTTCCGATTGGGGATACGCAGATCGCGCCGGTCTGCAATACGACATCAACAAAGACATGAACACTTACGTCACGTACTCGCATGGTTACGGCGGGCCGGCGTATAACGTGTTCTTCAATATGGCAGCATCTGCAGCCGTCGCATTGAAGCCGGAATCATCCAACGCCTACGAATGGGGTTTCAAGTCGAGGACCCTGGGCGGTCGGTTGCAGGCCAATGTCGCGCTCTACTATATGAATTTCCAAAATTACCAGGCCAACTTTACGGATGTCTTGAACGGCGCATTGGTCACCCGGTTGATCAATGCGGGCTCGGTATCGACCCGCGGAGTCGAGGCAGACCTGGCTTACAAGCCTATCGAAAATCTCACCCTTACCGGGGCGGGCGCCTGGACCGATGCGAAAGTCGACGACTTTGCCTGTCCGCCGCAGGCCGCGACCAGTTGCAACATCAATGGCCAGCCCATGCCGTTCGCGCCCACCTGGAAGTTCAATGTCAACGGCAACTACGACATCCCGCTCAGCAGCTCTTGGAAGGCTTTTGTGAACAGCAACTACCGCTGGCAGAGCAAAGTGCAGTACCAACTAACCCAGACGCCCGACACCGTTCAAGCGGCCTACGGAATCTGGGATGCGGGCTTGGGTGTGGCGAACGCCAATGATGGCTGGCGCGTCAGTCTGTTGGTGAAGCGGCAAGATCACCAGTCCTACTCTTCATATATAGCGCATGGTGATCTTGCCGGCGTCGTGCGCTGGGTGCCGCGCGATGACAGCCGCTACGCCGGCATCGACGTCCACAAGTCGTTTTAAGCAAGCAAGGCATTTTCAGGCCATGCAACTGATCGAGCATCGCGGCGGCTTTGAGATTTCTGTTGGCGGTAAAGCGCTTCTCAAACATGAAGTGGCCCGGCCTTGTTTTTTTGCCGGCGTAGGAAATCCCGAGGTACGAACCAACCACGGCCGTTTCCACATCACCGACTATGTGGATGCGCGAATTCCGCTCACGCATGCCGCCATTTCCGGAAGCGGCGAGGCGTGGCGCGTCGAACTGGCCGCCTGTGAGGGCGGGGCGCCGCTGCTGCGGATCGAGATTGCGCTGTCCGGCGATCGGCTGACAATGAATCCAACCTCGCTGGATCCTGGCATGAACCGGCTGTGGCTGCGCGTCAGCGCGGCGCAGGACGAGCGAGTGTGGGGAGGCGGGGAGCAGTTCTCGTATTTCGATTTGCGCGGGCGGCGCTTTCCGCTGTGGGTCGCCGAACCCGGAGTCGGCCGCGATAAGAGCTCGCTCGTGACCTTCCAAGCCGATCAACGCAACGGCGGCGGCGGGGACTACCACAATACCTATTACCCGCAGCCAACCTTTGTCTCCTCGCGCCGCTACGCGCTGCATGTGGACACCACGGCCTACTCGGTTTTCGATTTTCGCCAAGATGAATTCCATGAAATCGAGGTGTGGGAGATACCGGGGCAGATCGAGATTTGGGAGGCCGCGCATTTTGTCGATTTGGTCGGCATCCTGTCCTCGAGGTTCGGCCGCCAACCGCCGCTGCCGGCGTGGTTGATGCAAGGAGCGGTCATTGGACTCAAGCAGGGAGTTCGCACCTACGAGAGGCTCGAGAATTACATCTCCGCAGGCGTGGCGGTGTCCGGCCTGTGGTGCGAGGATTGGGTGGGAGTGCGCGAAACCTCGTTTGGCAAGCGGCTTTTTTGGGATTGGAAATGGAATGCGCAGCGCTATCCTGAACTTGACGTCAAGATTCGTGAGTTCAAGGCGCGGGGTATCCGCTTCATGGGCTACATCAATCCCTACCTGTGCACGGATGGCACGTTGTATCCGATCGCGGCGGCAGCCGGTTACCTGGTGCGGCACCCCGAGCGCGACGAGCCCTATGTGGTGGATTTCGGCGAGTTCGAAGGCGGCATGGTGGACTTCACGAATCCGCAGGCCGTCGAGTGGTACGAGGATCAAGTGATCGGCCGCAACATGCTCGACTTGGGGCTATCGGGGTGGATGGCGGATTTCGGCGAATATTTGCCCACCGATGTGCGCCTCGCGAGCGGTCTTGACGGCATGCTCGCACACAATGCCTGGCCCACGCTGTGGGCCAAGGTGAACGCCGACGCCGTGGCGCG